>Ga0114922_10000435_pt1 | contig 39893 bp, 34 predicted proteins | sample AartaG_FD_100975 | JGI IMG/M metagenome (GOLD analysis project Ga0114922, IMG submission 100975) | Deep subsurface microbial communities from Aarhus Bay to uncover new lineages of life (NeLLi) - Aarhus_00045 metaG | ecosystem: Environmental > Aquatic > Marine > Oceanic > Sediment | place... | reverse complement strand
ATCCCAGGAAAGGCAGAGGACAGAGCGGTAATTGTGACAGGTCCTTTTAAGGAAGATATGTCAAGACCTTACTCTGTCCTCCTTAATTTTAATCAGACAGAATAAAAAATAACACACGCAGATGTGTAACAGATCTTACTTAAACTCGCTTAATTTGGCTTAATAGTGCTTAAAATATAATCAAAGGAAAATACTCAATTATAAGGGGGAAACAGGAGAAAACAGATGGTGGAGCTGATGGGATTTGAACCCACGACCTCTTGACTGCCAGTCAAGCGTTCTCCCAGCTGAACTACAGCCCCACAACTTGGATATTCATATTACAAAAAGATCTGCAAACAGTCAATACCTGAAATGTTCGCTGAATCGTCTTATTTCTGCCTTATTTCTATACAAATCAAAGGAAACATGTTAAACTATAGCCAGTAAAGGAATTACTAATGGCACAAAAGAAAAAACCAGAGAAAACATATAAAAACGTACTTTTTTGGATCGCAGCCGGGGCAATTATTATTATTCTTTGGAGCCTGTGGCAGCCTTCCAGCACCTCAGACAAAGAAATCACCTTCAGTCAATTTATGACGGCAGTGGAAAAGAATGATGTCCAGGAAGTAACTATCACAGGATCTCAACTGGAAGGGAAATTCACAAGCGGCGATCCCTTTAAAAGCATATCTCCTGAACAATATAACGACCTAGTGAAGATTCTTAGAGAACATAATGTCATTATAACTGTCAAGGACAGCTCGCGCAGTCCGTGGTATTCTTATCTGTTTACCTGGTTCCCAATTATCCTGCTTATCCTTTTCTGGGTCTTTTTTATGCGCCAGATGCAGTCTGGAGGTAATAAGGCACTTTCTTTTGGAAAAAGCCGGGCCAAACTTTTCTCAGGTCTTCAGAAAAAAGTTACTTTTAAGGATGTCGCCGGAGTCGAAGAAGCAAAAGAAGAACTGAAAGAGATCATCGGTTTTCTAAAAGACCCAAAAAAATTCCAAAAATTAGGAGGGCGCATCCCCAAAGGTGTCCTCCTGGTCGGAGCCCCAGGGACTGGAAAAACACTGCTTGCCCGCGCAGTTGCCGGAGAAGCCGACGTATCTTTCTTTTCTATCAGCGGCTCTGACTTTGTGGAAATGTTTGTCGGAGTCGGTGCTTCCCGGGTACGGGACCTCTTTGATCAGGGGAAAAAGAAGGCGCCATGTTTGATATTTATTGATGAGATAGATGCTGTAGGCAGGCATCGGGGAGCCGGTCTGGGAGGCGGTCACGACGAACGCGAACAGACACTAAATCAACTCCTGGTCGAAATGGACGGCTTTGATGCCAATGAAGGAATTATCCTGATCGCAGCCACCAACCGTCCAGATATATTGGATAATGCTCTTTTAAGGCCGGGCAGGTTCGACCGGAGGATCGTAGTAAACATGCCCGATGTCAAAGGAAGAGAAGAAATCCTGAGAGTCCATATAAAGAATATCCCCCTTGATAAAAATGTAGACTTAAAAGTCTTAGCCCGCTCTACACCAGGTTTTTCCGGAGCAGACCTTGCAAACTTGATAAATGAGGCCGCCCTGCTAGCAGCCCGCTTTAGTAAGACTAAAGTAAACATGAAAGATCTCGAGTCATCCAAAGATAAAGTCCTGATGGGAGTCGAGCGAAAAAGCATGATCATAAGTGATGAGGAAAAAAAGAGCACGGCTTATCACGAAGCAGGTCACGCTTTAGTCGCTGCCCTTATACCTGAGGCCGATCCTATCCATAAGGTCACCATCATCCCCAGGGGAATGGCTCTGGGGCTTACTCAGCAGCTTCCCATTGATGACCGCTATACCTATTCCAGCAAACATCTGGAAGCCCAACTTTCTGTGCTTATGGCAGGCCGCGTAGCTGAAATAATTGCCTTGAATAAAATCACGACAGGCGCTGCCAATGACTTTGAAAAAGCCACAGAGATTGCCCACAACATGGTCTGCCAATATGGTATGTCCGACTTAGGTCCTCTGTCATATGGGGATAATAATGAAATGGTTTTTTTGGGAAGAGAGCTTACAACTCAAAAAAACTTCAGCGAAAAAACAGCCGAGCTGATAGATAGTGAAGTAAAAAAGATAGTTACCAGAAATTATGAAAGATCCGACCGTCTTCTAAAGAAACACATCACAGAATTGAGAAAAACAGCAGAGGCTCTCCTTGAAAAAGAAGTCCTTTCTTCTGATGATATCGATGCCCTTATCAATGGCAGAGACCTTCCCAAGAAAAAAGCTACCAAGAGCCCAAAGTCAAAAAGCAAAAAGACCTATGCAAAAAAAACAAAAGACAACTCCGCTAAAAAACAAGCATCATCAAAAAGGAAGCCAATCCAAACAAAAAAGTGAAAAATAAACTTATTCTTCAGATTAATGGCAATGAATATGATTTAGGCCAGCAGACCTGGATTATGGGTGTACTAAATGTCACTCCTGATTCATTTTCAGACGGGGGCCTATTCCTTAGTAAAGACAAAGCAGTCGAACAAGGATTAAAACTGATAGCTGACGGTGCTGATATCCTGGATATCGGAGGTGAAAGCACCCGTCCAGGTTCAGATGCTGTAATAGCAGAGGAAGAATCGAGGCGGGTTGTTCCTGTTATATCAGCACTAAGAAAACATACAGATACTCTTATTTCAATTGACTCAACAAAATCACAAGTCTCCCGTGCTGCCCTGGATGCGGGAGCAGATATTATCAATGATATAAGCTCCTTTCGTTTTGACCCGGAGATGATACCTCTTGCCGCTGAAAGACAAGTACCTGTCATAATTATGCATATGCTAGGCACACCTAAAAACATGCAGAACAATCCCCATTACAAAAATCTGCTTTATGAAGTAAAGTTATTCCTAGAGGAAAGAATCAAGGCAGCTGTATTAGGGGGAATAAAAAAAGAAAATATAATTATCGACCCAGGCATAGGCTTTGGTAAAAGACAGAAAGATAACCTATGTTTGTTAAAAAATCTAAACTTTCTCCAAGAACTCGGGCAACCAATACTGGTCGGGCCCTCCCGCAAATCCTTCATCGGGAATATTCTTAATCTTCCGGCTCAAGAACGGCTCGAAGGTACCATTGCTTCCGCCCTTATCAGCCTCCTCCATGGAGCTAACATCCTGCGCATACATGATGTAGCAGAGGTAAAACGTGCTGTCCAGGTAGCCGACTCAATAATGAACAAAGGGAGTTATGCTTAATAATATTTTAGCTGATATTGTCAATGCCTTAAAGGCATTTACCCTGGGAGACTTCCTGGATATTCTGCTGGTTGCTTTTATCCTCTATTCATTTTTCCGACTGATCAAAGACACCAAAGCTTATCAAATGGCAATCGGATTGGGTATAGTGCTTCTCCTCTTTCTCGTCTCCCAATGGGCAAACCTTATTGTAACTCAACGGATTATCAGAAGCTTTATTACTTATCTGATTATTGCAGTTATCATTCTTTTTCAGGGAGAGATACGCAGATTCCTGACTTCTATCGGCTCCCGGTCGTTCAGAAAACATTCCTCTTTTAAATCCCTGCTCGAAAAATCAGAAGAAATCCTTCTTGCAATAGAATATCTTTCAACAAATAAAATAGGCGCGTTGATAGCGTTCGAAAAAGAAGTGTCTCTGAATAGCTACGCAAAACGGGGAACTGAAATAGATGCAGTCCTTTCCAAAGACTTGTTAGTCAGTCTTTTTTATCTAAATTCACCTCTTCATGACGGAGCAGTTATTATCCAGGAAAACAAAATTAAAGCTGCGGGTTGTCTATTACCCCTACCGGCAGCATACAAATTAGGTAAGCATTTCCAGACCCGAACCCGCCATCTCGCTGCCTTAGGGCTTTCCCATGAGACTGATGCAGCTGTTATTATCGTCTCTGAAGAAACAGGGACGATCTCTATTGCAACCGAGGGAAATCTGGAAAGAGGATTGGATAAAAAACAATTAAAAGAATATTTGCTTGATTACCTGAAATAAAATGCATGGAAAAATAAAATCATACTTAACTGATAACTGGATACTTAAACTGGTTTCTCTTTTTATAGCCCTTATCCTCTGGTTTACCCTCATCCCGGAAGAAAAAACCTTCCAGGAAAAAACCCTGAGCGTCCGTCTGGAAATCCACAATATTCCTTCACACCTGGAATTAGTAGAAAGGCCTCCTCAATATATTAATGTAACTGTAAGAGCTCCCAACCGGCTAATTCCTCAGATCTCGTCAGCCAATGTATACGGGATACTGGATCTACAACGCGCCAGTGTTGCCCAGAGCTTATATTCTCTAAACAGAAATATGGTGAATATCCCGGAAGGAGCTGAAGTAAAAGATATTTCTCCCAGCCAGGTTAATCTCAAGTTTGAAAGGACAAAACAGGTCATGCTTGAAGTCGAAGCCAATCTGATAGGAACCCTCCCGGAAGGATACTTATTAACTAAAGTGGAGGTCCTCCCTCTTCAAGTTGCAGTCAAAGGTCCTGAAAGTAAAGTCCAGGAAAATATCAAGGTGCAGACAAGCCCCATTGATATATCTACACTTACTCAATCAACAGAGGTGGAAGCAGAACTTATTCTTCCTGATTCCGCTCTGCAGCTGGCTTCATTTGAGACAGTTGTTAGGGTAAAATTGTTCATCCAGGAAGAAAAAGAAAAAAAATGAAAAGACTATTCGGCACAGATGGGATGAGAGGAGTAGCCGGACAATTTCCCCTCGAATATTCATCAATCTATGTGCTTGGCAAGGCCCTTACATCCATCCTGAAAAAAGAGGGCTATTCTCCCAGGATTCTTATCGGGCGTGACACCCGCGAATCCGGAACCTGGATTGAAAAAGCCCTGTTCCAGGGAATCCTGGACAGCAAGGGTGAGCCGACTTCAGCCGGAATTATCCCTACCTCAGCCATATCATTTTTAACATTAAAATATTCCTTCTCTGCCGGAATCGTAATATCAGCATCACATAATCCCTATCAAGACAATGGCATCAAGATATTTTCTGCTAATGGAATAAAAATCTCAGACGCCATGGAAAAAAAGCTAGAAAAGGCAATATTATCCTCAAAGGAGACAATCCAAGAACAAGATACCACCATATCTCCGGATCATTCCCTCAGCCAGGACTATATTGAATTTCTGGTTAGCCGCTTCTCTCCCGGACCCTTTTCTTGTAAGAAAAAAGTCATATTGGACAGCTCAAATGGGTCCAGTTCCTCTTTTGCTGCCAAGATTTTCTCAAAGCTCGGGATTGAAGTAATCCCTATCCATGACATCCCGGACGGAAAAAATATCAACGCAAACTGCGGCTCTCTTTATCCTCAAAATCTAGCCAAAAAAGTTCTTGAAACCGGGGCTGACCTAGGGGTGGCTTATGATGGGGATGCAGACCGTGCCTTATGGATAAACGAAAAAGGAATACTCCTGAATGGCGACCATACCCTTTATATATTGGCCGGATACATGCAGAAACAGGGAAGCCTGAAATCAAATACCATTGTCGCTACGATCATGAGCAATATCGGTCTGGAAAGATCCCTGCATAAAATGGGCCTAAAGCTTTTCCGGGCACCCGTCGGAGACAGATACGTACTGGAACAGATGCTCAAAATAAAATCCAACCTGGGAGGAGAACAATCAGGCCATACGATCCTTCTAGATGAGTGCCCAACCGGAGATGGGATCCTGACCAGCATAAAAATTCTTGAGGCAATGACCGTGGAAAACTCGTCTCTTTCAGAACTTTTGGAAAACTACCAGGTATTTCCTCAAACTCTAAAAAATGTCAAAGTTGCCCGTAAAGAAAATTTTTCTCAATTCCCGGAAATCATAAACATCATAGAAAAAGTCAAGGGCCAGCTGGGAGACTCAGGCCGGATCAATGTCAGGTACTCCGGCACAGAACCTATGGCCAGGGTCATGATCGAAGGACAGGTCCAAACAGAGATAGGAGAATATGCCCAGCAAATAGCTGATGTTATTACCAAGCACTTAACCTGAACTATTTATAAAAAATAAGGAGGTCAATAATATGAGACTTGCTGTAAATATCGACCATTTTGCCACTTTAAGGGAAGCAAGAGAGAGCAATGAGCCCGAACCTGTTCTTGTCGCCCTTTTAGCTGAACAGGCTGGAGCAGAGGGTATTGTATGTCATATACGCAGTGACAGACGGCACATAAAAGAACGAGATTTAGTATTACTGCGTCAATCCATCAAGACCAAACTTATTGTAGAAATGGCTGCAACCAAAGAGATGGAAGAGATCGCCCTCGAGATTAAACCGGATATCGTTTCCTTAGTGCCGGAAAAACCAGAAGAATTGACGACAGAGGGCGGGCTGGATGTTATCGCCAACAAAGACTATCTGGACTCTCATATTAAGAGCTTGCAGGAAGCAGGTATTAAAGTAAGTATTTTTGTCGACCCCAATACCGATCAGATCGAAGTATGCGAACAGTTAAACTGCAATATGGTAGAGATCAATACCGGGCTCTATGCTGACCTCTCCCCAGGAAAAGAGCAGCAAAAAGCCTTGGATGCAGTCATAAATGCAGCAAAATTCGGCTTTGAATCAGGCTTAAAAATTCATGCAGGACACGGATTGGATTACAAAAATATCCATCCTATTGCCGCCATACCTGAAATCGAAGAATTCAGTATCGGATTTTCAATCGTGGCCCGAGCCGCAATTGCAGGAATTGAAATGGCAGTAAGAGACATGATTGCTCTTATCGAATAAAAATGAAGATTAGAATCAACTTTGAGCGCCTTAAAAGCGAGATAATCGAGCTTTCCCAAATCGGCGAAGACCCCAGAGGAGGGATCAGCCGCCCCTCTTTCAGTAAATCCGATCTTAGAGCCCGGGAATGGTTTAAAAATAAAATCTCTATAGCCGGACTCTCTCTCAGACAGGACGGCGCCGGTAATATCTTTGGCCGCTTAGAAGGTGAAGGTAAGACAATTATGGCTGGCTCTCATCTTGACTCAGTTATTAACGGAGGCATATTTGACGGGCCCGCCGGAGTATTGTCAGCTCTGGAGAGTCTGCGAACAATCAAAGAAAACAGCCTAAAACTTAATAAATCCTTGGAATTGGCGGCCTTCACTGATGAAGAAGGAAATTTAGTAGGTGATTTCCTCGGTGTAAGGGCCTTTACCGGTTCGCTTAAGCGGGAGGTTTTAGAAAACGGCCTTACTCAATTCGGGAAGCCATTAAAAGACATCCTCTGTGATACAGAATTTTCCATTGACAGCATCATGCAAGCACACAAACAAAGGCCTGATATCGATGCCTTTCTCGAACTTCATATTGAGCAGGGGCAGGTGCTCGAAACAGAGGAAAAATCGATCGGTATTGTTGACTGCATAGCCGGCAAGAACTATTGGTTATGCTCTTTCTCAGGGAGAGCCAGCCATGCCGGCACAACTCCCATCGAACTGAGACAAGACGCCTTTTTAGGCCTGGCAGATTTTGCCTTAAAAGCCACCCAGTATGTTGCCACTCAGCATTATGGAAGCAAAGTGACTATTGGTAAAGCCCATATATTCCCAGGCGCATTCAGTATAGTTTCCGGCCAGGCGGATTTTTCCCTCGACTTCAGAAGCACATCGGAAGAATCGCTGCAGGCTATGGAAAAATTTTTCCTATCCCTGGCTGAGGATATTTCCTCGACCCGGGGCTTAAAATTCAGGTATAAATCTATTGACAAAACAAAACCAGTTACGACCCCGACCCGCTTGACTAACCTTCTGCAAAAACTATGCGAAAAGGAGGATTATTCCCACATGATTCTCCCTAGCGGCGCTGGACACGATGCCCAGATCATGGCGTCAATTACTGATTCCGCCATGATATTTATCCCCTGCACAGATGGAATCAGTCACTCTCCCGAAGAAAATATAAAATGGGAAGACCTGGAAATAGGGGCAAACCTATTGCTTCAATCGCTGATAAAACTGGCAAGTTAAGTTAATCCATTATGGCGACGAGCTATTATACTTTATCAACAATAGGCACAGGTTTCCTGACTTTCCACTTTCCTCGCGTAAAATCAGGACATTTTACTGAAGAGTTGCCGGCAGCAATCGATCTTTCACTGAGTGTGACGACAGAATTCATGGAAGCGCCGTCATAAACATCGCTGTCCATAGGCTCGCCATTACGCAGGCAATAGATCAGGCGATAATCTTCGATAAAATCCATACCACCGTGGCCGGCGCCTTGAGATTTTTCTCTGAGTGCTTTTTTAAGAGGGTGATCATATTTCTCTTTCATCTCTTCAAGGTCTTGCCATTTATGGCCGGAAGAATATTTTTCATCCGGGTACTTACGGGCCAAGCCCTTTGTTCCCTGGATAACGATTCTGCGGCTGTATGGTCTGGGAGAGTTGGTATCATGAGTGACAAGGATCGTCTGTCCCCTATTGGTTTTGATCATAGTATTGACAACATCACCAAGGGCATAGTCAGTTTTTGCAAGAGGATGATCTTTGCCATGGCGTTTAATTGCTTCGAGTTTTAGACCTCTTGATTGAGTTGAGAAAGAGGTCAGGTGTTCGAATTTGTTACCTCTGGTAATATCCATCCACTGAGATATCGGCCCCAAACCATGGGTCGGGTAAAGGTCGGCATTACGTCTGATTGAGTGCTGCAGACGCCAATCATGAGGATAATAGGCTTCCCCGAATTTCCAGCCGCGTAGATCATGCAGATAGCCGCATTCAGCATGCAGCAGTTCACCGAAAACTCCTTGGCGAACCATATTGAACAATAACAGTTCAGTGCTGTCATAATTGCAGTTTTCCATTGTGATGCAGTGTTTTTTGAATTTCTCAGCATATTCAATTGTTTTCCAACATTCTTCGATAGTTATAGAACCCGGAATTTCCGTAGCAGCATGAGATCCGTTTTTCATTGCGTAGGTACAAATCGGTGTATGGAATTCCCAGGGGGTGGCATTGTATACAAGGTCCATTTTATTTTCATCACACATACGTTTGTAATCTTCTATACCTTTTTGGCCGTAAGCTTTCGGGGCAGGCTGGCCGGCATTTTCGACCATCTTAACAGCTCTATCACGATGGCCAGCATGAATATCACAAACAGCCACCAGCTCAACGCCTTCAAGTCTAAGAAGATTGCTGAGATGGCCGCTGCCCTGATTCCCAATCCCAACAAAACCAATACGAACTCTGTCGATGGGTTTATTAATGAAGTGGCCGTCCTGAGGAGTCGCAGTATTTATCGGGCTTTTAGCGCTTGTTTTTTTCAAAACCATGCCGCCGATAGCTAAGCCCATGCCCACAGCTCCGCTGTGTTTTAAGAAATCCCTGCGATCATATTTTTTAGTCAATCTATCCTCCTTAATAATCGTCAATATCAGGCTTGAATGAACGGGTCTTTTTTTTATTAGCTTGTTTCTTCTTTTCTACCAGCATTTTCTCTTTTGCCCGCTTGGAACGTTTCCGTTTCTGACGGCGTATTTTTGCAACCCTTTGCTGTTCTATACTTTTTTTACCTAGGATCTTGGCTTCAATTTTATCCACTAACCTCCTCCTGGCCAAAAACCGGTTAAGCGTCTGAGAGCGTTCGCTCTGACATTTAACTTCGATGCTAGTAGGTATGTGTTTCAGGTAGACGCAGGTAGAGACTTTATTTACATGCTGGCCGCCTTTTCCACTCGAACGGATGAATTTCTCTTCAATGTCTTTTTCAAAGATCTTAAACTTTTCCATCTTTTTATAAAGAGAATTTTCCTTTCGCTTACTGACACCAAATGAAATTTTTTTTACCATTCAGGTTATCTTGAACTATTTATATAAATAATGAAGGATATGAAATTCCGGATTAAAGTTATTCTTTTTTTGTAGCTACTAGGAATTTCCCACAGTTTTCACAGACATAAATATCATTACTTCCTTCTATAGCAGAACCCATGCCCGTAGCCACATTAATATAACACCCCTGACAGGCTCCGTCCTCTACCTCTGCTACTGCAAAACCATATCTTTCCATAAGCCTATCAAATCTATCTAACAGAGTTGTGTCTAATTCATTCCGAATCAATTCAGACTGTTGCTTAAGCTCTGCCTTTTTCTCCTTCTTGGCCTTCTTTATCTGAATTTCGATCTCCTGGAGTTTCCATAAAACACCGGCTCTGTGCATGATTTTATCCATATGGAGAGGAATTTTTAACTCGATCTCAGAAAAGACTTGATACAACTCTTTTTTCGACTTTGCTTCAATGAGGCGGGCCCGAAATTTCGTCTGCATTAAGAATTTTGCAATCCCGGCAAAAAGATGATTAAAAAGACCGGGGATTGTTGGATTCCAGATTATTAAAACAATAATCTTAACATTTTTCCCATCGATTGCTTCAAATTCAATGCCTTTTTTTGATATTCCTGCTACGACCGCGATGTCATGCCCGGCATTTATTCGCGCATGAGGCAGAGCTATACAATGACCTATCCCGGTTGACTCCAGGCGTTCCCTGTCGATTATTCTCGTTAATATCGGCTTTTTATTCTTGATCAGATTTTGCTTTTCCAAGATATCCAGCAGCTCTTCCAAGGCTTCGACCTTGTTCTTGGCCTTAAGGTTAAGAACTACCTGGGATGGTTCTATATAATCGGAAAAATGAGTGCTTTTGAGATGTTTCGTTTCCATTGTGGCTTATTCTACCATATTTTTATTTTTGCAAAAAGACATTTTTTTTAAAATAGAAGACTTCTCCCTTTCCCTTACATAACCTGCCCGGCGTGATGACCCGGTTGCTATTGAAGCCTTTTTAAAAATAGTTTAGAATATATCTGGGGTGCAGTTATCAACAAGACACATTCACTTCTCAAACTTTTTTTGATTTTGACCGTAATTTTCCTGTCTGCTGCTTCGACTCCTTCGCTTCTGGGAAAACATCACCGTTATTTCGAAATAGGAGACCAGGCACTGCTTCAAAAAGACTACGATAAAGCCATTTCCAATTATTTAAAAGGAATAAACTACGCCAATAAAACAGACATCGCCAAAGTGTGGGACGATTTGGGGTATGCCTATCTGCAAAAAGAAAAATACAGCGATGCTATTACATATCTCATAAAAGCTATTCATGCTCATCCCGAAAATTTCAATCCTAGGCTGTATTTAGCTGCAGCTTACTTATTTACAGAAAAAGTTGAACTATCCTTACAGGAGCTCAACCAAATCGAAAAAAATATCTATTTTGATGAAAGCTGGTATGATGAAGCTCAGAGCCTTGTAGTGAAGAATGAAAATGGAGACCAAATTACCCAAGATACACTGGAAAAACTGCGAAGGGAAAAGGGAGTATACCTGGATAAAACGCCCAAAGAAACTGCTGCAAAAAGCCAAGCCGTTTTGTACATCGACGCCTTTGATGACAAAAACGAAGCAGTCTTCTATTTCATGCAAGGGCTTGCCTATCAAAAAATCAGTGATCCTAAAATGGCTCGAGGCAAGTTTCAAGTCGCCTCTGAGGCAGGCTTTGAGGGATCAGAACTTCGAACCCCCCAAATTCATTGCCAACTGAAAGGACATGATTCTGGTTTATTGGATAATAAGCTTAAAAATTTCTTTAGACTTCTCAAAAAAAGAGAAATCGATAAAGCTTTTATCGCCCTGCAAGAGGCCATGTTAATCAATGAGCAATCATTTGTCATCAATCACAACTTGGCCTTGCTTTATTTCGATGAATACCAGCTTGACCAGAGCAAAATAGAGAAACTGGAAAGGGCTGAAATATATTGTGCCCGAGCTTTATGGTATAAAGACTACCAGCCAGTCAATAAAGATGACATAATCAGCAGCTTGGATCTTATGGGAAATCTCTACTCCCTCAAAACGGACTATGACAAGTCCCTTCAGGAATACAAAAAGATTCTTGAAATAGATAAAGAGAACTTACATGCACTTTTCAATATAGGGATCACATATTATAATCTGAGAGATTTCAACTCTGCTGAAAAGGAATGGAAAAAAGCCTTAGAATCAGAAAAAATGATTCTAAACCAAGTGAAAACCGAAGAGAATTCGCAAAAAAAGCTTGAATATTCCGTTACTGTCAGGAAAATGCCTGTCTTCTTTCTAGTGCATTGCGCATTGGGAAGGCTATACTTCAACCAACGGCGATTCAATCAAGCCGTCACTGAACTTGAAGCGGCCATCAGGACAAAAAAGAAAGCTGTCGACCCGCATCTTTTGCTAGCTAAGGTCTATCAGAAAATGGGGACCAGAGAGAAAGCCGTTTTTCATCTGGAGAAATACTTGTTTTTGGGTGGCCAAAAGAAAGAGGAAGCCAAATTGCTGCTAAAAGAGTTGAATAAAGGCCCTCAGTGAAAATAGGAAAAATGAGAGCATTTTAGATGTTTCGTTTCCCTTGTTTTTTTATTCTATCATATTTTTTTTTGTAAAAAGACAGTTTTTTAGGAATTGTTCAGACCCGACGGAGTATCAAAATAGTATAAGTTGATAAACCTCTCCTGGACATTAAAGGACCAGTGGACATCCCGAATAAAATTGGCCGCCTCCAAATATTTTTTGGCTGATATAAATTCCACTAGCTGCTGATGCTCTTTAATGGAAGACTGCTCCCATTCCTTTACATAACCTGTCCTGCGGGGAAAATCATATAGCCGTTTTTTTAAAACATCTGCTGTTTTTCGGAGCATATTATTTCCGGACAACTTCAAAAATACATCATGAAATGTTAGATTTTTATCATAATAATCACTGAAATCGTCTTTCTCTATCGCCTTCCTCATACCTTCATTTAACTTTTTCAGCCTATCCACTCCCTTCTTGCTTATTGTCTCGGAAGCAGCAATTATCGCCGTACTTTCCAATGCTCCGAGAATTTGATATATCTCTCTGATATCCTCAACTGTCAGGATATTCACAACCACTCCCTTACGAGCCATAATATTTACAAAACCCTCCATCTCCAAGCGGATAAGAGCATCTCTTAAAGGAGTCTTGCTCACCCCTAATTTTTGACTTGTTACATTCATATCAATGACATCACCAGGCATAAGCTCTCCCACTCTCATCTGAGACCTGAGATATTCATATACCTGATCTTTAAGGGAAGCTAAGTTTAATATAGTTTTTTTGGTCATATTAAATTTCTACACCTCAATCAACGAAAAATAAAACCCTTGCGCAAGGGGTCATTAGGATCAAAGAAGAATTGATTCCTGCCGGTAATGGCAGCGCTGCCTTTTACTTCCGGAATAACTGCTGAATAAGAGCCGAATTCAGTTTTTTCCGCTACCCGCACCCTAAAGCAGGACTCTATTATACTTTCAACTGTGATCCATTCTCCCACTTCAATATCTTTGCGGGATAGATGAATAGCAGCCCGGGCACTTAATCCGGTTCCTGTAGGAGAACGGTCTACTTCCCCTTCGGCAAAAACACAAACATTGCGGCTGTGATGGGATGGATCTTCAGGCGGGCCTGTAAAGATAGTCCCGTAAAGAAAACCCATATCTTCCTCATAAGGGTGCTTGATGGTCAATTCCTCCCTCACTGCATACTTGATGCGCCGCCCCAGGTCTATCAAGTTATTATAGTCTTTAATTCCAAGTCCGATATTTAGCTCTTCCGCCTGGCAAAAAACATAAAATGCCCCGCCAAAAGCAACATCGTATCGAATCCGCCCTAAACCGGGGATGTTGATATTCTGGTCACTTTTATAGACAAAGGAAGGAACATTTAAAAAAGAGACCTCTTTGACCCTGCCTTTTTCCCTGTGGGCGGTAGCTGTTACCTGGCCTGCCGGAGTATCCATTTTCAAGACCGGACTGTCCCCTTTCCTGGTTACCATATTAGTATCCAAAGTCATAGTGGCCAGCGCGATTATGGCATGCCCGCACATAGTACTGTATCCTGCATTATGCAGAAAAAAAACTCCGAAATCTCCATCCGGAGTTACCGGGTCCGTGATCACAGCCCCGTACATATCAGTATGGCCTCTGGGCTCCCACATCAGTCCTGTCCGTAAAAAATCCAGATTATCCCGGAAATAACGCCGCTTTGCCAGGATAGTATCCCCGGGAATCTCCGGCAATCCGCCCGTGATCAAACGCAGCGGCTCGCCCGCTGTATGGGCATCCAGAGTAGTTATGACCTGCCAATCATTCGGCGGTTTCCAATTTAACAATACCATCCCTTCTCTTTTATATTTCAACTTCTGTTCCTAATCCCAGCTGCTTCGACTTCATCCACTACTTCTATGGGAGCAGCAGTTTCAAGAATATCTTTCTCGCTCAGACATAACATTAAATTTCTAGTTTCTTGCTTTTTTGAATTAATTCAATTTTAGCATTTCAAAACATATCTATTATTATATCAAAAGAAATATGTTTTTGGGAACATTTTTTATTAAAAAAAAATATTCATAAGATCATAGTATAAAGTAACTGATTTTATTCACATTCAATCACTGCTGTCCGGAACATGAAATTTAAATCGACTACAACTTAATTAATATCAACATGTTACATCATAAAATTATTGTTACCGACTTGAAATTAATTTTATACTATGGTCATGCTACTGTCAATGAACAAAGAAGCGATTGTCAGATAAGAATCACAAGTGGAAAAGCAAAAAGATGGCGATTCTCACAGTTGTGGCCTTCTTTGCCATGGTGTATCTGGGATTGAAGAAAATAATCAGCTCCATCTCTTCAACCCATAAATTTTTGGGGGAACTCCTGGACTTGCAAATATAGTCAAATCAACTATAATAGACGCTGTTGGGAAGGTGACTAATATAAAGAAATCCATTGATCTTCGCTGTAACCTCTGGTATAAGCAGCAGTTCGGAAGACACTGGTCTCTTTAGATAGGTTCGCGACCATGGGCGTTAAGCAGTGCATTAATGCCAGTCAAAAGAGGATCCTAGAAGGATACTAATGATAATACCTGATTCAATAGAGATTATCGATTCGCATACTGGCGGAGAACCCACACGCGTTGTAGTGGGGGGATGGCCGGAGCCGCAAGGTGATACCATGTCGCAACGACGGGACTACATGCGGGCACATCATGAATTATTAAGGCGTGCGGTGGTCTGCGAGCCCCGCGGCCATAATGCCATTATCGGTGCCCTACTGACTGAACCTGTTAATGAAGGCAGTTGCTCAGGGGTTATCTTTTTTAATGATGTCGGCTATCTTGAGATGTGTGGTCATGGGTTGATCGGCTTGGTCGAGACATTGCGGTTTATGGGGAAACTGGATAGCGGTATAGTGCATATTGATACGTCAGTGGGTGTTGTGTCCGCAACCGTGGATGACGAGGGCATGGTGACGATTGCCAATGTGCCGTCTTATGTGCATAAAGAGGATGTGAAAATAACAGTTCCTGGTGTGGGGGATGTCTGTGGGGATGTGGCCTATGGCGGGAATTGGTTTTTTATGGTGGCGTCTCCTAAACCCCAACTGGCGATGTCTAATCTGGATACATTGATGATTCAGACCAAGGCGATTCGTCAGTCATTGATTGATGAAGGCATTACCGGCAAAGAGAGGGCCATAGTGGATCATATCGAATATTTTGGGGAACCGACCGTGGCCGGAGCCCATTCAAAAAATTTTGTCTTGTGTCCGGGCAGTGCCTATGATCGGTCGCCCTGCGGCACTGGCACCAGTGCTAAAATGGCATGTCTGCACAATAAAGGCCTGCTTGCAATCGGGCAGCGTTGGGTCCAGGAGAGTATTACCGGCTCAGTATTTCAAGGGTGGCTCGAACAAAAAGACGGGGTACTGTTGCCCTTTATTCAGGCCTGTGCCAATGTCGTCTCAAAGGCGACATTGTATTTTGACCCGAAGGATCAATTCTGTTGGGGCATTGATTGAGTGACACATATGATGTGATAGTGATTGGTGCCGGTATGATCGGTGCCTCCTGCGCTGCGGAACTGGCAGCGCACAAGCTCAAGGTAATGGTACTGGATGCGTCACAGGCCAGTTGTGGTGCAACCGGCTCGTGCATGGGCCACATTTTGCTAATGGACGATAGTGACGCGCAGCTACAGTTAACCTTGTATTCCAAAAAGCTATGGCTGGATCTGGTGAAGGCCTACCCCGTCGAGAGCGACTATCTGGCCTGTGGGACCTTGTGGGTGGCCACCGACGACGAGGAGATGACGGTCGTTAATACGAAAGCGAAAAATTATGCTGACTATGGTGTGATAACCGAAGTATTAGATAGCAAGACATTGTATCAGTGGGAACCGAACCTACGGCCCGGTCTGGTGGGTGGCCTTCGTATTCCGGACGACTGTGTGGTTTATGCGGCCGGCTGTGTACAATTGCTTCTGCGGGATGTTGAAGTCAGGCAACAGCATCGCGTGAAAGAGATTTGTGATCATGCGGTAGTATTGGAAGACGGATCCATACTCATGGCAGACATAATTATCAATGCTGCGGGTGTTACCTCGCCCAAGCTGACGCCCGGCCTGCCTGTGGAGCCGCGTAAGGGTCATCTGGTGGTGACAGAGCGCTATCCCAATTTCTGTACGCATCAGATCGTAGAGCTCGGTTACATCAAGAGTACGGGCAAGATGACCAAAGAATCCATTGCCTTTAATATTCAACCGCGTTTGTCTGGTCAGTATTTGATTGGCTCGTCACGGGAGCTGGTTGGCTTTAACGATGAGGTCAATCGGTCGCTGGTCTCTCGCATGGTCCAAAAGGCCTGTGAGTTTATGCCTGGGTTGGCCGATCTGATGGCGATTCGGATTTGGGCCGGATTTCGGCCGGCAACTCCGGACAAACTGCCCCTGATCGGGAAATGGCCTACAGTTGAGGGATTGTATATTGCGACCGGGCATGAAGGGCTGGGTATTGCGACATCGCAGGGAACGGCTGCCTTATTGGCGGCTGAGATAGTGGGTAAGGTACCTGAAATTGATCCTGCCCCCTATCGTGCGGAGCGAGTATTGGAGAAGCAAGACGCATGAAAGAGATAACCGTTTATGTTAACGGTAAGCCGGTTCAGGTGCCGGAAGGTGCGAGTGCGGCTACGGCTATCAACAAGGCCGGCGAAACCAGCTTCCGGCAATCTGTAAAGGGCGACGAGCGTGCGCCCTTATGTGGAATGGGCATTTGTTTTGAATGCAGAGTTGAAATTGACGGAGAGCCCCATCAACTGGCCTGTAAGCGGACGTGTTGCAATGGCACAGAGATTAAAACATTATGAAAAAAGTGATTGTTGTAGGAAGTGGTCCGGCCGGTATGGCGTCAGCCTATTGTGCGGCCAAGGCTGGTGCTGAGGTCTTGGTGTTGGATGAAAACAGCCGACCCGGTGGTCAGGTCTGGAAGTATGGCCCGGACGCAGCCGTACCCAAGCAGGTTAAAAAATGGCAACACCGTTTCAGTCAAGCCGGTGTAGCATGTCGCTTTGGCTGCACCGTTGTTGATATTGTGGATAAAACTCTCTTGATCAGTTGCGAGAACCAGCCGTCTGAATTGATTGTCTTCGATACCCTGATTCTGGCCTGTGGCGCACGGGAGTTGTTTTTGCCGTTTCCGGGTTGGACACTGCCCAATGTGATGGGGGTCGGTGGTGCCATTGCCCTGTTAAAGGCGGGATGGTCGTTTCACAATCAGCGCGTAGTGGTCACGGGCTCTGGCCCCTTACTCTTTACAGCGGCTGGTGAGCTGGCCAAAGCAGGGGCCAAGATCGTGGCGATTGCCGAACAGGCCCCCATGCGCTCGTTGATCAAATTTGCTGTCGGTACATCACTATATCAGCCCGGCAAACTTATCGAAGGGGCCAATTATGGACGTCACTGGTTGCCAGCGCCTTATCGGATGGGGACCTGGATCTCGCAAGCCAAGGGCAATCAGCAGCTCCGTGAGGTGGTCTTTAATAACGGGACAGTGACGCCCTGTGATGTACTGGCCTGTGCCTACGGCTTGGTGGCGAATACGGAACTGGCCGTGTTGGCGGGCTGCCGACAGAGCCACGGGCGAACCGACATAGATCAATTCCAACGCACCTCAGTGGACGGTATTTTATGTGCCGGAGAAATGACCGGCATCGGTGGCATGGATCTATCTGTAACAGAAGGCCAAATTGCAGGTCTGGCCGCAGTTGATGATTTGGAGGGGGCTCAAGCGTTGATACGACGGCGTCAATGGCAGATGAAGTTCGCCGACTTATTGACGAGCTGTTTTTCATTAAGAGAGGAACTCAAGCAGTTGCCCCAAGATGATACAATTATCTGTCGCTGTGAGGATGTGACCTACGGCCAGCTCAAGGCCTTGTATGATCAGGTCTCTGCCAAGATGTATACCCGTAGCGGTATGGGGGCCTGTCAGGGTCGCGTTTGTTCGCCGCAGATGAAATATTTGTTTGGATGGAATGCCAATCGCGTTCGACCGCCGCTGTTTCCGGTACGAGTCGGTGATCTAGTGGGCAAGGACGACGCCTAGTATACCTCGCGATCATGCGGAATCACCCTATAACAGGACCATGTAAGCCCGCATTATTTGTGCTATAGACTTCCCCCAAAATAGTAGACACACCGAAAAGTTTGAGATAAATTATTATTTAGACTTAGAGGTGTCAAATGCGAGAACGTCGGGAGCAACGGAAATATGACTGGGAATTTAAGGAAAGGAGCTGTACGCCTGCTCCATCCCTATGAGCCGCACCTTAAATTCCATCGTAACCCATCGATAAGAAGGGGAATTCAAGGAAGCCGTCGTCGACTACATCTGCTTCGACCCGGACCTGATCCTGGAAAGGATAAACTGAAATACACAACCAATGGTAATATGAAAACACATTGACACTGAGCCTACTCTCTGATATATTAGATATCAGTTAAAATGGAAATAAAAACCGGAATCATTTTTGATATTAAGAAATACGCTATTCATGACGGCCCAGGTATACGTACGACTGTTTTTCTAAAAGGATGTCCTTTACAGTGTTTTTGGTGCCATAACCCAGAGGGGATCAACTCCGATCCCGAACTTATCTATCAAGAAAACCGCTGTTTGGAAGACTGCCGCGATTGTATCGTTGTATGTCCAAACGAAGCACTCACTCAACAAAATGAATCTATTTTTATTGACAGAAAAAAGTGTGCTCTATCCGGCAAATGTGCTGATGCCTGCCCTACTGAAGCTCTCAGGATAATCGGCCGAAAGATCTCAGTTTTAGAATTGATCCAAGAGATCGAAAAAGATAGGATTTTTTTTGACCAGTCAAACGGCGGCGTGACATTCTCGGGAGGAGAGCCGCTTATGCAGCCGAAATTCCTCTTCGCTCTGCTTGAAGAATGCCAGAAGCGAAACATCCACACAGTAGTTGACACCTGCGGATACACTCCTTTTATAAATTTTACCCAAATAAAAGATAAAGTCGATTTGTTTTTCTATGATTTAAAAATCATGGATGAGAAAAAACATAAGGATATAACAGGAATCTCCAATCGACTGATATTGAAAAACCTTAAAAATCTTTCCATACTGAAAAAAAAGATCCATATCCGCATTCCCCTTATTGCTAACATAAACGACACCGAAAAAAACCTAATACAAACAGTTGAATTTTTGAAATCTCTCGGGAATATCAAAGACATCAGCCTACTGCCTTACCATAAAATCGGAACAGGAAAATATAAAAATCTCATGAGAAAAGCCTGCGGGCCAGAGATCAAGACCCCGCTTGATGAAAAAATAAATAAAATAAAAATAAGGTTTGCGAATTACGGATTCAATGTTAAAATCGGAGGATAAAAATGAATAAACGGATCCAGAAACTAAGAGAAGAAAGTATTAATACTCATCCGTCCATTTCTGCAGAAAGAGCAAAGCTGCTCACAGATTTTTATCAGAGTGATGCTGCCAAAGGCGTTTCGACCCCGGTTAAACGCGCTTTAGCTTTTAAATATATAATGGAAAACAAATTTATCTGTTTTAATGACGGAGAACTTATTGTAGGCGAGAGAGGCCCCTCTCCCAAAGCTACTCCCACCTACCCTGAGATCACTGTACACAGCCTTAAGGATCTGGACATTCTGGACAGCAGGGATAAGACCTCATATTCTTTAGATAATAAAACCAGGGATATTTACCAGCAGGAAATAATTCCTTTTTGGAAAGGCCGTTCTATCAGGGAAAGATTATTTCGCCAAGTCTCGGATGAATGGAAAAACGCTTTTGAAGCTGGAGTATTTACAGAGTTTATGGAACAGAGGGCCCCGGGTCATACTGTCCTGGGCGGTAAAATTTACAGGAAAGGATTCCTTGCCTTCAAAGAAGAGATCAAAAAAAGCATAAAAAACCTGGATTTTTTAAATGACTCGGAGGCATATCAGAAAAGAGAAGAACTCAAAGCAATGGATATTGCAGCGGATGCACTGATAATATATGCAAAACGCCACCTAAAAAAAGCAAAGGAATTGGCCCGGAAAGAAACGGTTGCAGAAAGAAAAAAAGAGCTGGAAAAGATCGCAAAGGTCTGCTCTCGCGTACCTGCCCATGCCCCCCAGGATTTCTGGGAAGCTTTACAGTATTACTGGTTTGTCCATGTAGGAGTTATCACCGAACTAAACGGGTGGGATTCATTTAATCCCGGCAGACTGGACCAGCACCTTTATCCTTTCTATAAAAAGGGGCTGGAAAACGGAAATCTCAACCAGGAAAAAGCCAAAGAACTATTAGAGGCATTCTGGATTAAATTCAACAATCAGCCCGCACCCCCCAAGGTAGGAGTTACCGCTGAAGAAAGCGGCACCTATACCGATTTTGCCCTTATCAATTCCGGAGGAGTTAAACCCGACGGTTCAGATGGGGTGAATGACCTGTCTTACGTCATTTTAGATGTTATTGAAGAAATGCGGATACTCCAGCCCAGCTCTATGGTACAGATCAGCAAAAAAGGACCGGACCGCTTTTTAAAAAGAGCCTTAAAGATCATTAAAACCGGTTTTGGACAACCATCTATTTTTAACACTGATGTTATCGTACAGGAATTGGTCCGCCAGGGAAAATCCATAGAAGATGCCCGCTGCGGAGGCGCTTCCGGTTGTGTTGAGACCGGCGCTTTCGGCAAGGAAAATTACACCCTTACCGGATATTTTAATCTAGTTAAAATACTGGAAATAACCCTACATAATGGCTTGGATCCCAGAACCGACAAAAATATCGGAATTAAAACTGGAAATCCGGCTGATTTTGACTCTTTTGATAAACTCTTTCAAGCATTTTCCCGGCAGGTCAATCACTTTATCAACATAAAGATCACAGGCAACAATATCATAGAAAGACTATATGCAGAATATATTCCAGCACCGTTCCTCTCCCTGCTCATTGACGATTGCATCTTAAAAGGAAAAGACTATCATAACGGCGGAGCCCGCTATAACACAACCTATATTCAAGGAGTAGGTACAGGAACCATTACAGACACTCTTGCTTCCATAAAATATAATATATTTGATAAAAAACACATCACAATGGAAGAATTACGGGAGACTCTCTCTCAAAACTTTAAGGGAAAAGAAAACCTGCGCCAGAGATTTCTGAACAAAACCCCAAAATATGGAAATGATGATGATTACGCTGATGATATTATGAAAGCAGTATTCGAGGTTTATTATCAAGCTGTAAACGGCCGGCCAAACACTAAAGGCGGCACCTACAGGATCAACCTCCTTCCCACAACAGTACATATATACTTCGGGCGGGTTACAGGAGCAACAGCAGATGGACGAAAAGCCTCCCAACCTTTATCCGAAGGCATATCCCCGGTACAAGGGGCAGACCGTAACGGCCCTACAGCAGTAATAAAATCCGCATCCAAAATGGACCATATCCGTACCGGTGGAACCCTGCTTAATCAAAAATTTACTCCAAGCCTTTTAGAAGATGACGAGGGAATCGACAAGGTTGCCCGCCTGGTCCGTTCCTATTTCAGTCTGGACGGCCATCATATACAGATGAACGTAGTTACAGCCGATACTCTGCGTGCTGCCCAGAAAGAGCCGGAAAAATATAGGGACCTGATCGTCCGGGTAGCCGGGTACAGTGATTATTTCTGCGACCTGAATGAAGATCTGCAGAATGAGATCATTAAACGAACAGAACACGAAGCAGCATGACATTAGAAGTCCAGCAAATAGGATAACCGAGAAGGATTCTTTAAAATGGACTACTTAAAAGCAAATGCCCGCAAATTGATCAATGAATTCAAAGGAGATGACTTTATCTATGGAATCGGTTGCCTTAACCGGGCGGGAGAGATTATCGCCCCTTTCGGTTCCAAAGTGCTTCTTATCTCTAATCTCGAAAAACGTGATCCGGAAAACTACAAAACAATTCTTAAATCTATACATGACCATTCTATTCAAGTCATAGGCCATACTCCCTCGAGCAGACCCAATTCCCCCAGGGAAGACGTGCTGAGAATGAAACATTCTATCCAGGAGACAAACCCTGACTGTATTTTAGTCGTATCCGGGGGCTCGGGTATTGATGCTGCAAAAGCAGCTATTGTTCTGGCCGATCTGGGAGGCGATTTTGATGACTATTTCGGCACGGGAAAGGTTACGGATAAAATAAGAAAGACAGAAAAAAAACCCCGCCCCTGTATCGCAATTCAAACTGCTTCAGGATCTGCTGCCCATCTTTCAAAATATTCCAATGTAACTGATCTTAAAACCAATCAGAAAAAATTGATTGTAGACGATGCTATTATCCCCCCTAAAAGCCTTTTTGATTACAGTTTAACCCGTACTATGTCTTCGGATTTTACCTGTGACGGGACATTTGACAGCCTGGCGCATCTGCTGGAAGTCTATTATGGCGCTGGTGCCGATACTATCGATAAGCTTGAAGAAATTGCTCTGACCGGCATTGAACTTATCTTAGCCTCTCTGGAAAGATCCGTGGCTGATCCGTCAGATCTTGCCGCCCGGGAAGCACTTGGATTAGCAGCTGATTTAGGTGGTTATGCTGTCATGATAGGTGGGACCAACGGAGCGCATCTAACCAGCTTCTCTCTGGTTGATATATTGAGTCACGGAAGAGCATGTGCCATTCTTAATCCTTTTTATACAGTTTTTTTCGCTCCTGCCATTCAAAGGCATCTTAAAAAACTCGCTGCCTTATTTTCAAGCTATAAACTCATAGACCAGAAAGCAGCTGCACTTGTAGGCCGAAAATTGGGTACCGCAGTAGCTGAAGGACTGGTATCACTCAGCCGGCAGGTAAAATTTCCCGCATCTCTTAAAGAGATAAATGGAATGACAGATGCCCATATTAAAAAAGCCCTTGAAGCTGCAAAAAATCCCCAACTGGAGATGAAACTTAAAAATATGCCGGTGCCTTTATCCGCTAAACATGTTGATGAATATATGGAGCCTATTCTTCAGGCGGCAAAATGGGGAGATTTCAGCCTTATTAAATCTTTCGATAAATAAAAACAGAAGTAAATATCTTTTAATGAAAGAAGTAATATTTGATTTCGGAAGAAATAGTTTCCCCATTCAAGTTCCGCAACAGGCCGAAATCTTAAAAATGGGAACTCCGACTAAAATCAAGGAGCCGGAATATGAAATCCGCCAGGCATTAAGGGCTCCGATAAACAGCCCTCCTTTGCAGCAGATAGTAAAAAACAAGCTTTCTGCAATACCAAACGCCAAGGCCGTTATTGTCATCTCCGACAATACCAGGCCTGTCCCCTATTCGGGAAAATCAGGCATCCTCTTTCCTTTAGTTACCGAATTGATCAAGGCCGGGCTCTCTGTTTCGCAAATTTCTATTCTGGTTGCAACTGGAACTCACCATTCTATGAGCGAAAAAGCCCTCAGGGAATTACTTGATCCAAGAATATTTTCTCTCGGCATCAAAATAATCAATCACGATTGCAAAGACAAAGCATCTCTTATATGTATTGGAGAAACGGAGTTCGGAGGGAAGATATTTTTAAACCGTTTATATATTGAGAGTGATATTAAAATACTAACCGGTCTGGTTGAAAGCCATTTTATGGCCGGGGTTTCAGGCGGGAGAAAATCCATTTGCCCTGGTCTTCTGGCGGAAGATTCGACCTATCTCCTGCATGGAGGTCAGATCCTTTCTTCTCCTCAAGCAAAAGATCTAAGCCTAATAAACAACCCTGTACACAAAGAAGCTCTCGCAGTGGCTAAGATGGCCGGATGTGATATGATCATCAATGTCACCCTTGATTCCAACTACCAGCTTAACGGAATATTTGCTGGAGCTCTGGAATCAGCTCACATGAAAGCTTATAATAAGTTAAAATCATATGCTGCTATCCCGGTTTCAAAAAAATACGACTTGGTCATAACCCATGCCGGGTTCGTAGGGATCAACCATTACCAGGCGGCCAAAGGTGCCCTGATATGTTTACCTCTGATTCATAGTGAAAGCATATGTCTTTTAGCAGCATCTCATCCGGATACCGACCCTATCGGGGGGGATAATTATAAGGCTATGTTAAGGCTGCTTAACGCCTTGGGGACGGAAAAATACCTGAGAAAAATCCTCGCACCAGAATGGACCTTTATCCCTGAGCAGTGGGAGGCTCAGATGTGGGGCCGCCTTTTCAAAATAATCCCTCCAGAAAACCTAATCTACGCCACATTGGATATTCCTATAGACGATTTTTCCCATATTCCCGGACAGGATGCTAGGGCTATCACCTCAAGTAAAGATAACTTGCAGCAACTTACCAATGAATCAATTAAATGGGCGGTTGCAAAACTGGACCGGGAACTTAACCAACCACCGCTGATAGCAGTCCTCCCGGACGGCCCCTATGGAATTCCGGTTTCAACATGACAGTTGACGGCAAAGGCAATTTTTATTATTATTAATTTACTGAATTTTTCATGAGTCAAAGGAGTACATTATGAAAAAAATCCAGACAGCTTCTGTAATTTTCCTGAGTTTCCTTATTATATTTGGACTTTCCTCGTTAAACGCAGCTGAAAACGATGAGCCCAAAGCCGACCTGCCGGTAATTATTTCCTCTTGCGGGCAAAGCCCCGGGCCTGCTCTTTTAAAAGTCCTTTTTATGAAAATGAAGCTCGAACATGAACCCAAAGCATATGAAATAAACCCCCTTGCTACCGCAGATGACCTAATTAAAATGCAAGAAGCGGGAACTCCATATAGAACTCTCATCATAGTCATGGGAGCAAGTCTTAAAGGAATGGGAGCAGCAGGAATTTCTATAGACGACGAACTTGTCAGAACTAAAAAATTAATCGAAGAAGCCCGGAATCAGAGTATTACCCTTATAGGCGCCCATATTGAAGGAATGAAAAGACGTGCCCAAGGAGCATCTGTAGGCGATAATACAGATGAATTAAGCATTGATGCTGTTGCCCCAATCTCTGATTTCCTGATCATTAACAAAGCCGGAGATGAGGACGGACGTTTTACAACTATAGCGAACGAAAAAAATATCCCCCTAGTCTCTGTTGAAAAAAATCTGGAGCTCCTGGAGGAACTGGAAAAAATCTTTACAAAATAATCAATATTATATTAATTATAAGCTATGGAAAAATATCTCCAATTAATTTCCTTATCCGATATTGCCGGAATATTTCTTATTTTTGCTTTATTCTGGTTAGTGAGAGTTCTCGCCAAAAAAGAAAATGAAAATATTTTTAAGGCAATAATTCTTTTTCTGTTTTTTTTAGCTGTATTCCTTTACCTCAGCCAAAGCGATTCAAATAAATTTACGATATCAGATTTAAAAAACAACTTCTTTCCAAGCAAAACAATTGAAATCAAATACAGGATTGAACAAGGTGTTATAAACCGCAACGAATATATTAAATATGTATTTAAAAAGCCTTACCCTACTTTATCGATTAAACTGGATAAAAGCGGCTCATATTTTATTATTGTTAATCCGGAATCAGTAAACAAAGTTTTAAGATTTTTAGACCTGCCAGAAGTAAAAAAAGGAGTTCCTGAACTATCATCAATAACAGGTTCAGCATATGACGCCTCCCAGTTCCGCTGGGAAAAATATTCCAGAGGAATCCTTATTCTGGAAAAGACTTTATGCAGAAGTGGAGATTCTCTCACAATGGATCATTGTATTTCGGTAATAACTATCCAACAACGCTATTAATTCGCCCCATATTATTTCTGTTGATTTTATTCCTTATTTTACATAAAGTAAAAAATCAGTAATTTCTACATGAATATGTTCACTTCTACTCAAATAATCCTGGCAGTTATGGTTGCGGTTTATATTGTCGCAAAGGTCTTTAAGATCTCAACCGAACTCTCCTTGTTTTTAGCCGCAATCTTCGGCGCCCTTGCCGGAGGAGCCGGGATACCTGCTAGGCATATCGTTGAAGGAGCTTTTACCTATCTGGACATATGTCTAATATTTATAACTGCTACTCTTTTTATGAATCTTTTTAAGGAGTCTGGCGGAGTGGCATTTGTAATTCGTGGTATCCTCACAAAATTTTATAGGCACAAATCCATTCTTTTTATTCTGATAACTTTTCTTCTCTTGCTTCCTGGAGCACTGACAGGAGCCGGTAGTGTGACTGTTTTGATAACCGGAGGTATGATCGCGGTTGTCCTGAATTATATGGGGATTCCCAAACCAAAAGCAGCCGCAATAATCTTTATTCTGGCCGGATTAAGCGCAGCAGCTCCGCCTGTCAGCCTCTGGGCTATGCTGACAGCAGCTGGGGTTAATATGCCTTATGTAGGATTTTTTCTACCGCTCCTTATTCCCTGTATTCTCCTGGCTTTGCTGACTATTTTTATTTTAGGCTGGAAAGCCAAACCTGCAGACCTGGAAAAAGCTCTCCAGGAACTACCGGCCCCGCCTAGCAGAATGAACTGGCTTAAAATAATTCTTCCTTTTTCCGTCTTTTTCTTCTTAGTAGTCGCCGGAAGAATATGGCCTTTTTCCTTTCCTATTTTAGGCCTTCCCTTGATGTTTATAATCACTGCTGCTGTAACAATCATCATCTCACCTGCAAAACTTAATATATTAAAAATATCCCGGGAGACTGTCGAGCAACTACTTCCACTGATCGGAACTTTGACCTGCGTCGGTATACTGGTCCAAATAATGACCCTAACCGGAGTAAGGGGCTTGATCGCAATTACTGTTGTAACCCTGCCTTTGACCGCAGTTATCCTGAGTATGTCAGTGGTTCTACCAGTCTCTGAAGCAGTCCTTATGTGGGGAGCTGCTCCGGTGTTGGGAGTGCCACTTGTGCTTCTGTTTAATACCATCGGCCTGAATCCTATTATAGCCCTGGCCGGAATGAGCATTATCTGGCCCCTGGGAGATGCTCTGCCCCCCACAGCTATTATCGGACGCCTGACCAAAGATACTATCGGCATGAAAGAATCTTATTCACAGATGCTCAAATACTGCATTGTCCCGGCAATCCTTATCATCATTGCCGGAATTTGTATGGTCCTATTCAGTAAGGAGCTGAGCTTTCTGACTATGTTATAAAGGAATAAAATGAATAAAGAGGAGAATAATTTCCAATGATAATATCCATCCTCTATTATCTTTTAACCGGATACATCGCCCTTCTGATAATCTGGAACCTGGTCAAGAGCAAAAAATGGCAGGAGGAAATCCTCTATATTATTATCCTCATGCCGTTTTTATTAAGATTATTCCGGTTAAAATAGAAGGTTATTATGGCCAATGTAAAACTAACAACTTTAAGAAAAATAGTCTTCAGCCTGGCCGGAGTCGCACTTATGCTTTTTGCCGGAATCAGCTTCTACCGGATCCGCCACCTTAAAGAACCGGTAGTGCTGGGACCTGGTGTTACTCAAGTTAAAAATTTAAGTGACTATTTCAAGGGAATAAAAGGCACGATAAACGACTCCTACGTATATATACTGGAAGGAGAAGATTCAGGTGGAACCGTACTTGTAATCGGCGGCACTCATCCGGAAGAACCGGCCTCAAGGCTTGCTGCTTGGATTTTTACTGAAAATGCTGTTCTTGAACAGGGAAAACTTCTGGTAATATTATCCGCCAACCGCAGCGCCACAACCGTAACCCGCCTGGGAGGAGCCTATCCCTCCGATTATACTATTGAAACTCCCTGGGGAGGACAAAAGTTCAGGATGGGAGACCGTTGGTCAAATCCTTTAGACCAGTGGCCGGACCCGGAAGTCTATATACATTTTCCCAGCCGCCAGGAACTGGCCTATATTGATATCCGCAACCTTAACCGTACCTGGCCCGGCAGGTCCAACGGCACCCTGACAGAGAAAACCTGCTTTGCTATAATCCAGCTCATTAAAGAAGAAAATGTCGACATTGCCATTGACCTGCACGAGGCAGAATTGCAGTATCCGGTCATAAGTACAATAGTAGCCCATCAGAATGGCCAGGACCTGGCAGCCATGGCATCGATGATGATATCAGGCATGGAAGGGTTTGACATCGGGATGGAAAACTCCCCTGAAGCTTTGCACGGCCTATCCCACCGCGAGATCGGCGACCATACCAGTGCAATTTCACTTTTACTGGAAGCACCTGAGCCAATGCTGGATGCTACCAGAGGCAGAACCGACCGCGCCCTTCTTTTGGAAGGAAAAGATGAATTTATTGTCAAAGCCGGAAAGCATGGACTTTTATTTGAAAAAATGGATGAAAACGGCTGGCCAATAGATAAAAGAGTAGGCCGGCACTGCTCCACCATATTGCAGATAATAGAGCTCTGGTCAGAAGAACATCAGGAAAAAGCTTTAATCATTAAAAATGTCCCCCGCTATACAGAAATCATAGCTAAAGGAACCGGCGCATTCCTGCACAATCCCGCCTCCGCTGCCTCCAACCGCATAAAATATGAATAATGCTCGGGGACGGGCTACCGCATTCATTTAGGCCAAGGCTATGAAATTTCCCCATTCCTGTTTGTTTTTCATTGACTTGATCGGTGATGCCTTCTATGACAACACTGGATGGTAATAAGTTGGTTATCTAAGGAATAATCTTAAAAGCCGTAGCATATGGTTTTCTGGACAATCTTGATTTTCATGTATATATTAAAAAACTAAAATTAATAAACTTTATTTTGGATATAAAAATGTCAGGTCGATTAGCTTTATTTACTTCACGCATGGATGAATTGAATGAATTTGACCGGGAACCGGTCACAAAAGGCAGTCTTCAGAGCGGAGGGAAATTCGCCGGACTTTTTGCGGGGGAACATGTTGCGGCTACAGAATTTGTCATCGGGGCTTTTTTTGTCCTCCACGGAGTAAAATTCACAGATCTTATAGTGGGATTACTGATTGGAAATATGCTGGCAGTTCTTTCCTGGACGTTTCTATGTGCTCCCATTGCTACCAGGACAAGATTAACTCTCTATTGGTATCTAAAAAAAATCGCAGGTCCCGGGCTTAATTTTATCTACAATACGGCAAATGCTCTTTTGTACTGCATACTTGCCGGAGCGATGATCGCAGTATCAGCAACAGCAGTGGGATTCATTTTAGGCATTCAAATTCCCTCTCTTACGGATATTGTCCCCAATAGCATAGAATGGGTATTGTTGACCTTTACCATAGGTATGATATTTACTGTCCTTGCCGTACTGGGTTTTGAAAAATTAAGCAGGTTTGCTCAGGTTTGTTCTCCGTGGATATTTGTTCTTTTTATCGCTGGAGCATTGGCCATGCTTCCGCGTTTGGGCGTTTATTCCAATCTGAGTAATTTCCTGGAAATTGCTAAGACAAAGATCTGGAATGGTATTGCTGCACCGGGTCAAGAAAACTTTTCTCTTTGGCATATGATATTTTTTGCCTGGTTTTGCAATCTGGCAATGCATGTCGGCCTTTCCGATATGGCGCTTTTTCGATATGCGAAGAAATGGACTTACGGTTTTTATTCAGCCTTTGGGATGTATCTCGGTCATTTCCTTGCATGGATATGTTCCGGCATCATGGTTGCAGCTGTAGCCCGGGAGATGCATCCGGGACTTATGGCTTTTGAAGCTGTCGGTCTTGCAGGAGCAGCCGGTGTGTTTTTAGCAGGCTGGACGACAGCAAACCCGACTCTTTACAGGGCTGGACTTGCCCTTCAGGCAATAACTCCCAATTGGCCACGATGGAAAGTTACTTTATCGGCCGGCATGATCACAACTGCCTTGTCTTGTTTTCCAATATTTTTCATGAAACTACTGGATTATGTGGCGATCTATGGTCTGGTTCTTATGCCTATTGGAGCAATCGTTATTGCTGAACACTGGATATTTCCTTTATTAAAAATAGAACAGTACCGGACTGAAAAAAACAAGCAAATGTTTAACTGGAGAGCATTGATAGTCTGGGCAGGAACAATGATAGTCTGTGTATTAATGCCGTTTCATCTTTTTTTTCGCTGGCTTCCGGGCTATTTTTTAGCATTGTTTGCTTATATTCTACTGAGTAAAATTCATAAAGGTCGAAAACAAATAAGCTACCAGGAAGAAAAGGAGAAAAGATGATGCACACTCTGTTTGCAGTGCTGGCTTTGATCAGTTTATCCTTATGTATAGCTTCACCATTCCTTTATGTTTTTGGTAAGATTGGTGAGGATCTGTTTAAAACATTGTTCCTGATCTTTTCCATTTCCTGGTTCATATTCGGCGGATTATGGATGACAATGAAAAAAAAAGAAAGAAAAGGAAACAAAGGAAAAACCTGACATATTGAGGGACATTCTGAAACAAAACACAAAATAAACGAGATTAGCAGAATCATTTTCCGATCAATTTAAAAGAGTAGCGGCCGGATCCCAACTTTATGTTTATCGATGTTTTTGTTTCATCCACCATGATTATCCCTGCCAGTCCGGTTTTAAACCGCCCTTCAGAAAAGAGGAGAAGTGAGTTTTCCATGACGCTTATATCTTTCAGGTTCAATTTCGGCATTATGATCTCAGCTTCACTGTTTACGGGAATAGTCACATCTAGAGATAAGCTCTTGTCCAAACGGATCCAGGAACATTCAACAGGGCCTCTGATCGTTTGGATAGAGCCGGCTGCATACTCAAGATCCCTGATGACATGAGGCTGTATCCGAATCTTCTCAAATCCCACAGAGCCCTCCGCAAGGTTAATGCCTACCAGGGTTTTATAAAACCAGGCCCCGATACTTCCAAACATGGGATGGTTATGGGAATTCATGGAGGGACCTGTTTTGTTCTGCCAGAGTTCCCAAAGCGTTGTGGCTCCGTTTTTTATCATGTAGCCCCAACTGGGATATGTTGTCTGAACGGCCAGGTCATAAGCTAAAAAAGAATTATTAAAATCCGTCAATACTTCCATAAGGTATTTTGTTCCAATGATACCGGTGGTTAGATGCGTGTTGTTTTTATAGAGAATATCCCAGTTTAGATTTTGATAGACTTTTCCTTTTTCTGATTCAGGGACCAGATCAAGAAACAGAGGAAGGAGATTTGCGGTCTGAGTGCCGTTAGCGTAATTTCCAGTCTCGGAATCATAATACTCACCATGGAACTTTTTCTTAATATCTGCACAGAGTTTTTTGTAAGATTTGACATCCTCATTTCGGCTGAGGGCATCTGCCATATCGCTTAAGATTTTCACATCATAGTAATAATAAAAAGAAGAGACAATGTCTCCGGGTGTTTTTTCGATCGACACCCAATCTCCGTAGTGACTGAATTTAACAAGCCCGTCTTCTGCGCGGGAACGTAAAAAATCGACATATTTTTTCAAGCTGTCATAGTGTTCTTCAAGAATTCGTTTATCTCCGTAGTAAATATACATGTACCAGACCATCAAAGGATAGGCCGTTCCCCAGGCAGGATCAGCCGGTCGCTGTCCCCAGACATGAGGGACCGTATCAGTCAGCATTCCATTTTTATCCTGAACATCCTGCATATCACGGATAAAATTGGTATAGAAGGCGGCAATATCAAAATTAAAGATAGCTTGTTCTGCTGTGAGATGAGCATCCCCAAGCCAGCCCATTCGCTCATCTCTTTGACTGCAGTCAGTGGGGATACTGTGAAGATTTGTTTTCTGACCCCATAGGATCAATCGCTGTATCTGATTGAGAATTTCTTTTGAAGATGAAAAATTACCAGTTTGAGCTACTGCTGAATGGACTACACGTCCACGGATTGAATCCAGAGTTGGAACTCCCGGGAATCCGGTCAGCTCAACAAAACGGAAGCCATGGTATGTGAAATGAGGTTCATATATCTCTTCACCGTCTCCGCTTAGAGTGTAAACATCCTCAGCTCTTGCAGAACGGAGATTCTCAGTGTTAATTTTCCCATTTTCATACAAAAGTTCCGAGTGCTTTATTTGTACTGCAGTTCCCCGGGGACCTTTAACTTTTAATCGAACCCATCCGCTGAAATTCTGTCCCATATCAAAAACATACATGCCAGATTCAGGGTTAGTCATTTTTAAAGGAACTATGGTATCCATAACCTGAATAGGCTGCATCATTTGAGCCGAGAGCTTTCCTTTAGGAGCGATGGCCAAAGACGCTAATCTCCAGTCACTCTCATCAAAACCTGGTGAATCCCACCCTGAAGCTTCAAGGCGTGCATCATATATCTCACCATTAAAAATACTGTCTGTGATGATCGGGCCCTCTTGACCTTTCCAGGTTTGATCGCTCACCACAGAAATCGTTTCTCCTCCGTCGACTTCTATGAGCAGTTGGAGGATTAATGAACGGGAGCCGAACCAGCCTTTTCCCAGCATGACTCCAATGGCGTTTTCTCCGTTCAGCAGATAATCTGTTATGTCATATGTCGAATATAGTGCCCTCACGTTCATGACCGTCCAACCAGGATCGAGAACATTCTTCCCGATCTTTTGACCATTTAATCTTAACTCATAGTATCCGAGGCCGCAGATATAGGCTCGAGCTCGAATCACGGTTTTATCAAGAGTAAATTCTTTCCTGAGCTGATTAAAGCCTCCGATCCATTCTCCTTCCCAATCCTTTTCCAAAAGCAAACCTGTTTCAAAAAAATTGACAGAGCTGAAACCGCTGAGCCTGTCTTCATTATCCCAATAACACACTTTCCAGAAATAAGTCGTACTGCTCTTTAAAGGCTCTCCGTTATACTCAACATGCACTGATTGGTCCGAAAATACTTTTTCACTATCCCACATATCCGCATTTTCCAGATCAGGTGAAGTCGAAACGAGTATACGGTAAGCTGTTTGCTTCTGCCCTCTATACGTATGGTTTAAAATCCATGAAAACCTAGGCTTTTCAACATCGATGGCAACAGGATCTTTTAAATATTCACAGCGCAAATAGGAAGGGGATTGAGGGCCGTAATTTTTCTCAGGGATCTCCGCAATAGCTGTGGAAATTGCAAAAAATCCGAAAAAAACAAGGATTACTAATCTGGCTGAAGAAGTCATTTGTTTCTCCTTTTTATCTCTCTGATTTGGATTGTACACAGGAGAGAAAAAAACTTCAATATGGTAAAATCATCCATCGACATTTTTTATGAATAGTCAGGTAAAAGAAATCGGCTGGATTGGATGGCAATAGTTTGTTAGAATGCAGTAGAAATTTGGAAATATCCGAGGTAAAAGGAAATGAGTCATCATTCATTCCTGGCATTTGACATGGGTGCTGCAAGCGGACGTGCTATACTTGGGCAAATAAAAAACCATAAACTGCATCTTCAGGAATTACACCGCTTTCCCAATAGATCCGTCCTGATATGCGAGCATCTTCATTGGAATATTTTCGACCTTTTTGAAGAGATGAAAAAAGGGATTGTTGTTTGCATTTCAGATAAAGGAGTGCAGCCTGAGAGCCTTGCCATCGATACATGGGGTGTGGATTTCGGCTTTTTATCTGACGGAGATTCTATCCTGGGACTTCCTTATTCGTACAGAGATTCACGCACAGATGGAATCATGGAAGAATTCTTAAAAATTTTGCCCCGTGAAAAAGTATATCGCCTTACAGGAGTTCAATTTCTACAGTTCAACTCTCTTTTCCAGCTTTATGCTCTGGTAAGAAATAAATCTCCGATACTGGACAAATTGAGTGATGTTCTTTTTATTCCGGACCTGTTCAATTTTCTTTTCACCGGTGAAAAAGCAACAGAGTTTACAGTAGCCACCACCTCTCAGTTGTATAACCCTGTAGAAAAAGACTGGGAAAAGGAGCTTTTTGAGGCCATCGGGATTTCCAGGTCTGTCATGCAAAAGATTGTCCAACCGGGAACGATTATCGGTGAATTAAGAGATTCTGTGGTTGAAGAAACGAAAATGCCTCAGACCCCGGTAGTCGCCACTGCTTCGCATGATACCGGCTCGGCTGTGGCTGCTATCCCGGGTGAAGGGCATAACTGGGCGTACATAAGTTCAGGGACATGGTCCTGCATGGGGATAGAGACATTTGAGCCTATTATCACGGAAAAGGCAATGACGCTGAACTTCACCAATGAAGGAGGCTTCGAAGGAACCTTTCGTGTGCTTAAAAATATAATGGGTCTCTGGCTTTTGCAGGAGTGTCGAAGATCCTGGAAAAAAAATCACAATCTCAGTTATGATGAACAGCTCCGGGGAGCGGAACGTGCTTCTGCATTTAAAAGGTTTATCGATCCTGATTGGAAAGGATTTTTAATTCCTCCGGACATGCCAGGGGCAATATGTGAATTTTGTTATAATACAGGGCAGACAAAACCTGAATCCCCTGCGGAATTTGTGAGATGTGTTCTGGAAAGTCTTGCATTAAAATACCGTTATGTTATGACCCAGATAAAAGAGATATCACCAAAGGCCATAAACAGGATCCATATAATTGGAGGCGGTTCTCAAAATGAACTGCTTTGCCAGTTCACAGCAAATGCTGCAGGAATACCGGTTTTGGCAGGGCCGGTAGAAGCTGCGGCGGTCGGCAATATCCTGGTCCAAGCCTTTTCCTCCGGACTTATTAAAAACCATGAGGAAATGCGCCGAATCTCAAGACTGTCTTTCCAACTCAAGCATTATGAACCGCGAAAAGTTAATGAATGGAACACGGCTTATGAGCGTTTTCTGGAAATATTAGAAAAAAATCACCTCATAGGAGAAAAAATTGGCAGATTTTAATAAAATGGAGAAAGCCTACAAACTAGCTCAGGAATGTTATGCTCAACTGGGTGTAAATACAGATCGGGTATTAGCTGAATTGAGAAACATCTCGCTCTCTCTTCACTGCTGGCAGGGGGATGATGTATGCGGATTTGAAAATCCCGATGCATCTCTTTCAGGTGGAGGAATTCAGGTTACTGGAAACTTCCCTGGGAAGGCCACTACAGCAGAAGAACTGCGGATGGATCTGAAAAAGGCTTACTCTCTGATCCCGGGAAAACACAGGTTGAATCTTCATGCTATTTATGGTGAATTTGAAGGGAAAAGTGTGGATAGAGATGAAATACGTCCGGAGCATTTTAGAACCTGGATCGATTGGGTTTCTCAGGAGGAATTAAAACTGGATTTTAATGCCACCTGTTTTTCCCATCCAAAAGCAAATAACGGATTCACCTTGAGCAGTAAGAATAGGGGAGTCCGGGATTTCTGGATAGAGCATGTCCATAGATGCCGGGAAATCAGCTCTATTATAGGAAAATCACAGAAGAACCCCTGTATACATAATCTCTGGATCCCTGACGGATCAAAAGATCTTACGGTAGAGGGATGGACCTACAGGTCTTTTCTGAAGGAATCTCTGGACAAAATATATGAATATGAATACCCATCAACAGAGATGAAAGATTCTTTGGAAAGTAAACTTTTTGGTATCGGGAGTGAATGTTTTGTAGCCGGGTCCCATGAATTTTACCTGGGATATGCATTGACAAAGGGAAAAATGATCTGTCTGGATACCGGGCATTTCCATCCGACTGAATCAGTGGCGGATAAAATTTCGTCCGTGTTGCTGTTCTTTGACGAAATGCTTCTTCACATCAGCCGGGGTGTAAGATGGGACAGTGACCATGTTGTGATATTAAATGATGAAGTCAGATCAATAGCAAAAGAGATCGTAAGGGGCAAGGTTCTGTCACGAATGCATTTTGGGCTTGACTTTTTCGATGCATCCATCAACCGCATAGGAGCCTGGGTGATAGGAGCACGTGCAGTTTTGAAGGCTTTTCTCCTGGCACTCCTTGAGCCCCATCAAATACTTAAGGAGGCAGAGGAAACAGGAGATAATTTTTACAGGTTGGCAACTCTGGAAGAAAATAAATCCATGCCCTTTCACGCAGTATGGGATTATTACTGTTTAAAAATGGCTGTTCCCCCGGCCGATTTATGGATAAGCGAAATAAAACAATATGAGAACGATGTAACCAATAAGCGTTCAAAAAGTTAATGGATTACCATCTTTTTGCCTGTTTCGGCTCCAATTTTTTTACATCCAATCCTCTTTCAATAGCACCTATTAGATAAAGACAGATTTCTCTAACAGAAGAGGGGTGATGCAGGACTTCTGATAAGGATTGGGCTCCAACTCCCCATACTCCGCCACCCTTTATTATGACGACTTTATAATCGTGAAGAAGCTTGATCAAGGTGTTACTGTCAACATACGGCTGAACGACTGGGACGACAAGGTAAAGAAAACTGCCTTCTGCATCGATGGGAACAACACGTTTTATTGTATGATCTTCGCCGGGAAAAGTGAAATGGGAGATAGCTTCAGCTTCAGGTACATAACAGTGGATCACTGTCTGGAAATTGCTATTATGATAAATTTCCTTGTGTATCCTGAGCTCAGAAGGATCTGAATTGTTAAAAGAAATGGGGGTTTCTACGATTGGTCCGCCTAATTCTCTGGGCATGGATCCATTGGGAGAATAAAACATGGATTTTACTCCGCGGACCGATATGGATCCTGTATGAAAAGGAGAAAGACGGGATTCGAAAATTCTGGCTCCGGTTTTTTTAAACTCCCTTATTATCTCTTCTTCTCCATGTATATCTGAAGATCTTTGCCCGTCAGCCGGATATTTGGCAACAGGATAAAAAAAACACAAATCCGGATTTGATCTAATCTTTTTCCTGAGACCTTCAACATCTATTCCCAGTTTTTGGGCAAGGGAAACGATATAACCTGAATGATTGGCTATACAGGCAAGAAAAAGGGCTTCATTCAAATTCTTCCCTCTTGTGAAAGTACCGTGTCCCTGAATGACTGTAGCAGGGAAAGAACTTAACCGTTCCGGAATTATTTTTGCCATTTCAGGCGAACCGCTTGGAACCGCGACCCAATCCACAGGAACTTTCCCTTTTAAATGATAAAATCCAAGAGGGTCGATAGGGAAAAAGGGATCCGGATCTTTGGGTTTGTCTTTATCATCGAAGGTGACAATGGTCAAGTCCTTGGTATGGGCATGGATGGATGCGCAAACTCCTTTGAGTGCAAGTATCCCGGCATGTATGTCTGTTTCTGAAGAGGCCTTATAGTATCCAAAATCTGTTTGAGAAGTTGAAAGCTGGCATATCTGATTCAGATCAAGGTCTCCTTTTTGAGACCCGGCTGAGGTGATGACAATATATTCACTTCCGTCCCTGTCTTTCCATTTTACAGCAATATTACCACTATGGCTGTCTTCCATATCATTCAGCAGGAGGACACGGCCTATGGCTTTGAACAAAGGGAAAAGTTCTTTTTTTGCTTTCCACTTTTCAGTACTCATTCTAAAACCTTAACTATTTAATTAAATTGTCCGGGGGAATTCCCTGCCGGCTCCATCCCCTGACTTCATAATACTCTTTTTTCATCTTGTTTATTGTTTCGGCGGGAATATTTCTTTTTTCCCCTCCCACTAGAATGCTTGTCTTGCTGAATCGTTCCGGCAGCATATCATCTTCACAGGTTATGCCGGCCTTGATATTAAAATTTCTTTCCAATGCCGCTACTCTGTTTGCTGCCTCTTCTAATCTGGCTGTGGAAAAATCTATGCCCGTAATACCTGTTACCATGCGTGACCAGGGTTCTGTCGAGAAGGCAAAACCCGTGAAACGGCATATTCCAAGACTGTCCTGGATTATCCCCAGATCCTGCATGTTTCTGATAGCGATGGGTGACTGCAGAAGACTGAATCGGGGGATCTCCTTGGTTCCCCCAAAAAAGGCTAAAGAGGCAGCATACCCGCCGCGCAGATGGCAGGCTCCGGTTGGAGAAGTGACATATCCCAGGGCTTGTGTGTAGGAAGCCCTCGGATCATATGCCGGAATTTCCAGACTGTTGATACTCATGGAATATTCCGGTTTCTGATAATATTCCGCCAGGCGTTGTGACCCTTCAGCCATCCTGTCACCGATTCCTTTGCGATAAGCAACAAGTTTCACAAGCTCTTCAAGGATCTTTTTATTCCCGAAACGAAGATCGAGACCGCCGGTCTCAGCCGGGCTCAAAACTCCATTCTCAAAAAGCTCCATGGCGCAGGCCACCGTGCCTCCAAAGCTAATGGTATCCAATCCGAGTTCATTGCAGAGATAGTTTGCCCGGGTGATCTCTTCAAGAGCATATATCCCGCATTGAGGGCCAATCATTACAACGGTTTCATATTCAGGGCCTTCTCCTTTTTTATCTCTCACCTGAGTATGGCGCTGACACCCTATCTGGCATCCATAACACCCGCCCGGCCTCATCAAAATTTTATTGCGTATAGTCTCACCGGAAATTTGATCCAGTTTTTTTGTTTCATGTATATTATCCTGAAAATTATTATGCGGCAGCATCTCAATGATATTGATGAGTTTAACCAGACCGGCTGTTCCCATTTCCCGAAGAAGCCTTTTTGTGATAGGGGCTGCTTTCATCATATAGCGGGCCTGTTCGAGTCCTGTCTGGAATTGTTCCTTGTCTTTAATATTGGTTTTGAAGTTACCACAGACACGGATGGCTTTCAATTTTTTACTGCCGAACACGGCTCCCGGACCTGTTCGGCCGTAAGGCCTGTTTTTATCGTTCATTATAGCAGAAAACCGCACCAGATTTTCACCGGCCGGGCCTATACAAAGAATCCTGGGGGTTTTTAAATTTTCATAATTTTTAGTCAATTGATCTGTCGTCTGATGAACATCAAGTCCCCATAGATGTTCAGCCGAAACGATCTCTACCTTATCAGAAACAATATTCACCATAACAGGCTTTGATGCCTTTCCTTTTATAATAAGAGCATCATATCCTGTGGACTTGAATGCATGGGCCCAGGATCCTCCACAGTTAGAGCTCCCGATGATATTGGTAAGAGGGGATTTGAAGACCATATGACCTCTACAGGCAGTTGGGGCTTTAGTTCCCAAAAGGGGAGAAGCAGCCATAACAAGAACATTGTCTTTACTGAGAGGATCACAAGAAGCATTGATCTCATCAACAAACAACCGGGTAGCAAGACCCCGTCCGCCCAGGTAATTTTTGATAAGATCAGGACTTATTGATCTTGTCCTTACTCGATTCGCAGAAAGATCAATCTCGAGTATTTTTCCAAAATATCCGTCCCCCATAAATTCATTCATAGCTTTTAATCATTTTTAAGGTACAAAGAATACTAAATAAATGTTTTTAAAACAATACCTGAAATCCGTGACACCATGACTCCGTAAAAAACTATAAGCCGTAATCCGGTGAAGGAAATTTCCCCTTTCCTGTTTGTTTTTCATTGACTAGACATATTTTTCTGTTTATCATTTTTAATGAGGCAGCTCAAAGGGTGATAATTTGATTAGATTGAGAATAAATCATCATCAACAGAAAAACCAAATTCTTCTATGATGATGTGATGCAAGTATTTTCTTAATTTACCTCCTTTTTTATTTTCACTTTTCCATATTCAAAGGTTTTTTAAACCATCCTTCTAT
>Ga0114922_10000434_pt1 | contig 39894 bp, 32 predicted proteins | sample AartaG_FD_100975 | JGI IMG/M metagenome (GOLD analysis project Ga0114922, IMG submission 100975) | Deep subsurface microbial communities from Aarhus Bay to uncover new lineages of life (NeLLi) - Aarhus_00045 metaG | ecosystem: Environmental > Aquatic > Marine > Oceanic > Sediment | place... | reverse complement strand
GCGCTGTTCTGTCGGGCGGCACCTCCCCATGCCGCCAGGCGCTGTTCTGTCGGGCGGCACCTCCCCATGCCGCCAGGCGCTGTTCTGTCGGGCGGCACCTCCCGATGCCGCCAGGCGCTGTTCTGTCGGGCGGCACCTCCCGATGCCGCCAGGCGCTGTTCTGTCGGGCGGCACCTCCCCATGCCGCCAGGCGCTGTTCTGTCGGGCGGCACCTCCCCATGCCGCCAGGCGCTGTTCTGTCGGGCGGCACCTCCCCATGCCGCCTGCCGCGGCCGGGGGACCGCGCCCTACAGTTGGACTGAGCCGACCAGGTCGGCAAGCTGGCGGATGCCGTGCCTCTGAAGATGCTCACGAATGCCCGCAACGATGCGATTCCCCGCCGCCGGGTCCGCATACAGCGCGGTGCCGACGGCAACGGCGGAGGCGCCGGCGATGATGAACTCGAGCGCGTCGTTGGCATTCCAGATACCCCCCATGCCAACGACGGGCACCTCCAGCCCCTGCGCAACCTGGTGGACGCGGTAGACCGCGGCCGGTCTGATGGCCGGGCCGGAGAGGCCGCCGGTACCGGCGGCCAGCAGAGGGCGGCGGCTCTCCACCTCTATCACCATCGCGGAGAACGTGTTAGTCAGGGAGACAGCATCCGCACCCGCGCCTTCGCAGGCATGGGCGACGCTCGCGATATCCGTCACGTTTGGGGTGAGCTTCGGGATGATGGGCTTCTTGGTGGCGGCCCGCACCGCGGCCGTCACCTCCGCGCTCGCCTCCGCATCGACGCCGAAGACCATCCCCCCCTTCTTCACATTGGGACACGAAATGTTGATCTCGATGGCGGCGACGTCGGTGCCGTCGAGGGCGCGGGCGCACTCCGCGAACCCTTCCGGCGTGTCGCCCGCGATGCTGGCGACGACGTTGGTGCCATAGGCGAGGGCGGCGGGAAGCTTGTCGCGTACGAATGCATCCAGGCCGACATTTTCGAGTCCGATTGCGTTGACCATCCCGGCGGGTGTCTCCACCGTGCGATGGGCCGGCGGATTCCCGTGTCGCGGCTCGCGGGTTATCGTCTTGAGGACGAGCGCTCCCAGCTCGCCGTAGTCGGCGAGCCCCGCGAATTCGTCGCCATAGCCGAAGATCCCGGAGGCGATCATGACCGGATTCTTCATCGCCATCGAGCCGATGGTGACGCCGAGGTCGGGCTTCGTCATGGTGTCAGCCGCTCCCAGTCGATCTCGGAGGCATCGAACACAGGGCCATCGCGGCAGACTGTCTTGTAGGTCGCCCCGTCGGCCGAGCGCGTGGGCACGACGCACGAGCGACACGCTCCGAGGCCGCAGGCCATGCGCTCCTCGAGGGAGACCTGGAGGGGCAGGCGTCCGCGCGCTATCTCGGCGAGGCGCTTGAGCATTGCCCGCGGTCCGACCGCGAACATGGCGGCCCCCTCTCCGGGGAGTTCGTCCAGCCTGGCCTCGACCACCTCGGTGATGAGGACCCCCTCTACAGACTCGCTCACGAAGGTGACCTCAGCCCCAAGCGCCTCCAGCTCGGGGAGAGTGGCGCTTCCGGCCTGCGATCGCTCAACGCGGAACGGTATCTTCTCCTCCGTCTCGGCTCCGGCGAGCAGGATGACACGCACCCCGAGGCCGCTCAGCCTCTCGACGAGGAACGAGACAGGCGCGAGGCCGATGCCCCCAGCGACGATGACGGCCACACTGAGGCCCGGAGAGATGCGAAAGCCGTGTCCCACAGGGCCGATGATGTCGAGCGACTCCCCCGCGGCCTTCGCCGCGAGCAGCCGCCCACCGGTGCCCCGCACGCGAAGCAGCATCTCCACACCGTCGGGAGGCCGCAGACGCGAGATGCTGTACGGGCGACGCAGCAGCGCAGCGCAGGGCGGGCGGTCGATTTCTTCGGGTGGGTGACACCAGATGTGGAGGAACTGGCCGGGTTGGGCCGCGGCGACGATTCGCGGTGCGCGAAGAAGGAGCCGTCGGTGGGTCGCAGACAAGTGCTCGCTCTCCAACACCTCGGCCTGAAGGCGCAGAGGACCCGACCCGGAGGGCACCTCCGTTCCGGGCGGGGGGGACGTATGCCGCTGGCTCATTCCTCGGCCTCGACGCGGATCCCCATGGACTTGGCCACCTCCGGCTGCACGCCCGCGCGGTCGGTCACAGTGCAGGTGGCGAGAAGATCGCCGGGCTTCTTGTATACGTGCTTGACCTTGGCCCCGAGCGCCTGCTCCTGAATGCCGTCTGACTTGTCGAAGTCCCAGGAGAATCTGGGGTTGATGGGTCCTCCCCGCAGCTCGGCCGAGAACTCGATGACACGGTTGACGCGGGTTATCGAGGGATCGGCGCTGACCGTGACCTCAACCGGATTGCGATCGACGAGCAGCCCAACGCGGCCCAGGTAGAACACATCGGATTCATCGGCAAAGACCCCGACCGCGCGCACGGTGCTGGCCGATTCAATGTTCTCCATCTGAGAGAGAGGCACCGTGACCGGGACCCATCCCTGCGCATCCTTGGGCATTACCCCGACCGGCACAGAGTCCGCGATCATCGGGCCTTGATCTGTGAAGAGCACGACGCGAAGGTTACGCAGCACGAAGATCTTCTCTTCAAGCGATCCACCGGCCTGGATGCGGCCAGCAGCCGTTCCAGGAGCGGCCCTGGTCCCACCGCGCCCGGCCGTTCCACCGCCGCGGCCGCCCATCGCACCACCGCGGCCACCCCCGCCACCACCGCGGCCGCCCATCGCACCGCCGCGGCCGCCCATCGCACCACCGCGGCCACCCCCGCCACCGCCGCGGCCTCCCATCGCACCGCCGCGGCCACCCCCGCCACCACCGCGGCCGCCCATCGCACCGCCGCGGCCACCCCCGCCACCGCCGCGGCCTCCCATCGCACCGCCGCGGCCGCCCCCGGCTCGGCCCGCTGCGGTCCCAGTCCGAGTGCGGCGCTCTTCCCGCTCCCGTTCCCGCTCAGCTATCTGGCTCCTCGTCTGAGCAGGGGTAACCCGCAGATCGAGGTAGGCGAATCGGGAATCAACGAAATCGCTCAGATCCGCCGGGTGCTTGAAGTGCAGAACGATGCCCTGGTGGGGGCCCTGGGAGGTGACCTTGAGTACCTCGGGGCCGACGTAAGTGGCCTCGTAGACCGACTCCGCCTCCCCACTTCCCCACGGAGTCACAGTAATGCCGCCTGAATCGGCCTCGAGGTCCCCGTCATACAGCAGAGCCTGTCGCTCAGGGCCGACCAGCCTCATGATCTGTGCCTGGCTGACCCCGAGGGCGACGAGCCCGGCAACTGCCGCTACAGTGAGAAAGAATCCTGCAATGCGCGACATCTCGATCACCTCCCACCCGTCCGCGGAGCGGACTAGGTCACAAAATGTGCGAGCACTTCATTCGAGATGAGCCACTTGTCCGGCGGCATTCGCAGCCGGCCGTCTGCGGCTATCACTAATCCCTCGCTGCAGAGCCGGTCGATCTCCGCCAAGAAGACCGCGCGCGGCGACAGGCCGCAGCGCGCCTCAATCTCCTCCTCCGAGACGCCCTCCGCGCAGCGCAGCCCGAGCATTAGAGCCTCTCCGACCCGCTGCCGGGCCGACAGGGCCTCCGCCCGCGCCACCGGAATTCGGCCCCGCTCCAGCCACTTAGTATAGACTCCCGCAGAGGGCAGATTGTTCCACCTTACACCGCCCCGGTAGGAGTGCGCGGATGCCCCCAGGCCCAGGTATTCGGCGTTGCTCCAATATCTCCTGTTGTGGCGGCACTCCCCTCCAGGGCGGGCGAAGTTCGAGATCTCGTAGTGCCGGTAGCCCGCCTCTCCGAGCATATCAGCGGCGAGCAGGTACATGTCAGCGCTGAGATCATCGTCTGGCGCCGGAAGGCGGCCGCCCTCTATGTCGGCGGCGAGCGGGGTCCCCGGCTCGACCGAGAGGGCGTAGCAGGCAATATGGTCGGGCCCAGCGTCCACCGCCCGACAGAGGCTGTCCCGCCATTGCTCCAGGGATTGCCGCGGCACGCCGTAGATCAGGTCCAGGTTGAGGTCCCCACGTCCCGCCGCCCTGGCCGCTCCGATGGCCGCCTCCGCTTCCGCCGCCGTGTGAGCGCGCCCGAGCGTTCGCAGCACCTCATCGGAGAAGGACTGGACACCCAGGCTGAGGCGGTTCACACCTGCCGCGAACAACGCGCCCAGCTTCGCCTCTTCCGCGGTGCCGGGATTAGCCTCAACCGTGATCTCCGGCTCGGCGGCCAAGGCAAAGCGCACGCGGAGGCGGGCGATGAGGTCCGCCAGCCATTCCGCCGGCAGCATCGTCGGCGTGCCGCCGCCCAGGTAGACCGTGGTGACCGAAGCGCCGTGGAACTCGGCGGAGGCCGCGCGGAGGTCAAGCTCGATGGCGAGCGCATCCAGGTAGCGGCGGGCAGCAGGCAGACCACCAGCTTCCTCGAGCGGCTCGGAGGCGAAGTCGCAGTAGGGGCACTTGCTCAGGCAGAACGGGAGGTGGAGGTAGAGGCCGAACGGCAATGCCTCTCCGCCGATGGACGCCGATGCACTCAGATGAGAAGACATGCAGTCCACAGCGCGATCTCAGAAATCCCGGACGAAGCGCCGCACTTCCACGCGCGGTCGGCCGAAGTTGACGAGCAGGCAGATTGGATGTCCGGTTGCCTTCAGGTAGTTCAGACATTGAGCAGTCTGCGCACTATCCAACGCATCCATCGCCTTCACTTCAACGATGACGGCCTCTTCCGCCAGCAGATCAAGGAGGTAGTCTCCGACCAATTCGCCCTTATAGCGTACCTGAATCACCTTCTGCTGTTCGACTCGTATGCCTTGTCGCCGCAGCTCAACCGCCAACGCCTTCTCATAGACCTTCTCGAGGAAGCCACACCCTAGCGTGTTGCTGACCTCGAAAGCGCATCCGATCACGCGCTCCGTCAGGCGATCCAGTTCCGTTCTTTGAGCATCTGCATTCATCGGTGCGTATCGGCGTTCATCGGCGGAGAAATGCCGTTCCCGCGGCCGGCGGGCGTGGGAACGCCCGCCCTACAAGAATCTCTATTCATCGGTGTGTATCGGCGTTCATCGGCGGAGAAATGTCGTTTTCTCAATCCGCGATCTTGAGCACGCTGAGGAAGGCTTCCTGGGGGACATCCACCTTTCCGATCTGCCGCATGCGCTTCTTGCCGGCCTTCTGCTTCTCGAGGAGCTTGCGCTTGCGCGTGACATCGCCGCCGTAGCATTTCGCGGTGACGTTCTTGCGCATCGGAGCGATGCGCTCTGCCGCGATGATCCGGGAGCCCAGGCTGGCCTGAATGCGGATCTCGAAGAGCTGACGGGAAAGGGCCGCGCGGAGGCGCTTTACGAGAAGCCGGCCCCGCTCCTGGGCGCGGGATCGATGGGTGATGACGGACAGGGCATCCACGGGATCGCTGTTGATGAGGACGTCGAGCTTCGCGAGATCGGATCGGCGATGGCCGATGTACTCGTAGTCCAAAGAGGCGTAGCCCCGCGTGCGCGACTTCAGTTGATCGAAGAAGTCGAGCAGGATCTCCGAGAGTGGAAGTACGTAAGTGAGCACCACGCGGTCGGTGTGGGAGTGCTCCTGGGACTCGAAGTCGCCGCGCCGATCCTGGCAGAGCTCGATGCAGCGGCCCAGGTAGGATGCCGGCGTCATGACGGTGGCGCGGATGTAGGGTTCCTCGATGTATTCCAGCTCGTCGACGCCGGGGAGCTTCGCCGGGCTGTCCACCTCCCTCACCTGGCCGTCCCTGGTATGCGCGCGGTACACAACGCTGGGGGCCGTCAGGATCAGATCGAGCTCGTACTCGCGCTCCAGCCGTTCCTGCACGATCTCCATGTGCAGCAGCCCGAGGAACCCGCAGCGGAACCCGGTGCCGAGAGCGGCAGAGCTCTCCGGCTCATAGCTCAGCGCCGCGTCGTTCAGGCCGAACTTCTCCAGCGCGTTCCGCAGCAGCGGGAAGTGCTGGTTCTCAGTGGGATAGATGCCGCAGAAGACCATGGGCGTCGCGCGACGGTATCCCGGCAGGGCTTCCGCCGCGGGGCTGTCTACACTCGTGATGGTCTCTCCCACGGGCGCCTCGCCGATCTCCTTGATGCCGCCGATGACGTAGCCCACCGACCCCGCCGTTAGTTCCTCCGTCGGGTCTAGCCTGAGACGGAACACACCCACTTCCTGGACTTCGAAGCGACCGCCCGAGGACATCATCTGGATCTGCATGCGCGGAGCAATCCGCCCATTGCGGACCCGGACGTAGCACACAATCCCGCGGTGCGGGTCGAAGTGAGAGTCGAAGATCAGGGCCTGCAGCGGCGCCTCGGGCTCCCCGCCCGGCGGCGGGATGCGGCTGACGATGGCCTCCAGCACCTCCTCGACACCGGTGCCGAGCTTCGCGCTGGCGAGAATAGCTTCCTCGCTGTCGAGCCCGACAATCTCTTCGAGTTCGAGCCGCGCCCGCTCCGGCGAGGCGTTGGGTAGGTCGATCTTGTTGATGACGGGCACGATGTCCAGGCCCTGCTCCAGCGCAAGGTGGACGTTCGCGACCGTCTGCGCCTCCACCCCCTGCGCCGCGTCCACGACGAGAACGGCGCCGTCGGCCGCCGCGAGGCTGCGCGATACCTCATAGGTGAAGTCCACGTGTCCGGGCGTATCGATGAGGTTGAGCAGATACTCCTGCCCATCGCGGGCGCGGTAGGTGAGGCGGATAGCGCTGGCCTTGATGGTGATCCCGCGCTCCCGCTCGAGGTCCATCTGGTCGAGCACTTGCTCCCGCATCTGCCTCTCGCCAACGGTCCCCGTCAGCTCCAGAATACGGTCCGCCAGGGTGGACTTCCCGTGGTCGATATGTGCGATTATGCAGAAGTTGCGGATGTGGGCGAGCTTCTCTGCTGATTGTCGTCGTGTAGATGACATATGACTGACCTAGGGTAGAGGAGCCGGCTCCGAGGCTCCCATGCGACGCCGCCGGAGGATATCCCGCAAGCTGACGAGCTCCGGCGCTCCCAGGATGCGTAGCACGAGTAGGTAGGCCAGGCCGCCTGCGCCCATGCTCGCGAATACCTGGACCGCCACCCGCCAGAAGGCGGCCGGAGCGGCCCCTGTCGCGGCCTCCGGATTCAGTGGCGGCGCCACCGCGGTGAAGTGGCTCACTGGCACGCCGAGCCAGTCGCCCGTCCAGCGCGACACCAGAAACGCCACCCCCGCGAGCGCCGCGGAGGCTACCACGACCCGAACGAAGGAAACGGCGATGGCTCTACCGTCCACACCTCCCAGGCGCCGGCGAAGGATCTCGAACGGCACCAGCAGGCCGACCGTGGCCCCGATCGAGCTTGCTGCCGCGATCGCCGCGTACTGCAGCCACGTACGCATGAACACAGTTGCCAGAACCACGATGATGACAGTATACCCGATCCCCACCACCGGCGGCGTGATTCGATCCCTCAGCGAATACAGAGCGCGGTTCACGATCTGAAGCCCGGCGATGCCGATCAGCGATGCCGGATAGAAGAGCAGTATGAACGCACAAGCATCGACCGCGCCCTCGCTGAACTCCCCACTCCGCCACAGCAGCCGCAGGATCGGACCCCCGAGCACTACCAGCACGGCCGCCGATGGCACCGACAGCGCGAAGACAGCTCGAATCGACGCCGAGAAGGTGCGGCGGAATCCCTCGATCTCCCCCGCGTCGATGCGCTCCGCCAGCGTGGGAAAGGTGGCCGTCGCGATAGCGACCCCGAACAGGCCCAGCGGAAGTACAATCAACCGGTTGGCGAAGCGCAGGCTGCTGACGCCGCCCTCGAAGTAAGAGCCGAAGAAGGTCGGGAGCCAGAGCAGGCAGATCTGTGTGAAGGCGAGGCCGGCCATGTAGGGCAAGAACAGCCGAATCACCTCTCGCACGCCGGGATGGCCGAGGTCCAAGGCCGGGCGATACCGCAAGCCGCGGGCGAGCAGGGAAGGAAGCTGAACCAGCACCAACAGCACCGACCCCACCAGCACCCCCAGACAGAGCACCCGAAGGCCGGCGACATCGCCATACAGCCGCTTCGCCCAGAGCCCCCCCGCGAATGCCCCCGCGATGATCCCCACATTGTAGACGATCCACGCAAACGCGGGGGCGGTAAAGTGGCGGTGAGAATGAAGCATCCCGGTGAAGAACGCGCTCAACACGGTGAACATCACCATCGGCGCGATGATGCGCACGTAACCCGCGCACTCCGCCACTCCCTCCGGCCCGAGTTCCCTCCCGAACCCCGGCACCACGACCTTCACCAGGGGCTCGGCGAAGATCACGATCAGCAATACGCCGGCCACTGCCAGGGACCCGAACAGGGTTATCAGCGTGTTGGCCACCTGCCAGCTCTCGGCGTCTTCCCGGCGTCGCAGATAGCCCGCGAACACGGGGATCAGCGAGGCGCCGATAGCGCCCCCCGCGAGCATGTAGTAGAGCAGGTCGGGCACCATGAACGCGGCCCAGTACGCGTCCGCGTGCGCGCCCGTTCCCCAGAAGTGGCCGATCGCCCGGTCGCGCACCCACCCCAGGAGTCGGCTCAGGAGGGCGGCGACCATCATGATGCTCGCGCCGGCAACGATGGTCTGACGTTTCACCGAGAGGATTATAGCCGCCGGAGGAAGAGATTGGCAAGGATGCGGCTACGGCGGGTGTGACCGCGGGGCGTTGGTCCGTTCTGTAGGGCGGGTATGTCCCGCCTCTGGCGGGCATGCCCGCCGGCCGTTCCGCCCTCCCGTAGGAGCGACATTCTTGTCGCGACCGACGGTTCAGTCCATCGGCACAAGAATGTGCCTCCTACGAGCGGTGTTGTTCAGCCACACCCCGACAAAACGGTCGCACCCGGGTGAGAGGGCAGCGAGACATGATCGTTTCGGGACTTCAGTCCCTCAACACCGGAACAACGTGGGGCAGGCGTCGAGAGCCTGCCCCACTGGTGACCACTCTGCTGCCGGTGTACCTAGGTCGCCGTACGCCGTCGTACAGCACGGCGCTTCGCCTTTGGCTTCGTCTCCTCCTTCTCCTCTCTGAAGCGGAGGAGTTCGACCTGTTCGTACATCTGCTGATAGACATTCGGGTCTCGGCCCACGATGTGGGGGTTGCTCTGTCGTTGGCCTGACAATTCCATTATTCGCCTGATCAACACCTGTCCATGCCGCGCGAAGAAGGCCTCGGGGTCCTCGACCCACTCGTGGTTGCCGTCCTCACCCTCTACAAGCAGGTAGCGGAAGCCGGCGAGGACCGGGAACGCCAACCCCTTCTCCACGTGCACGTCTCCCTTGTCGGGGTCACCGTCCTTTCCGAGAGTGACGTAACGCATCAGTCTGCGGTGCCCTCTCTTGCGGTCCTTGACCTCCTGAAGGCTCCGCGGTCTCCCTCGCCTCTTCGTGTTGGGATCGGGTAGCTGGTACAGCTTCCACCACCGCGAGCGTATGATGTCGTAGAGGCGCCATATGTCGACGACTATGGGCGCGAGATGCTTGTAGCCATGCCTGTCATCGTCGTCTGTGATGTACTCCAGGCACAGCCCGCTGTTCTTGTATGCCTCAATGGGTTGGTCTGTGGCGTTGTAGAGGGTTGGGTTCATCGCCGTCAGGATCTGGATTAGTTCCTGGGCATCCATCTTGCCAGGGTCATTCTCGCTCCACCTGACGTGCTTAGCATAGTCCTCAACAGCTTTCTTCAGCCAGTCCAGTTTCTTCTCGTAGTGCGCCAGCGAGATGGCTTTCACATTCTCACTGAAGTTCCGCGCGCTAGCGATGCTGCCTAAGAAGTCCTTCACGCCCAGCAGGACCTCGATTCTCACGTATTGAGCGAGGTAATCCTCATCTGATGGCCGGGGGTCCTGCAACGCGCGCTCGATGGAGAACTGAGTGTGTCCACCGTCGAGGATTCCGTAGTCCTCGTCATCGGGGATGTCGAGCCTCAGTACCCGATTCGCGTTGTCGTACTCGGCGGACTGGGCACTGATGACGAGTCCGCGGTTGAGGATGTGGAACCGCCCGTCCCATTGCTTCAGCGACTCAACAATGCGTCGGGTGACCCTGTTGACTTTAGGCACACGCGGGTCTGGGGAGAGCGACAGTCCCTTGGGGATGTCCATGACGTTGACCAGGGCATACAGCGTCCTGATCTCAGGGTCGCTGGGGTCCGTAATGGACCGCAGTTGGTCGGGGTGCACAGGCACAGTATACATCGGCATAGTAGATCTCCTTGCAGCGTCACTTTCGTGGACGCGCTAGCTTTAGTCTGCGCCAGGGGTTTCCCGCCTAGGCAGCCACTTTAGTATACCATATTCTAGGCAGAATGCAAGCCCCACATGGTTACCAGAGGGGCGCCGGGTGCCACGCCCTGGGTGCCTTACTCATCATTGAGTCAAGCCAGCACGAAGTCCGCGGCCATGGGGGCGAAGGCTACCGACTCGTGGCACTGTTGATGCCCGTTGCAGGCATTGGCAAGCTGAATCGGGAGGGCGAAGAGGAGTTGGCGGCGAACGGGGCACCAGCACACGGAGGGTATCGAAGATGACCGAAGCCAGCTTGTCGCACTTGCGGATGCCTGAAGTGACGGAGCGCGAGGTCGAGGTGGCGGTGCTGCCCATCGGCTCGACGGAGCCGCACGCGTTTCACCTCGCGTACGGCACGGACGCGGCGGCGATCAGCGCCTTCGCGGAGCGCGCGGTGGCGGAGGCGAACAAGCGCGGGGCGAAGTGCCTGCTGCTCCCGACAATACCGATAAGCTGCAACGAGAATGTCCGCCACTGCCCGTGGGCGATGAGCCTCCAGCCGCGCACACTGATGGACGTCGTGGGGGATGTTGTCAGGACCGCCGCCCGCAACGGCGTCCGCAAGGTCATCATCCTGAACGGCCACGGCGGCAACACCTCCGTGCTCCAGGCGGCCCAGCGGGAACTCTCCTCGAAGAGCGAGAGCTTCGTGGGGCTCGTGGAGCAGTGGTCGCTGTCGCACGATGTGGAGGACAAGCTCGCGGAGACCGAGGAGCGCGGCCACGCCTGCGAGACGGAGACGTCAATCATGCTCCACCTCGCGCCGGAGCTTGTGAAGATGGAGGAGGCGAAGCCGACGCGGATTCGTAAGTCAATCTTCTCCCGCGGGGGCGTCAGCTTCGTGAACCCCTGGCACCTCTACACCGTCAACACCGGCATCGGCGACCCGACGAAGGCGACGGCGGAGAAAGGGCGGCAGATGATCGAGGTCGCCGTGGATCGCTTCGCCACCGCGCTCAAGGAACTGACCGACGCGCCGATGGACGAGCTGTTCCCGTATCGCGATTGAGGGTTAGGGCGGCTGCCCGGGATCAGCTCATCCGGACTTCAGATCGCGCGCGAACTCGTACGTCCAGTCCACTACCTGATAGCCGTAGTTGCTGTAGAACAGCAAGGCGCGCGCGTTGTCACGCGCTGTGCTGATGGCGGCATGGCGGTAGCCCAGCGCCCGGGCCTCCTGCAGAGCGCGCTGCAGCAGATGCCGTCCCAGCCCTTTGCGCTGGACCTCCTCCTCGATGCCCAGCCATTCGGTGAAGATCCAGTCCTGGGCATCATCTGCATCGTGCCACTCGCCGGCGCAGGCAGAAACGCACACCCCCACCTGCTTGCCGCCGCTATGGGCTGACAGGCGAAGCCCCGGGCGTCTGCCGCGCCCCGGCTCCTGTTCGACGCGGACCTCAACCGCCGGTTCCGGTGACGCCGGGCCGACGAGTTCGTAGTTCGGCCAATCGAGGAACACCTCACCCGCCACCTGCTTGTATCCATTGAATGCCAGCAGAGCCTGCACGTGATCCAAATGGTCGGACAAGTAGGCGTGTACGAAGTGGTAGCACCGATAGCGATAATCCTGGTGGAAGGCAATTGCTTGCGTCATGCCGCGCTCGCGCAGATGCTCCTCGGCCGCGGCGAGCAATGCCTGCCCGACCGCCCTCCGCCCCCGTCTGTACCAGAGAAAGCGAATCATGCCCTGCTCCTGCGGCTTTTTCTCCGTCGCTCGCTTGATGCCGGTGTGCACAAAGCCGGCTAGCGCGCCTCCCTCTCTGGCCGCGAACGCCGCCTCGGAATGCAGGCCCTTGTGTCCCTCACCCTGTCCGGCCGCTGCAGCCAGCTCCGCGGCGAACCCCTCCTCGCTCACCGGGTAGCAGTGCGGCACGCCCCGCACGGCCTCGTTATAGACCGTGGCGAGTTGACCGGACATTTCCGCCTCACAGCGTAGAATCTCCATCGCTCGCTTCACTCCTCTGGTTCAGTCAGAGTCCTCTGCCCCCACGACTTCAGCGCCGTGTTCATGTCCTTGCGCCAGGAGGCCGCCCTCCGCGTGTCGCTCGCCGACTGCACCCTCGGCCGCCGATTGCAGCCTCGTCCATAGGGCCTAACGGTGCAGCATTCAACTCACTCGGCGGCTGCGTACATGCCCACCAGCCCCGCTCGGCGGTCGGGCCAGTCCCGCACGCACACTACGTTGGTGAGCTGATCGATCGAGCCGACGTCCCTTGGAAGCCGTCTGATCTCCTCGCTTGCGATCTTCTCGTAGATCTTGCCGCCGGGGTTTGCGTCACCAAGGACCAGATACGGCCGAGTGTGGAACGGTCCAACCCTCGTCGGCGCCGGCTCCGTGATCCCCAACGCGTTGTGCATCTGCGCCAGGCACTCATAGGACTGGGACAGGTGTCTCTCTCGCTCCTGCCACGTCTGCGCGTCGAGTGTTCCTTGCAGCAACGGCGTCAGATCGGCAGCGCAGCGCAGTTCGGAGAAGGCCGTTCCGAACCACTTGCTGAAGGGCGCGTATTGCCGCTCCATCAGGAAACACAGGTCCATCATGTAGTGGATCAGGCGAGCGGCCAGGATTCGTGAGCCTAGCTCATCCCCGACGTCGCCGCACCGGCCCATGAAGGGGCTCTCCTGGTCTATGTTCTCCCACTGGGCCGAGAGCAGGTAGTACCAGACCTCATCGGGGTAGTAGTGCAGCCTCTCTCGGATCGGATCGAGTTCACCGAGGCCATCGTGGAACACCCGTCCGGAGCGAATCAGCCGCAGGTTCTGCTGGGGGATTGTCAGCCAGTCGAGTACCGTCAGCTCGCGGTTTGGGTTGAAGCTCCGATAGCTGGTGACGAAAGTGTCGATGCTGCGGCAGGTGACGCGGTGCTCGATCGGCCCGCAGTCCAGGCGCTTGGGCTTCCCCTCCCCGTGCGAAGTCGAATCGAAGTTCGTCGGCACGCCGGCGACCTCCCGAGGCAGGTGGTGGCGCATCAGCTCTACGATATGGTCCGCGTACTCCACGCGGTCGGCGGCCGACAGATACACCTCCACCATGGGACCCCAGCCGTGGTCCATGGAGCGGGGTGTATCATATCCCAGCACATCGGAGCCGCCGCGCAGCCGCGCAGCCGAGTACCGCAGCTCCGGGAAATGCTGCTCCATCGCCGGCTTTACCCCTTCGTGGTAGAGCCGCTCGGCCAGCACCATACCTTTCACAAACGGATAGCTCATGCTACCTCCTCCTCCGGAACTCGCCTCCCAGACAGGCGAAGATGCTCCGCCAACGCGGCGCCAGGTCCTCGCGATAGATGTAGGGCCTCCATCCAAGCCTGAGGTAGATGGAGATCGCCGCTATCCTGAAGTCCTCCGTCCCCACACATGGCCGCCGATAGCCCTCGGCCGCCAGCCGGTTCGTGGCCGATGCGGCCACGATAGTGCCGAGGCCTTTACTTGTATGCGAAGGATCGGTCACCAGCCAACCCATCTGCCCCGCATCAGGGTGACGGCGCATGATACTGCCCCGCCAGGCCGCACAGGAGGCCACCAGCTCACCCGAAGCCAGGTGCTCGATGACGAAGAATCCTCCCTCCAACGCCCGTTCCAGTGCCTCTGGGAACCTGCCCTCGTCCGAGAATGCCAGGTGAAACAGGTCGTCGTATTTCCTTTCATCGCCGGCCCGGAACTGGCGCAGCAGATAGCCTTCCGGCACTGGAGGCACGTCCACACGCACAGTTGACGGCCTCACCATCTCCAACTGGTCTTCGTATTCCTGTTCGATGAACGGATACGCCGGCCGACCAGGTAAGCTGTGGAGTGGACTCACTTCGGAACTCCCTCCTCGCTTACCGGGTGGCAGTGCGGCACACCCCGAATGGCCTCGTTGTAGACCGCGGCAAGCTCGCCGGACATTTCCGCCTCATAGCGTAGGATCTCCATCGCTCCGTTCACTCGTCTGGTTCAGTCAGGGCCGTCTGTCCCCACGACTTCAGCGCCGTGTTCATGCCTCGCCTCCATCCGCGGCTTCCGGTCAGACTTTCTCCGCGACGACATTGATGCCCCAGCCCAGGAAGTACTGAAGGTGCGTCCAGCTTCCTGGCTCACCGGTGACCGGTTCCCTGAAGTGCACTGAATCCTCCCCGAAGTAGCGCATGATGAACCCGACCTCAACGAGACCGCCAACGCTGTCCCGCAGCAGGTGTCGGTGGTCGCCTGTAAACTCGCCCTCCTCCATGTTCTCGACGCCAGCCGCGTTCTTCAGCACGCGGCCTCCCTTGTAGCGATCCGTGATCCGGTAGCCGGTGCCATCCCACTCGGCAAGGTGCACCGCGGGATTGGCGAGCGCCACGCGGTACACGGCGCCCGATCGAAGCACGCGATGCACCCCGCGATAGACCACCCGGACGTCCGGAATCCAGCTTATCCCTGGCGCCTGGTACACAATGTCGAAGGAGGCGTCGGCGAAGGCGGAGAGGTCGCACGCATCGCCCTTCACTGTCTTGACCTCGTAACCGTAATGCTGCGCCGCTGCTCGGTCCGCCCTTAGCTGCCCCTCGCACAGGTCGAGCACCGTGACGCGCGCCCGCAGCAGGCCGAACACTGCGCTCTGCTGCCCGCCCCCGGAGGCGAGGCAGAGCACGTCCCTGCCCTCCACCCCCGCAAGCAGATGACGCGGCTCCATCGCGTCCTCAATCCCGGGCAGCTCATCTCGCCTGCCTGCGATGTATTCCTCGATTAACTCGCGTGTGAGCGTGAGCGCGGGGACGGTGTACCCGCAGCCGGCCTCCACCTCCCTCTCCCAGTGCTGTTTCACAACGCGCAGGACCTCGTCGTGTGTCATCTTGCTCTCTCCATCACCCGGAACGCAGACTCGAACCCCCCCTGCCGTTTAGCCGTCACCCACAAGTCAAACGCGCCCACTTCTCGCCACCCGGGTGCTCTCGGATGGCAGGAAGCAGGCGCGCAAAGGGCTGAGGTGCGATTCCCTGCTGGTTCAGTATCGTCTTGTCGCTGGTCAGCCGAGAGAATTGTAGCGCGACGGGGATTATCCTGTCAACCGGCGAATAGGCTCGGCGAGACGAAGCGATGCTCGGCCGCGGGAGAAAGAAACCTAAGACCAAGCAGGAGCTGGCGCGCATCGGCGAGGATCACGCCGCGCGCTATCTCCGCTCCCGCGGCTACCGCATCCGGGAGAGGAACTTCCGCGCCCGATCCGCCGAGGTGGACATCATCGCCGAGCACGATAATGTGCTCGTCTTCGTGGAGGTCAAAGCGCGGAGTTCCACGCACTTCGCCGAGCCCCGGGAGAGCGTGACTCCCTCGAAACAGCGGCGGATCACACGCGCGGCCGCCTCCTACATCGGTGCTCGTGAGCGACGCGAGCGCCTGACGAGATTCGACGTGGTGGAGGTGCATCTGACGCCCGAAGGCCGCGTTGAGAAGGTAGATCTCATCAAGGGCGCCTTCGAGGTGAGGTGAGTTAGCGCGCCCCGCCGCCTCCTCCCCCACCCCCACCTCCTCCGCCTCCGGAGAACCCGCCGCCGGACCCCGAGCTCGAGCTGAACGAGCTCGTCGCGGTAGCCAGCGTGGAGCTGAATGAGGACAGCACGCCGCCAATGGACTCCATCCCCGACAGCGGCGTCCCCCCCGAGCCGACCCAGTGCGGGAACGTCGCCGCGGTGCCAGTCGCGGCCACCTGCGGATACAGCTCCTTGAACTGCTCGATCACCTTGTCCGCCACCCCCAGAGTGATGGCATACACGAGGTAGTGCTCCCACAGAATCACCGCCGGAGCCGGATGCTCCTCGAGGCGGGAGAAGTCCGCGAGATACCTCCTGAATGCCTGCCAGCGGTGCAGAGCTTCGGCCGCCTCCGGCGTGCGGCGCAGCATTGCGAAGCTCCCGGGAACGAGACTGAATCCGATTATGCCTGTGATCAGGAAGGACGGACTCTGGAGAATGACGCCAAGTGCGATGGAGCCCGCGAACAGGATGAGTCCGATGGCAATGGTCACGCCCAGAGCCTTCTTGCTCGCGGGATCTACCACGTTCATACGCTTTGCCTCCCGCTTCGCCTCCTTCTTCCAGGTCTTGAATCGCGCACGGGACGCAGTGGGCTTCTTGCGTGCATTCGTCTGGAAGGTGTCGAGCGAGACCATGTCGCCGCTGACTTCGTAGAAGAGGACATTGGCTATCAGGTACCGCTCAGATCCGCTGAGTTCGCCCTTGTGCTCGCGCACCCGCTCGATGATGTACTCCTGCTCCGTCGTTTCCCCCAGAAGTCCCCCCAGCCGGGGTCGCGTTTCGGTGGAGACGATGAGCTTCAGGGCGCCCCGGCGCACCAGGTCCATGAGAGTCGCGGTCATGTCGTTGGGAGTCAGTTCCCCCCACCGCCACACGAACGCCACCTCATTCGGAGTCCAATCATTGGGCGCCTCGCGTAGATACTGGATCTCCGTCTCGGGCTTGTGTTCCCGTCCGTACTTGAAGTACAGAGCTAACCAGATTCCAATCGCCCCGATGGCCACCAGCGCGGGCACGGCCCAGTTGGCGAACAGCACCACTCTCGCCTTCTGTCGCGCCGCATTGGCCTCCCGCGCCCACCGCCCCTCCTCCTCCTGCACCGACGGCAGAACTGTGTCATTATCCTGGCGCGCGCTGTACGCGATCACAGCGGTCGGGAACAGAATGCGTCCCTCCAGCATCTCGTTCGCCGGCAGTGGATCACAGTCGAACACCACCCGCCCCTCTTCCACTGTGACGTTCCCCCACGGCGGCCCATGTGCCCAGGCCTTGATCTCGCTGCTCGGCACGGGCGAAGGGAGAATCACCTCGACGCGGCTGATCTCCGACCGAACGTCCCATTCCGTCCCGATGAACTTCCAGTAGAGCTCCGCGACGTCGCCGTGCTTCTGCACCGCGCCGAGGATGTCGAACTCAAGCATGAACGTACGCGTTTCGTCGCTGGCCTGGTAGCCCCAGGTCACCGTGACTCGGTTCCCTGCCCGAGAAGCGTAGAACGTGCCGGGACCTTCGCCCGGAGTCTCCCGGTACAACACGCCCCCCTCGGAAACAGATATGTTCTCGATACTCGTGCCCCGGGGCAGATCAATGTGGCGGTCCACCGCGTGGAACGTCCCACGGAACACGAACTCCCGAAGCTCCCGAACGTGCATGGAACCGTCGGAGTAGACCTCTGCCGCGACCTCCGTGCGAGCAAGATGGTAGCTCTTCGCCTGCGCCGGCGCGGCCAGCCAGAGCGCAGCAACCACTAGCATCACAGCGCGCTTCAGCATCTTCCCTTTCCCCCGTCCTTGGCTCTCCTACGTATACCACAAACTCAGCCGCCGCCGCGCAGAGGAAGCACTTGGCGGAGTGGAGAAAAGGCAGGCGATGCTTGCTCGCATAGATAGCTGCGCCGTGCTGGGGATCGACGCCCACCTCGTCCAGACACAGGTGGACGTCGGACCGGGCATGGCGAGCTTTACGGTGGTGGGACTGCCCGACCTCGCCGTGCAGGAATCCCGGGAACGGGTGCGCTCCGCCATCCGAAACTCCAACTTCTCCTTCCCCGCATCCCGCGTGACCGTCAATCTCTCCCCGGCCAACATCCGGAAGGAAGGGCCGGCCTTCGACCTCTCCATCGCGCTGGCGGTGCTGGCGGCCACAGAGCAGATCGTGGGCGACGATATGGACAATCTCCTCGCCGTGGGTGAGCTCTCCCTCGACGGCTCTGTGCGGCCCATCTCCGGCGTCCTCCCCATTGCCCTCGCCGCCCGGGATGCGAAATGCACGGGGCTGATCGTTCCCGCCGGCAACGCCGCCGAGGCGACCGTGGTGGAGGGGCTGGCCGCATACCCCGTGCGGACCCTGTGGGAGGCGGCCGAGGTGGTCGCCCGCCCCGACCAGCGGCAGCCCGCGACCTCCACTGCTGGAGACTGGCATCTCTCCGACCCCGACTACCCCATCGATTTCTCCGAGGTGAAGGGACAGGACCATGTGAAGCGGGCCCTGGAGGTCGCGGCCGCCGGCGGGCACAACGTCGTCATGGTAGGCCCCCCGGGCGCGGGCAAGACGATGCTCGCAATGCGTCTCCCCACCGTCTTGCCGCCCCTGCGCATGGAGGAGGCGCTCGAAGTCACCAAGGTCTACTCCATCAGCGGCAACATCCCGGCCGGGCAGGGATTGATCACCACGCGGCCGTTCCGATCTCCCCACCATACCATCTCGGCGGCCGGGCTGGCCGGCGGCGGGACGCTGCCCAGGCCCGGCGAGGTGTCACTCGCCCACTACGGAGTGCTCTTCCTCGACGAGCTCCCCGAGTTCGGCCGCGACGTCCTCGAGGTCCTCAGGCAGCCGCTGGAAGAAGGGACGGTGAACGTCAGCCGCGTCGCCGGCTCCGCCACCTTCCCCGCCCGCGCGATGCTGGTCGCAGCCCTCAATCCATGCCCCTGCGGCTACTACACCGATGCGACCCATAGCTGCACCTGCTCCGTGACGAAGATCCGGCGCTATCTCCAGCGCATCTCCGGGCCGCTGCTCGACCGCGTCGACATCCACATTGAAGTGCCGCGGCTCAAGCGGGACGAGCTGCTCACCCCTTCGAATGGCGAGCCATCGAAGTCCATGCGAAAGCGAGTGCTGCAGGCGCGGGAGGTCCAGGCCCAACGGTTCGCCGGCGGAGACATCTTCTGCAACGCCCACATGCGCCCGCGGGACATCAAGGCCTTCTGCCCCCTCAGCGAAGACGTCCGCTCCTTCCTCAGCAAAGCGATAGACCAGCTCGGCCTCTCCGCCCGCGCCTTCGACCGCGTCGTCAAGCTCTCCCGCACCGTCGCCGACCTCGCCGCCGCCGACCAGATCGGCCTCCCCCACGTCGCCGAGGCCATCCAATACCGCGGCCTCGACCGGAAACTCTGGGCATAAGGGACCAGTTGTCATGAGTTCCTCAACCGCTCATCCTGACAGGTTGGATCACGCAGCCGAAGAGGATAGAGCGCTCAAGGGGGCGCGCACCTACCGCAACTACCTGGCCGCGTATCGGTGCTACTGCGCACATGCCGGTTATGCCAAGATGACAGATGTGCGCCAGGCGCACAGAACTCTGTTGGGCACTGCACGGACTCACGGTCGTACTGCCGTCACCTCCGAACTGAAACGCCATCTGTTTAGGGGCTGGCTCACACTCGACGCTATGAAGCGACTTCCCCTCAGCCAGCAGCCCGAACTGGCATCGGTGGCCGCGCTTTGGCTCCCAGTGCAAGGCTACTACGCTTGCCACGGGCTCGGCCTCGCAATGCTCACCGCGCTTCCATACGACGTGCCAACGCGTCTTACTCATGCGAAGTTCCTGACGATCATCTCTCGTCAGGTCGTCGGCCCCGGCCTTCTGCTCCGGCCTTTCAAGATCCTGTGCTGCGGAGACTGTACAAGCAACACTGAAACGTATGAGAATACCACGCTGGGCTCTGTACGCGCCCGCCGCACGTCAAACCTGGGCGAAGTCGGGACCACGTCCGAGCCCGAAGGCTTGGTGCTCAAGTGTCTGCGAACCACCCGCGTCCACGAGATCGAAGACCGACTTCGCAGGGAGAGGAAGCACCTGAAGCGCAAGCGCCTGACGGCGCAGCAGAAGGCCGACGTCTGTCAACGACTCCCACCAACGTCGTGTATTCACTTCATGTACCGAATGCGCATCAACTCGAACTACGACGACGCGGACATCTTCCTCACCGGCAGACGCGAGCTTCAACCGGTTGAGCACTGTGGGAACGTGCTCTGGCTCACGAACGCCATATGCCTTCAACTCGCGAACATCCTGCGCCTCAGAGTTGGGCCACAAGTCTACTCGGAGTTGCGGCGCGAGTACGAGAGCCTCCGAGGCTGAGGTCCGGCAGGACCGCCTTTCGTGCCCACTCGTCCGCTCGATTCCGCCGTCCTTCGGGCGAACCCCCGCGGGTCATCCATCCCCCGGGGATGCACCATATGGTCCGCGCCGCCGTCATCCCCGCCCCCAACTGCCCCGTCGAGGTCCGCGACCTCCCCCGCCCCGACCTCGAAGACGACGAGTGCTGGTTCTGCCTCGTCGCAAAGGCGGCTACTCCTGCACCACCCTCATCGCGACATCGGCCCATTCCCAGAGTCGCTGCGGCTCATAGCGGACGGTGCTGATGTCCTTGAGGATAAGCTCGACCGGACAGCCGTGATGGGCACATCGCTCCAATGTGTCTCGGAGGTCCCTCTCCACGGCGGCCGGGTCCCACGGTTCGCGGGCGAGGAATGCGGGGTTGGGCTTGCGGGAAAAGACGAAGTCTCTCCCGATACGCTCGGCACCCCTCTCCTCATCCACCCACGGACTCATGGAGATCTTCCTGACATGTGGGAGGTTCCTGATGATGTCTATCTTCTCGTCCAGGGGCTCGCAGCACCCGTAGTAGCCGAGGCCGAAGCGCGAGTACCACCTTACCGCGTAGTCCAGCCAGAACTCCTGGTGCATGGCCGGCGAGACGGCCGAGAATATCTGTGCCATGCCGAAGGTCCACAGGTCCTTCGCCCGAGGGTGCTCCGGATCGAAGCCGGGGGCGGGAAGCTCGTCGGTGTAGGCTCCGGTGCAATGGACTGTCTGCTGCCCGACCCCGAGCAGGTCCTGCTCCTCGAGCTGGTCGAGCAGGGAGAGATTCACCTCGGTGAGTCGGGACATCAACTGGTGCATGAACTCCGGCCGCTCGACGAGGTCGAGCAGAGACTGCTGTGGGTTGTGCCACCCGACGATGAAGTCCCAGGGGTGGAAGGCCGGGAACCGCCCCTGCATACGCACCTCGAGTATCCCGTCGAACACCTCGCGGGCGATCTCCTCTCGCTCCGCTGTCGCCTGCTCATGGAGGCTTACCTCCGGCTCCCGGATCTTCTCCAGATCGGCCTCTGTCTGTAGCTGGTCGATATAGCCATGGCCGTAGACATCGTTCGCCGGGTCCAGTACAGCGGCTTCCTCTATCACCCGTATCCCGAACCACTCCCCGTGGATGACCTTCGGGACCTCTATGAGGGGCTCGACGACCATGTCCGCCGGCATGTGCCTCCAGCAGTAGAGGGTTCTCCGGAGCGTCGTCTCCATCTCGCGGCAGAAGTTGTTCTCGGTCTGCAGCGCAAGCTCTCCGTCTACCTCCATCTCGTGCCACGGGATCTGGTCGATCATGACCATCGGGCGAACGGGCCTCAGGCCGTTCAACGCCTTCCAGAGGGAGATGGTTTCCTGCTGCACCGCCAGCGCCGCGATCTCCGCAACCCGCTCGGCCAACTCCCTCAAGATGTCCCGTTCCGTCTCGCTCACTGACATGTCCGACTCTCCATTGGGGTCAATATGCTGGGCAGTCGTGACTACCGCTCACCTCCGACGGCCTTCCGTGCGCTCGGACAACCGTTTCCCTCAGCGCGTCAGCAGCACCTTGCCTGATCTAGCCCGAGGCGAAGGTGGCGAACGCCTCACCTGCCCCCAGTCTCCGGGCGGAAGGTGTTAGCTATGCCTGGCGGGAAATCGCGCACACCCCTGCGCAGAGGTGAGAAGCAATGACCGACACAAACCCCGTCTTCAGACCCCCGAAGTCCCGCCGACTCGTATCGGCCTGGATGCTCCGCGAGAATGCCGATCACGCTCTCGCGCGAGCGAAGCAGTTCGAGGACATCTTCGACCAAGTCATCTTCATGTGCCACCACGCACACCTCGACGGCTCCCTGCCAACTGAGTGGCCGGCCGCCGACCGAAAGGAGCTGGCGGCCAAGTTCCGGGACATGGGCGTGTCAACACTCAACGACTACAGCGGATCCACGGAAACGTTCGTCGAGCTGTCGCGCTCCCCGAACACCATGCAGACGCTCATCGCCAACATGGCCGCGGAGTGCGAGGAGACCGGCGCCGACGGCGTGGATATCGACATCGAGCACCTGCCCCCCGAGAACAGATTCGCCTTCACCGACTTCATCGCGCAGCTCTCCGAGGCACTCCACGCGGAGGGCAAGATGCTCAGCATCTGCACCAACGCGCCCTCCCGCTCCTCGCGGCGTGACGGCGGGATCGGCTTCCTCGAACTGCCCACCCTCGCCCACTACGTCGATCACCTCCGACCCATGAACTACGACCTCTTCGGCCCCTGGACGCCTGAAGTGGTCGGTCCCACCTCCACCACCCCGTGGGCGAAGGAGAGAATGGCCTACCTGGCTGGCGAGGTCCCCAAGCACAAGCTCGTCATGGGCCTCCCCACTTACTCGCTCGACTTCGACCTCATCGAGCCGAAGAACTCGCGCCAGGTCTACGACTACCAGTGGATCGACGAGCGCGCGAAAGAATCAACCATCCGCCGCTCTTGGATCTCCCACTGGGATGTGAGCGTCGCCCGCTACACCGACGCCGACGGACACATCCACCTCCTCTACGTCACCGACGCGAAGAGCACCAGGAGCCACCTGGAAACCGCCGACCTGCTCGACCTGGCCGGGGTCTGTTTCTGGGTGTTGAGGGGCGATGACCCCAAGATCTGGGAGACCGTCAGGGAACACTTCGGCCGGTCGTGACCGCGGCCAACTGCCGTGAAGGAACCACCCGAAGGGGCGGCCATGGCAGGTCGCCCCTATTCCCTATGGTGCCCTGCAAACGCCCCCTTCACAGCTCGGTGCCAGCACCGACAGCGCCTTCCGGGCGAGTGCCGTCAGCTCGGCCCGTCCCGCCTCCTCGCTCATCCCCAGCACGAGAAACTGCCCCTGCCGCGCTGCAACCATCTCGCCGTAGTAGCCATCGGTGGCCGCGAAGGCATCCTCCCCCACCCCCGACACATCCTCAACCTTCTCCCCTGTGCGGCTCTCGAAGTCTCGCAGCTTCTGCCAGCCTGCGGCCGCACTCTCAGGCGGCCCCAGATCTGCAACGTAGAGCGTCGCGGTCGCTTCTTCGAGCTTGTACTCGGCGCTGACAACCTCCACGAGGAACTTGTGCCCGAGCGCGCTCGTCTTGACGTAGCGCTCGCTGCCGGCGACCCCGTTCGCCGACGGCAGCCGCCGCAGCTCCTCCGGCATCTTCAGACGCGCCGGGAGCTTCCCTGCCGTCACCATAGCGAGGGCCTCCGCAGCCTCCACATCCTCCCTCTCCACCGCCGACACTTTCACGTAGTAGCGTCCCTTCCAGAGCGCAACCAGCCCCTCCAACGAGTAGCCTTGCATCCCGTATTCCCCAACTTCCGTCTCCTCCACATCCGGCGGCTTCTCCGCGCCATAGATGCCGAAGGCGTGCAGCGGCGCGCCCATATCGTATATGTCAACCGTGATCCAGCGCTCCCCCTCCCCGCCCTTCACGTAGTCTCCCACCACCGCCTGCTTGAACCCATACGACACGTACAGATCGGCCGCGCCGTCTATGTGCTCGTACAGGCTGTCCGGCGAGTAGCACCGGGCCTCCCCTCCCCGGGCCCAGCCGGGCGCCGCGTTCGGCCCCGGCAGCAGCGCCATCAGCAGCAGCGCGGCGCTAGACAAAGCGGACATGTGCTCTCTCCAATCGCGATCGGACCGGGACGCCCCACGGGCATACCACCCGGCATTCGTCGCAGTCCTCGCACACCCCCCCGCTCGCCTCTGCCGGAAGCGCCCGGTACAGCTCGCGCGCCCGCGCGCGGTCCCCGTAACCATCGTGGTACAGCGAGTAGCGCATTATGTCCGCAACTTGGACGCCCCTTGGGCACTGTCCCGTACAGGCGCCGCACAGATGACAGGCCCCCATCGCGATCTTAGCCGCCGCCCGCTCGAAGGCCTCCAGTTCGGCAACGGCCGTCGGACCCGTGACCGCCGCCACGTCCTCCTCCAGCTCCTCGAACGTCGGCATGTCAACGATCACCGTGGACACGTTCTGATCCCGCAGCACCCATTGAATCGCCTGCTGGTACGGGTTCCCTCCCAGGCCCCCGAACGACTCCGTGCCTTTGCCCTCGTGAACGGGCTGCAATGCCTTCATCACGATCACCCCGAGGTCCGCCTCCCGTGCCTCGCGAATGGCCGGGCCAACACGATCGCCGATGAGGGCGTTGTGGGAGGGCAGCACCGCATCGTACCGCCCGCTCTCGACGGCGGCGCGAATGACTCCGACCTGATTCGAGTGGGTGCTCAGTCCGTTGAACCGCACCTTCCCCGCCTCCCGCGCTTGCGTGAAAGCTTCCCAGAGTTCATCGCTGTTCACCTGCGCGACTGTCCTCGCGCCGTGGATCTGGATCACATCCACATACTCCATCCCCAGCCGCTCCAGGCTCGCGTCGAGCGAGGCCAGCAGATCCTTCGCCGGCGTCGATCCCTTCGTATGCCATTTGGTGGCGACAATCGCTTCCTCGCGGCGTCCCTTGAGCGCCTTCCCGAGCTTGATCTCGCTGTTTCCCCCCTGGTAACACTCGGCTGTGTCGAAGTAGTTCACCCCCAGCTCTAGCGCCCGCTGCATTACTGCAGGATTGTCGGTCTTTATCGTCCCCATGCCGAGCTCGGACACCTTGAGCCCGGTGCGGCCCAGCACTCGATACTTCATGCCCACACCCTCTGGCGTCTCTTCGGCCAGAGCCTTCGGCCCGCGCAGTCCCAGCCCCGATGCTGCTCCGACGGTAAGCGCGGCGCCGGCGGCAGCGCCGCGCCGCAGGAAGTCGCGGCGCGTCAGTCGGCCCTCAGGATTCTCCTTCGCCATGCTTCTTCTCCAAGATAAGTAATCGCACCCCCGCTACCGAGGGTGCTGCAGTAAGTCTAGCAGATACCTTCTGCGGGCAGCAACTGACTTGCGCTTCCTTCACGACAAGCGCCCTCACCTGTGAGGGCCGCCGCGCGGTCCGATCTAGTGTTCTCGCCCCCCTCACTCGTGGCTCAGCTCGTTGGCAAGCTCGACCAATCGATCCGCTTCTCCCACACTCCCCGCGAAGGTCGCGATGAAGAGCCCCCGCGACGAAAGCTCTCGCAGTAGCGTCTCGACCTCGCTTGGCTCACACCATAGGTGCACGTTGGCGCCGGCGCCCTGGAGCTCCTTGAGGAAGGGCACCCACTTCGTCATCGGGACCGCACCCGCGCCCGGCACCCACTGGATCGGGATCACAGAGCCGCGGCCCTTCTCGCCGGACCGCTCCGGCGTGTGGCCTAAGAGCTCGTGGAGAACCGGAACGTGCGCGACGGCATCCGGTCCGTCCAGATGGTAGACCGTATTGTCGAGCACCCCCATCTGCACTTCCAGCTCGTGGCGGAAGAATTCCTTGAACTGCCCCGGCGATATGACCGCCAGCAGATCGAGCTGAATCACGTTCGACCGGCCCGGCGACCACGTCTGGAGCCACGAGGTGGTGTGCCCGCGCTGCCCCGTCGCCTCGATCAGCGGCCACCATTCCTCGTGGAACTCCACGACTGACTTCTCGAGCTGCGACATCGCCGACCGGATCGCCTCCGGGTGGTCGTAGATGTCCAGGCAGAGTCTGCTGCCACCGCGCATCGCCAGCAGGCAGTCGCCGCCCGAGTGGCAGTCCGGCGCCGCGATGAAGTACCTGCCGGCCGCGCGCTCCGCCGCGATCCGGTAGATGTCGTGGTGCCACTTCCAGGCGAACGCTTCCGGATCGATCTCGAACGAGGGCGGGTCGCTCCAATCCGCTATCGTCTCCTTCGCCCACGTTGTATGCTCCGTGTACTCCAGCGGCGCCCCCAGGCAGGCCGAGAACCCGTCCGCCCCGAGGTCCGGCTGAAACACGGGGATCGCCTCTCCCGCGAAATAAGTGGCCTCCATCGACGCCTCTGCGGCATCCAGCAGGTAGTCGGGGTCGCTGCGGCGCGCGAAGGGTGTCGCCGGCACGGCCACCTCCCGCTGCGGCTTCCCGTTCGGAGCCAACACCGCAACGCAGGCGCGGTCGAGCAACTCGCCCCGCCACCAGGCCTCCATGCGCGGCAAGGTATCCTCGAAATCGGGTTTGTACAACATCCAGGCGTTCCTCCATAGCGAGAGCTCCGGTTACCATATGAGTTCCGGCAGGCCCCCCCTTGACCTCCCATCGGTGAGGATGCCCGACGACACGACGCCTCGATGCATTGCAGGACTCTGCCAGACTGGAGCGGTATTCAACGAAGTCCCGCCTGAGAGATGCGATCCGCCGAGCACGCAATGAGCCAACACCCACACACGAGCACGGCCCCCACCGAAGACTCCACCGAGCACACCCGCTGGAACTTCGCGGTCATAGTCACCGAGTCCACCTTCTTCATGGCCGGACTCGCCTGGGTTGACCCCTCCTCCGTCTTGCCCATGTTCATCGGCGCCCTGACCCCCTCCACCGTAGTGATTGGGTTGATCACCGTTCTCCAGCGCCTTGGTTGGCTGCTCCCTCCGATCTTCATGGCCGCCGTCCTCGGACACCGGCCCCACCGCCTCCCCTGGCTTCGCTGGCCCGTCCTCCTGGGCCGACTGCCCTTACTCGCCTTCGTCGCCTACCTATGGCTCCACGGCCTGGACAACCCCCGCCTGGTCATCTGGTTCCTGGTCATCGCCTACTCCGCCATCTCCTTGGGGAACGGCATCCTCGGCATCTCCTGGCAGGACATCATCGCGAAGTCGATTCCCTCCCGCCTGCGAGGCCGCTTCTTGGGAAGCATGCAGTTCGCGACTGCGGGGGCCGCTTTCGGGGTCGGGTTTGTCGTGCGGTGGATACTGGGGCCCGGTGGCCCTGCCTTTCCCTCGAACTACACCATTCTGTTCACCGCCATGGCCGTCTTCCTCACCATCTCTATCGTCGGCTGTTGGATGGTGCGGGAACCCATCCGACCGGTGCTCGATCGGCCCCAGTCGGTGAGAGACATTCTTCTCGGCGCGCTGCCCATGCTGCGGGAGCGGCGCGCCTTCCGAGCGCTGGTGTTCACCGCCTCGCTGGGATTCGGCATCAGCTTCTCCCTGCCATTCTACATGGTCTACGCCAGACAGGTGCTTCGCGTCCCGGAGGACATGGCCGGCGTATACATCTGGGCGATAACAATCGGCGGCGCCCTTTCCAGCATTCTCTGGGGGTACCTCAACGACCGACGGGGACCGCGCTCCGTGCTGCGGGGCGCCAGCGTCCTGGTGACAGTAACGCCGACCCTCGCCATCTGCGTCCCCGCCGCCGCCCTCGCCCTGAAAGGCCTGCTTCCCGGCCTGGCGGACGCCTTGCCCTACCTGTTCGCTCTCGTCTTCTTCGCCGGCGGATCGACCATGGGGGCAATGTGGATGGGGTCCATGAACTACCTCTTCGAGCTGGCCAGCCATCAGGACCGCCCCCGATACATCGCCTTGTTCAGCCTCTTCACTCTCCCCGGAGCCGTCGTCCCCCTGCTCATTGGCTTCCTGCTGAACTACCTGCCGTTCCCGGTCGTCTTCCTGCTGATGGCCGCCTGCGGCGGAGCCGCCCTGCTGCTTAGCTGCCGCCTGCCCCACCCAACTCCCCTTGACAGCATTACCCCGCGCGAATAGAATCCGGCAGCCGGCGGCAGAGGCAAGCGTCGGCGATCACAACGAAGGGAGTAGCTGCTATGGTCCGCGTCGGACTTGCCGGTCTGGGATTCATGGGCGGTACACACGCGCAGTGCCACGCCGCTCTGCCCAACGCAGAGCTCGTCGCCGTCTGTGACGTGGAGAAGGACCGCCGGGAGAAGTTCGCGGCGACCTACGGCGCCGAGCCCTACGCCAGCCTCGACGAGATGCTCTCCACCGACATCGACATGGTGGACCTCTGTCTGCCGACATACCTGCATCGCCAAGCCGTGGAAGCGGCCGCCGCCGCCAATAAGCACATCCTCTGTGAGAAGCCCATGGCCCTCACTTTGGCCGACTGCGACGCCATGATCGCCGCCGCCAACAAGGCCGGCGTGCAGTTCATGGTCGCCCACGTCATTCGCTTCTGGCCCGAGTACCCGGTGATCAAGGAAATCCTCGACTCCGGCCGGCTGGGCAAGATCCTCTGGATGAGCGCCACCCGCATGTCGCCCCCACCCACCTGGTCCTGGCAGGAGTGGATCTTCGACCCCAAGCGTAGCGGCGGCGCCGTCCTCGACCTGCACGTCCACGACCTCGACTTCATCGCCTGGATACTCGGAATGCCCAAGACCGTCTACGCCGCGGGAGTGAAGACAAAGCGCGGGGCACTCGACTCGATCTTCACCACCACTACCGGACACGCCAGCAATGCGGTCGGGATGGCCGAGGGCTGTCTCGACATGGCGGCCGAATTCCCCTTCACCATGGGGCTGAAAATCAACCTCGAGGGTGGCTCCATCGATTTCAGCTCGCGGCTCACTCCCAGCGTGCTCCTTGCCCCCAGGGGCGGCGGCATCGAGCACCCGGACGTCCCCCAGCCGGAGGTGCCCACCGTGGGCTCCGCCGGCGCCGCCGGCAACATCGAGGCCCTCGGCGGCTACTTCGTCGAGGTCCAGTACTTCGTCAACTGCCTCGACAAGGGCGAGACACCCAGCCTCGTCACCCCCGCGGAGGCGAAGGCCGCGGTGGAACTCTGTCTCGCCGCCACAAAGTCCGCAGAGACCGGAAAGCCGGTCGCGCTCTAGCCGCACCGCAGGTCGCGGAGCCCGGCTGACCGCGCCGCCCGGCGCAGCCGCCTGCGGTCTGTCCGAACGCGCAATCCCGACGACCGGAGAGAATGCGCCGATGACTGAATCCTCGCCGCCCGTCGAACACCCCATCAACCGCGTCCGCCGCCGCGACCGCGCGGTCGAGGACGAAACGTGGATTCGCTCCTTCCTTCGCGATGCCCCCTACGGCGTCGTCGCCACCGAGTCCAAGGGCCAGCCGTTCATCAACCCGCTCACCTTCGTCTACGACGAAGCCTCCCACTGCATCTACTTCCACACCGGGCGTGCGGGCAGAATCTTCGCAAACATCGCCGCCAATCCGCGCCTCTGCTTCAACGCCAGCCGCATGGGAGATCTCATCCCGGCCACCCGCGCATCGGGGTTCGACGTGGAGTATGACAGCGTAACGGTCTTCGGTCGCGCGCATGTCCTCGAGGACCACGCGGAGGCGACGCGCGCTCTGCGTCTCCTGCTCGACAAGTACTTCCCGGACCTCCGCTGCGGCGAGGACTACAGCTCCATCACCGCCGCTGACCTCAGCCGCGCCGCCGTCTACCGCCTCCCGGTTGACTGCTGGAGCGCGAAACGGAACCTGGCCCGCCCCACACGTGAGAGCGCTTAGGCGCCGCACGTAACCACATCACTCAGAGAGGTGCTTCCCCTATGAACTGCGTGCTGATAATCGTTGACTCCTGGCGACAGGATCACTGCGGCTGCTACGGCAACGAATGGATCCGCACGCCGAACCTCGACGCGCTGGCCGCCGAGTCAGTCCTCTTCACCCGCGCCTATCCCGAATCTCTGCCCACCCTCCCCGTTCGCCGCGCCCTGCACACCGGCAAGCGCGTCTATCCCTTCCACGGCCACCAGTACCAGAAGGGAGACTTCCGGGGCGCGCCCGGCTGGGGACCCATCGAGGAGGACCTGGACACGGTGGCGGAACTGCTTCACGCACAAGGCTACCGCACCGGGTTCGTCACCGACACCTACCACCAGTTCAAGCCCTCCAAGAACTTCCACCGGGGCTTCGACGAATGGCGCTGGATTCGCGGCCAGGAGCACGACTTCCACCGCTCCGGCCCCCTTGTTGACGACGCCGCTATCTCCAAACACATGCCGGTCGACCGACGCCACACCCCCCGCTGGGAAGACCACCGATGCTACCTCACCAATGTGGCCCACCGCCACAGCGAGGAGGACTACTTCCCGGCCCAGGTCTTCCGCACGGCCGCCGACTGGCTCGACCGCAATCAAGATGCCGACAACTTCTTCCTGGTCCTCGACTCCTTCGACCCCCACGAGCCCTGGGATCCCCCCCTCAACTACCGGCGGATGTACGATCCGGACGACGATGTCGCCGATGTGATCTGGAGCACGTATGGCCCCGCGGACCAGTTCTCTCCCCGGGAGCTTCAGCGAATGCGCGCCAACTACGCCGGCGAGTGCACCCTCGTCGACAGATGGCTGGGCCACTTCATGGATTCCCTCCGCTTCTCCGGCCGGCTCGATGATACCGTGGTCGCCGTCATCTCCGACCACGGGCACAACCTCGGGGACGCCAACCTGACCGGCAAGCAGGGCTACCCCCTCACCCGCGCAGTCGGCGACCTGATAATGCTGATCCGACACCCAGACGGCCAGGCCGCCGGCACTAGCTGCGACGCCCTATGCTACAACTTCGATCTGACCACCACCCTGATGAACATGATGGGCCGGGAGATCCCCGGCCAGATGGAGGGCATCGATCTCTGGCCCGTCGTGCGCGGCGAGAGCGCCGGCCGAGATCGCGTCACCGTCGCCTGGGGGCCCGAGATCACCTACATCGACGACAAGTGGTGGTGCAACGACGTCTTCTGGGGCGGCGCTCCCCTTCTCCACGACCTCCAGGGCGATCCCGAGCTGAAGCGCAATCTGGCCCCCGATCATCCCGAAGTGGTCGCGCGGGCGGTGGCGGCCTTTGAGGAAGACGCCGGCGGAGACTTCCCCGAATGGCTCCGCGACTGGCCCCGCTCGCCCGGCTGCACCCCGATCCTGTCCCAAGAAGACTGACCCCCGCCCAGGGCCCCCTCGACGGGATCAGCGCGATTCTTCGCCCGCCAACCTGGCAAGCTCCACTTCCAGTTCGGTCAGCCGATCCATTGCCTCCGCAGACTGATCCTCGATCGCGCGTCGGAGCTCCCCGAGGCCCTCCTCGGCCCGCACGACAGAATCCTGCTGCCCCTCGGGAGCCACTCGCTTGATGAATGCCACGCCCGCCGCGACCTGAACCAGTGCGGTCGTAGCCTCCCCCCAGTTGCGGTTGTGCACCGCCAACCGGACCGGACGCAGATCATCCATTGCCCTGGTGGCGCCAAAGCTCATCTCCAGCTCGAGCTTCGAGTCGGCGGCGCGGCGTATCTTCTCCGCGGTCTCCATCTTTGTGGTGCCGATCATCACCAGCATCCAGCCGATGCCCACCGCGATCAGCAGCCCGACGATCGCCACCATCCATCCCGTCACCACCGGATTGCGGCGTCGCGGTGCCCCCGCCCGGCGCGCCCGCTGCTGCCACTCCTTGATTCGGTCCAAAGGAACGCCGGAGGCCATCGCCAGCGCCTCGGGATCGGCCTCGCTCAGTTCCCTCGCAGTGCGCACATCTGCCCGCGCCAGCGCCTCCTCCGCCCCCTGCTCGATGCCGAGCGCGTCGGACAAAGATTTCTCGCTCATCCTGATGCCTCCCCTGGGGCTTACCCGACCGCCTTGTCTTGCCCTTGGTTGGAGAGGGATTCGCCGGGACCGTCCTCGCCCCTGCCCCGCGCCCGGGAGATCATGGGCCAAACATACTCCAGGCGTTGAGCCAGCGCCTCCACCAGAGTCGGCTGCCACTGCTCACCGGCCCCGCCCCGCAGCACCTCCAGCGCTGCCTCCGGCGCAAGCCGGCAGCGGTAGGGGCGATCGCTCGTCAGCGCGTCGAAGGCGTCGGCGACCGCCAGCACCCGCGCCCCCAGGGGAATCCCGGAGGCGCTCAGGCCGTCCGGGTAGCCGCCCCCTCCGTAGTGCTCGTGGTGATGGCGCACGATGCTGACGGTATCCGTGTCAACGAGAACCGGCGCAAGGATGCGTTCACCGATGATCGAGTGGGCCTGAACGTGACGATACTCCTCCGCCGACAGCGGGCCCGGCTTCGAGAGCACGCTCTCCCGCACCCCGATCTTCCCGATATCGTGCAGCGTTCCCGCAAGTCGCACCCGCCTCACCTCTCGCGGCGCCATGCCGAGCCTGCGCGTGAGCTCCCCCGCGATGCGACTCACCCGCTCGGAGTGGCCTCGCGTGTAGTCGTCCTTCGCCTCCAAGGCAGAGGAGAGAGACTTGATGGCCCCCAGAAACAGCCGCCGCGCGGCGCGCGTTTCACGTCTCACCCTGGCCTCCAGCTCCTGTTGCTGCCGGCGGTTCTCCACCAGCAGGCGGCGACGCTCCAGCGCCCGCCCCACCCGCACCACCACATCATCCAGGTCGAACGGTTTGGTGAGATAATCGAATGCCCCCGCCCGCAGGCACGCCACTGCAGTTGGGGTGTCGTGCACCCCGGTGGCGATGATCACGGCCGTCTCCGGGAACTCCCGAGCAAGCGCCTCCGCCAGCTCCCCGCCGCCCATCCCTGGCAGCCGCAGGTCGATCATCGCCAGCGCGAAGGCGGTGCGGCGACATGCCTCCAGTGCGATCGGCCCGTTGTGCGCGCATTCCACCGCGCAGCCCGCATCGCCCAGCAGTTGCCGCAGCAGCGCCCGAACGGCAGCGTCGTCGTCCACCACCAGGATCCGGGCCTGCGCCAGGTCATTCATCGGGCGACATCCGCGCGGCTAGATGATTGTTGACTATGCGCTTGATGTCTTCCAGCATAAGGGGCTTCTCCAGCCAGGGCCCGGTCCGGGCGCGGAGGAAATCTCCGCTCTCCGGTCCCAGGATGTCCCCGGTGCAGAATATGAAGCTCTCCGCCATCCGGGGCGCCGCTGCCCGCACCCGCTCGTACAGCTCCGGACCGCTCATGTCCGGCAGCTTCAGATCGCACACCACCACATCGTACTTGCCCTCCAGGATCTTCGCCAGCGCCGCCTCGCCGTGCGATGCGAGGTCCACTCCGTGTCCCTCCTCCACCAGCGCCCGCTGCACGAACTCCGCCACCACCGGCTCGTCATCCACCACCAGGATCTGCCCCGGCGCCGCCGGCGGCACTGCCTCCCCATCGCCCTGCTGCGTGGGCCGGATCGGCGACCCGTCGCGGACCGGCAGCTCCACGCTGAAGACTGCTCCCCCCTCCGGCGCGTTCGCCGCCGCGATCTGCCCCCCGTGGCCCCGCACTATCCCGTAGCACACCGAGAGCCCCAGACCCGTGCCCCCGCCCGACTCTCTGGTGGTGAAGAACGGGTCGAAGATGCGATCCATCGCCCCCTCCGGGATGCCGGGCCCCGTGTCCCGGAACTCGATTCTGACGACGCCGGCAGAGGGCTCCTCGCTGCGAACGACGATCCGCCTGGCAGACTGCTGGCCGGTCATCGCCTGCTCCGCGTTGTTCACGATGTTGAGGAACACTTGCTGAAGTTCGTCCGGATCGGCCGGGATGCGCGGCAGATCTGGAGCAAGTTCCGTGCTTACGCTCGTCCCCCCCGCGCGAAGCTGGTATCCCCGCAGCTCGATGATCTTCTTCAGCACTTCGTTGACATCGACCATCCGGCGGGAGAGAGTCTTCTGTCGGGCAAATGCGCACAGGTTGCGCACGATTCGCGCCGCCCGCCGGGCTTCATTTGCAATCTTCTCGAGATCGTCGCGAAACGGGAACTCGCGCTCCCCTCGCAGCAAGAGCTGGGAGAAGCCCAGGATCCCCGTGAGCGGGTTGTTCAGCTCGTGCGCGACGCCCGCCACCAGCTCCCCAATCGCCGCCAGCTTCTGCGCCTGGCTCACCTGCTGGCGCAGCTTTCGCTCTTCCGTGATATCCCTCAGCACGTGCACCACCCCGGTGCGCTCCCCACCCTCATCCTCGAAAGGAAATGCCGAGAAGCTGAACCAGCGCTCCAGGTGGTCCACATACCGATCTGTGGACACCGCTGCCCCCCGCACCAGCGCATCGTGCCACGGGCACGGCTCCTCGCTGCCAAGCAGCAGCCGATGGCAAACACCCCCCACCGCCTCCCGAATCGGAACCTTCATACAGCGGGCGGCCGCCCGGTTCAACCGCATCACGCGAAACTGATCGTCGATGATCAGAATCGGATCGGAGATCGAGTCGAACGTGCGCTCCCACTGCGCTTTTGCCCGCGACAGCGAGGCGAAGAGCTGCGCGTTCGCCACCGCGCTGGCCGTGTGGCTGGCGATGGTCCCAAGCAGTTCCTGATGCTGTGGGCCGAACAGATCGGGAGCGTTGGCCCCTGCGCACAGGAACCCGGGCTTCTTCCCTCGCTCCACCGCCACTGGTGCCGAGGCATGGCTCCGGAACCTCCCCTTCGGATCCGGACCTGACTCCCGGGAGAGATTGCGAGCGCCGACCAGCTCCAACCCGCCATCGCCGTCAGGAAGCAGCAGCCAGGCGGCATCGGGCCGCAGCAGCGCCATCACCCCGTCGAGCGCTGCCTCCGCCACCCCCTCCAGTTCCAGCGAGCCCGCCAGTGCCCGAGAGGTCTTGTTGAGCTCGGCCAGCCCCTCCCGACGACGGCGGTGATTCTCCGCCGCCCGCAGCACCACCGCCGGCAGTCGAGCTTCGACCGGCAGTCGAGCTTCGACCGGCAGTCGAGCTTCGACCGGCAGTCGAGCTTCGACCGGCAGGCTTCGCAGGTAGGCATCCTCCTTCAGCAGATAGTCCTCCGCCCCCGCCTTCAGCGCCGCCACCGCCGCGCTCTCGCCCCCCTCCCCGGCCACCACGATCACCGGAACGTCCATTTGGCGGTGGATCGCCCTCAGCGCCTCCCAGCCGTCCGTCTCCGGATGCCGGTAGTTCAGCACCACCGCCTCCGGTGCGGACCCCTCCATCTGCTCCAGGGCCTCTCGCGAAGAGGCGCAGCAATGGGTCGCCGCGCCCAGCCCCTCCTCCAGCGCCTTCGCCATCAGACGAGCGTGATCGCGATCGTCATCTACGATCAGTACTCTCAGCGGATCGCGTCCCATGGAAGCCCCTATCGCTGGGGGCCGCAGCTCCTGCTCGTGCAGAGCGGTCCCCAGTCGCGTGCATTACGGCAATCCAAGTCGGGCTGGGTCGCATCGGGGGGTGTGCCGCGCGGAGGAACGCAGTGCCCGCGGCCGAGGAGGTCAGCGCTCTCGCACGGCCGGCCGCGCGCTGCTTCCTCAAGTCAACCTCGTGTCTCGCCATCGCCCCAGTACTCCCACCCCTGGGGGCCAATCAGAAACCCCTCTCGTCTCCGCACCTCCGGACATGAGAGGGGCAACCAATCAAAGCCCTACAGTCACTCGGAGAATACCACGCCGTTCGCCCTTTGTCTAGAGCACCGCGCCGCGATACCGACAAAGCTCCCCCGCGCGTTGTCTACTTCACCGCGCATCGAAGAACTATCTAGGCCATTCCCCCTTGAATGGCATCCCCTCCTCTGTGGCATTCCCTCGTCGCGCATCCCTACGGCCGAGTTGACAGACTCCTCCCGGCCGTCTGCTCTGGCCGTTCTGTAGGGCCGCGCATTCTCCGATGCCCCGCCGGCCGTTCTGTAGAGTGTATCGCAAAAGCGGTTGAGCTGATTGAGCGACTGCTCAGGATTGCCGCAGGGGCACGAGGTTTGGTCGCTTGTGCGCCCAGAGGCACTTTTGCGATACACTCTGTAGGGCGGGCATTCCCATGCCCGCCGCTGTTAGCTCCGACCCGGATTCCTAGTCACACCCCTCCTACGCCCGAGTTGACACGTTCCTGCCGCCCGTGCTACAGTCCCACTCGGCCACCCGGGCGAGGCTTCAATTCGCCCGGTTGCTTATGGCCCGAATCCCACAGACTGGAGTGTGAAGCAATGGCAAGCAAGGTGCACTTCGCCTCGACCAAGGTCAAGCAGCTCACGGCCGAAGATACCCTTCCGGCGAAGTTCCAGCGAATGCTCGAGCGCAGCGATCTGAAGTCGATGTTCGACGACCAAACAGTGGCCGTGAAGATCCACGTCGGCGGCAACCTCGGCTACACCACCATCCACCCCCTGTTCCTTCGCATCCTGATCTCCGCCCTCAAGGCCGCCGGAGGAAAGCCCTTCATCACCGACGGGTCCTTCTCCATCGCCGAGGCCACCGCCCGCGGCTATACGGAGGAGGTCTTGGGCGCGCCGATAATCCCGGTCGCCGGCGTCGCCGACAAGTACTTCATCACCAAGGATGTCGGCTACCGCTCCCTGGAGAAGGTCCAGGTCGCCGGCAACATCGCCGACGCCGACGCCATGGTCGACTTCAGCCACGGCAAGGGCCACGGCCACTGCGGCTTCGGGGGCGCCATCAAGAACATCGCCATGGGCTGTGTCACCGTGCCGACCCGAGGCCGAATCCACGCCCTCATGGACACCGAGTTCTCCTGGGACGCCGACGCCTGCAAGCACTGCAATCTCTGCCAGGAGAACTGCCCCGGCAACGCCATTTCGTTCTCCGACGAGGGCGAGTTCCAGGTATTCCTACATAACTGCCGCTATTGCATGCACTGCGTCACTTCCTGCCCGGAGAAGGCGATAGAAATCCGAGAAGAGGGCATCCGCTACTTCCAGGAGGGCATGGCCCGCACCACCAAGGCCGTGCTGGACACCTTCCAGCCCAACCGCGTACTCTACATCACTCTGCTCGCGAACATCACGCCCCTCTGCGACTGCTGGGGCTTCACCACCGCCTCCCTCGTCCCCGACATCGGCATCGTGGCCTCCGACGACATCGTCGCCGTCGAGCAATCCGCTCTCGACCTGATCAAAACCGAGAACTACATCGAGGGATCCCTGCCCGAGCAACTCGAGCTCGCCGAGGGTGACGGCCACCTCTTCTGGAAGATCTGGCGCAAAGACCCCTACCTCCAGGTCGAGACCGCCGCCGAAATCGGCCTCGGAAGCAGAGACTACCAGATCGCCGAGATCGAGTAGCCGGCGAGCCAAGTGCTTCCCTATGTGACACGCGGCCGCGACGTGCTGGCGGTTCCAGCGCGCGACCCACGACAGCCAGCACCTTGGCACCATCGCATCAGCCACTCGGCCCGCGTGCTATCGCCTGCCTCGAACGGCGCCCGGAGGCGCCGCCGAATGGTCCCATATGGTAGAATGCCTGAGGTCTGGAGACAAACCTGCAGGGCTGTCAGAGGTGTCCCATCGCCGTCAGACACCCACACCGTGTGCTGTAGAGATCGATGGCCGAGGTATCCGAATGAGCAAACGAAAGGGAAGACGCAAGGGCTCGCAGTGTGAACTCGAGGCCGCCGACGGACAGCGGGACAATGCTCCCACGCGGGCGGCCTGCTTGGCATTGGGCGCCGTGCTCGTGGCTGCCTGTGGCTCCATGCGACCCGTGCCTGCGTCGCCGACGCCTCCGTCATGCCCATCTGGTGGTACCGAGGGCCGCCACTGCACGATCCTCACAGTATCTCAGGGCGACCGGGTCTTCTTTGGCGCAAACGACGACTACACTAAGCGCGACCAGACCTACTGGGTCGATCCGGGCAGTGCCACCCATTACGGTGCGATCTACTTCGGGGAGCCCGACAACGTCCAGCAGGGCTTCAACGAGAAGGGGTTGGCCTACGACGCCAACGGGCTACCCACGATGCCGGTGACCTCGCATTCCGGGCAAGAACTAGTCCACGGTGGCTATACCAGCTACCCGATCCAGATCCTGCGCGAGTGTGCTACGGTGCAAGAGGTCATCGCCTGGGTCCAGGAGCACCGCTGGCACACAGCGATGCGCGACCAGTTGCATTTCGCCGACGCAACTGGAGACGCGGTGGTGATCAGCGCCGGGCCTGACGGAACAGTTGCCTTCACCCGCAAACCAGACGGCGACAGCTTCCTCGTCTCCACCAACTTCAACGCGGCGAATCCATCAAACGGGGAGCACCCCTGCTGGCGCCACAGCCGCGCGCGGGAGATGCTCAGCCGCATCGAGAGTCAGGACGACCTTACGGCCGAGCGCGTGGCTGCCATCATGGATGCCGTGCACCTGGAGAGCCGCAGCGGCTGGACGCTCCATACCATGGTCGCCGACCTGACACAGCGCCGGGTCTACAGCTACGCCATGTTCCAGTATGACGCGCCTATCGTCCTAGATGTGGAGGCAGAGATCGCCCGCGCACCTGCCCCCAGACCCCTGAGCGCGCTCTTCCCGCCGGAGGCGGTGAAGCGGGCCGACCAAGCCTACCAACGTCTCACATCACCTGTCTCGCTCCCGAGTCCCACCGGACCATTTGCGGTCGGCACGCGCTACCTGCACTTCCGCGATGAGAACCGGCCGGAGCCGTTCACCGAAGCTACCGAGGATGTCCGACAGCTCGCAGTTCAAGTGTGGTACCCGACCGACGAGAGCGAGGGGGCTGCGGCCCCATATCTGCGCGCGGCAGAGCTGTTGCCAGTGGCGGAGTGGTGGAAGACTCTCAAGGCGCACGCCTGGCTCGACGCACCTGTCTCGCGCCGCGGGGCGCCCTTCCCAGTGCTTGTGTTCTCCCACGGCTGGGGTGAGTACGGGGCGCAGAACACAGTCCTGATGGAGGAGCTGGCCAGTCACGGGTACGCGGTGTTCGCCATCTCCCATCCGTACGAGTCGAAGCTCTGGTTCGGGCCGTCAGGCGAGCCGATAGGGCTGGACATGGAGAGCGCGGAGCTGCAGGCGCGGCTGAAGGAGCAGAGCAACCCGGAAGCGCTCGCCCTATTCCCGAAGCTGCAGGCCGCGTCGACTGACGAGGAGCGGGAAGCGATACTTCGGCGAACAGCAGAACTCCTGCCGAAGATGCTCATCGAGAGCAGTAGTCTCTGGTCCCAGGACATCAGTTTCGTGATCGGCGAGACGGTGAAGCTGACGACCGATGAGGGACCATTCGCGGGTAGACTGGACGCATCGCGCATCGGGGTGGCCGGGATGTCCCTGGGTGGTATCGCAGCAGGCAATGTCTGCCTGACCGACGAACGCTGCCGGGCCGGGGTGAACCTCGATGGCGGGACATACGCCCAACTGGACGCGACCATTGCGCGTCCGTTCCTCTTCATGAGCAGCGAACGATACGGCGGCTACGATGAAGTGTTCCTGTCCCACACCGCCGGGCCAAGCTACGCCATCGTGGTAGGCGGATCAGACCACTACAACTACGCCGACATCTGCCTCCTTGAACCACCCCATGCGATGGTGGGAGACATCGACCCCGCGCGGATGCTAGGGATCGTCAACGCCTACGTGTTGGGGTTCCTCGACCAGCATCTGAAGGGAGAGAAGGACCCTCTGCTGGACGGTCCGAGCAGCGACTACCCGGAGGTGAGCATCACCACGAAGAATGCACCCTAGGCCGCCCGACCCTACCTGCGACATGTACGTCTTCAGCGATCCTGAGACAAACGGGAAGCGACAGTCTGGGCTGAGTTGAGTGGGTGTTCCTGCTGTTTCGGCACCCTGCTCCCGAAGCCGCCAACGGCCGGCCCACACCGGGCCGCTCGTGACTTCCAACTGTCATCCCGAGCACAGCAAGGGATCCATTATCCGTTCCCGGTGTTTCGGGACTTCAGTCCCGGAACCTGACCCCACGCGCGCCTCGCCCCCTCCCCCCAATCAGCACAATCTGTGGCTAGGTCGCCTGACAACGGCGACCGCCATGGCGGCCCGCCTTCGGCGGGCCTAGCCACGCAATCTGCGGTTCTCCTCACCCCCTCCCCCACACCCCCCCCCCCCCCCCCCCCCCCTCCCCCCCCCCCCCCCCCCCCCCCCCCCCTTTCCCCGGGGGGCTCGCGGGGGGTTCCCCCCTGCCCGGCCCCCCCCCCCCCCCCCCCCCCCGGGGGGGGGGCCGGGGGGGGGGGTAGAGGTATCCGGCGTTCAAGTGT
>Ga0114922_10000433_pt1 | contig 39912 bp, 28 predicted proteins | sample AartaG_FD_100975 | JGI IMG/M metagenome (GOLD analysis project Ga0114922, IMG submission 100975) | Deep subsurface microbial communities from Aarhus Bay to uncover new lineages of life (NeLLi) - Aarhus_00045 metaG | ecosystem: Environmental > Aquatic > Marine > Oceanic > Sediment | place... | reverse complement strand
GATGGTAGCAGTTTCATGAGTTATGCCGATTACAGTAGGTTGTACAGTAATAACAGGGGGATTCTGATCATCTTCTTCCTCGGTTCTAAACGTATAATCACCACTGTACGTAGGCCCATTACCCACTTCATCTACTGAACTTACCCTGAAGTGGTAGAGGGTGTCAGGGTTCAGACCGGTAAGCGTGACACTGTGATTAGTAACATAGTCGGCAAGCGATGATTCAGAAGTATAAGGAATATCTGTCCCATATTGTACTACACTGGTGCTGGGTTCATCTGTTGTCCACGCAATTATGGCAGTTTTATCGGACTTAGAGATTACCGTAGGTGAAGAAATAATAGTAGGTGGGATAGTGTCAGATGGTTTGTTTGTGTGAAAACTCCGTTCAAGTGAAGTTGTTGGGCCATTCCCCGATGAATCTGTAGAACCCACCATGAAATAATAATCTGTGTCAGGAATGAGGTTTATTAGTGTTATACTGTGACTGGTAACCAAAGCACTATCAGGGTGTGAGCCAGCAGTAGGACTGGTATCATAAGCAGCCCATTCACTCTCATGTCTTTCAATATCATACCGCACCTCACTGTCTGCCGCCTCATCTGTCTCCCATTTGATGGTAGCGGTATCATCAGTTATCAAGATTACTGTAGGCACAGAAGTTATGTGGGGTGGGGTCACATCACCAGAGGATTCGGTTTTAAAGGTATAATCGCCTGAAGGATTGTTGTCATCAGTGTAGGTAGTGGGCCCATAGCCATCAGCATCAGTAGAACCTACCCGGTAATGATAAGTATGGCCATCACCAAGCCCTTTCAGAGTAAAACTATGGTTGGTTACATAGTCAGTAAGTTCTGCTGGGATAAAACCATAAGAACCCCAATCAGCAGGATTATCTCCATACTGAACCATACTGGTACCGCGCTCATCTGTAGTCCACTCAATTATCGCAGAGTCATTTGTTACAGAAATAACAGTAGGGGCAGATGTGATCTGGGGAGCTTTAGTATTTACCTCATTAGAATAATCACTTTCCAATGCCGCATAGTAGGCCTTAACAGCAAAAAAGTAGACTTTATCATCATCGGGCACCACAAGAACTACTTCTGTTAAGTTTCCTACATCAAACGGGGAGTCGCGTTTCTGCGAGTTCCAAATAATCCCTGTGCCGCCATAAGGATGACAACAAGCACCAGATTTGTAATATACCTTATAACCGATGCTATCGTCAGTCGGATCCCAGTCGAGAGTTACATTAAAATTAGGGGCAATATAAGTAACATTTGTGATTTTTAAATTAGCAGGTCCTTCAAGCCCATATTCATGGGCGCCTATATCATAACCACTTCTTTTGGGCCTTGAGTTACCAAAGTAATCTTCGGTTATGCCTTCTGAGATTAAATCGTATCCTTGATCAATCGCATTATTACTATCCGAAGATAATTTGAGGAAGTTATCGTTGGCTTCATTCGTACTAACAAAAGAAGGGTTGGTTGTTAGATTCGCTGCTAAAGTATAACCAGAAGTTCCATGCAAATTACCAGATGTACCATTAAGAACAATATTATTTTTGATTGTGATATAATTACTATTTTGTTCATTATCATATACATCAATACCATACCATCCGCTAATATAGATTGTATTATTGTAGATCGTTACACTCGAAAGTCTACTGTTTCCAGAGCCGTCTCCAATCTGCATCCCGGATTTTGTCGCATTCCAAATTAAGTTATTAGCAATCGTGGCACCCGAAACACCACTCCCATCACTAGGTTGATTTATCACTATAACGTTTCCCCTTGTTTTACTTGCACTAGAATCTCCGAAAATACCTGATCCATTATCATAAATAGCGTTCCCAATTATCTCAATATTGGAAACGCTTTTATTGCTATCATGTGGATTTACCTGGAGTCCTTGTCCCTCATTGTCATGTATAAGATTGTTTTTGATAGAGACATTGTCTCCAGATTGAATATATATTCCAGCACTACGGGAGCCGTAAACTTCACAGTTGTATATCTTCAGATTATCTCCTCCAGCGCCGCTAATATTTGTTGCGGAACAGCAACCTGAATTTTTCAAGTTATTGATAAGCTTACATCTATATAATGTAACATGGTCACTATAGACGTAGAAAGTATATTTCGAATTGTCCTCACCGTTGAAAACGATATTCCTGTTCGACCCGCCATCGAATATGACATAATTACCATAACAAAAAAAAGCATGTTTAAGTGTAGCAGTAGCATCCCACGGCTCAAAGACGATCTCGTTCCCTGGTGATCCACTCTGGCTCCATGTTATTGAGTTGCCAGTACCAAAAGTACCCTTTATCTTAATTGTATCTCCTGGGCTAACATTCCCGTCTGCGTCATCAATGTCGTTCCAGGGACTACCGCTACTTCCATCCCCACCACCCCCAGCAGAAGCATTTATATAATAGGTACTACCACCAGTTGGTTTAGTAACTGTTAATGTCGGCGGCTCTTCAAACGCCAGTACTTCTGTTGAAATAATTGGCAATATTGCACTTAATGCAAAAAACAGGACAAATTCTTTTAAGCTCATGATTATCTCCTTTTATTGAGAGAATTATTTCAAATAGATATAAGAAAACTATGTTATCATATTCAAGAAATGGCCCGACAGGCTTCCAAGACCTTATGTGCGTTGCTCTCCCACGTATGGTGCTCACTGACATAATTCGCACCATTTATTCCAATTGAGTTTCTTAAATCATGATTTTCTAACAATCGGATGATCAATGCCACAAATTCGTGACCGTTCTTGGGTTCAAACAGAAAACCGTTTTTGCCGTTCAGTATGACTTCTGAGGTCGGCCGATATTTTGCAGATACAACTGGTTTTCCCATAACCATATACTCGAATATCTTCATAGGAGAACCAAAATCATTAGAATCGGGCATTACTCCGATATCCATTGCCGCAATATAATATGGTACCTTTTCATGCGGTACCTGACCGGTCATTGTTACGGAGTTTTCAATGCCAAAACGCTTTATCATTTCTTTTATTTTTTCCTTTTCGCGCCCACTGCCAACAAGGAGCAAATGGGTATCCTCATTCGAATCGAGAACATCTGACATATTCTGAATTAAAAAATGCAGCCCATGCCAGAAGGTGAAGCTGCCCACGAACCCGATTATTTTCTTATTTTCCAGATCATATTTCCTTCTTATTTCTTCTCCGGATACTGATCGATCGAATCTTTCCGTATCTACCGCATTTGGAAGAACCAATATTTTACCTGGTTCAACGCCTATCTCACGGAGACTATTTTTGAGAGAAGTAGAAACAACCACGATTAAGTCACAAGTATTGAACACTTTTCTTTCCAGATAGCAGGCAAACTTTTTTAGCACTATCTTCCGTCCATGAGTGGGGTCCTTACGATTAACTGCACCATTTACTTCAAGTACAATATGAACCTTGAAATTTCTTTTTAAAAATAATAATGAAAAATCAAAAAAGGCATATCTTTCATAAATAAAATCATACTTGTTCTTTTTCAGCATTTTTTTGGTTCTTGTGTAAGAAATAATGTTGAACAATAGCATCAAAAATTCGTATACGATAGTAGGTGCTTTTAAGGAAATGGTTCTAAGTATTTTGTTTTTCAGCGTGTGGCGATTGGATCCTACTTGAACCATAAGGGGGGAAGAAAAATCAACTTCATACCCCAATTCTCTAAAGCCACGTGCCATCCCTTCTATATGGACCGCCTCCACGGCCTGACCCCTGGTTCGATGTCTATATAATATTTTCATGCATTCGGCCTAAATATGTTTTTTAAGAAATCTTCGAATAAATAATATAATCAATAGCTGTAGTAAATAAAAAAAACTATATCTGAATATATTTTTCTTGTAGTGTTGGATAACACTTTTTCTGTACCTGTTAAAGCACTCTAAAAGATCCTTATGATAGTCTTTATCTGAACAATTAGAATCTCTTAGGTACCTGCATAGATTATCAAAATGTGAATGAAAATAACATTTTTCCTTCCCATTTAATATATAAGGCTGATAACGCTCACTGATCATCAATGGTATTATCCTAAAGTCATCTATTCCCTTTTCACTTATAAGAATCTCGAGAACAATGCTCTTCCTAGTCTCTGACATCCACATATCAAAGATGAAATTACCTAAACTGTAGGCGATCAAACCGCCTTCATAGTTTTCGATTCCCTGGAGAACATGCGGATGGTGCCCTAAGATGATGTCAGCCCCTTCATTAATCAGCCGCCTAGCCATGGCTATCTGGTTCGGTGAAGGTCTTTGGACGTATTCATCACCCCAATGCAAAGATATAATAACAAAATCAACGTCTTCCCTTATCCGATGTATATCCTCGATTATAGTGTTTTCATTAGCATGACAGTATAATACCTCAGTAGGTCTATATTCTTCTGGTCTTAGAGAATAACCCAGAAATCCAAGTCTGATGCCCTTTATTTCAGTTATATACGGTTTTGAATTGAATTGAGATCCACTTTTCAAACCTATCGGACAAATGCCGTTGCTTTTTAAAATATTGACCGTATCCCTAAACGCCTCAGCTCCATGCTGCATCATATGATTATTTGATACGGAAAGGACCTTAAATCCACAATTAATCAAGGTATTTACTGCCCTTGGGTCTCCCCTCATATAAAGGGTCGGTAACCACCATTTATTCATTTGCCTGTTGGACAATACCGATTCCAGATTGCCAAGAAGGATGTCGTTGTCCGTCAAGGTATCCATGATCATGGAAAAGGGGAAATGCGGGCCGTATTGCTTTATTTTAGACCCTACACCAAATCCGAAGCATGCGGGTAAATCACCTAACATTATATCACCAACTGCGCTCAACTTGACTTTATTTGCTTCCGATACCATCTTATTATCCAGTAAACTCAACCATTTTATCAAATATGTTTATTTTTAATTCATAGCTTCTTCAGACAGCAAGGAGATGAAATCTTTAACTTTCTCTTTGCCGTGGGCAAGATCCTGATCGTCCTTGATAATAATGCTCATATCGTTTCCGAAGTACTTAACTGCTTCCTTTTTCAATAAAGCAAATACATCCGAGCCAATTCTCTGTTCAATATTGATCTGTAATTTGCCTTTTTTTTTCTGAATAGCCTGATAATTTAAAACTACCTGTTTTTCCATGGCTAGGTTTTTAAAAACATAATATAGAGTAAGGCTTGGATAATTATGTTCTAAACCATAAATTACATTCCCCACCCGTCCCATAACATCCTTTATTATAAAATGGTCCATTCCGCATGGACATTTTGTCTTTGTATCCAATTCAACATAATCCCCGAGTTTATATCGAATAATCGGAAAGGACTTTGAATCCAGGTTGGTGACGATGATTTCATTGGTCTCTTCCTCCACAATCACATTCTCCATTGTGATATGCATATTTCCGTAAGCGCACTCAAATGCGATAATTCCGGCCTCAGCAGCACCGTATTCACTGATGATTTTTTTACCGAATGTTTTACGGGCGACTTCCTGATACCGATCAAATATTTTTTCGGAGGTTCCCTTGACCATTTTAAGAGATAGCCTGTTACCAATTCCGAGTCCTTCGATGATTTTTGCTACTTCATAGATCATGGATGAGTAGCCTTCCAAATAGGCAGCGCTTTTCAATTTTTTAGCAAATTTCAATATTTCGTCCTGTTTATAGGAAAAAAGCCTGAACCTGTTTTGTAAAAAATCTAATAATTTGATCTTTCTTGCTTTTTTTGGATCAATATTATATCCCCAGAAATATCCGTTATGTTCCCAGGGTTTCACATTATACCACGAATAGCCCCTAATAATCGCAGCTCGATGCCATGCATCCCACTCTTTATTTCGATAAAAAGTTAATGGCTGCCCTGTACTACCCGATGTTTCGGAAAGGAAAAGTTTTTGAAATCCATCCTTTATCTGAATATCGGAGCTCCGATCTAGCAGCTCTTTCTTGGTCACAGTAGGAAATCCTCTCAAATCATCCAGAGTTTTAAAGTCCTGTGGATTAACACCCAATGTATCAAATTTATCTTTATAAAACCTAGTCTTACGGTATGCAAATTCGAGTAATTCACTACATCTCTGTGTTTGGTACTCCGTCAATCTCCCAATATCCCAATATTGACTCTCGCAAAGAAAATCAAAATAGGGCCATACAAGATCATTTCTAAATCTTACACCTAGCAAATATATCAGTTTTCTTATCATCTCATTATTATCTATGGGCAGTGAAGTCTGCCTTTCAGCGAAATAAAAAACTCCGTATTGAATTGCATTCTACACTTTTTCAGAATTAAGACACAATTTCAAGGATATTTTCCGCATTTTATTCAAGAAACGAAGAAGGCTTTTGTCTAATTTGGTGGGCTATTTTTACGACCTTTAAAGCATTTTTCTCCCAGGTATGTTTTGCCATTACCTCCCGCTTCGCATTATCTCCTATTTCCCTTAACAGTTCTTTATTTTTTATAAGGTTTTCTATTGCAGAATAAAAATCTTGAGGATTATTTGGTTCAAAAAGAAGTGCATTTCTAGCATCTTTTAGAACTTCAAGAATTGGTGGATAGGCAGGAGCAATAATAGCTTTGGACATACCCATGTATTCAAATATTTTGACTGGAGAACCATAATTATTGGAGTTGGGCATGACAGCCACATCAAAACAATCTATATAATCTGGTATTTTATCATGCTGAGTGTATCCCGTAATAGTTACTCTATTATTTATTTTCAACTCCGCTATCCTGCTCTCAACTTTCGGTCTCTCAGGCCCATCACCCACTAATAAAAGGTGAATTTTACTATTTTTTTCAAAAAGCTCTGCAAATACGTCTAAGAGTAGCATAATACCATGCCAAGGAACAAAAAGGCCAACAAAGCCAATAATGAATTTTTTGTCAAGTTCATACTTCTTTCTGATATCTTGCCTGTTAAACCTTTTAGGATTGAAGAGATCTGGATTTATGGCATTAGAGATGACATTTACTTTATTATCGTCGATTCCATAAGACAGGATTTGATTCTTAAAATAATTTGAAATCGTGATAAGTGCATCAGCTTTTTTCAATATTCTTTTTTCGAACCAGAATGCCAATCTTCTACTCTTAAGTGTACGCACACGTTCAACCTTTGCAGAATCATTAACTTCCAATATGATTGGAATATTATTGGCTCCAGCAGCTAGAACTCCACCAAACTGGAAAAGGGAATATCTTTCATAGATAATATCTATCGATTTGGCCTTAAGGATAGAGTTTAATGTTATAAAAGCATAAAGGCTATATATTATTTCTAATAATTCAAATAGAATTTCGGGGAAATGCTTTGATAAAATTGCCCAAGCGGCAGTTCTTTTAGAATTATTCTCTTCCGAAATAATATGTGAGGGCATTTCTGGATTCGTTCCGGGCGGGCCAATTAGCATTACATGATGCCCTAAACCTCTCAATCCATCCACAATTCCAGTAATGTGAACTGCCTCTACACCCTTACCCTGGGTTCGATGATGATAAAGGATATTCATCCTAGTAATGATATTTGTTCAGATATTTCATACAATGGTAGATATTCTCAGCAATCTGTGGCTATCTCGGCTCTTTCAACTCCAGTAGTTCCCGAATTATTTCTTGACGGAAATACGAAAATTTGCATCCATCCCAGGCACATTCGGGACTTTTAGCAGACATCTTTGTTTGATCAACTTCTTTAATAAGCTTTTCAAGAAGTTTGCTGTCTTTTTTTTGAAGAGCTTTATTTTGAATCAACTTTTTTTCGAACATATGGAGGTATTTAGCATCATCAATCCCTTCTCTCACCATCTCCCAACAAACTGTTGTTGGAGGAACTTTCCAGTTCTTGTCATGAAAATAGCTTAGTCTGTCCCTCCTTTTCTCTTCCCGATCAGTCCAAACATGATGAATTGTGGCCTTACCTAATGTAGGGTGTGTCCATGAAGTAATGCCTCTGACGCCTGTCCTCCACCCATAGAATCCAAAATACATGCGTGAGACTCGAGGATCAATGCCCATAGTAGAAGTGTTCTCATAAAGCATCACTTCATGCCCACGCTTAGCAGCATCTTTCATTTCATTTTTGAGGCTTGTTTCTCCTTCAGGATATCCGTTATGGTATATTCGCATAGTGCAATAAGGCTTGATTTTTTCCCACCATCCAACAACATTTTTCCATCTGGGGAGCTTTCTATGTTTATTATCTACTAAGCTATCAACAGTCGTCGCACCTCTAACATTTAACTCATATAACGTTTTTAGTAGAAGAACCGCCATCTCTTCACGCTTTGTCCCTGCCTGGTCTGTAAAGGAACCAGGTTCATCTATTGACAGATAGATGATTTCAGGCCAATTATATTTATTTCGTTCTGTTTCAAGATAGAGAACAAGTTTCTTGAGATTAGGGATATCCACTCTCTCATCAAACTTGGAGTAATTCGCATCCAGATTTGGTCTTCCAGCGCGAATTAATTTTTGTATATTCAGTATAGTAGGAGCCCAAAAACCTTCTTCTTTGGCCCATTGCAAGTGATTTAACAGGGTGCTAATTTTCGGTCTCCCCTTTTCATCAAATGACAAAGGTTTACCCCAAGCTGAGACAGTGGGTGAGTAAGATGTCATCCCGTGAGCCCTCAGATCCTTTAAGAGAATCCGGGCATTTCTTTCCATTCTGGGGGATAAGTTGGTTGGCGTGTAAAGAGTGGCAAATGTCCTGTCCGGGATTTCTTCCAGAATGAATGGCAGGATGGTAAGCTCAAGCTTTAATGTTCGTAAAGTTTTTCCATTCCTGGAAATGAGAATTTGGCCATTATAATTTCCTGGAACATTTTCTTCAAGAGCATGAACGGTTATCCAAAATGCCGTTGTTTGGCCTCTCTTTAAATCAGGAGAATCTGTTATTCTTAATAATGATGGAATAAGTCTATAACGTTTTGCTCCTTTTCTTCTGCCTTTTGGCAATACAGCTCTGGATTCAATTTTTCGCACTTCGAACTGATTCGTTGGAATTTCGTCTCTTCCAGATCGCACATTTTCAATCTTAATGCTTATGTTATCCAAGTCTTTGAGACCATAAAGAGCAACGATAAACGGCTCATACTCCCCTCGGGCTAAGGTTATCCCAAAAACATCCGATATTTCTTCGTCCTGAGGGCGGGATTCCATATAAATGGGATCCATATAGTTTCGCGCATAAGGAATAAAACCAGATGAGATGTCTATCTTCGTTGTAGGAGGCTCTGGTTTTCTTTCAACGTAGATTTTCTCTTCCCGCCAGCCTAGCGGGACTTCAATTCCGTACAGAGGAGAGGTGACGCATATTGTGAAGGAAATAATAGCTATGAAAAGCCTTGGTCTACTCATAGTCGTTCCAACCAGTGGCTATGAATTGGTCTTGGTAATAAGATCGAGGTAAGATAGAGCAATGAAAGGTGAATAGGTCTTATAGGATGACAAAGGGAATTCAGGGCGACCATGATTCTAAGAAAACTTGAAGGGCTCGTTCTCCATTGCAAATCAAGACCTCGGAGTCTTCAACAAGAAAATGCAAGAGCGCTAAATATCCCTCTCCCCATGCTCTAAACTCTTTTGATCCAGGATAAGAGGTGTGAACATGCCAATCAATGCATGCAGCCCCTTCATTTTTCTTTAATCCCTCAAGAATGTTCTTAAACTTTAATACAACTTCACTTGAGGATAAAGTCTCTTCATAAAAGAAGGCACCATCCATAAGGACGGTAGGAATTTGAACAACATCAATTCTTTGCGAATTTTCCGGATTCCATGGGTAAAAGGGCAGAGCTATGCCAAGGCGATACCCCGGGAGCTCATTAAACGCTATTGATGTGTCATATAGCAATCCCGCTGTTTTATGATCCTCTAATGTGTGCCAGAAAGGACGTTTCATTTTCCAAAAATGGTGCCTGTTCCCTATAACTTGACAACCAGCAATTCTTTCTAATGTCTCTTTTTCCTTTGCAATATAGTCTGATTTTTGATTAGCGTTGTAGCTAAGATGGAGCCCCACTTCAAATCCCCGCTCTAAAATTGCCCTTATTACCTTTACAAATCTTGGGGAAGAGAGGTTATAATTTACATCAAATAGACTTGAATTAGGGCCATTAATGCTTTTTGCTGCAAAAAAAAATGTGCTGCGAACTCCAAGTTTTGCCTCAGACTCCATAACTTCATGAAACAACCAACATCGATCTTTGTTACTAGGATCCTTTAGCTTTCTCCTTAGAAAGGAAGACGTATTACGTGCAGCTAGCATAATTTTTCCTTTTCCAAGATAACCTTTCACTGCGTGGTACCATTCATATGGATCTCCAGGATTGATGGGCTTATCAACATCATGTGACAAAACGACCATGCACTTTTTTCCCGAAGGAAGGTAACTCCCTAAAGGATTTTTCAGGCGAATTTTTAACCACATTTTGAGTAGCATTAGATATTCGTTAACAATTGGCTTCTCTAACACTCCCTTCTTGTATTGAGCCGAATACTTTCGAATAAGACGACCATGGAGATCAAACCCTTCTTTTGGTACGTAATTACGGTTGCCCTCGTCTGCTAACCAAAAGCGCATGGCGGAAAATATATCAAAAGGAAAAGGAGAGTCTTGATGGCTTGCGGCATGCATATAATCCTTTCGAATGGTGTATGGAATTGTCGCTAAATCATACCTTTCTACCCTTGGGATTACCAAACCTATATTTTCATGGCGTGCAGTGCCATAATAAATGCCCGAATCCACGTTTTTATCAATCCGCAAGATCTTTTCTTTACAGAAGAATGAAATCAATCCCAATGCATAATCCACGAAAGGATCATGGAATTCTGAAAAAAATCTTATCATAACTTCGCTCACTAGTGGTCTAGCGGAGAAATGTTAACCGAGGGATGGTGATACTGTTCGGAAGGGAGTATGGCAGAGCCGTAGAAATCTCTCCATTTTTCGTATAATTTTAGTGCCAAACCATCTGAAACAGCTTGTTGTATTTTTGCTGTTTCTTCGGAGGATGGCCAATGGCAATAGGGATATCGTGCCTTCTGTTTTGAAGATTGGAGTTCTTTGCCTTGATATGCTTTGAGCACGATTTCTACCATAACTTGGGCACATCGGTATTGTGCGCGTCTTCTCAATGAGGTCAGGGTATCATGCTGATGAACATATACCAATTCACGATGAATGATTTCACCCGTATCAATTCCAGCACTTACAAAGTGTGCCGTAAGCCCTACCGGCACATGACGTTCCAATGCCCTCTCAACGACTCCCAGACCTCTGACCCAGGGGAGAAGCCCAGGATGAACGTTGACCGTTCCTTTTTTGGGGATACCGAGAACTTCCTTCTTTACAATCCCCGATCCAGCAAGAATAAGATAGTCAGTCTGAAGGTTTCTTAGAATAGAGATGAGTTTTTGGCTATTTGGCTCTTCAACTTGATAAATCCTTTCTGCATATCCTTCCCAGTAATCCAAAGTATCTCTGTTGTACCTTGCATTTTTGACTCTAGAGGCTATTGATCTTAGTCCCTTACGCAATAGAAAACCGAGAAATCGATGAGGTTGAATAAATTGCTTTATGTTAAGTTTTAAACCCGGCGAAATTATACATAGAGCATCAGGGATCACTTCAACATTAGCCAATCCTTGCAGAATCTGCTCGCAGTAATTCCCAGCGCCTGTTGTTAAGATAACTATGCGTGGCATGACATCTTTAGCATTAGTAGGTCTTGAAATATATTATGATTTGTACCTGCAGTTAAGTTCACTTAATGAACTTATTAGGATTTATCCCTTTGGAATTATTCCTGAATTCACGATTCATTAATTGTCGGAGTCAAAAATATTTCGTGTACCTATATTGAAATCTTTTCATAAAATTTAAACAATTTATTTTCTTCTGTTTCCCAAGTATAATTACTTCTCGCTTCAAGGCACCTATCCTTAAATGCATTATAATTTGAAAAAATAGTTTTCACCGCCTTTATTTGTGAATTAATATTATAATAATCAGCGCTAATACCTGCTTTTTTGTGCAGGATGAACTTTCTGAAGAATATCCTCCAATCTGATCCGACTTGAGGTATACCTAAATAAAGATATTCAAAGCTCTTCATATTGATGGCCTTTTTATGATCATTCTGATAAGTGAATAAGCTGAGACCAATATAACGGACATCATTTTTCAAATAGCTAATTGTTTCCTTAAATGGCAGTTGCCCAGTGGTAATAACTCGATGTTCTATGCCAAGTTCCTTACACAAATTCCCAAATCTTGCCTTGAGGTTATCATAAACAAAATTTCCAATTACTAAAAGGTGCACATTTTCGTCCTCCAAGGCATTAAGCAATCGGGGATAAAGCAAAATACCTCTGTCCTCTTTAATTCCCCCATGGTACAATAAATAATCATACTGAGGATCTAATAAATTGTTGGGTTTTATTTGATCCAATAGAGAAAAATCAGGGAAGTTATAGATGACTTCTACACGCTTATTTAGCCGAGAATAATCTTCTTTCATGAGAGGATTTATGGTTATTATACCACTGCATAATCTTACTAAGATAGGTTTCAAAATAAAAGTATATACCTTAAACCATGTTTTAGCTTTCTTATTGAGCTTCTTACGCTTATCCAGGGCATAATCCTCAAAATATTCATGTACGTCAAAAACAATCTTGTTATTCCAATGGAATATTTTTAATATGAATGCCAGTAAAAGGCTATCCACTTCATGTACGTGATATACTTCACCAGGTAGGCGAATAGCCCGAAAGAAAGCTTTGGCAAAGAAAATTGGATAAAACCTTTTTTTAATCTGAAAAACGCGCACTCCATCTTTTGCATATTCTTTAGTTTCATTTCCAAGGCAGATGAGCTTTACCGAATATTTTTTTGACAGTGAAAGACATTCTCGATAAAAAACCCTTGAATCTTCAACAGTATGCCATAAACCAATGTGTATAACTGTCTTCATAAAATTATTACCTTCTGTCACCACTTACTATTTTTTACATTCGTAGATAACTGATATCTATTTCAATAACTCCCTTACAATGGACATACCTGCTTCGCCATTTCCATATAGATTCAGATTGAAAGTGGATTTTTTACTAATCATAGTCTTGAAACAATCATATATTTTGGATTGGCTTGTTCCGGCTAATACGTTATAGCCATGGTCAAGAAGTTCAACCCATTCTGTCTGCTCTCGTATGGTTACACAGTGCTTTTTGAAGAAAAAGGCCTCCTTCTGAAGTCCGCCACTATCAGTAATAACCAATGAACATCTTTTTAACAACTCGATCATGTCGAGATACCCTACCGGATCAATTGTCATTGGGTTAACCATAATATCATTTGCTTCGAGTATCTTTCTTGTTCTTGGGTGTAATGGTAAAACAATTGCCATTTCATTATTAATTTTATTTAAGCCATTTATAATGGATTCGAGGTTATCCATATCATCGGTATTTTCCTGCCTGTGCATTGTGCAGAGAATGAATTTTTTGTCATATAAGTTTAAATCTTCAATAGCCGTTGACTTTTCATCTGATATCTGGCTGTAATAGATTGCGGCATCCTGCATCACATCACCACATTTTATGGCCTTACATTCAAAATTCTCAAAACCTTCTCTCTTAAGATTTTCTATTGCTTGATCTGTCGGGCAAAATAAAAGATCAGAAATTCTGTCTGTGACTATTCGGTTGATCTCTTCAGGCATTTTCATGTTAAAAGATCTCAGACCGGCTTCCACATGAGCCAGTTTGATATGGAGCTTTTTAGCAGCTAATGCACCAGCCAGTGTTGAGTTTGTATCTCCATAAACCACTACAATGTCAGGACTTTCATCTAATAGAATTTTTTCTATACCTTCGAGCATCTGGCCAGTCATCGCCCCATGACTCAGACTATTAATATTGAGATTGTAATCGGGTTCAGGTATCTGCATCTCTTCAAAAAATATCTCAGACATATTTTTATGCCAGTGCTGCCCTGTGTGGAGTATAATCTCTTTAACATTTTTATGTTTTGAGAGTTCACGGCTCACTACTGCAGCTTTTATGAACTGTGGTCTGGCACCAATGATTGTCACTATTTTCATTAGATACTCAAAGATCCTTACATGAATAATGCGGGATTATCTTTCCTCGATAGCATCTCCAATTTTTTTATAGGCCCCACCACACGACAAACACTCTAAATCACCAGAAAGCCTTTCACCGCATCGGCATACCCATCCTATTTGTCGTGCAGGATTACCCAATACTAAAGCATAGTCAGGCACATTTTTCGTGACTACCGCGCCAGCCCCCACGAAAGCGTAACTGCCAATGATGCTACCGCATATGATGGTAGCATTAGCCCCAATAGTTGCTCCTTTTTTTACTAAGGTCGGGCGAACCTGGTCCATCTTTCGGATCTCTGCCCTGGGATTATAAACGTTGGTGAAGACCATGGATGGGCCGCAGAAAACGTCATCCTCAAGGGTTACCCCTTTATAGATACATACATTATTCTGGATCTTACAGCCTTTTCCTATGGACACATCCGGACCGATAGTCACATTCTGACCGATGTTGCATCGCCTACCAATGTGAGAACCAGAAAGTATGTGGGAAAAATGCCAAATCTTCGTGTCTGCCCCTATGCTTACATTCTCATCAACCACACAGTTTGGATGAACAAAATATGGTTTATGCTTAATAGCCAAAGTTTCTTGAGCTGATGTCGTTTCCTGCCCTAAGATAATCTTTTTCCCGTATTCGTCCATGGAACGCTGACTAGCTCTGAGGACCTTTAACACCCTGAGGCCTTCATGCCCATCAGTATTAGGAATTTCACTTCTCATAATACAATTTAGAAAGTGTTCACATTCTGTTCGTAAGGGCTCTGCTTCAGGAACATCTATGTGTTCAGGTTCAGCTTTTGCTGGAACAGGAACATTTCTTTCCCAATGTATCCTGTGTGGATAGATGCAAAGCTTTTTCGTCCAAGGCAGGGTGTCATTAAAAACTGCCATCTTGCGATCCCCCACTACGACCAGATTTTGTTCCTTATAAGGATGAAGCCAGGAAACGAAAATATGAGCTTTTATCCCTGACGGAAATTCCAAGTGAGTTGTAGTGACATCGGCAATTTTCTGGTGCAAATAGTTGGCTCCTACTGAGTAAACAGCTTCTGGTTCCTCTCCAACTAAAGAAAGAATCATGGAAATATCATGAGGTGCAAAAGACCACAAAATATTTTCCTCTCTCCTTATCTTGCCGAAATTGAGGCGGTTAGAAGAAATGTAGTTAATACGCCCCAGTTCCCCTCGGATTACCAGTTCTTTGAGTCGGACAAATGCCGGATGATACTGCAAAAGGTGGCCTACCATTAATATCAAACCTTTTTCATCGGCCAGTTTTATCAGTTCTATCCCTTCATTCTCCTGCAACACTAAAGGTTTTTCAACATAGACATGCTTGCCTGCCAAAAAAGCATTTCGTGCTATAGTAAAGTGAGTCTCTGCCGGTGTGGCGATGACCACACCTGAAACATCGTCTCTCCCGAGGGCGTTAGTGAGGTCCAGAGAAATCTCAGTCTCCGGATAATGCTTCTTTAATGAATTTAAGACGGTTTCATTCATATCGCAAATGAGCTTCAAAGCTCCAAGTTCATAATAATTGCGTACGAGGTTTTTACCCCAATTTCCCGAGCCGATAACTGCAATGGAAGGGACGCTTGCGGTGACAAATTTTTTCACCAAAATATCCTTTCTTTTCGTGAAATTGATAGTTATTCCTTATGGCCTGTCAGCCCATCGAAAATTAATTGGCATTAGACGCCAAAACCTGGGCTATTTTTTCCTGATCTTTCTCTATTAGATAAGGGTGCATGGGCAGACTAAAGATCCTCTTGGCGCAGTCTTCGCTTACGGGAAAATCTTCTTCTTTATAACCCAAATAGCTAAAGGCTTCCTGTAAGTGTAAAGGCTTGGGGTAGTAGATGGCTGTTGGAATACCAGCTTCTTTCAAGCTAGTTTGGAGGATTGAGCGGTGCTTCTCATCCTTTGCCAAGATGGAATATTGAGCCCAAACTGATATAGAGAACTCTGGAATTCGAGGTGGAATCACCGGATGGGAATCACTGTTCAATAGGTCGCTGTATCGCTGGGCCACTTTTTGACGCAGTTCGACCTCGTCAGGGAAGATATCGAACTTAGCAAGCAATATAGCCGCTTGCAAGGTGTCCAGGCGTCCATTGATGCCGACATGTACATTGTCGTATTTATCATGACCTTTTCCATGAACTCTAAGAGAACGTATGACTTCACCCAGATGGTCGTCATCCGTAAAGCACATGCCGCCATCACCATAACAACCCAGTGGTTTAGCAGGAAAAAATGAAGTGCAGCCGATGTGTCCGAGCGAGCAGGCCCTTCGGCCTTTATAGTCTGCTCCAAAGGATTGGGCAGCATCCTCAATTACAAAAAGGTCATTTTTTTCTGCAATCTTATTGATAGGATCATAATCAGCAGGCAAGCCAAAAAGATCAACGGCAATTATGCCTCTAGGAGTTAGTTGTCCATTGTCTGTTGTCTGCTGTCTGTGAAGTAGGCGAGGTAATGGATAAATATTTGCGTCTTTCTCCTTAACTGCCCTAATAGCGAGTTCCAATTTTAACGGGTCAATGTTAAATGTAACGGGATCTATATCGACAAAAATCGGTGTGGCTCCTAAGAGACTAATCACTTCAGCAGTAGCGATGAAGGTAAAAGGGCTGGTAAATATTACGTCTCCCGGACCAATATTGAAAGCCATCAGAGCCATAAGAAGGGCATCTGTTCCTGAAGCACATCCAATCGCATGCTTGACTTCTATGTATTCCGCAAGCCTTTCTTCCAATTCATTAACCTCAGGACCCATGATATATTTACCATGTTTGAGAACAGTATGAATACTATCATCAATTTTATTCCGAATTCTATCTTGTTGAATGCTCAAATCAATAAATTCCATATCTCATTTCCTCTATGATCGTTGATGATGAAATAAACCACAGCTCTTCTATCTACTTTCTATGATGTCCGTGAGCGCCCGTGCCATCCATGCCTGCCCCCACCGCAAGTAGGCTATCTTTTTAGTAATGATGGGTGTCTTTTCATAATAAAAATATCCCGAAGGATCCTGCATATTTTTTATAACCCAGATTAACACTTTAGGTAACAATTCATCTATTTTGGAATCATAGTCAGCAAAAGCATTCAGGATTAATAAAGCCTCCGCACATCCATGAATATCAATTCTATGTCTATGAATATTTAGATGTGTGAAGGGTATTCCTCTTTTTTCATCTATAAAATTATTCAGATAAAAATATAATCCTCGTTCTATTGCGCCTTCTAATTGGTGGATACTCAACAACTTGTTAGCCTCTTTTAACATTCTTAAAATGAAACCCGTATGATATCCGTCAACCTTTTTGAGTGTACGAGATGAGATGGGATAAAGACCTTCATCTTCCGGTCCGAAGTACCAGAAAGAACCATCTTCTTGCTGATTCCTTAAGACATAGTTAACACCTTTCTCCCCCAGTTCAACCCATCTTCTGTTCTTTAATTCTTTTCCAATTCTAATTAAAAACTCTGAAGAGAATAGAGACCCATTTAAAATATGTGTTCTATCTAACGGTGTGTAACTGAAGCAGACTTCATCGGGGGATACATCATCTCTATTAAGGTCATTCACCAAGAAATCACAGATAGATTGACAGACCGCAAGATCAGAATCTTGGCCAAAGGTTTGGTATCTTGCCCAGTAGGCGTGACCAATAATTATGGATGCAACCGAGCAGGGCGTGCCGCTAGGGAATTGCCATACAAACGGAACACCCCAGCAATGTCCAGAGAATCCCTTAACTGAACTTTCTCCTAATAAATCAAAACATTGATCTGCACTTTTGAGATACTTCTTTTCACCGGTTTTTCGATACAACGAAAGATAGGATGATGCAAGGAGTCCCAAACCTTTACTTATTACCTTTGGCGGCAGATGAAAGAGCCTTATCCATAATGCCGGATAAAACTCTATTAATCTCATTATTGGGAAACGGATAACTTTTAATGGCAATAACTGGGGCCATTTGGTAATCCAGTAATAAAATGGCATCTCCTTTATGCTGTAAGGGTCATAACCCTCAAGTCCATTTTGGGACAACCAGAAATACAGTCTTTTCCAGGAATCGTTAGCAATATCTTTAGGCTGAAGCATAATCGAATTCTTCCTCTAACTCATATGGTCCAAAACTATTATTTAATGCATGGAGTGTTTATATCAGGAATGGGAAAAATTGGAAGTTATCTTTCTCGTCACCCAGATGAGTTCATTCTTTTTAAAAAAACCAATTGCTAAAAGTAAGAAAGGAAAACATAAAAGAATAATAAAGTTCTTTATTAGACTTTGAGGAAACTGCTGAAAAGGCACCCACATGCCTAATAGATAAACAAGTATCAGACAAGTAAAGATCTTACAGATTCTTATATATTCATATCGAATATAGTACAATTTTCGTCCCAAAAGAAATGTTACAATGGGAATAAGAAAAAAGGACGAAGCGCTTGCAATGCCGGCTCCCAAATACCCAAATTTAGGAATCAACAAAAGATTTAAGATAATGTAAGCTGCTGATCCTACACCCAAAATCGGGATATAATATTTAGACTTTTTAGTGATGAAAATGCCTACTTCGAGATTATGGTATAAGCCGTAGAATAGATGCCCCAGACACAGTAAAGGGATCACCACATAAGCGCTTATAAATCGAGGAGTCACAAGTATGGTCAAAATGTCCTTGGCATACAGTGATACGGCCAAGACAATGGCGCCGGCGACCAGCAAATAGTACGTAAAGAGCTTTGAGAATAGTTCAGGCCCATTCTGCTGACTCTTAATATTCATAATCATTGGAGACCAACCCAGTGCAAATGCACTTACTATCAAGAATTTAACACCGGATGCCACTCTAAAAGCGACTGAATAGATACCCACGTCAGCCATAGACATATATTTGAGAAGAATAGGCCTGTCTAAGGAAGACATAATAATGCCCATGAGACTCACCACAAAGAATGGCAGACCAAAGGCAAACATTTCTTTGAATTTCCGAGATGAAAATCTTATGCCATGGCGACTAATGATAGCCCATGAAAGATACAGGTAGGTGGGAAATGTGGATATCATGCGTGCAATAAAAGGGGAAAAAATACCATATTTCATGATAGCAAGAAAAAACCATGCACAGAAAAAGAGCACAGCTGATCTTAGAAGATTAAAGAAACAGTATTTCTTTACCTGCTCGGCAGCCCTGAAATAGTGGAAAGCAATAACCTGTGGTGGTTCCATCATGGAAAGAAATATAGTCAAATAAAAGCAAAGATAATATTCTTCTCTGATGAAAAGCCTTGGAAGGAGTTGGCCTCTGATGGAAAATAGAAATAGGATCAATATCAGTGATGTGAATGTGACAAACAGATAGGTTGTGCTGATGAGCTCATTTCTCTGTTTTGTATCCCTAAAATCATAAAAAAACCGAAAGAAAGCCGATGGAATTCCCATACTGACAAAGGCTTCGAAAAACATAATTCCAATCAATGCAATCGCATATACCCCAAATTCTGTTGGGGTAAGATAGCGAGTATAAATAGGGAGCAGAAATAATCCCACTAATTTGTAGCTAATCGATGAGAATCCATACAAGAATGAGAGACTAAAAATCTTTTTTATTAATTGAAGCATCACTTGAGCCTAGTATCCGATCACTCTCATTTGAATTGACACAAAATACTGTTATCGTATTGCTATTGTAATATTTTGCTGTCGTTTCTCTCCCGTTATTCACATATTTGAAAAACTTATTGGGTCTTTTGCGCATCTCAATGTGGATTAGACCTGAAAGGCGCTCGCAATTGTAAATTATTCTCCCATCTTCACGTACCTTAGCCTCTAGTTTAGGCACTGGATTTCTTGCCCAATCTACATGATAAATCCCATTTTGGACAGGTGTATCAACCAGGAAGAGGCCCAACCTTTTATCATAGTAGTATTGTTGCCTAGAAAGTATACTCTTATCCGGTAAAGTTATCTTCAAGTACCCGTGCTGGTTATGATTCCTCAAACAGAATGGATCTATCATAATGGTCAGTATAGGATCCTTCAATTTACCAGCATATCTCATTTGAAAAGTATTCTTTGTGGCGTCGAAAATATGACTGAAGGTATAAGCATTTATATATTCTGCTATCTCGCTCACCGTGGCATGCCACACGTTTTTTCCATTCAGGTATCTAAAGAGCCGCGTGAGCGATGGTATATCATCGAAAATATTCGGTCTAATATATCGAACTCCAGCGCCAAATGGGGAGATATGCTCCGCAATGGTGATAACTTGTCGATTTCGAAGTAGATTGTTTATCTGCCTTCTGTACCATACCCTGCCGTTAATGGTAGTTGGGATATCTATAATTCTATTCTCCCCGAAAAACTTTGGCTCAAAAAGGATGTTATTGGTGTCTTTTCTCATACTTCTGCTAACGAGATCTCTGCACCACCATGTGAATCCATAAATGTCAATACTTTCTTCTATAGCCCGGTTCATTATGTAAGCACCGGTCTTTCCACCCCGAGGTTTTTCCCAGAATACCGAAGCATATATCCGAGCACCTTTATTGATTTTTTCTAAAGATTGATCTACTGATGAAACATTTTCCCACTCTTGTAAGAAATCTTCGTTTTTTTCTCCGGGTGTTCCATGATCGTATCCATGGTAGGCAATTTCAAACCGGCTACTAAAATGAATTGCTCTGAAGAATTCTAATGATTCAATTGTGGCATCAATCGGTTTCGCTGCAGTGAATGGCCTTGACCTTTCAAATGAACTTAGAGACCCCATTACTGTAAAGAAGGTTATCTTAACCTCAGGGAAATGCTTTAAGAGATCCTTTTTCAATAAGTCGAAAGCGGAATTGGGTTCAGCAAGCATCCCTCCCCAATCCTCACCTGGATCCAATACTCCATTATTATTGGCATCAAACCAGGCATTGGCAAGATCATCAATGGTCAAACACACCGGTGATTGAGCATTGCCTCGCCATTTTGCCTTTCCTACAAGCAGTCTATTTTGCCTGGCAGAGTTCGCAATTAATTCGGTGGGGTCTTTCACAAAGGATCTGGCCACTCTGTATAATCTTTTCATTTTGCCTTCTCTAGGCAATAGGTCCTCCTTACTTCATCCTGTAAAACATTCTATATCCGATGAAGGACTATAGGATTCTAATTGTGATTTGCATAGGAACGCCAGGATAGTGGGACAATTTCATTCAGAAAGACTACTCTAAAGGCCTAGTCGTGAATGAAAGGGTTCATGCAAATGACTTTTCTCAAGCCCTTGATGTAAATCCATTTTTCATAAATTCGCTTTCTGCAATATTTAATTTGGAAATACTACTGAATGGCGGCGGATATGAACCGATTGGCGAGAGTTTCATGCTGTGAGTATGGTCTTTTCTGACTCAACTCTTCGATAGACTGATATTAATAGACCAAATAGAAGCCAGTAAAGGGAATTAACTGTTCGTACCAAAAGTTGGGTATCGAAAAATATCACGACCAAATAGCAAAAGATTGCGACTCCAGCACTAAAGGAGAACAGCTTGTAGTATGCTTGGGCGTCAGGGTTCTTTATTACGTTCCTCCCTAACTTCAACACCCTGTAGTTCATCATTAGAAAGATTATTACGCTGAAAGGACTTACCCATAGAGCCAGAGAGATATAACTGTTATGCGGTTGATCACCAAATCCGCTCACACTTCTTCGTGCTCCCTTCTTATATACATATCCTCCACCAATCTCATGGCGGGCACTTAGTCTATAATCTGTCTCCGTTAACCCTATTCCGATAAAAGGATGCCTTTTTAATAACTCCAGTGCATGCCTCCATATTTCAAGCCTAGAATGCTCCACCTTGGAATCCCCTATTTGCTCTTCTATCGTCGTACTAGCCCTGTAAAAAATTTTATTCATGGCACCTGGGAAAACGGCTCCAACCAAACCGATAATCATGAATAAGAGCAGCACGATTTTCCTAAAATTCACAACCTTAAGAAGGCCATAATAACTTGAAAATAGCACACCTGCCGCAAAAGCCACGTATACGCTCCGCGTCCATGTTAATATCAAAGCCAATATTCCCGCTAAAAGTGAAAACAGCGAGATATATTTCTCACGTCGCTTAAAATATAAAATTGATGTAAAGACAATAGGCAAAGATAAGACAAGAAAGGATGCAAAAAAGTTTGGATTAAGGAAGAAGGATCCATACCTCCCTTTGAACTCTTTTCCAAAAAACTCGTACTTAATTCTCATAGGCCCACGAAACCAGATCCTGTGAAACTTAAGATCGTCTATGGAGGCAGCTGCCAAGAGAAATACTAATACACCCAAGTAGATGGCAAACCGTTTATAGTCATCTTCGTTATCAAATCCATGACATGCAATTAGATAGACCAGAAACGGGTCAAGTATGCAGAAGCGAAAATTACGGGCAGCAATAAATTTATGATGAGAAACAAAAACTGATATTAAGAATAATAGTATGAAAGGAATCCATAGGCTATCAATAGTCTTTGATTCATATTTCTCATATCGTTGTTTTTTTCGGTAATCCTTTATCAATAGATAAACAATAAATATTTCGGAAAATCTCACACTTCCCACTTTTAATCCAGGAATATAGATCGCTTTCTGAAGATAATCTTCCAGAATTATCATCAAACCAAGCATCAGAACCAAAGCTGCAGGTTTATCAGACTTTAGAAAGGTTCTGTACACAAAAAAGGCTAGTAACCCGAAAGTCATTAATTTTCCTAATATCTGAAAATAGCCGCCCATTGATATTCCTTGTCAGACGATATTCAGGTTTTGATCAGTTCTAATGAATCCAAATAAAATGCTTCAATCACATTTTCAAAGCAGATTTGTTGAAATCCTCCAGCACGTTTCCAGGAACGTTCTAGCCAGAAAACAGCGCTAAGATATTCTTCTAAAAGGTGGGACGTCTTATGAAATCATGATTGAACATCCCATCCTTTCTTTCTTCTAAAACAAATGATTAAGGCTGTAAAGATGATCAAACAAGAGATCATACTGGCCACAGCCACCATTATCCTTATCTTCGAAAAAAGAAATCTTCTCTTAAAATATTTTGCATATGATATGGTTCCATCGACACGAGGGACAAAGTCAGAATTGACAACTGTCTTTTCAAAATGATTCAGAATTCTTATGAGTTCATTAGAGGTGACAACTTTTAGGGTAGGGTCACCGCCAATGACTGTAAGAATTCTATCAAAATCTTCAATATCTTTTAATGCTGCCGCATCTCCCTTAAAGTCCCCGAAACTGAAGCTGTGTAAGAATAATGTAACGACTTGAATACGATTTCTTTGCGCTTGAAATATCGCAGATTCCAGATCGTTGTAATCAGCCCAGTCAATATCTATCTTTCGGAATCGAACGATGGGCTTTAAACCCAAAACATTATAGTTTGGTGTTTCATTCCTCATATAGAGCGTGACAGGGATTTCCCAAATATTTTCGATTTGTTTTATAGAATTCACTTCAAGGTCGGGATGAGAAATCCTACAGCCTTGGTTATTATAAAAATAGGAGCTGTCTATTAGGATATTATTGGCTTCCAGAGATTTAAGCGTATTGTTATCGGCCATATATCCACCAGCCCGGTGGGCGACGGGAGAAGCACCTGTCCATTTTCTGATAAGATCACTTCCGTCCCGGATGATCTCTATCTGCTCCTGCAAACTATACTGCCATAATGCCTTGCGCTTCTTATCATATGCCCATTCAGGGTGCGGGTGTAATTGCACATCATGACCACTGTGGTGAATATACTGTGCAATTCTTTTCATTTTCTCTTCACCATAAACCTTATATTCGTAAACATTAAGAAAGAAGGTGGCACGCATATCGTGCTTATTACAAATATCAATTATGCTGGATATTCCATACTTAATCCCATTAATCTCCGCATTTAACTGTTCTGCAATAGGCCAATTAATGGTGCTCTCTGTATCAATTGTGATCCAGATATAGGTCTTGTTGTCAAAAGCATATGCTAAGGCATTTCTTTTAGCACTAATAAATATAACGGTGAATAATATCACCATTATCATGCATTTTTTCAATCTGAATCTATTACTCATGACTTTCTTCGCAAGATTAATGATCTAAAGATAATTCCAAGATAGTATTCGCCATCAAAATTTTTCATCACTGGAGCAACCTTTTATATAATTCCATTATTTGTTGTGCATTGGAAAAAGACAGGTCATTATCCTGGGTTTTTTTTATTCCCTTTTTTTTAACATGATCCAGTGCATCGATAACTTTCTCTTTAAGATCTTCAATATCTCGATTCTTAAATAGAATAACGCCTTCCGGTCTATAGGTTACATCACTACAGATCGTTCTAAGACCAAAAAACAAGGCTTCCCTTACAGATACTGCATCGCCATCTGTATTGGTAGGCCTGACAAAAATATGACTCCTCGCTAAAATAGGCCAAAACTCCTCATCATATGACTCATACAACAGGATTTTCTCTTTCAAGCCCAAATCATTTACCCTTTCTATCAAAAGCTGATAATGTCTCCTCTCCTGAGGGGTCATCTTATTTGTTCCTCTTAAATAAATAACCAATCCCAGATCCTGATCGTCAATGCGCTCTATCAAATCAAACATCAAATCGATTCCGTAAAGGTCCTGACCCTTGAAAAATCTAATCGATCCATTCGAACATAAAATATATTTGTGCTTTCTTATGAAATCCTCTACGGGTTTTTTTAAAATACTATTTTCTACTGATACAGATGGTGGAATAAAAGCAGGTATACAGCTTATCAATCGATTAGATATGCCCAGTTGATTTAGTTCAGATCTCATTTTCTCATTAACAATAATGATATGGTCTGCACTGCGAAAGCCATAATTGTAACAGGCAATCTTTAATCGATCTTTCCAATTATTACTGTTCTTAGGTAGCTCTGCATATATGTGTTCACCATGCCTATTTATGATAAGTTTTTTCCCTCTAATTTTTCTTAGCATTCCAAATGTAAAAAAATGTATAGGTGTAATCTTATTCAAGTGTATCAATTTTTCGTGGGGGGAAAAAAAGTACTTAACGAGCCACTTCTTAGAGCAATTGATAATTATGATGTTTTCTTTTAAACCACTTTTGTTACTGCTATACTTATTATCTAAATTATGAGCGTAGCAGGTATGATCATAATTATTCATTCTAAGAAAATCTGATAATCTCTTGATATATACAGAAACACCGCCATATGGTGGAGGATACGAGCCTACTATCCCAACTTCTGCCATTCATTAAACCTCATTTCCATTTATCACCTGAGGCAACTCAATAGACTATACTCGACTAATCCTATTTCTAGGTACCTAATCAAAAATACCTCCATAGACATTGGAGATGACCCATCTATATTTACCAGCCTCTGTTCTTGGAATGTCTTCTGCAAATTGAAAATTCACTCTTACCTTTGATTCAAGCAAATAATCTAAATTTTTTTTAATAATTTTTGTATCTTTGTCCGAATAATTAGCCCTTTTAACAATAATGACTATAATTTCCTCAAATGATTCCTGAATAACCTGTGATTTCTCTATATTATCTAATAGACCCTTAAATGCGAAAGTCAAAGCAGACGGTGTTATAATTTTACCTTCTTTCGTAATTACTAAATCATCACATTTCGTGTAAATCCCATTGAGTAAGGGCAAATTCCTCCCACAAGAGCATTTTTTGCCATTGTATTTTCCAATATCGCCAGTCTTGTATCGAATTAAAGGCATGACATAATTATGTAATGATGTCCCTATAATTTGAGAATAAGTGCCGGGTGAAGCTTGATTTCCATCGCTGTCAATAAACTCAATGATGCCGTATTCCATATTAATATGGTATGCTTCATGCTTTTCACAATCATTGGCTGAGACAACGATCTCACTTAACCCGTAATAATCAAAAATAGGAGCGCCAAGTTGAGTTTCTATGAAATCCTTGTGCCAATTCAGTAAAGGTTCAGATGAAGTAACAATAGCTTTTGGAGAACAAAATTCTTTTTTTGTATTGTTGAGATATTGGGCCAATACAAAAGCTGTAGAGGGATATAGCCTCAGTAGGTTTGGGCAGAAATTATTTATTATTTTTATTATCTTCGGCATATTATCGATCGTAAGGCTCAAAGAAGAAATAATGAGATTATTTTCCTTTCGGTCGTATTCAAATAATGGCCTTCTCCCATATTTATCTTTTGCGAAGAATGATCTTGCACCACGTATGGTAACTCTTGGATCACCATAATTGTATCCAGCCCAATTCCAGTGTCTCCAGGCTGCGGCTTTCTCTATACTGCGAGAAGCATCATCAGAGAAGAATATAAGTGGTGTGCCCGTTGTCCCACTGGTATGACCTTCATGAAGACCATATCTTCTCCAATTGATAGCCTTAAGTTCATGAATATGGTCCCTTATATCCTGCCTTGTCAAAATAGGAAGATGTTTTATGTCATTCAGATCCTTAATTTTTTGAGGTGTTATTCCATACTCAGCAAACTTTTTTTGATAATATGGGACATTCCTGTAGCAATGGATCAATAAATGATTAAGCTTTTCAAACTGGTATTCTTCCAATCGATCTAAATCCCACCATTGAGATTCTCGAAGAAGCTTTGAAAAACTACCAAAATGTCGTCCGTATCTAAAATATTTAGGCATTCTACGATACCCTTTTAGCAAGATGGGCTTCCACCTGTTGAACGTAGCGCTTTCTTTTAGGGATTTTTTCAATCCATATATCATTTTCTAGTACCCCTTTGGCATGTGTGCCATATTAGGTACCAAAACCGAATAAACATCGTCAAATCAGCTATTGGAAAACGTCGGGTTCTACAGCGACCACGATGCAAAATCATCTCCAGTAAATCTTCTAAGTTTTTCCGTATCCGGAGCAATTATATTAACCAATTTATCTCTCAAGCTATCCGAAAGTATTGGTGGTTTTAGCTTCTCCGTGAATAATCTTATATAGAATGCCCTTAAAAAGGTCGGTGAAATATCTACGAAAGTTTCATAAAATGGCAAAGTTGACACCCATTTGGCAATTCCTTTCTTTTTGCCTTTTTTTGTTGTTTCATATTTTACTTCATTAAATTTAGTTGATTGAACCGTTGCGTCAACATCTAAGAATCTGAAAATTTCCTTTAAGATGGTCTTACGTTTATTATTTTCTCGCAAATCTTCAGAACAGATTATCATGAATTGATTTTCTGAAAAATATTCGAGGTATTTCTCTATTTGAAGATAATACAAGCTAAAATACACATAAAGACTTTCGTGCCCTTCGTCCTTTAATATGTTTTCCAATGATCGATCTTCTGCATCCGCATAAACATTATGCATATAGTGGGATATTATCCTTTGGATAGGGTCTCTTACAACATATATTAATTTGACGTTGGGAAATGATGATGATATCCTCTCGGGAACTCCTTTATGGAGAGGATACTTTGTATAGCTCACCGAGGTTTCTCCGAAAACCTTAATCCTATCATTCTTTTTCTCAAATAGTGATTCATACCAATCTAAACCAAAATCAAAATTTCTGCTGAAAAAATCAACCTCTTTTTCGGGCATTGAAATTTGTGGATGAGCTTTTAGGTAGTGGTCCAGGCTTGTCGTTCCACACTTCATACCGCCGATGACTAAAAAGTTTGGCAACATAGTCTTCCTATACCTCTGCTAAATGTTTTTGCCAATGGCTACTGTGCTTATATTTTATGGAAATAATGATATAGTCTTAAGTAATTTCCATGACCTATACTATTCTTGATGGCCGTTTTCATTTTTTCAATGAACTTGGGAAAAAGAAAATTGTATCGGCCAGTTATCAGTTTTTCATATTTCTGGGGATTATCATCTGATCGAAAAAGAATTCTTCTTAGTAAATATTCATCCCCAGTATTGTAACCAATCAAAGAAGTGCAAATCTTCTCGTAGCCAATTTCTTTAGCAGCGCTTATTACATGCCTATTAAAGCTCCCGTGTGGGAGGCTTAGATAGGCTACTCTTTCACCCAAATTATCTTCCAGTTCGGTTTTAGACCTTTTTAGATCCTCATATATCTCTTCCTTGCTTAAACTGGCCAGAGGTCTATGTGAAAAACCATGTGATTGCACAGACATGCCTTCTGAGATCATTTCCTTTAGATTTGACCATGTCATCATGTTCTTTTTCCCGATTAATGATACGGCACAAAAAAAGGTGGCGACCATCCCTTGCGCCTTGAGCTCAGGAAATGCGCACAAATAGTTGCCAACATAGCCATCATCAAAAGAAAGAATGACTTTCTTTGCATTATCTATGTTCTCATGGTGCTTCGATAATTCGGCTAGAGTAATTGCTAATAGATGTAAATTGGAGATAGATTGCAGCTGTGAACGAAATGTTTCTGCCGAGACAAAGTATGATGGATGGATACTTCTACCTTTCATAGCTGATGGTGAGTTTTCACAGATATCGTGGTACATGAGGATTGGGATCTTCATTCTTCTCATTCTCTCTCCGTTTCCCACACAATTACTCTCCTCCCACGTAGAACTGTGACAAGAGCTACCAAGGATGCAAAAGCCGAAGTAAAGATGTAAAGTAATATGCTGCCTACAATGCTTTTCTTACCCAAGTACAAAATTGCGACTGCTAAGAAATAGGCTGATAGTTGGATCAGAAACAAAGTCAAATAAGTGTCATTAGAAATTAGAAGCAAGTTGGTTATGAATAGGCCTATGAAGCACAAAGGCGATAGCCATCTGAAAATCTTATGTGAGATTATTTGGATGGAAATCCAACCATATTTCAAAGGATTCAACATTTTACGCATGAAGATCATTCCAACCATTCCTCTGGCAATAACACGGACCCTCATTCTGAGCTCTTGTCTAAATTCTGACGTCGTTGGTTCATAAGCGACAGCCTCATCTTCATAGACAAATCTTTTATTCTGTTTTACAATCATCATCGGTTCAACCATGTCACTTATGATATCTGAGGGCAAAGGAATATAGTCTTTTTTGCGTATTGCGTATATTAATCCACTTGCCCCGGCTATAGTCCCAAGTTGGGTTTGAGACTTCTTTATGACTGTTTCAAATCTCCAGTAAAGCTTGGTCGGAAGAGCAGTGTCACCGCCAAAAGGCGACTCGGTATATTCGCATTTTCCGGCTACGCCACTGACCTCAGGATCGGCAAAATTCCTGATAAGTTTTCTAACAGCATCTTGCTTATACATAGATGCTGCATCTGAAAATATTAGGATTTCACCTTTGGCAGAAAGTACTGCTTGATTCTGGGTTTCTGTTTTGCCTACCCTGCCTTCAAGTCGAATCAATCTGACACCTCGATCAGAATATTCTCCCACTATTTCATCAGTCTTATCGGTTGACCCGTCAGAGGCGACTATGACCTCCATTTTGTCGGCGGGATAGTCCAAAGACAGTGTATTATCTAACTTCCCGCGAATTTGTTTCTCTTCGTTATATGCTGAGATGATGATTGACACAGATGGTTGAATGTCAGCCTTTTTTATCTGTTTGGTAAAGACAAAAGATAGCGAAGCTAAGGCAAATGGATAAAGTATATAGGTATAAATAGTTAGGAAAAAGAATAGCCAGAAAAAGAATTCGGCCAATTTCAAGTGCATGAAGTATTGTATAAACAAGAGCCCGGCAATGCTAACAAGTAACAAAAGCGCAGCAAGATTTATCAAAACCTTTTTGTTGGTTGATTTACTTGGGCTCTTCCAAGCTACATTTACATTTCCCATTAGAATATTATATAATCCTATGATAACTGAAACATTGAAAACTAGAACTGTACCGAAAATACCAAAAAGCCCGCGACTAAACATGACGCTAACCATCGAAATGAGATAGAAAGCTATTTGGGCTTTAAGAAACAGGTCATAGAACAAAGACTCCAAAAACATATTCGCTACCAGCAAGGTCACTAAAAACAAAGGAATAAGCAACCTTAGCACCTTATGAGAAATAAATTGAAAGAAAACTCTATTGCTTTTGTAACTAAAAAGGTAACGCATTCTGAAAAAGGCTTGAAAATTACCCGCTATTGTCCTAATCTTTCTTGCAAATTCTGCTTCCCAGATCCCTGCAACAGTGTCCCAAGCTAATGCATGTCTATCGAAAACAACTCTGTATCCTTTTCTGACAACATTCATTGGAATTACAAAATCATCAAGAATAGTGTCATCCGGAATAGGTTCGAATAACTCTTTTCTAATTGCGTAGATCGCTCCTGTTGTTCCCACTGTAGAATGCACATCACTCTCAGCACGTCTTAATATTTTTTCGTAATTCCAATATAAATAAACGCCTCTTGTTCCCTTTACGCTGGAAGAAAGCATCAATTCTCCGCTGACTCCTCCGACCATAGGATCACTGAAATTAGCTACCAACTCTCTGACACTATCAGGTTCATACATTTGTCGCGAATCGGAAAACAATATTACTTCGCCTTTTAGCTCAGGAACAACCCGATTGATGGCAAAACTTTTTCCCCTATTCTCTTTCAACGCAACTAATTTAACATTGTCCTCCGTATATGAAGATACTATCTTTTCAGTATTGTCTGTTGAACCAGACGACACAATTATAAATTCTATCTTATCCTTTGGATAATCTATTTCCAGGCAATTTGTTATTTTCGCATTTATGATCATTTCCTCGTTGCAAGCGACTATTAAGAAGCTCACACTCGGTGTTATATAGCTCTTACTTGGCTTTTTCTTCATAATAACAGAGAACAGGTAGATAATTGTCGGATACAGTAAATACGTATAGATTATAAAGAAAAAAGAAAACCAGAATAGAAAATAAGCCATATTACTCATTGAATCTCCTCTATATCTATTGGAAACATGGATAGAATAGCATTAGTGAAAAACAGCAGCAAATAGAAAGATCTCCAATAGTCATAATAAGCACTATTGTATTTCAAAGATTTTCAACAATACCTTACTATTTTCTTGATCACTATATATGTTTCTAACAAAATGTACTTTATTTTTGTTTGGTAGCTTAGTACCAAGTATATCTGAATATTTGACTTGTAAGTCATTAAATATTGACTTTGAAGAAGAGATAGAAAATGTAGTAATGCCATGCTCGAACAATTTGTTTATTAAGATGCTAATATTTTTCTTGTTTACATTAAAAAACATCTTTTTATCGTATAGGTCGGGGCAATTAGATGCCAAAAAATGCTCATAATTAGAGATAACCACTCCGGTTGATTCATTTTCAATAGTATTTCTCCCCTGCAAATCAGCGCTTTTTGAGTAATAAAGTTTCATTACTCCATTAACTTGAAGAATAAAACTAAATAAAAGAAGGATAAAAAATGAACCATTTAAATACATTAAAGGCCGTTTTGAGAAATAACGTTTCATTACAGGTAAAGCATTCCAAAAACATATAATCAAGATTGGGTAAAAAGGCAATATATACCGAGGCCCCCATTGTACTCCCCCTACGTTTGGAATAAAAAGGATACAGATAAAATATATAAGTCCTGACAATTTGATGAATTTTTTAAATATATCTTGATCTTGTTCAAGAAAGCAGAAAAGAGAAAATATAACAAAGGGCGTAACCTGAAACATACCAATTATAGAGAATCGCTTTATTAGATTGATAATTGCCACTATAGAAATTATAGAAATGCCCAAAATCAACATTTCAGTAAATGCTTTGCCTTTATGGATAGGCCCTTTAATTTTCATGAGGATTGTAGAAGATGCCACCATAAGAAACGCCAACATTGTAATCGCAGTAGTACAATATTCAAGAATTGAGTGGAAAGCTATACCTGATCTTCCTAATAAAGTTGTTATAATTATCAGTCTTCTAATAGGGTCAAAAATAGAATTACTAAGAACACTATATGAAAATAAATGCTTAGACACATGTATTCCAAAAATGGTTCCACTGGTAATTAAATTGAAAGAGATAAAGGCTCCTGTCAAGGTCAACAATACCACGCAAGCGCCCAGCATGTTGCGGCGATATTTACTCATATCTTTCCAAAGCAGCACAGCTCCAGCCAAGAATATTGAAAAGACAAACACAATAGTTTCGCTTCTTGTATAAAAACTGAGAAGAGATAAAAAAGGCAGTAATACTAAGTACCGCTTTTCCCCATTAATAATCTTAATGGTTAGCAGTAAGGTTGTTATTGCAAAAAAGAATGCTAATGCATGCTCCCAATACTCCAAGGAATAGAAGAAAATAGGTGTACCTAAACCCAGTATTACTGTCGATATCAATGACAGAAAATTGTTAAAATAATACCTGGCCAAATGGTACATAACTAACAAACTGAGAAAACCTGCCGTGGCAGAAATGATATACAATCCTACTACCCCTAATTCTTTGTAAAAAAAGGAGCTCAACCATGGATAAAAAGGAGAATAATGGGAGTAGATTTTGTTGCCCTTGATTTCGACCAACCAACTGAAAGGTTGAAATTCAAGACCTTGATCTACCTTAGCCCCGGGATAATCTATTGTCGGGTTCCAAGACTCTTGCTTAATCATCTCTTCAAGTTGAATAAACTTGACACCACTATCCGGTGAATAAAAGCTCTCCCGAGGGATAACCCAGATGATTAAAGCATAGTAAAGCAATCCAATAGCAAGAATAGGGAAGTAGTAAAGGATGGAATTCTGTTTTTTCATAACCATTAGTGGAGGTCTATATTGGTTTTCACACGATTCAGAAAAAAGCTCCGGCCCAAAGTGAAGGGGATATTATGCGCAATGGGTGATAAATTCAGATTTGGTTATATGGTGGGTGCAAGGACATCCTTACTATTCGGGAAGATGATAGTTATTGGCAATGTTCCGTTGCATAATATCGTATTAGTAGGCCATTTTAGACAGAAAGCTGACTACCTGGGTTTAGAATGGCTTGAAATCTTTTCATATCTGCAAAGCTAAGTTCCCGCAAAAGAAATAAGGCGGTAACAAAGGATCCAAGCAAAACCATACATTTTAGAATTACATGTTGATCAAAAAGTGGAAATAAATACACTATTGACACAGCAGCAAGTGCAGCCGCTATAGATCGCAGTACAGAATGCGGTGATATCACCACCTGAAGATTCTTTAAAAGCAATAGGCTACTGATCCCAACACCAATAATAGAAATGATTAAAGTAGAAATAGCCGCGCCTATACACCCTAACTTCGGCACCAGCAGTGCGTTGGTGACCACATACAATACAATCAAAAGGCCGGTAGCGACGAGACACCTTTTTAATTGATTGCGAGCAATTAAAATTGTATTTATCACTGCAAAAAATGAAATAAATGTCGTAGCAACGAACAGTATCGCCAAAATTGAACTGGCATCTGCATAATTTTCTCCAAAAAGAAACAAGATCAAACCTCGTGTACTAGGACTAACTACCACGATCATAGCAAATAAAATCACCAGCAAGTAACGTAACGAAAGTCTAACAATATCTTGAACTCTATTATCATTTTTAGCTTTAGTTGCGCGAGAAATTGAAGGAAGCAACACTGCAGAAATAGCTAACGAAAAGAAAAATGGTATCTTTGACACACTCGAGGCTGAAACATATTGACCAACTTTATCATAACTCAAATAATATTTAACAAACCATAAATCAATTGAAAATAAAAGTTGTATCCCAACAGAATAAAATACGTTTATAAACGCAAATTTCAAAAACGGGATATTTTCCAAGCCACCTTTCACCTCTGGAAACCGTATGATCAACAAACCGATGAGGAGACCCACAATAGACCCAATCACATTGCCAACAACAGCGCCAGAGATCGAATAGCCTGCTAACACCAGACCCAATATTGCGACAGGTTTAGCTATAGCATAGGAAATATCTGTTACAGCTTGTCTACCAAATTTGTGGAGCCCATTTTGGATGCCAACAAAATACTTATAAAGCCCAAAGAACACTATGTCAAGAGAAGCTAGCTGCAAAAAATATTTCAAAAAATGATCTTTAAAAAGCCTGGCCGTCACGGGTGCTAATAGCCAAAACAACAAAAAAATAATAAGCGAATATAATAAATGCCACGGTAAGGTCTTCCACATGAGTAGCTTACTGGTATTGTAGTTTTCTGCAACATACTTTCGTAACGCAATAGGTATGCCAGTTATAACAAACATCTCAACTACTGCTAAAAGTGAGATAACCACACCGAACGTCCCAAAGTCCTTTGGGCCCAGAAGACGCGCCAAACCAACGGTGATAGTGTAACCGGAAGCAACCAAAAACACCTGACTTATTAATAGCATAATTGTGGCACGACCTAACATTTATTCCATCCTCTTACTTACACCAAAATCCTTAACCGCTAAAAGCACGGCTCCTCTCAGAGTCAACTTTCAACAAGAAACATTTGTCACTTTCTTTTTATGTGCATGGTCGAGTAATTTGGGTATAATTGCAGCATTTTTTTCCTAAGAGTCTTCCCAGCGACTGCGTAAAGTTGAGGTAGTCTGTGCAATGACATGCACGTAAACTAGTAGCGTGTGTCAAATATTCTCATACTCTCCTTAGTAACTCCTATCGATTAGTCCCAGTTATAGAGAGATTTGCTTTAATTCCAACGATAAATTGAAACCGTTCCACGCTTTGTTTCAAAACTTTTTGTAACATAATTCACCAAATACTGTTGGATATTCTCCGGTACATAAACTGGATTTCTAAAACGATAATTATCTACGATTATCCAACCCTTCCGATGCCTTATGAAAATGGTTTTCAATTCGTCCAGATCTTCAATGACATCCGCGCCTGAGTAAAAATCAATTAAACACCCATCCGGAGCATAAATCTTACTTCTGCGTGCCTGATCAGCATAGTGCCAGTTTAAGTTATATTCCGCCCGACCTGTATAGTACTGAATAGTCTGGGGCAACGTTGAAATGATTACATCATTTTGATCAAGTTTATCCTGTAAAAAGTCAGCAGCTTGTTTCCATTCATTGTGATATTTGGCCCCATTAAAATGGCCATCGGGTAACCGGGGAATTTTTTGTGCAAAAAGAAATGCCGGTGTTATAGGGATCCAGATTAATAATAGCAGGGTAGATAGCCAATTTGTGAATTGTGAATCTGTCAATTTATTACTAATTCTCTGCGCGCTTTTCCAGCTTGCAAAGATTAAATGGGTGAATCCAATGACACGGTCAAGGGCATAAGCCGAAACTAAAAAGAAAATTGGAAATACATGAAAGATATAATCATTTTTTCGATATTGGAATAAGAAACTAAAAGCCAATACTGGCACCCAAAATGTTAGTAAGGTATAAAGTCCAGCCTTGTTTTTGTTAACTATTAGGAGCAAGGTCCCTAAAACAAATAAAAGATTGAATGGAACCGTCTCCATAGAGGTAAAAAGAAAGTCAAATATCAGCCATGGGTTTTGGGCTGAATCCACTTCTGCCCACTTTGGTAGGTAGGTCACAGCATGCACAATAAAATTATGGACTTCAGGATTGATTAAATATGCCAGTAATCCCATAAGAATTATTACGCCAAGTGGCACCACATATTTTTCGGTTGGAAAAGATTTGATTCCACCCTTAATAGAAAGAAATATCCAACAGGCTGCGAGATAGCCCATGAGACTTAACAAAAACAAACCGGCATTCTGATGAGTTATATAGGCTAATAACAGGAATAGGCCACCTAGAGAAAGCATTGGGAGATGTATTTGCCATCGTTCTAAGATCTTGGTAAAGGGAGCAAAATAGATTCTACGTTGCCGGCTTGCAGCCATATTATTGCTTTTGTCCCTGGCTTCAAATCCCAAATAAAAAAAATAGACACCTGCAAGAAAAAGGAATTGAAACAAAGAGTACATTCTGCAGGTTCTTGACAAGCCAATCGCAAGGGGCGAAAATGTTAAAAAGAGAGCGGCTAACAAACCAACGCGCTTTCCAAAGAAACTTCGTCCGATTAAATATAGTAATGGAATCGATAAGACACCAAATATGGCTACAGGCAAGCGCGCCGAGAATTCTGATATTCCAAACAACTTAAATGATGCCATCAAGGAATAGGTAACTAAAGGTGCGCGACTGTATGGGTAGCCTGAGTTAAGCAATGGTCTACCCACTTCGCTCATGGACTTAGCAGCGTACACGAAATCGAGCTCATCCACCCAGAAACTTGGTTTGTCTAAGTTGTAAACTCTCAGATAGATGCCAGCCAAAATTATGAATAACAACAAAAAAATGGTAATTTTATTTGGATTCTTCACGAGTCTCTTTTTTCACGGCCTTAAGACCGTCCCAAAAACCTTTAGAATAGGCAACCAATCCCAAAAATACTAAAGGATATAACCCCAGGAATTGCAAGAATAGTCTCTTATCATGTTTGAATAGTCTTCTCCCAATCAAAAGCGTTCTTGCAGCTGGGATAAACGGAATCAAGATCGGCATATGAACCAGAATGGCGCCCACCTGATCTTCCACCATGGTGCGAACCTGGGCACCCCCGAATCCAAGATCATATTGATTTCTCAGATATTTCTCCAAAGAGGTCCGGTTGATATGCCAAACAGTAATATCTCGATCAAAATAGATGGACTCTCCTGACAGCAAGATTCTCCTGCAAAATAGAGTATCACTACCTTTAATAGTATCTTCAAGTTTACCAATCTTTTCAAAAACGCCTCTCTTAAATGAAATATTGCAGGTGGGAATAAATCGAACATGCCCCACTGGCATTGCTGGAATGTGTTCGTTAAATTCTATCAAATATTCCGCCGTACCCACCAGACTTCGTGGTGTGCCATTGGCCACCGAACCTCCCACCACATTCTTGTCGTTTTTGTGTGCAGCAATGATTCTGTCCACCCAGCTATCGCCAGCCCTACAATCGGTATCAATAAAAGCAATCCTAGACCCGTGTGCTTTGGCAATACCGACAGTGCGAGCCGTTCCGGGAAATGTTCTCTCGTTTAAGTGAGTCACTCGTACAAATGGAAATTTTTCATGGATAAAATCAGATATGTCTTCTGGTGAGCTATCCACCACGATGACTTCAACATCATCCCTTTGCGTTTGTTGCCTTAAAGATGCCAGACATTGAGAAATGCATTTCTCGGAATTGTATGATGGTATTACGATTGAAAGAAAAATATCTTTGCGCCTCCTTGAGTTCACTTTAGCATTTGTCATTGTTTAAATATTCTTCTAAATTCTTTTTATAAGATTCTACAGTTTTCTGCACACACATTTCATAATCAATACGAGGCTGCCATCCAACAGCTAGGTCACCTCTACCTACTCAATCTCCTTTTTCGTGTTAAGAAACGAACCTTTTTGCTCAATGTTCAACAGCAACACAATCTGAATCCAAGAAAACTAAGATATCTCCTTTAGATTCTCGAATATCAATGTTTCTTGCTCCCCAAACAGGAGTGCCCGTCTTTACAATAAGATCTTGCTTTTTATTGAGTTGATTGTTCTATCATATAGGAGAATTAGGTAATGGCATAATAATCGAAATCCCTGCCGCGGTTCGGTTATCTTTCGGCTCTAGTAAATAATGTTACAAAATTTGCAAGTCCTTTCATCGAATCTAAAAGTAACTCCTTTAGAATTCTGTTCTAATTACATTTTAGTTCTTGATTTACCATTTTTGTCAAGTAAGAAACTTTCAATGGTATTGGTCATCTTATCCCAAGAGAAGTTCTGTCTTTCTGCCTTTATATTACTAGCAAATTCATTTTCCTTATTTTCTTTATAAAACCTCAGCACTGCTTCAGCCAATGCCTTTGGATCCTTGGAATTAACCACATATCCTGTCTTTCCATTCTTAACAACCTCTGGCAATGCCCCAACATTTGTGGAAACTACGGGTTTATTAAGTCCATAGGCAAGTTGAATAATACCGCTTCCCGTTGCGGAAACATACGGTAGAATAATTAAATCAGCGGCTGAAAAATACAACTCAATGTCCTCATTTGGTATATATTCGTCAATTATCTTGACGTTATCAGAAATGTTTAGATCTTCAATTTGCTTCAAATACTCTTGCTTATCCTCCCAAAATTCTCCGACTATAAGTAAAGTCAGTTCAATATTTTGTAAAATAATAGGCATAGCCTCAATCAAATATTGCAAACCCTTATATGGTCTGATAAAACCGAAAAACAACAGAGAGTTACCTTTGATTTTTATCTTCTTTCTGGCTCCTTCTTTTGAAATTCCGTTCATTTGAAAAACACTATAAGTAGGATGGAAACATTTTTTGATAATTGCATTCTGCATTATTCGTTTGAGATTTCTCAAATCCTCTTCTGAGTGTACAATAAAATAATCTCCGTTTTTTAAAACCATCTTAGTGCAGATTTTGGTAAATTTATTCGCTTCATGCTCAACTACATTATGACATAAAAATAGAATGCTTGATTTAACAAACGTTTTTACTAACCATGAGATAGTCCAGAATTGAGGTACCCAAAAGGAAACCCACCAAGGGAAAATAACTATTTCAGGCTTACTCTTTCTTATTTTGTTATATATCTGGAACCAAGTCACTGGATTTATCGAATCCAAAATCGGCTCCGTACCTTCTTCTTTTAAAGCAGTATTGCTATAATCCCTATCTGACTTTCCAGGGAAAAGCCACTTAGGGTATTGTCGTTTGAAAGCGTAAAATTTCACATCATGCCTTTTCTTTAAATTACGATAAAGCAACGTGGTATGATGAGGTATTCCTCCTCTAAAAGGATATGATGGACCAATAAGACAGATTTTCATATAGTTTCTTTTTCTGTCAAGGTTTTCCTAAAGTGTAAGCACAATAGGACTCAGTGAAGATCAGATTCGGGACTATGCAAGATGGCAGGAAGAAAAGGATAGAGATGCGGAGCAAGTGGGCTTGGCAATATAATAAGTAGTCTGAAGTAAAAAATCTACTAACATACCTTCCAGGTACAAGTTGTCAAGCCACCGCCTATGGCGGCATCAGTCTACTCAAGGGTTTAAATTTCCACAAGAATTCTCTAACGTCCATTGCTTACAACGGCAAACATAGGAAACCAGGGTAAAAATGCTTGAGATTTTCCCCAAGATATAAAGCGTGATTCAGTTCTGCATACTTTCCCCAGATGGAGAATATTTTCGAGTAATGAAAAAGGCCGAGGATTTAAGCGTTTAACGAAGGTCATATATTATGGTTCGTGTTCGAGAATAGCGTGCTTCCCGACCAGCTACATAACAGACTTTAATCTTTTTCTTCCTTGTTCTTTTCATATTTGTATCTATGATCTCTTTTATGAGTATAAGCGATTTCTAATTTCTTGACTCTATATTGCATGTCTTCAATGAGCTGACGATTCCTCCCAATCAAATCGGCCACCAGACCTACTATAATTATCTGAAAGCCGATCAACATCAATACGGCCGAAAGAATCAAGGATTGAATATGGCCAGCTCCATCACTAGTGAAATAAAAATATAAAAACCGAAGCGATAGGAGAAAACCGCCACTGAACACTACACCGCCAATAATAGAAAAACTCTTAAACGGCTCATACATGGTGTAAATGCGAAAAATTGTATTGATGGATCGCTTAAGGTAACTGGGAATGCTCTTAAACAATCGAGAATGTCGCAGCTCTTTATTG
>Ga0114922_10000432_pt1 | contig 39915 bp, 30 predicted proteins | sample AartaG_FD_100975 | JGI IMG/M metagenome (GOLD analysis project Ga0114922, IMG submission 100975) | Deep subsurface microbial communities from Aarhus Bay to uncover new lineages of life (NeLLi) - Aarhus_00045 metaG | ecosystem: Environmental > Aquatic > Marine > Oceanic > Sediment | place... | reverse complement strand
GTTTGGCTGAAACTTTTCCAGGCTCCTGTCGGATAACCGTTAATTCCAACGGAGAAGGATTCCCTCCCGGAGGATCGTTTGAAGGATTCTGGCTGCAGTTCGATGTGACCGATGTTTCTGCCTGGACCAAATCTTCTCTCCCGTTCCCTATCCTTTATTGGCTGATCCTTATCCTTGTCGTTGGATTCACTGCCTTTGGAGGTTATCTGCTCTGGCGTGATGTCAGTCGAGAATTGGCGATCGCGGAAATGAGATCACAATTTGCGGCCAGTGTTTCCCACGAACTCAAGACCCCACTGACCTCAATTCGCATGTTTGCCGAGGCTTTGACCATGGGAGTGAAGAAGCAGCCTGAAGCACAGAAGGAGTATCTGCAAACGATCATCAGCGAGAGCGAACGCTTGAGTCGGTTGCTCAACAATGTTTTAGACTTCTCCAAGATCGAACAGGGGACTCGGACCTACTCTTTTGTGTCCACATCTCTCGAAGAGGTCATCCATGCTGCAGAGAAGGCCATGGCCTTTCCGATGAATCAGAAAGGATTCAGTCTGCAGCTTGACGTGGAGAAAGGAATCCCCTCGATTCTTGCCGACAGAGATGCCCTCGAACAAGCAGTCCTCAACCTCCTTCATAACGCTATGAAGTATTCAGGAGAGAGCCGGGAAATCCTCCTAAAGCTTCGCAGAAATGGAAATATGGTCTGCATCGATGTCATCGACCACGGCATCGGGATAGTGGAGGAGAACAGAGATCGAATTTTCGGGAAATTCTTCAGAGTGCCGGGGATCGAAAACCAGAAAATTCCGGGGACGGGCCTGGGTCTGACCATTGTTTTCCATATCGCCAAGTCCCACGGAGGCAAGGTGGGAGTTATCAGCCACTCGGGAGAAGGAAGCACCTTTTCCCTAATTCTTCCCTTGGAAGCCAAATGAAACGGATTTTGATCATCGAGGATGACATTTCAATCCTGAACGGTCTTAAAGATGTGTTGATCTTCAAATCCTATGACGTTCTCACGGCTACCGATGGAGAGTCGGGATATGAAACGGCTGTGGAAAAGAGTCCTGATCTCATCATATTAGATATTATGCTTCCCAAAATGGATGGATTCACTCTATGCAAGAAGCTGAGAGATGCGGGAGATATAACCCCTGTTTTAATGCTGACTGCCAGGGGAGAAGAGCCGGATAAAGTACAGGGACTGGATTTTGGAGCGGATGACTACGTCACCAAGCCTTTCTCACTGCCGGAACTCCTTGCAAGAGTCAGAGCCCTCCTTAGACGAAGGCCGGGAGAGGAAGCAGAGAAAGTTTCTCCGGATTCGATACGATTGGGGCATATTTTCCTGGATTTCAAGAAGTACGAGGCTCTGAAGGAAGGGCAACCGTTGAGCCTTACTCCTAAAGAGTTTGGCATTTTAAGGTGTCTCGCAACCCGTGCAGGTGATGTCGTTACTCGGGATGAACTCTTAGATGAAGTCTGGGGCTATGATAAGTACCCAACCACCCGGACTGTGGATAATCATCTTGCTCAACTTCGCTCCAAGATCGAAGAGAATCCTGCCAATCCTCAATATCTGATCACTGTCCATGGTGTCGGATACAAATTGGTTTGGGATGATGAAAAAACATGAGGATAGAATCCTTACAAAACAATTACAAAATTCTTACATGTGCATGACAAACCAGCGACTCAAAAAGTGTATCTTCGGAATGAGAATGAAATCAATCCGAGGAGGCAAAAAATGAAAAAACGATCAGCATGGTTCGGTTTGACAGGGCTTTTTCTCACAGCGGTTCTGTTGGGGGCTTTCTACCAATCGGGAGAGGATCTGTTTCAGAAAGCACTCCGGCTGGAGAGGAACGAAGGGAAATTGATGGAGGCCATAGAGCTTTACAATAAGGTTGTGGCTGAGGGAGGAAACGCAAGCCTTGCTGCTCAAGCCCAGTTGAGGATCGGTTTATGCTATGAGAAGTTGGGACAAAAAAACATCAAACAGGCGCAGGAAGCCTTCCAAAAAGTCCTGGACAATTTTCCAGGACAGATGGACGTTGTCAAAGTAGCAAAGGAAAAATTAATGTACATTCTGAATGCGGCAAAAACGGCCGAGAAAGGCGACAAAGGATTCCAAATCCGTTTAGTTAAACAAAGCTTTGATAACTCTGGCGAGATTTCTCCAGACAACAGATATTTATGTGGTGTGGACTGGGAGACTTCGAATTTGGCAGTTAGAGACATGGCATCCGGAGAAATGCTTCGTCTCACAAGCCATGAGCGCTCCGAGTTTGATTCCCCTGATGTCTATGAAGCCCCGGGAGGCTCTGTATGGGCGCCGGACCAAAGGCGGATTGCTTACACTTGGTATGGTACTAAACCGCTTATCTGTGAGCTTCGCATGATTGGGATCGATGACAAAAAGCCACACATTCTCTACCATGGGAATTATTATGATGATTGGGTGATGCCTCATGATTGGTCGCCTGATGGCAAACACCTTCTGACTGGATTCCTGGGTGAGAAAGGCTGGAAACTTGGGCTGCTCTCTGTTGAAGATTCGTCAGTCCATCACCTAAAAACCATACCGCTTGAGGAATCTCACGCACGTTATGCCCAGTTTTCACCTGATGGCAGGTATGTTGTGTACAATCATCCCCAAGAAAAAGACTCAGGGAAAAGCGACATCTCCCTTCTTTCAACTGACGGCAAACAGGAAATTCCTCTCGTCCAGCATCCGGCGGATGACAGATTAATGGGGTGCTCTCCTGATGGGAACCGGATTCTCTTCAGCAGCGACCGCACAGGTACCTGGGATGCTTGGATCTTATCTGTTTCAAGAGGAAAACCACAGGGTGATCCTCAGCTCATAAGAAGAGAAATTGGGTTGATTCATCCTATGGGAATTTCCCAAAAAGGTTCTTTTTACTACAGCACTCCTGGATTTAGGAACGACATTTTTTATGCTTCTATCGACCCAATATCAGGGGAAGTCATAGAGCCAGCCAAGAAATATCCACTGTCTTACGAAGGACATAACAGTTACCCTGATTTATCCCCCGATGAGAAAGATCTCGTTTATGTCTCTGATCGAGGTCAAAGAGCTCTTTGCATTTATTCTTTGGAGTCGGGTGAAGAGCGTGAAATCTTGCTTAAAGGAAAATTTAGTAGCTTTGGGCGTTCTCGATGGGCTCCGGATGGACGGTCTGTTCTTATAGGTGGCGATGAAATAGAAAGAGGTCGTGGTCGGTATAAGGTAGATTTGCAAACTGGCAACACCACTCTAATAATCCCTCAAGGTTCGTGGTCACCAGTTGTATCTCCTGATGGAAAGACAGTTTATTACGACAAGTTAACATCAAAAGAGTTTTTCCAGATCATGAAAAGAGATATTGAAACCGGAGAAGAACAGGAATTGTATCGCATCCCTCCCTACGATAACAACACTCTTGCTCTTTCACCTGATGGAAAACGTCTGGCCTTGATGATGAGGGAAAATGAAACGACAAGAGGACTTAAAGTCTTACCTGATTCAGGAGGAGAGCCGACTGCATTGCACAGCTTTGAAAAAGACCGCCAGGTTAAGTATATAGATATTACCTGGTCTCCTGACGGCCGCTATATCTACTTCTCCAAACAGAAACCCAAAGGCAATGGAATTTGGGAGCTGTGGCGGATACCCTCAGAAGGCGGTGAAGCTCAAAACCTCAAATTAGCCATGCATCGATTCAGTCAGATAAATATTCATCCCGATGGAAGTCGAATCACTTTCTCTTCCTCCACTATGCACGAAAAAGTGGGTGCGGTCTGGGTGATGGAAAACTTCCTGCCCAAAAAATAAAAGGGGACGGTTCTATTTGTTTCTCACCTAAGAGCCTTCTGAGTTTCTTGAAATGGTTATGGGAATCGCTGGGTGGCGGTGTGTCCGGTTGATTTATTTAGATGTCTAATATATTATACAATTGATTAATATTTTAGACGGATGCACCCATGAAAAAAAAACATCATCATGGAATTTTCGCAGCAACTAACTCATTAAAGGTTTTTTCTTTTCTTGCAAGAAACCCGAGCCAAGAATTTCTGAGCAGCGAAATTCTGAAAGCGGTTTCGGTCAGCAGGGCCGGCGCTTATCTGGCGCTTCAGGATCTCTTGAGAGAACGGCTCGTCATCAAGGCAGAAAAAGGCCGATTTCATCTTTACTCCTTAAATCACGATAATCCCATCGTCCGACAATTTAAGGTTTTAATGAACGTCATCCTTTTGGAACCCCTTATTCTTAAGTTGCGGCCGTTTATGGTGAGAATAGTCCTTTTTGGAAGCGCTAGCCGCGGTGAAGACAGAGCTTCAAGCGACATAGATCTATTTATCCTTTCCAAGGATCCTGAGAATATTAGAGAGCTCCTGACGTCATATAAAGCAGCGAGAAAAATACAACCGATTGTCCTGGCTCCCGCGGAATGGTCCGAATTCAGAAAAAGAGAAAAGGCATTTTTTGAGGAAATCGAAAAGGGAATTGTCCTTTGGGAAGAGAAAGATTAAATCCCGATTATGAAGATTGCTTACACAAAGGAAAGATAAGACCCTTTTCAAGAGGAAGGTCTCTTGTGCGGAGAGAAATCGAATCTGCAGCCTCAGACCTAGAAAGAGCCCAGAAGACATACTGGGACGGGGATTATAAATGGGCAACTATCCAGCTTTATTATTCGATGTTTCACTCGGCTCGGGCTTTGCTCTATTCGAGAAATTTGCGAGAACACAGCCATTTCTGCCTCGTTGCTGCGATTCGAGCTCTATTCGTGGAAACCCATCAACTCTCAAACAGCATGCTGGATGGCTTTAAAGAAGCCAAAAGCCTAAGAGAGGATGCTGATTATTACGGCCGCTGGTCAATGAAAGGTTGTCAAGGGCTTTTAGAGACAGCGCATGAATTTCTCGAGCGCGCAAAAAAACTCGTTGCCAAAACAAATTAAAGCACTGCATTTTCTTAACACATGGCGTGCGGAAAAATTATAAAATATGACATTTTCGTGACAATTGACTCGGAAATTTCCCTATATTGTTATTAGAGTGAATAAACACTTCATGAAATCTTCACACAATCTCAACAATTCCTCAACACATCAGATGAATAAAAGTCTTATATTATTTCTATGATTGCACAGGGATGGATTCGGGACGGTTCTCGTCAGGGCCGTCCCCCTTCAATATAAACTTGGGAGGGGTCATGAGTCAGGATGTCGTCCTGATGGATATGTTGGGTTCAGCCTTCCGGATTATCACTTTTAGCGCTATCGCTTTGTTTGCTGTTGCCCTTATCGTAGTCCTATGGCTTTGCTGCACCGATCAGAAATATCCTGATAACTGAACAGGAAACCAAAACTCAACAATAGCTTAGCTTTCCAATGATAAATAAATTCTAAAATTACTATCGGTTATTCTATATCACAATCATAGCAAGATATTTTCCACCCGGATAATCATGAGATTTTATGTGCATTATGCTCGTCTAAATTAAGGATTATGATGTTGAGCTTTGCTGAAAATTAGTTGCTAAAAAAGTGTTGCTAAAAATTAGCAATAAGTTTTTCATTAAATCTCAACCAAAACTTAACCATAACTCAACCAAAAATTAGTGTTTCTTACTAATGTATCTGATATCATCCGTTTGTAAAAATACACAGTGTTTTTTATTATAGACAGTAAATCTGGGGCGATTCACAGATGAATCTAAAATTGGATTGGCAAAAAAGGGCGATAATCCTGTTTGCTGCCATTGTTTTGATATTTAGCGTCATCCTGACTGTGTTTGCTATCCGGGAAGCAGAAAGAGAAAAACTGGTCAAGCAAACTGAATTAAAGCAGGAGCAGGAGAGAATTGCCACGTCGATAAATGATCAAGTTATGGTAAGCATTCGAGAGACTGAAGAGTTGTCTATCAGACTCTTGAACTCAGCCAAAGGCAACCTGAAAGAAAGTCAATTGGCAGATGTTGCAACTAGAATAAAAGAGAGTGATGCTTTGGTTGTTGAGATTTTTTATATCGGCCACTCCGGACAAATCCGTTTTCCCCTTTTCAGGCCGCTCTATAGACTGGACGGAGATTCTGAATATTCTAGGAAAGGACCAATAGAGATTGAAGAAAATCCTCTTTTCAAATCGGCGGAATCGGCAGAGTTTAAAGCGCGGAATTATTCCCTTGCGATCAGTTCCTATAGACAATTAATGCGCTCGACTTCCGATAGAATCTCTTGCGCTCTGCTTCTAAATCGAGTCGCGCGTTGTTACAAATTATCCGGGAATCCGGAAAGAGCCATTCAGACTTATAAAAGGATTGTCAGTGAATATCAGGTTGAATCGAGTTCGGATGGAATTCCCTTTGTATTGATAGCACTGTATCAGATGGGGATGTTGAATTCCAATATGGACAAAGAGTTGGGTAGCATCGACACATACCTTGAACTTTACAAAAACCTTTTGGAACCGAGGTGGTCGATCAATCAAACTCAGTTTCATTTTTATTTGAAGAAAGTCAAAGAGGAACTTGACACCCTGAAACAAAGAGTGGACATTGAAAACATCGAAGAGAACATTGCCGATCGATGGACAGAATTCGAACAGGCAGAGAGAGAAAAATTGGAAAGGATGGCCACTATCGAGACGATCGCTCAAAAAATGCGTTCCGTTTTCATGACAAGAGAAAGGGATTCAGATAATTTCTCAGGAACTTTTTCTCATCTTTTGGAAAAAACAGGAAACAACCCTCTTCTGATCTCCTACATATTTCCCGACAGCGAATCGATATTTGGATTCAGCATTGATAACCAATATTTGGAAAAAGAAATTCTTCCCTCCATTTTGGAAGAAGTGTCTTGGGGCGAGGGATTTGTCGTCCAGATTGTCGATAAAGAGAATAAGGTAATGGCTGGAGAAAAGATTCCCCGGCAGGAAAGTCCTCACCCTCAATTGAGCTATTCACAAGATTTCGAAGAGAATTTTCCTCCATGGAAAATCAAAATCTATCAGGCATTCCCCAGCGAGGCCGAGCGACAGTTCGGTCTGCGGCGAAATATTTACGTTCTTTCTGTTGTGATTGTTATTGTCGCTATTCTTTTTGGCGGAATATTGGCGATACGAAGTACTGCTAAAGAGCTGCGGTTGGCAAAACTGAAATCCGAGTTTGTCTCTACTGTTTCTCACGAATTCCGAACGCCCTTGACATCGATCCGTTACCTGGCAGAACTTCTCCAGAGAGGACGGGTAAAAGAAGAAAGCAAAAAACAACAGTACTACGAGTCCATAACGCATGAGAGCGAACGGCTCAGTCGGCTTATCGAGAACATCCTTGATTTTTCGAAGATTGAAGCTGGGATGAAAGAGTATGAGTTCGAAGAGACCGATGTGGCTGAAATGTGCCGAGATGTCGTCTCTCGTTTCCAAGAACAGATCGGCCCTCAGGAATTCACGCTAGAAACTGAAATATCAGAGGAAATGCCCAAAATTATTGCGGACAAAGAGGCCCTCCCTAGGGCTCTTTTTAATTTGCTGGATAATGCTGTGAAATATTCCGGAGAAAGCCGGATAATCAAATTTCTAGCCTGGTCAGATCAAAATCTAATATTTCTAAAAGTGGTGGATCAAGGGATCGGTATTAAAAAAGAAGATCAAGAAAAAGTTTTCGAAAAATTCTTCCGGTCAGGGGATATCCAATACAGCACCATAAAAGGGAGTGGCATCGGCTTGACCCTCGTTTTTCATATCGCCAAAGCCCATGGCGGAGAAGTGATTTTGGAAAGCGAACCGGGAAAAGGGACAGAGGTAACCGTCCAACTCCCGATAGATCGGAATGTTTAAAGAGGCGGATGAAAATGGAAAAAATTTTGATCATAGAAGATGACAAAACCATCCTTATGGGTTTGAAGGACGATCTGGAATTCGAGGGTTACAAGGTATCTTCGGCTATGGATGGGAAAGAAGGCTTGAAAAAAGCCTTGGACGGGAATTTTCATTTGATCATCCTGGATATCCTTCTTCCCGGTCTGAACGGTTTTGAGGTGTGCAAAAAGCTGAGGGAATCAGGGAACAAAACGCCGATTTTGATGCTTACCGCTGCCAAGACCGAAGAGATGGACAAGGTGACGGGATTGGAATTAGGAGCTGATGACTATGTCACCAAACCCATCGGATCGAGGGAGATGGTTGCCCGTGTGAAAGCGATATTGCGGAGAGTGAGTCAAAAAGAGGAGATGCCGGAGAGCTATGAATTCGGAGATGTGTCGGTCAATTTCAAAAGCCATGAGGTGATGAAAGCTGGGAAAATAAAACATCTGACTGCCTTGGAGTTCAGTCTCCTTAAGTTTTTTATCGAACACAAGGGAGAAGTGCAGAGCAGGGATGCCATGCTGGACGAGGCGTGGGGTGATGCCATCGTTTCTCCCCGTACAATCGACCCTCACATCGTGCACTTGAGGCAGAAATTGGAAGATGATCCGGCCAACCCAAAATATTTTGTCTCCGTCAGAGGGGTGGGATATAAATTCAATGGGTGACTTTTTCATAACAAAAACGCATTGCAATCTCAACACAACCATAACTACAAATCCCAAATATTCTGTTAGGATTCCCTGTGAAATGAATTTTAACAGGGAGGTCAGATCATGAAACATGGAAGAATTTTTTATTGGGTTTTAGTGGTGTTTTTTGGTGTTGTTCTCTTAGTTTCGTTCCAGCATGCGCTCACTCAGGAATCAGCAGAGGAGCTGTATGAAGCCGCCATGTTCAAAAAGGAGTCCGATGGCGATCTAAACGGAGCCATCAAGATTCTTCTCAGGATAATCAAAGAATTTCCTGAAAATAGGAAAATTGCAGCCAAAGCCCAGCTTCAAATCGGAATATGCTATGAAAAGCTGGGCATCAAAGAGGCACAGAAGGCTTATCAGAATGTAGTTGATAATTACCCGGATCAAGCAGAGGAAGTAAACCTTGCCAGAGAGAAGCTAGCTAGTCTCTTAAAAGCAAAAACAGATGTGAAGGAATTGAAGATTCGAAAAGTCCTGGAAGGCCAAACCGTCGTCTACAGCTCGGTCTCTCCGGATGGGCGATATTATGCCTATCCAGATTGGGATAAAGGTGGGAACCTTGCGGTGCGAAATTTTGCCACAGGCAAAAGCCGCATCCTCACTGAGGATAAAGGAGGATTTGCTTTCGACGCGAGATGGTCCCTGGATGGGAAGAATCTGGTATACGCGTGGATGAACTGGTCGAACATAAACAGAACTGAGATAAGAATAGCAGGACTTGATGGATCCGGTTCCCGGATTATCTTTAAAAAACAAGGCGTGCATGCCATTCCTTTTGACTGGTCTCCAGACGGGAAGCACATTTTGGCTTCTTTCTCAGGAGTGCTGCTTTCCAGCGATGATCAATCTGTTGACCTAAAACTGGTTTCTGCCGAGGATGGATCCATTCAAATCCTCAAAACTTATAAGTATAATGAGCCGTTTCAGTCGTTCATGTTAATTAAGCATGGATATTTTTCACCGGACGGTCGGTTCATCGCCTACACAAAAGAAGTGAAATCAGGCCAATCCATACATGGTGATATCTATCTCTTTTCCCTTGATGAAAAAAAAGAGATTCCTCTGGCCAAACATCCCGCTGATGAATATCTTCTGGGATGGTCGCCAGATGGAAAGCATGTGCTTTTTGCCAGCAACCGCACAGGAACCGTAGGAGTTTGGGCCATCCGCGTGTCAGAACAAGGTTCCCACAAAAACCCTGTGTTGATCAAAGATAATATGGGGCCTATCATACCTCTCGGCGTGACAGATAAGGGTGCCTTTTTTTATGGTCTTAGGAATGATCTATCATTTATCTACCAGGCTGAACTCGATCCTGAATCGGGAAGGATCATTGATGGTCCGGAGAAGCTGTCTCTGCCTTATGAAAAATACAACAGCGACCCTTGTTTTTCTCCAGATGGTAATCGACTGGTCTACAGATCTGATCGTGGTGTTTCTCGCAAATTCAATAACACTGTTCTATGTGTTCACGATTTGAAAAGCAGCGAGAATACAGAAGTCATTCCGAATCTGAAAGTTTTTAGACAACCGCGGTGGTCTCCGGACGGAAGCAAAATTCATGTCATGGGATGCGTAAAGGAATGGGAATGGTCCATTTTCAGCATTGATCCCAACACAAAAAAAGTCGAAACTGTTTTCCGCCCAGAAAAAGATAGTGATGTTAGTGGTCACTGCTGGTCCAAAAATGGAGACTCCATTTATTATTTAAAGGTAAAAGCGATTGCCGAAGGATCGACCCAACTTAATAATCGGATTATTAACCACAATTTGAATACCGGTCAAGAAAGAGAAATCGGTACATTTCAATCAGTCAACTCCACTCATGAACTCTTTTGTATTTCTCCGAATGGTAAAAAATTGGCATTTGTCCAAAGAGATACGGTTCAAGACAAAGATATAATAAATGTTATTCCTGCAACAGGTGGAAATTTTAAAAAAATATGTGTCCTTGATCTTGATAAATATGTAATCAGGGAATTGGCTTGGACTCCAGATAACCGATTTATCCTATTCGCTTCTTTAAGCCGGTCAGAGGAGTCCCTGGGTCAATGTGAATTGATGCGGATCTCTGCAGAAGGTGGAGAACCTGAGAAGCTGGGAATCTCAATGTATGGAATTTCTTACGTGAGCATTCATCCCAACGGACGACAGATTGCCTTTTCTGCTCATGGATCAACCCAAAGACCTCCAGAAATCTGGGTGATGGAAAACTTCTTGCCTGAGCTTAAAGATAAAAAGTAAGAAAAAAGGGGACGGTTCTATTTTTCCACTGCGAGGGAGTATAAATCACGACGAAAAATATTCGGCAGCCTACCTTAATAATAAACTTATATCAGCAAGGAACTCATGAGCGGGCAACATTTTTATTCCCTTTGATGATTTTTTATGATTGAAGTTTTGAGCTAAACTTCAGAAAAGCCATGACTATTATGAAGTTCGCTTCATTTTGATCATGCTCTCATAGCCATAATCTTGGAAATGACGGTCAAACGCGAAAGCCTTCCGGAGTCCGGTTCGGCGCATGACCTCGAAGCTGACGCAATCGACTAGACTTAGAGTGTGCCGGTCTGCCATTAGGTGAGCGCTGACAGCAGCAGAATGAACTTCCTTGGTTATCCAGATGATGCGCAGAATCGGGATGATGTCCTGCTCGAAGACTCGGATGGCCTCCATCCCTAGGCGCCGCAGGATCAGGGCTGATGTTTCAACCAGGATGTAATTATGGCATAGCAACACATCACCTCTTTTGATGATCGTTTCCCAGAATTGTTTAGACGCCTTGTGGTTCTTATCACTTCCGTCGAGAACGGCCAGAAAAGCGCTCGTGTCAACAAAGATATTCATGGGTGTCACCGTGCCTTCTTTTCGTCCCTCTGAGATGCTGTCACTGAATAGGAATCCTCAAGATGTTTATCATGATCTAAAGAAAGATTTGAGATGCCCGATCGGAAACGCCCGGCCGCCGCTATAGCTCTTCGGCGCCTTTCTTCGAGATCGGTGATATCGGTCGGAATTTCCTTTTTGTATTCCTCAGCTTTTTCCTTCACTCCGGACGGCTCCGAAAATTCCGTCTTCCAGGCGCGAACGGCATCCCGAATGAATTGGCTTCTCGTCCATCCTGTCCTGCGCCGCAAGGACTCGAGTTCTTTAAATACCTTTTCTGACATACTGACTGCGAATTTGATTGTTTTGCTCATGGCCTCTAAGCTTAGTATGAATAATTCATACCTTAGTATGAAATATGATTGGTGCTTTGTCAAGCACAAAAAAGAAATTGAAGAAAATAGAACCATCCCCTGTGCTTTGAGACTAATCTTATCATAAATCTTAGCTGAAATGTAAATTGACTTCTTCCAAATATTTTATGATAATAAAGACGAAGAAAAAAGTGGGAAGTTAACCTTTAAAGCGAAGAGAAAAAGACAGATATATGGGCACAAAGGCAGGGAAAGTGAAAAGAATCTATGAATAAACTATCGTATAGAATAATTTTAAGACCAGAGCCAGAAGGAGGGTATACAGTAACAGTTCCTACGCTTCCAGGTTGTATCACTTATGGGGAAACTCTAGAACAAGCAAAGATAATGGCTTTGGATGCTATAAAAGTATATTTGGAAAGTCTAAAAAAACACAATGAGCCAATAATTGATGATTCAGATATTTTAGAAGGAACACTGAGTATTCAATTTGCCTAAATTACCATCTCTTACATCCAAAAAAGTCATCAAAATTTTAGAGCAGCATGGATTTCAACTCGACCATTCTTCTGGAAGTCATATGGTTTATTACCATCCTGAGAAAGCGAAGAGAGTAACCGTACCATTTCATCGGAGAGATATTCCTAAAGGAACTCTCATTGCCATCTTGAAACAAGCAGGAATTGATAAGGAAAAATTACTAAAATAGACCATCCCCTTTTTTTGATATTTCATCCTAGACATCTTTTTTACTTTGGTATAAATTTGGTAAGGGAGAATCAGCGAAATATTGCAACCTCTTGATGACTCATGCGTTTAAGTGAGTAATAAATGAAGATTCGGCGAACGGATGAAGAACTGATGCTGCAATATAAGGACGGAGATAAAAACGCCTTTGAGATGCTTTATCGGAGATATGAAAAGCCTGTGCTGAATTTCATTTAGCGGATGGTGATTGACGCCTCCGTTGCGGAAAGCTTGTGTCAAGAGGCATTTTACAGGGTCGTAAAGTCCAAAAAAAAATACAAGGCAACCGCGCAGTTTAAAACCTGGCTTTTTCAGATAGCCATTAACCTATGCCGCGATAGACTTAGGAGAATGAAACACCGGTCACATCTCTCTTTGAATGCGCCTGCGATGGCACAAAATGATGGAGACATTGAACTTCAGGATTTAATTTCCGATCCTTCCCAGGGCATTGTTGAGAATTTCGAATCCAGGGAACTGGAATCTTTAATCAAAGTGGCGATCTCCTCATTGCCGGAGGAAGAACATCTTGTGGTTGTTTTGAAAGAATATCAAGGGATGCCCTATTCTGAGATAGCCGAAGTCTTGAACTGTCCGATAGGGACCTTGAAATCACACAATTACAGAGCCCATCAAAAACTTAAAAAAATCCTGTCAAAGTATATAGGGGATTAAACCATGAAATGTGAAGACATCCAAAAAGAATTAAAGGCTTTTCTTGACAACGATATAGACGATCAGACGAAAAGGGAGATAAAGGATCACCTTGACCGATGCCCGAATTGCTCTCGGGATTTGGAAAAACAAAAAAGATTGTCTGGAGTCCTTCTCGCTTGGAAAGGAATAGAACCATCGCCTCACTCGTATGAGAAATTGGAATCGAGGATTGAATCAAACGCATCGTTTTGGGGAAAGGTTTTCACCTATCCCTTTGTAAAAAAGGCAGCGTTTCGGTTTGCAGAAGTTGTTGCGATTGTAGGATTGACGTTGGCGATTAGCCATTGGCTGGGGAAACCGGCATCGGTCACAGGGGATGATATAGACACGATCCACCTCTATCTAACAGAGCACCAAGGGGCAGTCCTGAAAACTGTCTCCGATGAGCTTCCTCCGCAGACAAAGACCCGGATATCTGTGTCTCCGGAGGACTTCCTGTACTATGAACACATAGACGGTTTTCCCCGATACACAAGGCCCGGAGTGATTTTCAGAGGGCCATCCAAATACCAAAGGGAAATCCCTATGGCGGTTGCTCCTTCCATTTCCAAGGGAGAGATACTCGACCTCCCTCAAGCCCGGAAAACTGTTGATTTTGAACCGGTAGCACCTGTCAGAATTCATCCCGGCTATATTCTCGAAAGCATCAGAAAGATCACAGACTACAACAGTCTGCATCTGATTTATACCAACGGGATAAACACCTTATCGTTGTTCGAACAATCCCTAGATGGAAAAAAAGGGCTTGCCGCGCAGGACTTCAGGGAATATGCAGTATACCGCAATATCGAAGCTGACGAGGTTCAGATGACAACGTCGGATAAAGCCACTATCCTTGCCTGGAGAAATGGTTCTGTCTCTTTTGTTTTGATCGGGAAAGAGGACATGTCCCGGTTGATGGACTTGGCGCAGGCTGTCAGCACTGTGAATAAAGAAAATCATGGATTCCATGAATGATCTTTGACTGCTGATTATTTGTGAAATCCGTGAGAGAAAAACTTTCGTAAAGGAGAGGACAATTATGCGAAAAAGATGTTTAACTCTATCTATTCTGAGTATAGCTATGGCCCTGTTTTGGGTGTGCCAGCCAGCCACATCCAGTTTTGGAGCCCTGAGTTTTGAGAATTCTGTTCAAAATACCGATAAACTAGCGGACCAGCACTTCAAAAAGGCAATAGATCTGCTGAAGCAGACCCAATACCAGGATGCCATTGCCGAATATGAAAAAGTAATCAGCCTGTTTCCAGACAGCGAGATCGCTCTCGATGCCCGATATTGGATCGGGCAGTCCTACTTCCAGATGGGAAAACATGATGAAGCATTATCTATCTTTAAAAAACTTATCCAGGAATATCCGAGAAGCGCGATTGCTCCTGTCACGCAGTTGATGGTTGCTCATGTTGAGAAAGATAAAAAGAGCAGAAAGGCCAGAGCCGAAAGAGATGTATCTGCCGATAAGAAGATCATCATCGATCCTGATACAGGTGCGAAATTTCATAAAATGGGATCACTCACAGGCAAAAAAGATGTGATCGATCATACTTTTGCACTCAAACTCTCGCCCAATGGCAAGTTCTTGCTTTATGAAAATCTTGTTATCCCACTGAATAAAGAAGAGCCCTTCAATCTTGTGGACATGGATGCTTGGCGCGGAATCTGGTCTCCCGATGGAAAAAAAGCCGCTTTCTTCACAAGAGAAGGACCCCTCTGGATAGTTCCCGTTTCTCCGGAGACGGGGCGGGCAACAGGTCCCCCAAAAAAGCTCCTCGACATCAAATTCGGGTGGCAGAGACCTGTTTCTTGGTCTCCTGATTCAGAAAAAATCGTTTTCATTGGGACCGAGGGAAAATACCAGGGTGACATTTGGACCGTCTCAGTCGAGGATGGCGCACTGACACAGATCACGGATGATCCTGTCTTTGAGCTAAATCCCATATGGTCGCCAGATGGCAAAACTATCGCCTACAACAAGAGCCGTTCTGAGATATGGGCAGTCTCTGCTGAAGGGGGAAAGTCGCGAAAAATCATTGATGTCGGTCGCGGTGGTCCTGTTTCCTGGTTACCAGACAGCAACTGGATGTTATTCTCGGCTCCAGGCTTTAAGTACCGCCTCTTCCGCTTCGCTGACGAAAAAATGTTTGATATAAATTTGCCCAATGAAGTAGGGAGTTTTTTTTCCTGGTCTCCCGATGGAAAAAATCTGCTTTTCTACCGTTCGTCCTACGAATATTCTTGTGTTCTCAGAGTCGTTTCAACCTCCGGTGGCCCATCCTTCGAGCTTGGAAGAGAACTCATGCTGTGGCCGTATGTTCACTACTGGTCTCCTGATAGCAAGATGATTATCACAACAGGAGGCTATCCAATTGAACCAAAATATAAAAACGACCTTGCCTTCTGGATGCTCCCTCTTGCAGGAGGTGAGGCAAGACCGATAGAGCTGGATGTTTCGGGAGTGAGCAAACCTCAACCTCGTTCTCTATCGCACGACTGCAAGAGGCTTCTCTTATTCGAGAAACAAAGCGAGGATAAAGAGGATCTTTACGTGGTGCCGGTTTCACTCAAGGATGCGCGGCCCACCGGTCCTGCAAATATGGTTTTCAAAGGACGAGATAAAAAACTCGTTGGCTACGGCAGGAGAGATGAATATGCCTGGTCTTTTGATGGGAAAAAACTTGCTGTGGTCCATGGAGGAGACATTTGGATCACATCTGCAGTCAAAGGTGATCCAATGAATATCACACAATCTCCGGAACACGAATCCTTTCCAGTGTGGTCCCCTGATGGCAAGATGATTGCCTATACAGTAAGATATGACGAAAAAGGAGGGGAGGAACGAAGTCTTCATATCATCCCTGCATCCGGCGGGAAGGCGAAGAAAATATTGGATAAGGTTGGAAAGGAACAACATGCCTGGTCTCCTGATGGAAAAGAGCTGGCCATTATCTCTGATGGGAAGATCTTGGCCATTCCAATCTCCGGCGGCAAAACCCGGGAGATTTTTGATCTTGAAGAATTCCACATTGAGAGAGCCGGAGCGCTCAGCTGGCTGCCGGACGGAAATCAATTCGCCTTTATCGGTGAAAAAGAAGAAGAATGTCGGATTTTCTTGGTTGCAGCAAAAGGAGAAAAAGTCATAGAGTTAGCTGCAGATGATAACAATTGGAAGGATTGGCTCTATCCCTCTCCTGATGGGAAATGGATTTCCTATGATTCTGAAGGAGAAGTTAAGGTGCGCTCCGAAGGATCCATCTGGGAAGTTGAACTCGAGGAGCTTATTAAGGAAAAAAAGAAGTAGAGACATCGAAGATAGACCTATCTTACCAGACCCTTAGTGAATCCAAATAGGCTCATGACATTTTCATGACATTTTGACTTCTGCCATTTATTAGAATATTCTCTTTATTAGGGGATAGCCACTTACGATGAAAGGTCGGAGTCACCGCAAACAAATCCTCCTTTTTCTAATCGCTGTCCTACTTCCCAGCATAGTCCTCGTTTTTTTAACCATACGCATGATAGGCCAGGAGAGGGAGTTGGCTCAAAAGCGAATGGTGGACGAACAACACCGGATGGTGCGTGATATCGGCCAACATCTGCTTGTTAAACTGGAAAATATCAAATTACAGGAGAGAAGTGCAATATCGGATGAGGATTTGTTGCCGGCTAAGATCAGTTATGTGAATCCTGAAGTTGTGCTTGTCGGTCTTGTCGAGGGGCGTCAATTCTTCCTGCCATGGGAGCGGAGTCGAGAGATGGAACGTACAGCCATACTCTTGAATGATCCGGAATTCGTTCGAAAAATTCGGTCAGCCGAAAGGGAAGAATTCGTGCAGAAAGATTTTGCCCGTGCAGCCAGGCTGTACAACCAGGCTGTAAACGGAGCGGACCACTCCGTGCAAAAAGAATACGCACGATTGCTCCTGGCTCGGACTTTTTGGAAATCGGAAAACAATGCTGATGCCCTGTTACACTACCGAAAGCTTTTGAGCTTGCCTTACAACCTATCAGATGAATATGGAATCCCTCTTTCTTTGTATGCAGCCGGGTGCATGCTCGAACTGACTGAAAACTATGAAGAGATCATTAAAAGCGTCCAAAAAGAAATGAATGAAAAGTACTGGTTATCGCCTGGCGCATCCTATCTGCTATCGGATTTGATCGAGAAACTGGAAGGTAAGACTCAAAATGTTTCTTTCAAGAGATTGTCCAGGAATGTAAACTTTTGCTTCAAAAATACATCCAAAAGCAGGAACAGGCCTTAGCTCTGCAGAATGATTTCCTAACATTAGGACTGTCAACGAATCAAGGAAGATCCAGCGACAAAGATAGGCCCCTATGGGTTGCCTATGGAGAAAATAGCTGGTTGGTTGGTCTTGCTTCTTTTCTAACTGAAAGACCTCCCTTTTTAATCGTGGTGGATGTCGAAGATCTTCTTGCTTCTCTTCAACAAGACAGTGGTTTTGCCGAGACATTTCCTGTTGATTATAAATTAGTCGGTAAAAACGACCCTGAAGGTTTATCTTTGGGGCCAAATTTTCCTGGGATGAAGATGGTATTCGCTGAAAATCAAGAGGCTCTTTTTTCAGAACTCTGGATTGTCCAACCTGTTTTTTATTTGCTTGCCCTGCTTTTAATCCTTGGTGTGACTCTATTCGGGGCCTACCTTTTATGGCGAGATGTTCGCCGCGAGGTCAGGATGGCAGAGATGAGGTCTCAATTCGTCTCCAGCGTTTCCCACGAGCTTAAAACTCCCTTGACAGCCATCAGGATGTTTGCCGAAACCATGCGTATGGGCCGCTCTAAAGATCCAAAGACACACACAGAATATCTGGATACAATCGTCAACGAAAGTCAACGCTTAACCAGACTGCTTAACAATGTGCTTGATTTTTCCAAGATCGAACAGGGAAAAAGAATTTACCATCCTGAACAAGCTTCCTTGTACGCGATAATCCAATCAGCAGCCCGCGCGATGGAGTATCCCCTCAGCCAACAGGGCTTCTCTCTCGAGGTCAAAACAGAAGAAGGTTTGCCCGATGTTTTCGTGGATCGAGATGCCATAGAGCAGGCCGTCTTGAACCTTCTCCACAACGCCGTGAAATACTCGGGGGAATCTCGAGACATCGGTTTGTCTTTACAAAAAAAGGAAAACCATGCCATGATTAAGGTAGTCGATCACGGCATCGGCATCGCTCCTCAGGAGCAGCAAAAGATTTTTGATAAGTTTTACCGTGTGCCATCGCCAGAGAACGAACGCATCGTAGGCACCGGCCTGGGTTTAGCCCTTGTTTCTCACATCGTGGAAGCTCACTTGGGCCGCCTCGAAATAGAGAGCACTCTGGGCAAAGGAAGTACCTTCTCTATTTATCTTCCATTGGAGACCGGATAATGAAACGAATTTTGGTTATCGAGGATGATGCTGCTATCCTGCGCGGGCTCAAGGACAATCTTGAATATGAATCTTATGAGGTTCTGACCGCTGCAGATGGAGAAGAGGGATATTATCTGATCAAGGAGAAAAAACCGGATTTGATCATCCTCGATTTGATGCTTCCCAAGATGAATGGCTATGAGTTGTGCCGCAAGGTGAGGAATGAAGGTGTCACAACGCCTATCCTGATGTTGACTGCCCGGGGTGAAGAAATGGATAGGGTCCATGGTTTGGATCTGGGTGCTGATGATTATGTCACCAAGCCTTTTTCTGTGCCTGAACTGTTGGCAAGGATCCGGGCCATTATTCGTAGGATTCAGAAGGCCAAAACAGGAGATTTGCCCAGCGATTTGAAATTTGGCAAAATCTCTATCAATTTCAAGAGTTTTGAGGCTCGTAAAGAAGACGAGATTCTGGATATGTCGCGAAAGGAATTTGGCATACTTCGGCTGTTGGCTGCCCGGGCAGGTGAGGTCATTACTCGAGATGAACTCCTGGATGAGGTGTGGGGATATGACCAGTATCCGACAACTCGCACAGTGGATAATCATATCGCTTTGCTTCGTACGAAACTTGAGGATGATCCTTCGAAACCCCGCTACCTGATCACTGTTCACGGAGTAGGCTACAAGCTGGTTCTCGAACCATGACATTTTCATGACAAGAAGCAGACAATTTTATGAAATAAATTTTGCAAACAAATGACATTGTCCCAACAAATTCATGACACAAAGGGGAGCTGGAAGCATTAAGTTTTAATTGATGTCAAAAAACTTAATCGGAGGGGAAGAATGAAAAAAACATCGATCGTGCTCGGAGTCCTCATCGTATTGGCTTTCGGTTTCGGAAGTTTTGCTCCACAAAACGGCTACGATCTGTTTCAGAAAGCGTTGGCAAAAGAACGGGCTGAAGGGAATCTCGAGGAAGCTATCGCTCTCTACAAGCAAGTTGTCAATGAAGCCAAAGATGAATCTTTATCCGCTAAAGCCCAATTCCGCATCGGCATATGCTACGAGAAATTGGGACAAAAAAAGGCAAAACAAGCCCAGGAAGCTTTCCAAAAGGTGATCAGTGAATATCCTGGCCAGAGGGATATCGTGAAGATGGCGCAGGAAAAGCTGTCTAACCTCATCCAAGCTGAGTCTTCTGTCGAACAAGCTGATCGTGGGATAAATGTGCACTTGGTCATGGAAGGGACCGACCCCGATGCTTTGCGAATGATGGGGGCCCCTTCCCCTGATGGCCGTTATGTTTCCTTTACTGACTGGGATACAGGCAACGTTGCTGTCTACGAGATTGCCACAAAAAAGAAATGGCCACTCTCGGGTAAAAAGGATTGGAAAGATAAGGGTTGGTGCGAAAATTCCCGCTGGTCTCCTGACAGCAAAAAAATCGCCTATAGCTGGTGGATCAATGACAACAAAAACGATCTGAGAATCGTTGGACTCGATGGTTCAGAACCCAGAATCCTGACTAAATCTTATCCATGGATTATTTGCTCTGACTGGTCTCCGGATGGGGATTATATCCTGGCTAGAATATTTAGCATGTTGGGTGGCAGTCGTATTTCACTCATATCTGTTGCTGACGGTTCCATCAAAACTGTTAGGAAGGGAAAGGAGGGCGATGGCAACATGAGATTTTCCCCTGACGGAATGCACATCACCTTCGATTTTCTATCCAAAGAGGGATCAGAGAGTGATATATATCTGCTCTCGATCGATGGGAAAACCGAGGTTCCTTTAGTCAAGCATCCTGCTCATGATTTTTTCCTCGGCTGGACGCCGGATGGAAAACATCTTCTGTTTGCCAGTGACCGGACGGGAACCTTTGATGTTTGGAGCCTTCCCGTATCCGATGGAAGGCCCAGTGGCGAACCGGAAATGGTACGAAAAAATCTCGGTCATGTTGATCCGATGGGTATCACGCAAAACGGAAATTTTTATTATGGCTTTTCCAGCAACATCCTAAATATTTACATTGCCACTGTAAATCCTGAGACGTGCTTGAGCGGTGCTCCGGTCAAAAAAATGCCCGTGCCTTTTGAGGGACGCAATCACCGTCCGGAATTTTCACCCGATGGCAAACAGATAGCATTTGTCAGGAGTTCACTGCCTCCTCCCTCTGGCGGACTCGAAGGTCCTAACTTTCTGTGTGTTCGCTCGCTCGATGAGGGCCGTGAAAAGGTTTTTCCGCTCAATGTGAGGGTATATGATCTAGATTGGGCGCCTGATTCTTCATCTGTCCTTGTTTTCGGAACAGATCGAGAGAGCCGTTCCGGATTCTACAGAGTGGATGCGAATACGGGGGAACTTTCGGTGGCCTTGCAGAACGATCAACCGTGGAAGGAACATGCTAATTCTCCTGAATTTACCGACGATGAGAAGGGCATCCTATATCTCAACTATGACATAATCAATTCTGCGTGTCCTATCGTTTATCGCAATCTCGAAACGGGCCAAACGAAAACCATACACAAGCTCGATATAAAAAATACGCCGCTTTTCTCGATCTCTCCGGACAAAAAATGGCTGGCCATAATCGATCAGCCCATTAAATCCTCAACAGGTAAATTTGAAAGAGTCGTTAAGGTCATCCCGGCGGAAGGCGGGGAGCCCCGGGAGCTGTGCCGGTACGAGAATAGGAGAAATGCCCGGGTGATACCGCGATGGAGTGCTGACGGACGATTCATCATTTACTCCAGGATTCAGAAAGGAAATAAGTTATGGGAGTTTTGGCGTGTGCCTTTTGAAGGTGGGCAACCTCAAAAAATGGGAATATCCACGACCGGGGCCTCAATCATAAGCCCCCATCCCAATGGTAGAAAGTTTGCCTATACGTCAATTGGCAAGGAGAAAAAAGCGCCGGAAATCTGGGTGATGGAGAATTTTCTGCCCGAAGAAAAAAAAGGGAAAGGAGGGCAGAGATGAAAAAATCAGCTATCCTGACAGTTGTACTTCTGTTATTCGCTTTTAGTTTTGCAACTCTTGCCCTCCAGAACGGTTACGATCTTTTCCAAAAAGCGCTGGCCAAAGAACGTGCTGAAGGAAATCTCGAGGAAGCCATCGCCCTCTATAAAAAGGTTATCGAAGAATCCAAAGATGAAGCTCTATCGGCGAAAGCCCAGTTGCGGATTGGTTTTTGTTACGAAAAATTGGGATTGAGCGAGGCTCAAAAGGCTTTCCAAAAAGTAGTCGATAATTATCCCACTCAAACCGAAAGCGTAAAAGTCGCAAGGGAAAAACTATCCATCCTTGTAAAGGCAAAATCAGTTGTTGAAAAAGGGGAGATGGAGTTTGGAATTCGGCCAGTTTGGTCAGAGGCTAAATGGGATATTGAAGGCTCACCTTCTCCGGATGGCAAATATCTGTCTTATGTGGATTGGGATACGGGGGATCTTGCTTATCGGGAATTGGCGACCGGAAAGACACATCGCCTAACGGATATAGAGAAAGGAAGCCAAGAAAGTGCGTATGGTTCCAGTTGGTCTCCAGATTCCACGCAGATAGCATACTGTTGGGAAAATGATCAGGAGAAATACTATGACCTTCGTGTCATAGGGATCGACAATAAAAAACCTCGTACCCTTCATCGTGTAGGGTATTATGATTCCTGGATCGGGCCTTGTGATTGGACTCCTGATGGAAAGCACATCTTGGTCCGACTCCTTGAAAATCCATTTAAATTCGGGCTCGTGTCTGCTGCAGATGGCTCTTTGCGTATCATCAAAGAGATCGACATTTTGGAACCTCATAATAATCCTAAAGGAGGCAAATTCTCGCCTGATGGACATTACATCGCCTATAATTCTCAACAGAATTCAGAATCACCCAACCACGATATATTTTTACTCTCAGCAGACGGGGCAATTAATGTTCCTATTGCCCCTCATCCCGCCCATGAATCCCTTGTCGGGTGGTCACCGGATGGAAAGATGATCATTTTTAAAAGCGAGCGAACAGGAACGATAGACTTATGGCTCATTGCTGTTGAAAACGGAAAACAAACAGGAGATCCTGTTCTTTTGCGGAGGAATATAGGCATTATCGATCCTCTAGGAATAACACGAAATGGCTCTTTCTATTACTACATTGGTGGGGGTTTACGATCGGATGTTTACACCGCTGCCATAAATCCCAAGACTGGTGAAATTATTCGTTCGCCAAAAAAATTAGCCTTAACCTTTGAGGGAAAAAACAGTGGGCCTGTCTGGTCGCCCGATGGAAAACATATTGTTTATATTTCCAAGCGGAGGCCATCGGATCGCCGGATTCTCTGCATTTATTCAGTGGAGACAGGAAAAATCCGTGAAATTCCGTATAAAAATCAAGTGGCACTTCCCCGATGGTCCCCTGACGGCCGCTTCCTTCTTGTTTATGTTTTGGGCGAAGGAATTTTTAAGGTCGATGTGCAAACCGAAAATTTTAACCTCTTGCTTGAACCAAAAGGACAGCAGGCACCCAATATTTCGCCCGATAACAATTCGCTGTATTATGTCCGGTTTAATCGGGAAAATAAAGTCACTCATGTAATGGCTCGCGATCTTAAGACAGGGGAGGAAAGAGAGCTCTACAGCATACCCTTTTATACTCACAATTTGGTTCTCTCTCGCGATGGACAGCAGCTGGCTCTGATGTGTTCAGAAAATCCCTACGAGAACAAAAAAAAGAAACATGTACTGAAAATCATCCCTATTGACGGTGGAGATGTGAAAGAAAGGCTCAGCTTTATGCAAGTAGGGGGTTGGGGACTTGTGGATGTTTCTTGGTCTCCCGACGGACAACAAATTTTCTTTACCAGGATCTCCTCGGAACTGAATAAGGATGGCCCCCCCAATTGGGAGTTGTGGAGAATCCCTGTCGAGAGTGGAGATGCCGAAAACTTGGGACTAACGATGAAAAAATTGCCCACTATCTCGATTCATCCTGATGGACACCAAATTGTTTTATCCGCATACACAGTTGGCGCAGCGCCATCCCCTGAAGTTTGGGTCATGGAAAACTTCCTTCCAAAGTCAGATCAAAAGAAATAAACACTGTAATTCTTGACATGTAATCCCATATCAGGCTAGGTTGTTAGTACGGCAAATGACAGAAGATGATCCGGTAAAGATCCCGATTGATGGTGTGCTGGATTTGCATACGTTTCATCCCAAAGATGTGAAGGACCTAGTGCCGGAATACCTCAAGGAGTGCCGAAGTCAGGGCATTTATCACATCCACATTATACACGGCAAAGGGACCGGAACTCTCCGAAAGATTGTTCACAGTCTTCTTGAAAAAAATCCTCATGTTCTTCACTTCCAGACTGCCCTTTACGAAGGAGGGAGTTGGGGAGCCACCGAAGTCGAACTCAAAGAGAAATAGGGAAGAAATAGGGGACGATTCCATTTTATTCTTCTAGCCTGTCTAAGAAATCATCCACTTGACGGATATATTCTTTATAATCAGAAATGGCTATTGGTAAAATCTTATAAATTTTTCTGTCATCTATATCCATGTATTCATGGACGATAATATTCCGCATCCCCCCAGAACCTTTAAGTTTGTTGGCTAGCTCATGAGTAATAAGCCCTGCTTCCGCTGCTCTTATAAAGGATGAGGTATAATCTTCAGGGGGCCGCTGTCCTGACTCCAGAACCACATGGCTGTTGATGTCGGAAGCGCACTCCACTATTAACTGAATCAACCGTTCTGCAGAAGTTTTTTTATAAAAGTCAGATGTGTATTCTTTAAATGTAAAATTAGCAATCGGCTTGAGTTTATCTAGATACATGTTTAGCCGGGCAAGCTTTCTCCGCACTAAATCTGAGTCAATCATGACTTATGTCTTTCCGATCGCCCGCTTCAGATATGATTTTTCCATGATTCGAAACTTCTTTGAATCCATGTATCTGGCAACAGCTTGAATCCTGAAGCGCTGAAATATCCCTTTTGTTTCTTCGAATAAAGGTTTCCCATGGATTGCCACCTGATAGCTGATAAGAGGCTCGGCGCCGTTTAGAAAGACTGGATCAAATTTGTCGCCAAATACTTCGCTGAAATCGTTTAAAATGTTAAGTTGATTATTTAAATCAAACTTCTCCTGGCTTAGAATGCCTATGTCTATGTCACTTTTATCCTCTGCCTTGCCTGTTGCATATGAACCATGTAAAATTAGCAGTTGAATATTATACTTTTGGCAGAGATTTTTTAATCTTTCCTTATTAATTTTTGGATTCATTTTTCTATAAGCTTTGTAAAATTATACCACAAAGTCGAACTCAAAGAGGATAGAATTATGCCAGTTCACACAAACTTCACACAATTGTCGCGGAAGCGTCATTCAAGAGGATATTTTTTCTGGTATTTTTCCTCCTGAGATGTAAACTAAAGGAGGAAATCATGAAACCGCGATTTATAGTAATTTTTGTTATGACCTTCTCAATTTTAGTGTTTCTATCAGCAAACATCCAACAGAATGCCGAACATCTTTACCAATCCGGGATCTATAAAGAGGAGGTTGAAGGAGAACTAGAAAAGGCTATTGAGGTTTATGAGAGGATTATTAAGGATTTTCCGGAAAATGAATCCACTGCAGCAAAAGCGTTGTATCATATCGGGATGTGCTATGAGAAACTGGGAAAACAAGAGGCACAAAAAGCCTATCAGCGCCTCATCGAGGAATATCCAGGTCAAGTACAGGAAGTCAACCTGGCCAAGGCAAGGCTTGCTAGCTTGCTAAAAGCTGTTGAAGCTGTCCCTCACGAACCCACTTTCCGGAAGATCCGAATTCCAACCAAAATAACAAGGGGGGGTGATATTCGTTTAACTCCAGACGGGAAGAAAATATCTTTAGCATCTCCTCCCAGCGGGAAGCTCTGGATAATGCCGCTATCAGGAAAGTTGGGGCCGGATTTCCCGGGAGAACCCGTTGAATTGAACACGGAAGGTGTGGGGGTTGAGTGGTCCGCCCATAACTGGTCCGGCGACGGGAAGTGGATCGCTTTTAATGAAGATGTTCAAGTGGATGAGATGCAAGATAGAGAGAAAAAAGGAAATCAAGGTATTTATGTCGTATCCTCGGAGGGCGGAAAACCGAAGAAGGTATACGAAAACTACCGTGATGCCCGTGTCATTAACTATAGAATCAGCTTATCTCACCACGGAAAAACCTTAGCTTTCTCATCTGTTGACATAGAAAAAAAAGAGCAGCATATCTATACCATCCCGGTCGATGGCGGCGAGCCGAAGCTGTTGGTCGATGCTCTAGCCAGAGAACCGGTCTTTTCTCCTGACGGGAAGATGATTGCCTACGTCGAGGATAAAGACTTGGGAGTAAGCGGAGGCGCCCTTTGGCTAGTACCTGCTCAAGGAGGAACTCCGATACTCGTTGCCGATGTCGGGAAAGCTTCCAGCCCGATATGGTCACCTGAAGGGGACATGATTGCCTATGTCGATAAGCATGACAAAGCGGCGCAAATTCATATCATACCTGTTGGGGAGGACGGCGAAACCATCGGGAAGGAGACAACCATCGATGCTCCTGAAGGAATTCAAGGTGTGGATTTATTAGCCGGATGGACTCCGGATAACAAAATCGGAGCGGTCTTCGAGAAACCGCTGGAATTCGGTCTTTACACAGTCCCGGCAGATGGAGGAAAAGCGACGATGGTTTCACATGGAGGATACCCGGTAGTCCCTCGCTTTTCTCCTGATGGTGAGCGGATATTTCATTTTAATAACGCAAATGAAGGAAACGGCTCCTGGCAGCGGTTGGCGATTTCTGTTGTCTCGGCAGAGGGCGGTCATGTAAAAAATCTTCCACTTGAGTCGGATGAGAAAATGTACATCCCTGGATGGGGTGGAGGAAACAGAGTTTCGCCGGACGGAAAGAGGATTGCTTTTGCGGGAAAGACCCAAAAGGACCCGGATCTGCACTTTCATATCTGGACACTCTCCGTCGAGGGAGGAAAGCCAAAAAAGCTTACTGAATCTCCTGAAGAGTGCTCAGATATGTTTCCCTGCTGGTCCCCCGATGGATCGGCAGTTGCGTTTGTTCGAGGTAGAGTATCGAAGAATTATGCCGAAGGATTCGGTGAGAGAAACATTTACGTTGTCGATAAGGCTGGTGGAGAACCGAAGTCCTTGACAGCGGAATCAGACCGCGTCAATTATGGTCCAATAGCTTGGTCACCAGATGGGAAAATGCTGGCTTACTATTCCATAGAAAGTACAATTAATGTCATCCCGGCAGAAGGAGGGAAACCACATGTTGTCGGTCAAGTTCGGTCAAATAATGTCAATACAGAGCTGGCTTGGTCTCCTGACAGCAAGCGGATCGCGTTTAACACTTGGTTGCCCGCCCTGAACGAGACCGGAATCAAAGTCATGTCGCTCGAAGATGGGAGTATCGTCGATATTAAAACGGATCTCGTCGATACCAACGTTTATCATCTTGACTGGTCGCCCGATGGGAAGAAGCTGGTTTTTGGAGGTTATAAGGGCGGGGGCCGGGAATTCTGGTTGATGGAGGATTTTCTGCCACTAGTCAAAAGGCGAAAGTAAAAAATTGGGGACGGTTCTGTTTTTCAGCGGGTTTAGATGTTAGAATAAAAAAAATAGAGCTATCCCCTTTTTGCTTTTTTGATTGATGAAATTATCTATAAAGAGACGCAAAAAGATTTTTCTTCTGTTTTTCATCGGGATCGGGTTGCCCAGCCTGCTCCTCGGATATTTTGCCTTCCGGGGAATTCAAAACGATCAGGCTCTGCTCGAAAAAAGGAGACTCGATGACCACCGGAGGGCTTCAGAACAGATCACATCATCTGTTGACAAATCGATTACTGAGGTTGAGCAGGCTTTTGCACAAGCTCGTTCCGACCAGGATAGTTCAAGAGAACCGGATTATCTTCAGTCACTGAAAGATTTAAAGAAAAAATATCCTTTTGTGGAGGAAACTTTCCTTTTTCGCAATGCGGATGAAATCCATTTCCCAGTAGCAGAGCTACTTTTTGTTCCTGATGATAGCATTCCATATCCCAATGCTTCCTCCACAGAGACTTTCCTGACTGATAATTTTCGCATCGCACAACAGTTGGAGTTCCAACAAAAAAACTACCAGAAAGCCATCTCCTCCTATCAAAAGGTTTTAGCTCAGGCCAAAGACCGAAGTTTAAAAGGGAATTGTCTGAATGCGATAGCTAGAGTTCAGAAAAAGGCAGGACTCTTACAAAACGCAATAACATCCTATCTGAGCATCATCCAAGATTACAGTCAGATTCGGATTGCTGATGGCATACCTTTAGGCATTGCAGCTCGCTTCGAGCTTGGCTCCCTCTTTCGAGAAACCGGCGATATCGTGAGTGCCCTCAAAACACATATAGAATTATATAAGTCTTTGATCAACAGAGAGTGGCCCTTGAAAAAAGACGCGTATGTGTTTTTTTCTCAGGCTGTCAACGAGTCCGTCCAAGATATCTTTTCTCAGGAATCCCTTCCCTCTGAGGCAGCCGCTCTCAAGGATACCTATCAAGATCTTCAGAACAAAGAACGAGAGCAAAAAGAACAAACAGAGAGACTCCTTCTTTTTCAGGAGATGGCTGCGACCGATATTCAGGCCAGAACGCCTCAAAGTTTTAGTGATTTACCTAATCCAGCAATAAGATGTATCGTGGAGATCGGACGTAATGTCTATTATTTTTCTTTGCTCCAACGTGGCGATGGGAAACAAAGCGGCCCTCAAGATAGACTGGGAGTTTTATTTAATACTTCCTATCTCAAAGATCACATGCTCACAAAAATACTCCAGAATCATGTGCCATCTGAAAAATCATCCTGGATTGTGCTGGATGGTCAAGGTCAGCCAGTTGTGACTTCACAAAATGCCCCTTCAAGCACTCTTATTCTCAAGGCAAATTTTGCAGGCAATTTTCCGGATTGGACACTCGAGTTCTATTATGAAGAACCACATCTTTTTGAGTCTTTCCTCACTTCACGCCGGAGTATTTATTTTTATATGTTTTTGCTTATCGGGGGAATTCTGATTTTTGGCTTAATCCTGACCGTTCGCGCGGTCAGCCATGAGCTGGAACTTGCCAGGATGAAATCCGATTTTGTATCGACTGTCTCCCATGAGTTCAAGAGTCCTTTAACTTCGATCCGGCAAATGGCGGAGATGCTTCAGTCAGGACGTGTTCCTTCTGAGGAACGCCGGCAGAAGTACTATGATATTCTTTTGGAGCAAAGTGAAAGGCTCTCGCTGCTCACCGAGAATGTTTTGAGTTTTGCTAAAATGGACGAAGGCCGAGAAAAATTTGAGTTTGAACTGGTAGATATAGTTAAATTAATGAAGGATCTTGTCTCGACAATCCAAGACCGAATTCGTCATAATGGATTTGAAATTCGGATGGAGTTAGAAAATTCTCTGCCATCTCTTAAGGCAGATAGCACAGCGATTTCCCAGGCAATTACCAATTTAATAGATAATGCAATCAAGTATTCTGGTGGAGCAAAGAAGATAATTGTTAGTGCTTATAAAGGGGATCAATACCTAGATATCGCTGTAAAAGATTTCGGAGTTGGGATTAAAAAAGAAGAGATCGATAAAGTCTTTGATCGATTCTATAGGGGAGGCGATGAATTGACAAGGACAATTAAGGGGAGCGGATTGGGATTGACCCTTGTTAAGCAGATTGTGGAGGCCCATCACGGTAGCGTCCAGGTGGAGAGCGAACCGAGACAGGGCAGCACTTTTTCTATAAAGCTTCCCCTGGAATAAACGATTAGAGAGAAAAAATGAAGAAGATTCTCATCATCGAGGACGAGGAAAGCATCCTGATGGCATTGGAGGATAACCTCCGGCTTGAAGGGTATGAGGTGGTCTGTGCTGTGGATGGAGAGCAGGGGCTCTCGTTGGCCAGAGAGCAAAAATTTGACCTGATCATCCTGGATATCATGCTGCCCAAGATGGATGGGTTTGAAGTGTGCAAGTGGTTGCGAAGAGATGGGATCAATACACCCATCTTAATGTTGACCGCCAAAAGCCAGGAAATTGACAAGGTGCTGGGACTGGAGCTGGGGGCTGATGACTATGTGACCAAGCCTTTTAGTTCAAGGGAACTTCTGGCCAGGATTAAGGCACTTCTGAGGAGAACAGGACAATTTCAACAAGGAATTGAATCATTTAAGTTCGGCGATGTCGAAGTTGATTTTGGAAAATACGAAGTAAAAAAGAGCGGAAAGCTCATTTATCTGACGGCCTTAGAATTTTCTATCCTTCATTTTCTGATAAAAAATAAGGGGCAAGTTGTGAATCGTGATGCCATTTTGGATGAAGTGTGGGGAAGAGATGTATACATACAATCCCGCACTGTGGATAAACACATCTCGGAACTGAGGAGAAAAATCGAAGACGATGCTTCCAATCCGAGATACATCCTGGGTGTAAGAGGTATCGGATACAGGTTCCAAGAATAGTTTCTCTCATTTCGAGGTCTTCATTTTTCGCCATTTTTCCATGTTGCATTTTTTTTGATGGATTGGTATTCTTTTACCGAAACTAAAAGGGATAGACTTTTATACGACTAATGTACCAGAAATTTAGGGGACACGTTACCGATTTCAAAACAAATCGGTACATGTCCCCAATTTCTGGAAAAAAATCATGCTTATGAATAATTCAGGATAGCTGCAATACTTTATTATTTTGCTGAGGAAAATGAAAAAAAAGCCTGCGAAAAAAAAACCTGCTAGAAAAAAGCCTGTCGAGAAAAAGCCCCTTTCAGCAAAATGCCCTGAATGTGGCTACGAAAATCCTATCAACCAGATCTATTGCGGCCAATGTGCAAATTTGATTATTCTGAAGCGCCCGGATCGTCAACCTTCTTATGAACCTCCTCCCGAACCTGATGAGGAACTTGAAGAGGAGCCTGCTGATCTCACCAAGACCATAGAATCCCCTACCGAAGAGCTGACAACAGGAACCACGTTTGCCGATCGTTACCAGATCATCGAAGAGCTGGGAAAGGGAGGCATGGGCCGTGTCTACAAGGCCCTCGACACGGAGATCGATGAGAAGGTCGCCTTGAAGCTCATCCGGCCCGAGATCGCAGCCGACGAAAAAACAATCAAGCGTTTCAGAAGAGAGCTAAAGACCGCCCGCCAAATTTCCCACAAAAATGTCTGCCGGATGTACCATATCGGGACCAAAAAAGGAATCCGTTACATCACGATGGAATATGTCTCCGGAGAGGATCTAAAAAGCTCGATGAAAAGAATGGGGCAGTTCACCGTAGGAAAGGCAGTGTTCACAGCCAAACAAATCTGCGAGGGTCTTGCTGAAGCGCACAAACTGGGCATCGTACACCGGGATCTCAAACCCCAGAACATCATGATCGATGAATTCGGGAACGTGCGGATAATGGATTTTGGGATTGCCCGTTCTCTTAAAACAGAGGACATCACAAAACCAGGTGAAATAATCGGCACACGTGTTTACATGTCACCAGAACAGGCTGAAGCCAAAGATATCGACCAGCGGTCTGATATTTATTCGGTAGGCCTGATCCTTTATGAGATGCTGACAAACAGGCTGCCGTTTGAGGAAGATATTCCACTGAGTGTTGCCATGAAACACATGGAGGGGGCACTCTTAGGCCCGAAGGAATATATCTCCCAAATTCCTGAAGATCTTAATTTATTGATTCTGAAATGCCTGGAGGGGGAAAAGGAAAAAAGATGCCAGAGTGTTGAGGAGCTGCTTTCAGATTTAGACAAAATAGATTCGGGGATTTCCACAGCAGAAAGAGTTGTGCCCGAGAAGATACCCTCCACTTCACGAGAAATAACCGTAAAATTCGATCTCCAAAAGCTTCTTGTTCCAGGTGTGATCGCTGTTGCTGCAATCATCATCGGTATTCTTACTTGGCAACTTTTTCTGAAGAAAAGGGTCTCCATCCCAGAGGGTAAACCATCGTTGGCCGTCATGTACTTCAAAAACAACACAGGAGATGCAAACCTGGACCACTGGAGAGAGATGATCGCGGATTCCTTTGTGGCTGACCTTAACCAATCGAAATACATCGATGTGTTGAGCAGTGAAAGATTGTTTCAGATTCTGAGCGAAATGAATCAGTTAAAAGCAAGCACTTACTCTTCGGATGTGTTGAAACAGGTGGCCACTAGAGGAACAGTCAACCATATTCTATTGGGAGACTATGCCAAAGCTGGAGAAACTATACGCATCCATGTCAACCTGATAGATGTTCGAAGGGACAAGACCATCGCTACCGAAACGGATGAAGGGATCGGGGTAGAGAACATTTTTGCGATGGTGGATAGGCTGACAAAAAAAATCAAAGGGCGCTTTAATCTGACAGCCGAAGAGATCGCTAACGATCTGGATCGAGAAATCAGCCGAATCACAACCAGTTTTCCCGAAGCCTATAAATATTACGTCGAGGGAAGAAAATACCACCTCAAGGGAGAGTTCCGCCAGAGCATAACATCGATGGAAAAAGCGGTTGCCATCGATCCTGAGTTTGCAATGGCCTACAGGTCTTTATCGGTGAGTTCTGGGAATATGGGCCTTTCCCCTCAGCGAAAGGAATATATCCAGAAAGCCCTGGACTTGAGCGAACGGTTATCTGAGAAAGAGCTCTATTTGATCCAAGGAGATTATTATCGTGAGACCGAAGAAACCTTTGATAAAGCTATAGAAGCCTACACTCGACTACTCGAACTTTACCCCGATGACACCTCCGGTCATCAAAATCTTGGTATCATCTATCATGATATAGAAGAATTGGATAAAGCCCTTGAATATTATGAGCGAAGCAGGGCGAACAAATCCGAATTCGTCGGCACATACTTTTCGATTGCGGATGTCTACATGATGAAGGGACAATATGATAAGGCGGAAGATGTTTTAAGATATTATTTGGAGAATATATCTGATCATTCCTGGATCCATCAATATTTAGTCTTTAATTACATATGTCAAAGACAAATTCATATTGCCCAAGCCCAACTGGATATAGCTATTCCAAAGGCCCCGACACACCGACGAAGTTTTTATCTGAAAGGTGTGTATCACACGATGGCCGAATCCTTTATCGAGGCAGAAAAAGAGTACCGTAAAGCCACTGAAGATAAAGAGCCTGCGGGCCCGTATCTAGGGTATCATGGACTGGCGAATTTGTACCTCGTTCAAGGGCGCCTCAGGGATTCGATAACGCAGCTCAGGGAAATCATTTCGTTCTCTCAAAATCTCGGACTGCAATGGGTAGAATCCCAAGCCCGATCGATATTGGGCTATTGTCTGATGGCATCCAGACGTCATCAAGATGCCTTGAGAGAATTCAACAAAGCTTGGGATTTAGGTGCTCAAGCACAAAGACAGGATTTGCAGCGACTGGCATTGCATTACAAAGGATTGGCTTATTTGGGAATGAGGTCCCGATCCAGAGCAAAACGGACAGCCGACGAGCTCAAAACTGCAATAGAAGGTTGGGGTCATCAAAAGGAAATAAGGCGTTTTCATCATCTGATGGGTTTGATAGAGCTGGATAGAAAAAAATACCCTGAGGCGATCGAGCATCTGGAGACAGCATTGGCGCTTCTGTCATTTGAAAGTTCGGTGTGGACTGAGGGGCATATTAATAATAACCATGCCATTTTCATGGATTCTCTGGCCTTGGCCTATTACCGTTCCGGGGATCTGGAAAAAGCGATCACATATTATGAAAAACTTAAGATGTTAACCACCGGCCGGTTATATTTCGGAAGTATCTATGCCAAGAGCTTTTACATGCTCGGACGGATTTATCAGCAATTGAAGCAAAATGATAAAGCCGAGGACAACTATAATAAATTTCTTGCCCTCTGGTTCAATGCGGATGCGAACATTTCCGAAGTCAGCGATGCCAAGAGGCGTTTATCCAGACTCAACAGATAGCTTTTAGATAACTATAGGAGGTCAGACCATGTATGCACGTGTGACTTCAGCAGAAATTTTTAAAGAAAAAATAGATCAGTTCATCGAGATCTACGAAGAATACGTCGTGCCTGCGGCAAAAAAACAAAAGGGCTTTAAAGGGATACACCTTTTGGTTGACCGAAAAACAGGGACTGGTATGTCAATTACCTATTGGGAAAGCGAAGAGGATGCTTTGGCCAATGAAAAAAGTCTGTACTACCAGGAACAAGTCGCAAGATTCATTCCCTTTTATGCAAAGCATCCCATCCGGGATGGTTATGAGGTGCTAGTTCAAGAAAAATAATAACAAGCAAACATAGCTTTATTTTTTTTTGTTGTTTTATTAAGATATAGATACAAACGGGAAATGATATGAGGGAGGGATGAGTTATGTTTGCACGTACGACAACCATGCAACTTAAGATTGCTTTCATAGATGAAGCTCTTGAGATTTATAAAAATAGCATTGTTCCTGCCGCTCAAGCGCAAGAAGGATTAGTCGGATTGAATCTTTTCTTGGATCGCAATTCAGGAAAGGCCATATCGATTGCCATTTGGGAGAGCGAAGAAAACGCTAAAGCCAATGAGGAAAGTTATTATTATCAGGAGCAGCTGATCAAACTGTTGAGTTTTTACGCATATCCGCCTATCAAGGAAGGGTTTGAGGTCGTCATCAAAATTTGAAGGAAGGCCTTCTTATCTTGCCATTTGTTATTTCTTGTGATATTCCATATGTTTCTTGTCACTAATTATTCATAAAAAATGCCTAATCATTTCACACCTAATAAAGTTCAATTTGCTAATAACTCAGCGAATTTTAAAAAAAAATCGGGAAAAACCAACAAAGGAGGTTTTGAATGAGACGTTTACTCTATTTTACAGTGATTTTTGCAGTTGCGATATCTTTTGTTTTTGCTCAACTGCCGGACATCAGCCAAAAGACAGCCGGGATGGAAAAATATCCTGGTTATTTTGTGTTTTACTGGGATGCCGGTGCAGGAAAGATTTGGCTGGAAATCGATAAATTCGACACCGAATTTTTGTGTGTAAGCTCATTGCCGGCGGGACTTGGATCCAACGAAATCGGGCTCGACGGCCGCCAGCTCGGCGGAACACATATCGTTAAATTCCACCGAGTCGGCCCCAAGGTTTTAATGATCCAGCCCAACTATTCATTTCGAGCACTCAGCAATGATGCTGACGAGAAACGAGCTGTCGAGGAAGCCTTTGCCAAATCTGTAATTTGGGGATTTAAAGTCGAGGCAGAGAGAGACGGTAAAGTGCTCGTGGACGCAACGTCTTTTTTCATGCAGGATGCTCACGGGGTTGCCCGGCGACTCCAACGGGCTAACCAGGGGAATTTCAGGATAGACCTCACGCGGTCGGCAATCCATCTACCCCGGACAATAAATTTCCCCAACAACACAGAGGTCGATGCGATTTTGACTTATACCAGCCAAAATCCTGGGATGATGCTCCGCCAGGTTGTCCCCGATCCCGGCGCCATCACCGTCCGTCAACACCATTCTCTGATAAAACTTCCCGACGATAATTATGAGCCTCGTGTTTATGATCCCCGGTCCAATTTTGGCAGCATGAGTTACATGGATTTTTCCGCACCGATCGATCAATCCATAATAAAAAGATTTATTCCCCGCCACAGATTGGCAAAAAAAGACCCGAATGCAGAGGTGAGCGATCCGGAAGAATCGATAATTTATTATGTCGATCCCGGTGTGCCTGAGCCCATTCGTTCGGCCTTGATAGAGGGCGCCAGTTGGTGGAATGAGGCTTTTGAGGCCATCGGCTACAGGAATGCTTTTCAGGTCAAGGTGCTTCCCGAAGGGGCAGATCCGATGGATGTACGGTACAACATGATCAATTGGGTGCACCGTTCTGCGCGAGGCTGGTCCTATGGAGGGGGTGTTCGAGACCCACGAACAGGTGAGATTATCAAGGGACATGTGGCCCTGGGATCTCAGCGTCTGCGGCAGGATTTTCTGATCGCTCAGGGATTAGTGGCTGATTACCAAGAAGGCAAGGAAGCGACCAAGGACATGGTGGAGTTGGCACTAGCACGAATCCGTCAGCTTTCCTGTCACGAGGTCGGTCATACTCTCGGCTTGGGCCACAACTATGCCTCCAGCGTCAATGACAGGGCTTCTGTGATGGATTACCCCCATCCGTTGATAAAGATCAAACGGGATGGGACCCTTGATCTTTCCGAAGCTTATGCCACAGGCGTGGGCGAATGGGACAAGGTCTCGATTGCTTACGGTTACCAGGATTTTCCTGAGAGAGTGGACGAAGAAAAGGAACTGAAGGCCATTCTCGACAATGCTTTTTCCAGCGGATTGTATTACCTTGCCACTCAGGATGCAGGGCCGTCTAGCGCTCATCCTCTTACCGCATCATGGGACAACGGTAAACATCCTGTGGATGAGCTGGAACGGATGATGAAGATCCGTGCCATTGCCCTCGATGGGTTTTCAGAAAACAGGATTCCCATGTGGGCCCCGATGGCCACGCTGGAAGAAGTGCTGGTTCCTGTGTATCTTTTCCACCGGTACCAGGTCGAGGCTGCTGTCAGTTGTCTGGGTGGACTTTACTACAATCATACTTTGCGAGGGGATGTGCAGAAGGATCCGGAAATCGTCGAGCCGGAAGAGCAGCAACGGGCTTTAGAAGCACTCCTCAAGACTATCTATCCGACGAATTTGGCCATCGACGAAAAAATACTGGACATCATCCCTCCGCGGCCCCCGGGATACAGGCAGACACGGGAGCTTTTCCCTGGACATACAGGATCGACATTCGATCCTTTGGGAGCAGCCGAGGTGGCGGCCAATTTGACCATCCGGTTGATTCTTCAACCAGAGAGGGCCGCCCGGTTGGTGGACTATCATTCCAGGGACAAAAAATATCCCGGATTCGGAGATGTCCTGGATCAACTCATCACATTCACTTGGAAGTCTCCGTATAAATCGGGAAAGTATGTGGAAATTCAGCGTGTGGTGAACAGCGTGCTTCTGTACAATATGATGAGTTTGGTCGCCGATAAGGATAATGCTTCCCAAGTGAGGGCATTGGCTTTCATGAAACTCGAAGAGCTTAAAAATTGGCTGAAATGGCAAATGAACACGGTTAAAGATGGAGAATATTTGGTCACAGATCCCGATCAAAGGGCTCATTTTTTGTATGCTGTCGGAAAGATCGAGCTGTTTCAAAAAGATCCCTCGAAAATCATTCTTCCTGTGCCGTTGTCCTCTCCCCCCGGAGCACCCATCGGAATGTACAACTGAAAGGAGGGCGTATGCGAAAAAAAACATTATCCGGATTTTGTTTGGTGTTTGGTGTACTGCTTGCATTTTCCGGCCTTTTTGGAGAAGACCAGGATGTCTTCAACGAGGATTTTCTGAAGTTTTTCAAGTATCGCGCTTTGGGTCCGGCCGTGCAAGGAGCACGGATTCTGGATATCGAGGTGCCTGCCGGCAAACCGTATACCTTTTATGTGGTCTATGCTACGAGCGGCCTGTGGAGGACCGAGAATAACGGCACGACATTCAAATCCTTGTTCGATAAGGAAGGAACCCCTGCGATCGGAGATTTTGCGATCGCGCCTTCAGATCCCAACATTCTATGGTTAGGTACCGGAACGGCTGCTTCAGGACGTCTGACAATAAAAGGGGATGGCGTTTACAAGTCCACCGATGAGGGGAAAACGTGGAAGTATATGGGATTGCGGAAGACCCGTCACATCGGTCAGATTGCCATCCACCCGCAGAATCCCGATATCGTGTACGTGGCCACACTCGGCTATCACTTCAGTTTCAACAAGGAGCGGGGCCTCTACAAGACAACAGACGGCGGAAGAACCTGGGTAAAAGTCCTTTTTATCAGTGAAAAAGTCGGAGTTGTGGATGTAGTGATAGATCCCCAGAATCCCGACATTGTGTATACGGCCTCATATGATAAGTGGCGTGAGCCCTGGCATTTCGAGGAGTCGGGTCCTGAGACAGCGATCTACAAATCCAATGATGCAGGGAAGACATGGAATAAACTGACAAAAGGGCTGCCTACAGGGAAACTGGGCCGAATAGGATTGGCGATTTATCTCAAAAACACAAAAATCCTGTATGCCCACATCGAGAACGGCAATATGCGTCCGCCCACTGAGGCAGAAGCCAAGAGAGCGAAAGATCGAGGGGTAGAACCCCAAGAGCAGAGAATCGGGGGGGAAGTGTATGGGACTGAAGATGGCGGGGAGAGTTGGAAAAAGATGAACAGGACAGAAGACAATCTCGGCGGGGGGAAATGGTACGGAGAGATCCGGATCGATCCAAACAATGACCAGGTCGTTTACGCCTTGAGCACACGTCTCCAACGATCGACTGATGGAGGAAAAACTTGGGGGAAAAGCGGGCCGGTGAATATCGCCAACAGAGTGCATGTGGACCACCATGTGGTGTGGATCGACCCGGAGAATTCCAACCGTATCATCCTGGGAAATGATGGAGGATTGGCCCAATCTTATGATTGGGGAAAAACCTGGGATGTGTATGAAAATATTCCCGGGGCCCAGTTTTATGCCATCGGTGTGGATATGGACGAACCCTACAACATCTACGGGGGGACACAGGACACCGGCTCGTTTAAAATTCCAAGCAACAGCGTTTACGGAATTATCACCCGGAATGATTGGGCTGCGGTCGGCGGCGGAGACGGGATGTACAACCAGGTAGATCCCAACGATAGCCGCTGGCTGTATAATGATTACCAAATGGGAGCGATCCAGCGCTTCGATCAAAAACTTGGAGTCGGAAAATCTATTCGTCCCAGAAAGGGAGAGGATGACCCACAATCCCGGTTCAACTGGACCGCCCCGATTCATATCTCCCCGCACAACAGCCAGATTATCTATTTGGGCGCCGAAGTTCTTCTGCGATCCCTCAACCGTGGGGACGATTGGCAGGAAATTAGCCCGGACCTGACAACGAACGGCCCGAAAAAGCTCGAAGGAAACATTGAATTCTGTAACATCACCACGATTTCGGAATCTCCTGTGAAACAGGGTGTCATCTGGGTGGGAACTGATGATGGGAAAGTGCAGCTGACGAAAAACAGCGGAGGCGCATGGATCGACCTTACGGGGAACCTGACCGAAGCCGGAGCTCCGGAGGACTACTACGTAAGCCGGGTCTTTGCCTCGCATCACGATGCCGGAACAGCCTATGTGGTCAAGACCGGATTCCAAAGGGATGATTTTCGGCCGTTTATCCTCAAAACGACTGATTTTGGGAAGACATGGATTTCCATTGTTGGGGATATTTCCGATGGTGTGATCCATGTCATTGTGGAGGACAAAAAAAATCCGAATCTCCTGTTTGTTGGAAAGGAATTCGGCGTGTGGGTGACGATCGAAGGCGGGGACAAATGGGTAAATATGAAGAACAATATACCCACACAAGATATCTTTGACCTTCTTGTCCATCCCCGTGAGAATGACTTGGTCGTCGGGACTTATGGCAGAGGATTATATGTCACGGATATAACCCCACTCCAAGAGATAAATAAAGAAATATTGGCCAAGGATGTTCATCTCTTCGAGATCGAGCCCAAAGTTCAATGGGTGTATAAACGGAGAGAGAATCCTTACGGGCACAGGCAATTTAGCGTTCCCAACGAAACCTATGGCATTATCGTCAATTACTATTTAAAGGATAAAGCAAAGGACAAAGTTCAGGTCACGATCCAAGATCTGATGGGAAAAGAGCTGGCGACACTGAAAGGCGGTACGAAGGCTGGCTTGAATAGAGTGGTCTGGAATATGCGCCGCCAACTGACTCAAGAAGAAATGGATCAGATGGGTGATTCTCCTCGCATGCGTAGGCGACAGGGTGAGCTGGTTGCCCCCGGGGAATATATTGTGATTTTGCAGGTTGGAGAAAAAACACTGCAGCGTGTTGCCAAAGTCCGTAAAATGCCCAACACTTAAAAAGATATTATCAGTTATGCTACCAAGCGAATGTTTGAGGGATCGGAACACACTGATTTTCCCCAGCGAGGAAAATCAGCTCCCGCAAGTCCTTCGCTCTTCTCTCCTAAAGGAGAGAAACCATGCCCGCTCAGCCCTTCCAGCACAATCCGGATCTTCTCTTCGGCTGAATACTTGCGGCGGGTCTTTCGTTTGATCTGCCTGACAATGGATTCAGGCGATGACTTTTTCTTGGTACTCATGCGTTTCTCCTCTAATGGTTTCATTATATGCAAACCATCGCTTAAGAAAAATCATGAG
>Ga0114922_10000430_pt1 | contig 40025 bp, 33 predicted proteins | sample AartaG_FD_100975 | JGI IMG/M metagenome (GOLD analysis project Ga0114922, IMG submission 100975) | Deep subsurface microbial communities from Aarhus Bay to uncover new lineages of life (NeLLi) - Aarhus_00045 metaG | ecosystem: Environmental > Aquatic > Marine > Oceanic > Sediment | place... | reverse complement strand
GGATATATTTGGCTCATTGTTGCAATGTAGAATCCGTTCAAGGGAGTAACATTTGACGGAACAAGATTGCTATAGTATCTTTCGACAATCGGCTGGGCGTAGCGGGCCTTGTGAACATGATAGCGCCGGACCCAAGAGATATCAAACTCAGGGAACATTCGCTTGATGTGCGGAAGTGAGAACTCGAACAACTCGTCTTTGTTCATCTGATATAGTTGGTCAGTTTCCTGAAGATATTTGGAAAGATAAATAATGTGCCGGCCGCCGTAGCTGTCCATGGGTTGGAAATTGGTGTGTTCGATAACACCAATAAAGGGAAAATCGGGGTCGGTTACATTGAGCCAGTAAATATTTGAGAGGCTGTCGGACATCTCCAGTACCAAACACACATTCGCCAGATATTTAATCCTTTTCAAGCCTGCAACATATTCTTTTGAAACGTAAGGCCGGACCAAATCAGCTATAATTGGCAGAGACGGGGTCGCAATGACTGTTCGAGTATCGATTACGCCATTAATTGTTTGCACACCTTTTATGCAACCATCCTCGACAACCAGGGCTTTAGCTTCCGTTCCAGTCTGAATCACGCCACCGGCGGACTTAATATTGTTTGCGATGGTCTCTACAAAAGCACCAAAGCCGCCTCTGTAATAAAGAAGCTCTTCTTTTCCCATCTTGTTCCGGCTGCCTCCGCGCAATACAAGTTTGTTCCAGAACCAGGCCGCAGATACTTCGGACGAGAAAACTCCTAACTTGCCGCGCAGAAGGGGCTCCCAGATAATTCTGTAAACATCCGAACCACACTGTTTCAACAACCACTCCCTGGCGGTCAAGGACTCTAAGTGCTTCCAGTCCTTTATACGCCTGGCGGTTAAGAACGATAGTCCAAGCCGGATTCTGGCTGAGAAGGAAAGCGGCGTAAAGCGCAGAACATCTAATGGTGAGGACAATTTGAGGAAAACATTGTTTACGTATATGCCCGTCCTTGCCGGGCTTCGTACCAGTTGGTCATCACAGCCAAGTTCCCTGACCAATTCAATTACATCCTTGTCGTTGTTAAACCAGTGATGATAGAATTTTTCTAATTGCTGGTCACCTATTTTGAAACTTCCTGCAAGACCGCCGATTTGGTTGTCCATTTCCAGTATGATAACAGGCAGGCCCGCGCGGGCCAACTCGTATGCCACCCCGAGACCTGTAAAGCCGGCTCCAATGACAACGACATGATCCCGTTCGTGGCCCTGGGTCATAGGTCTTCCCTACAAGGAGACTTCGCAAGCAGTATCCGTAAAGACTGTATTATTATGTAAGCCATACTGTTTGTCAACTGTATTGCTCGGGAGATGATGTGGCAGGGGGGCTGCCAACAGGAACACGCTGATTACGCCGAGGAGATTCTTGAGGCCGATGTTGTCTTTTCGACGCCCAAGCATGAGTTTGTCCGCCTAAGTGTCGCTGAAGCAATTGCGGCAGGGGCCTTTACCCTACTGCCGAAGGGCCGCGAGCAGATGACAATGGAGCCAATTTGCTGTTTCGCTTTATCCGAGCCGCAGATAGAATATAGGTTCAAAATATTGTTATGGAAATTGTCAAATGAAGGTACTTGGGCTTGAAGCTTACTATGGCGGCAGTCATAAGGCGTTTATCGACGGCTGGATTGCAAACAGCCGGCACGAGTGGACGCTGCTCACCTTACCCGCCAATAAGTGGAAGTGGCGGATGAGGCACGCCGCGATTACCTTTGCCGGCGAGGTAAACAAACGCGCCGGCCGGGGCCAAAGCTGGGATGTCATCTTCTGTTCGGATATGCTGAACTTAGCCGAATTCCTCGGTCTTGCCGGCGGGGCACTCGGAAAAGTCGCAAGCGTCGTATATTTCCACGAGAACCAACTGACGTATCCCGTACGCTTTGAATCGGAAAGGGATTACCAGTTCGGTGTAACAAATATGACTACGGCCCTTGCCGCGACAGGAGTGTGGTTCAATTCGAAGTTTCACCGCCAACAGTTTCTCGACGCCCTGAGCCGTTTCCTGAAAAAAATGCCCGACCATCGGCCGCCCGATGTAATAAGCAGGATTCGGGCAAAATCGGCCGTTTATACACCGGGGATAAACAAGCCGCCGGCGCCGAACAAAAGAAAACCCGGCCCGATGCGGATATTGTGGGCCGCCAGGTGGGAACACGACAAAAATCCGGATGACTTCTTCGAGGCCTTAAAACTCCTCAAAGCCCAGGGCATAGATTTTCATCTGAGCGTAATAGGGCCGCGGTTTCGTGAGGTGCCCCAGGTTTTCCGTTGGGCGAAGGATTTTTTCGCAGACCATATCGACAGGTGGGGCTACCAGCAGGACCCGGCCCATTACACCGCGGCGCTCCTCGAGGCCGATGTTATCGTCTCGACCGCCGAACATGAGTTTTTCGGCCTGAGTGTTGCTGAAGCAATTACAGCCGGCGCCTTTCCCCTACTGCCGAAGCGGCTGAGTTATCCGGAGCTTTTGGAGTCGGTCCGCTCAAAGCGTGCGGACGAGTTTTTTTATGACGGCTCTATAGAGGACCTTGCCCGCAGGCTCACGCAGGCGGCCGGACTCATTGAAACCGGCGAGTTGTGGTCGCCCGACACCCAACGCGGCAGCCGAGGAATGGAGCACCTCTGGTGGCAAAACTCCGCGCCTATCCTCGATGATGCCCTTCAGCATCTATCATCGTCATCCCACACTTGACTCTGTCACCCCGGCCTACGAGCCGGGGTCCAGTCCCTTACTTCCGCCGAAGGCGTATGATGCCGTTTGTTGGATTTTTACGTCATATATATTAACGTTGGAGCATCGATTAACATAGATGCAATTAGTAATAGTGTTGAAAATATTATAACGCAAGTCGTAATCGACAATTTTTTCCACTGCCTTTTTACTATGTGCTTTATAAAAAGAACAATGTTTACCAGGTTTGCCAAAATAATAGAAATTATCGACAACATCTCTATGTGAACCAGAATGCTTTGTGTATACACTTGGTGTGATTGATTAAGCTGCAGTCGATGCAATATTGCACAAGCCAATAATATTAATGATAACAGGATGACAATTGTGTTCCACTTCTGATTTTTTAAAAGGTTCACTATATTTCCATAGGACTATATCGTCGTTCGCAATATGCATCACGCACTACGCGATTATTCCGCCCCCGGCAGGCTGTCCAACATCGTTTGGGCGTGGATGCTGTAGATGCTTTTCGGATATAAAGCGATAAAATTGGTCAGTATCGCCCGGGCGTCGGCAAGGTAAGTCTCCTTTTCGGCAGGGTCTGTTTGCGGGTCCTTCCACAGCGCAACCTTCAAAAGGCCAAGCTCATACAGCGCCTGAGTACCCCCGTCGGTATTGCCGAATTTCTCGCCCAATTCTTTTAGCTGCTCGGCCTTCAACTGGGCATCGCCGGTGAGCATAATCTTTGCAAGCAGCACATTATCGCGCAGCGGGTCGTCCGCTTTGGTTGCCGCAACGAGGCGGTCGAGACGGCGCCGATAGTCCATGCTGTAAGGGTTAAGTATTACAAACTCTGCAAGGGTGCTTTTCGATTGGTCCGACCGGGTCAGGTTCTGGCTGCTGACGAGTGCGACCAACTTCTGGAGCTTTCTTTGAAGGTCTTTAAGCTTGAAAGGTGTCATGGCGGTTGGGGCGGGCGAGGCAAAGGCCGTTGAGAACGTGCCGGGTGCCGGCTGGCTTTGCTCCAACAGTTCTAAATGCTCGGATACCATTGCCTCGGTCAGTTCGCAAAGCTCTGAGGCCTTTTCAAATTTGCCCTGGCCTGCAAGGTTCATGGCTATACGCCATCTGGCTTCAAGCGCCTCGCCACTTTGAGGGAATTCGTCGTAAAGCTTATACCATATCGGCAGCGTTTCACGATGCGGATGGTCACTGTAGAAGCTGAGCACCTCTGTCTGAGCGAAATGTCGGATGTTCGGGCTGTACTCGTTCAGCATCGCCTTGTAATAAAGAGCTATCGGCATTCGTTTGCTTGTTGGTCGTTTGTTTATGAACAGATTGTACTGGCTCAGCAGTTGTTGTCTCTTTGCCTGGTAGTTGAGTTGGTCGGTTGGCTCGAACCAGTTCGGCCATCGGTTGTAGCCCAACTGGATCTGAATCTCCTGCTTCAACTGCTCTCGCAGAAGAATCGGCTCGGTGGGATAGAAAAGGCCGGTCAAAAAGCTTTGAGTGCCGGGATTCTTTATGGCCTTGTCGATGGCATCGGTCATATTGTGGTCATGAAACTGGACGACCTCCTCGGGATTGTTGCCTGCTACATACAATTGATAATCCAACTCGGCGAAGCTGATTTTACGCTGAAATTCCCAAACCGCTACTCCCAGGACCAGCGCGGTCGCTGCCCATACGAGTCCGGGCCGATAGCGGGTAAAATGGCCGATACCTATCACCAGGCCTGTGACCGCAAGCGCGGTCAGCCACGCGCAAATCCAGGGTGCAAAGGAGAAACCCCATCTGATGGGATCAACGCTCCGGGCGCCTCCGAACAAGGCCCAGTAAAACAACTGGGGCGCCATACAAAGGGCAATCGCTATGAATCGGGACCGAAATCGCAACGGCCGACATGCTACTGCCGTGCAACTTACCAAAAGAAACACACCGAACAAGGGAAGCTTGGCGATGAAAACAACCGCCAGTATTAGCGGCAGCGAGTAGCGAAAGCTTAACAGTTGCGACACAAGGACCGGACCAACGGCTAAAATCCCCATCAGCAGCCCCAGGACGAGAATTTGCCATGGGTACTCATAAATGCTGAGTGGGCTGATGATAAAGCGGCCCAGGCTCCAAGAAGCGACCCCGATGAAATCGGGGTCGCTGAAGCTGAGTGAAAGAGCGGTTCCGGTCAGTACCTTCGACCAGAAAAGACATGCCGCGATAAAGACGACAACAGCCAGCACCCAGCATCTTCGGACGTTTGCGTGGCTGTAGTGCAGGGTCGGACCCACGGTCATAAAGGACTTCGGCAATCCATTTGATTTTGCTGTAGTTTTAACCGCCATAGTTTACATGAAAACCGACGGACACTGTGCCACTTGCAACATTGCGTCCAACTCACCTGTCAGAACCGGCAAATGTTAATTTGTATAGTGCCTAGTGCCGCGCTGAGCCTTAATTGTAATAATACTCTGTAGAGAACGTATAAAAATTGTCATTCTGAATGGAACGAAGTAGAGTTAAGAATCTCCGGTGCACGAAGGTCTGAGATTCTTTCCTGGCGCGCCGGGATTCAGAATGACATCTTTAAAACTTTCCACAGAGCATTATAATAATAGAAAATAGTAAATAGTAAATAGTAAATAGAAATTTGTGTGTTTTATGCTCGAATAATATCGGCTATTTTCATTAGTCTGCTGATATTATCTCGCTCGGCCTCACCGAGCTTGCTGTAAATGAATTTTATTGTTTCGGCTAATTCGGGGATGACCACATGCTCCAGGACGTTGACCCTCCGGCGGGTCATCTGAAGCTCGATGGCCAACAGTTGTGCCTGCTTTTCTTTCTCCGCCAGTTCAATCAGGCTGTCAATGGCCCTTTCGAGCGCTCTAAGGGCGACATCAAGCTCGCCGCTTGTTGAGCCGAAGCCGTAGCACATAATGTCCCCGGAAATCTCTTTTGCAAGATTCGGCACCTTCACGCTCATTATGCTCGAAAAACTTACCGCCAGGCTGAACTTTTTCGTGGGTACCTCCATCGCGGCCTTCATGTCTTCAGGCTCCATCGTCGCCCTTGCCATCATAAAGCGGCGGGAGGTCTGAAGCAACTCTTTCTCGACGCGCTGCCGCAGGGGTTTTATGGACCTTGCAATCTGCACCAGTTGTCTGCATATTTCGTCGCGTTTTTCACTCAGCAGCCGATGACCTCGCGTAGCTAAAGCCACACGCTTGCGAAGCCGAAGCAACTCCATCCGTGTTGCGTTTACATTTTCCAGCATTCTCTCACCATTACAAATTTCATGACTCTGCCGTCTTGGCCTCCTGCTTTCTGAATCGGGGCATATACTTGCCTATCAGCTCAACATCGATACGTTTTAACTCCGCGTCGGCAAACATGCTCAAAAGCTCCCAACCGAGGTCAAGGGTCTGCTCGACCGTGCGGTTCTCGTAATAGCCCTGTGAAATATACCTCGCTTCAAACTCATCGGCGAAGCTCATATATTTTTGGTCCTCCGCCGAAAGTGCCGCTTCCCCGAGGATAGTCGCAAGCTCCTGCGCCTCTTTGCCCCGGGCATAAGCCGCGTAGAGCTGGTTATACAGGTCGGCGTGGTCCTCGCGGGTCTTGCCTTCGCCGATGCCCTTGTCCTTCAGCCGGGACAGGCTCGGCAGCACATCCACCGGCGGCGCAACCGCCTTTCGGTGCAACGGCCTGGACATGATTATCTGGCCCTCGGTGATATAACCCGTAAGGTCCGGTACAGGATGCGTCTTGTCGTCCTCCGGCATAGTCAGGACGGGCACCATCGTTATCGAGCCTTTTTTTTCTTTGATTCTGCCGGCCCGTTCATAAATCGTGGCAAGGTCGGTATATAAATAACCCGGATAGCCCCGCCGCCCCGGAACCTCTTTTCTTGCTGCGCTGATTTCACGCAGGGCTTCGCAGTAGTTGGTCATATCATTGAGGATGACCAGCACGTGCATATCCAGCTCGAAGGCGAGGTATTCAGCCGCGGTCAGTGCAACTCTTGGCGTTGCAATCCGCTCAATTGCGGGGTTATCAGCGAGATTTACAAAAAGCACCGCCCGCTCGATTGCCCCCGTATCTGTCAGGTCGTCGATAAAGAACTGAGCGGCTTCGAAAGTAATGCCCATCGCGGCAAAGACCACTGCGAAATCCTCCCCTTTGCCGAGGACGGTCGCCTGGCGGGCCAATTGTGCGGTTATATAGTCATGCGGCAGGCCGGAACCCGAGAATATCGGCAGCTTCTGGCCACGAACCAACGGGTTCAGCCCGTCAATCGTGCTGATACCCGTCTGGATAAATTCGTTTGGAAAATCCCGAGCGTAGGGATTTATCGGGCTTCCGTTGATGTTCATTCTCTGCTTCGGCAGAATTATCGGGCCGTCGTCTTTAGGCTCGCCGATACCATTAAAAACCCGCCCTAAGATATCGGGCGAAACCGCCAACTCCATCGGCTTGCCCAGAAACCTAACCGTACTTTTGTCAACATTTATACCCTCGGTCCCCTCGAAGACCTGGACCAGGACCTTGTCCTTTTCCACCTGTAATATCTGCCCGTGCCGAACCGAGCCGTCGGCGATTTCAATGTCAACAATGTGCCCGAACTTGGCCCCATCAACCGACTCGACCAGCATCAAAGGCCCGTAAATTTCAGCTACTGTTTGATACTCCTTCAGCATCTCATACTCCTGCTTCGTATTTCGTATCTCGCATCGCGTATCGCCTGTTACAATCGGGTGCCACGGTCAAACGGAGTTTGGCCGTGCCCTTCGCACTTCACGCATCACGCTACTGTTTCTAATGCTTTCATCTGCTCATCCACGATTTTGCGTATCCCGGCTATACTTTCGCGCTCCTCTTCGGCGATGTACTTTGCTCGTGCAATATCTTCGCGTACTTTCAGGCCGAATATGTCGCCGGTATCGACATCAACCTCGATAGCCGACAGACCTTGAGCGTGAAAGTGCAATATCGCCGATAACATGTCATACTGCTTGTCGATTGTGCTGTACGTGTCAACCTTGTGGAACGCGTTTTGATGCAGAAAATCCTCCCTGATGCTCCTGGACGTTTCCAGGGTCATCCGGTCCTTCGCCGATATCGCCTCGGCACCGACCAAGCGCACAATCTCAATCAGCTCGGCCTCTTCCTCCAGAAGGCTCATCGCATCCTTGACCATCGAGGCCATCCGCTCGCCTTTATCCTTGTCCTCAAAGCATCCAGAAAGGTATTGCTTATAAAATGAATAGCTCGTCAGCCAGTCAATCGCCGGAAAGTGCCGCTGCTCGGCCAATCTGCCGATGAGAGACCAGAAGACCTTCACAACGTGCAGCGTCGCCTGGACGACCGAGTCGGATAAATCCCCGCCCGGCGGGCTGACCGCGCCTATGACCGAAAGTGCTCCCTCCCGCTCGGGCGATCCGATGCAAACAACCCTGCCCGCCCGCTCGTAGAAGGAGGCGATTCTGGCGGCAAGGTAAGCCGGATACCCTTCCTCGGCGGGCATCTCTTCCAGCCGCGTGGATATCTCACGCATAGCCTCGGCCCACCGGCTGGTACTGTCGGCCATCAACGCAACCGAATAACCCATATCGCGGAAATACTCGGCGATGGTAATACCCGTATATACCGATGCCTCCCTCGCGGCAACGGGCATGTCCGAGGTGTTGGCGAACAGGACAACACGCTTCATCAAAGGCTCACCGCTGTGCGGGTCCTTCAGCTCGGGAAACTCCATCAGCACATCGGTCATCTCGTTTCCGCGCTCACCACAGCCGACATAAACGACTATGTCCGCCTGAATCCATTTGGCCAACTGATGCTGGACAACCGTCTTTCCCGTACCAAATGGTCCCGGCACGCAGGCGGTACCGCCCTTTGCAATCGGGAAGAAGGCGTCAATAACTCGCTGACCGGTTACCAGTACCTCCTGCGGAGCAAGCCGCCTGTTTACCCTCCTCGGCCTGCGAACAGGCCAGGCCTGCATCAGCTTTAACTCCGTCCTCCCGCCTTCTTCATTCACAAGGGCGCCTATCGGCTCTTCGACCGTAAAATCACCCTCGGCAAGTCCTTCGACGGTCCCACTCAGGCCCGGCGGCACCATTATCTTGTGCAGCACCAATACGGTCTCCTGTACTTCGCCGACAACGTCTCCTTGTGATATTTTGGTGCCGTTTTCGACTGTCGGCATAAAGTGCCACTTCGTGTCTCGGTTTAGGCCGGGTATCGTGCTGCCGCGCTTGATATGGTCGCCCTGGAGGGAGCGCAACTCATCGAGTGGCCTTTGGATACCGTCGTAGATGCTCGAAATAAGACCCGGGCCGAGTTCTACACTCAGCGGCGCACCGGTATTAATGACCTCTTCACCCGGGCCGATACCGATCGTATCTTCATATACCTGGATACTCGCCAGGTCGCCGTGCAACTCGACGATTTCACCGATCAGGTTTTCGCCACCCACGCGAACCACGTCGTACATCCTGGCGCCCGTCATCCCCTCGGCAACGACGACGGGGCCGGCCACTTTGATTATTTTCCCGCTTTTCAATTCACTCATCTCAAAAAACCTTCAAAAATCACCTTCTTGTCAATCAATGTATGAACAGTCAGTTTCAACTACAAACCACAAACCTCGCACTACGAACTACGCATCACGCATCACGCATCACGCACTACGAACTAATCCGCAATGATATTTATTCCCGTTGCCATCTTCAGGAGCTTTGAGAGCGACTGTGTTGCCAAGCCCGTCGGTTCGGTGGTAAAGGGCACCACGACAACACAGGGGGTAGCTTTTTTCAGTGTTGTCTCAAAGACATCGGCTGCGAGTTCGGCGACGTTCTCGGCTGCGATAACGAGGGCGTACCTGCGTTTTAGGATTTCATTGGCCGCCGCGCTAATCTTGTCCGGCTCGCCTTCGACGGCAAAGGTGTCTAAGCCGAGTGCCGCAAAAGGCATCACAAAATCCGAATCTCCCAATACCGCCGCCTTACCTTCCATTACACACCCTTTACCATTTACCATTTACCAAAATCAATTCTCACCTAAGCGGTCGAGAATAAACTTCGTATCCATTCGATTCTTTTTACACGTCAGAACCATCCGGACGGTTCTGATTTCGTTTTCCTTCATCATCAGAAAAGCAATAACGGGCTGGGGCCCTGCGGTGATGACCCTCGTCGTTTTCAGGAAGCCCATCAAGCAATCCTGGCAACCCTTTTCCAGATGAAGGAACGACTGCTCGGACATGAGGTAGCTGACGCCGGCATCGAGGACACCGTGGTACGGTGTAGCATAAAACAGTGTCGCCAGGGCCTCGTATCCGACACCGAGCCCGTGAACGAAGCGGTCGGTTTCGACAAATCCGCCCACTATAAACAAATTCCTCTCGTCGCGCTCGGCCATTTTAAGCCGAAGCATCGTGCGAATGTTCGTCAAATCTATTTGAGTCCTGAAAAGGGACTCACAAAAGATGCTGCCGCACTCTCCCGCCGACCGAAGATTATAGTCCCAGCCCATTTTATCTATGCCGTAATCAATCCGGCGAATGTCCTTGTTCTGGTAATAACCTAAGATAGCCTCCTCGACGGCGCCCTGCAAATAATCGGGGAAACGTTCGTAGTCCTCATGTTCGAATATCTCCTCGAACTGCTCGGCAGGCACACTTCCCGCGTCGCTGTAATCCACACCCACAGGCTTTCCCGTAACCACACGCCTGACCGCTAAACGCATATTTGCAAAATCCTCACGCGCCCTTAAAAGCTCGACCAGGTTCTCATCCAACATCAAATCGATGAACAATCCCCGCACTGCCGAGCGCCTTTCAAGAAGAATTTGTTCCACCGCCCCGGGGCTTGGCGGCCCTGAGGTCATTGCGTATTCGCTACCCCCTAAAAGTTCAACGGCCGATGCAAAGTCCGGAGCATCGGCCATGTTAAGGAGCACACTTCTTGCAAGCATCAAAGTTTCAAGTACACGCACCTGTGCCGTCGCCCAGATGTACCGCCAGTCTTCGCCACCGATGGGCGGATAACGATAAAAATCTATTACGCTTTGTTCCCGATTCAAATCCACCGCCAGTTCCATCTCGAATTTATCTCTTTCTTTGGTAGGGTGGGCCTTTGGCCCACCTTATCCTTATCTTTATTCTTCAAACAACTCCTCCGCCAGTTCTATCTCGAAGGTATCTCTTGCCTCCGCTAAGAGCACCTCGATACTTGCATTAACGCAAATCCTGCCGCGTTTGAGAATAAATCCGCCGTCAATATCAGCCCGGTCCTCGGATAATTGCAAATTACCTTTGTATCCGGGGCCGAGCTTACGATTGATTTGCTTTATCATCTCGTGGTCGATACGTTTCTCACCGCCGGCGACTATGACCTGCTCGTCACCCGTTTGGACCGCCTTTGACATGAGTGAGGTTATTAGCTTGGCGTATTCACCGTCGCTAAGCCCCTTTAGCCGTTCCCCAACCTTGCCGAACACTTCGGCAAGCAAAGCGACTTTGGCGCCCAGAAACCCCTTTCTGATTTCCATCTTCGCCGTTGCCGACATGCGGGCCTTTTTATCCTCGCCCGCCTGATGCGCCAGCTCTTTAGTCTCCTTTTCGTAATCGGCCAACTGAGACTCAAGCGCAGCTTGGGCCTCGGCCACCTTTTCGCCCGCTGCAGACTTTATTCGTTCTGCTTCTGCACGAGCCTCGGACAATATCTTTTCCACGACCTGTTCTGCATTCATAATAAAATATCCACTTTGCGTAGTTCCTAACTTCACAAATAACGCAACCAGCCTTGAGACCTACACACAACTGTAGTCGCAGCTCAGACCAGAAGGGCGCCGGTGGCCATCGTCGAAATCAACCAGCCTAAGACCGCGTAAATCTCCACCATGACCGCATAAATCACACCGGCCTTAAAAGCCATCTCCGGCCTCTTGGCCGCCATCAAAATACCCGCCGCACAGACCCTGCCCTGGTGTATTCCGGACACAAGCCCGCCGATTGCGATGGGCAGGCACGCGGCAAAAACGGTTATACCCTTTGCCAGAGTCAGTGCTACAGCCGCGTCGCCTGTAAGTTTGCCTAACATGGTAAAGCCCACAAGAAAGCCGTAAATGCCCTGAGTACTCGGCAATACGACCATCAAAAAAAGTTGACCGTATCGCTCCGGTTTCTCACTCAATACGCTCGCAGCGCTCTTGCCGGCCGTCGCAACCCCTATCGCAGAGCCGATGCCCGCCAGAAATACCGCAAAAGCCGCACCTAACAGGGCTATCGGTAATCCGAATGCATCCGTTGTTATACCTGTGTCCATTTTTAAACATCTCCTTAACTAATCTGAATCTTTATTAATATAAATGTGTCTGTAACGCTTGACGAACGGCTCAAACATTTTGCCGCCGCCCTCGAAGAACTTCGGGAAAAACTCTACATATTGCAATCGCAGCGTATGGACGAACGCCCCTAAGCCGCTGATAAATATATTAAACAAATGACCGCCTAAAAGTACCACTATCGCAAGCAAAATGCCGACATATTTCACCTCGCTCGCCATCTTTGCCATCTGGTTAATCGCGGTCGCAAAGCCGGCCGTAACCATACCAAGCGCCATAAGTCTTACATAACTGAGCGTGTCGCCGATATAGAATATCGTACTGAAAAGATTAAAAAATCCCATGCCGAGCCTGCCCGCCCAGCCGCCTTCCCTGTGGCTAAGCAGAAAAATAACACCGGCCGGCACTAATGCGGCTTTAAGTAACACCCCTCGAACAGGTTCTGAGATGCCGACTTTACCACCGAACAGATATGCCACTAACAAATTCAGCATCAACATTAAACTAAGGTGCTGACAAAACGCGCCCAAATAGTCCTTCCGCGCCAGTTTGTCGAAGAAAGCTATCGCCAGACCGAACTGAAGCTGAAAATAGCCGATTACAAGGGCCAGTGCGAAAAATATCTGCGGCTTTTCCATCGGGTCAAAACCAAACTTCAGTATCGCGCCCCTGGCCCTGACCAGCGGCCCGATGTTCAGAAGCTGTATTGAATCACCGAACCAACCACCCGTAAGAGCACCGGCTATAATCGTCGTAGCTGAGCAAAGAACCATCAGCCACGCGAATCTCTTGTCACCCTGGACCTTCTTCAGGAAATACAAAGAGCCTGCAATCATCAGCAGACCGTAACCAGCATCCGTCATGCAAAGCCCGAAAAAAATAGCAAAAAACGGCGCCAAAAATACTGTCGGGTCAAGCTCCAGGTACTGCGGCATACCGTAAAGCCGCGTTATCACCTCGAACGGACGAATCCCTCGACGATTTTCTATCTCGACCGGAGGCTCCTCCCCCTCGCCCGGAAGCACCTCCGTAACAGTCGATGCTGAAAATGAACCCACTATCTCCTCAACACGCCCATAATCCTTTCTCCTCACCCAACCCTCGAAAAGCATAACATTCTCCGTCGCTGGAGATAACGCCCTTGTCTGCTCCCGCAATAACAGATTCTGATAGTGGTCGTAAAGGATTTGCAGTTTGAGTCTGTCTTTTGCAATCTCGACCGCCGAGGAGGTCGATTCGCTCAATTGGCTACTTATCTCTCCCAGACGCTGCTCGCAATCGCCCAAAAATTCACTCACCGTCCCCGTCATCCCCTCGAACCTTGCCGCCTCGAAATCCCCGCTCCGAAGCACCTTCTGAACCTCGCCCACCGATTCATTCATGCACACTATCAGGCACGCATACGCGTTGCTCGTGGTGCCGACCTGCTCAACCGCCGCTCCCAATTCACATAATTTCTCCGTCACCTCATCAAAATGCTGATAGCCCACAAGGCCCGCTATACACGTAGCGGTTTTCAACTGACACATCTCAACAGGCGGTGTCGAAAGCTCCCTCCACGGCAACAACGTCTCGTACGTACCCTGAAGGTTCTCATATTCGGTACTGAGTCGGCCTGTCTCGGCCTCAAGTTGACCCGCATCATCGAGAAGACCGCCCGCTTCGGTGCCGCTGACGACCTCCGAGTACCGCGCCCTGTCCACAACCACCCGCGGCTGCAATATACTCACTGCACCCTTATCCGTCGCATACCGCCCCAAAAATGACAGGCATCTTTCAAGCCGAACCACCATATCTTCAAGGTCTTTGGGCTTGGACAGATCTATCTGCAGCTCCGGCCAATCCTTTGTGACCATCGCACGCTCCGCGTCTAACAGCTCAACGATGCCCGCCTGCTGGAGCTCCTCAAGAAGCTCACCGGCTTCTCCTTGATAGACCGCAATCAGTATTTTCATCATCCGTACAACAGCCATACCGCTCGTCTCTTACAACTAAAAACTAAAAACTAATTATGTCCCTGACCACTTTTTCCACACACCCCTCCATCTTTTCCACGGCCTTTGCCTGCAATTGTTGCCTTTGCTCGCCGGCCTGGGCTTTAAGCTTTTCTACTTCCCGACTGCCTTGCTCTTCCGCCTGTTGAACGGCACGCGAAATTGCTTCTTTACGTTTCTGCTCCGCTTCACCCAGACGCCCGGACTCCTCGGCCCTCGACTCTTCAATCATCTGTGCCGCTTCCGCCTTTGCCTGTTCGAGGATGTCTTTGGCCTGAGCCTCGGCCTCTTTAATCTGCTTTATAAGTTCCATATCACCTTTCCTGTGATTAAATATTTCGAGGGTAAATGCCGGCCACACGCCACTCCTAACCGGTCTCTATCAGCTTCTTCTGCTCCATTGCGAAGATAATCTGCTCGGCTAATTGCTCAATGTTGAACATCGAATTATCCAACATGAGGTTAAAGGCCGGCTCGCGCGGGTTCTTCTCCTCGTAAATCTTGCGGAGGTGTTTGCGTTGTCTTTCGACTTCCTCAATCCGGGCGACCGCACCGGCGCGTGTAAGTTTCTCGCGGACACTCACCCTGGCGATGCGCCATTCTTTGGGCCCTTCGATCCGTACACTCAGACCGCCGTCCAGGTCGGCCGTCGCTGCCGTGCCGCCCTGGCCGATTATGACGGTGTGGCCCTCAAACGCGGCGGTGCGGACCATGATAGTAATCTTGTTGCGAATCTCGTAACCATCGGGGATGCCCCTGTGGCGCATGCCGTGGAAAAAATCCTTCAGAAGACTCGGCTTGGAGAGCCGCTCCTTCTCGATGACCTCCTGTGCAAGCCCCGTATCCTGGGCCAATTGCTTCAGAAGCTCCTTCTTGAAGACCCGCCATTTGCCGTCATCGGCACGCTCGTCGAGCTTTTTTACCAACAAATCGCCCAACTCGTAGCCGTCACAGCCGTATTGACGCGATATAGTTATAAAAGGGCCGGGCTCTTTCTTCTCTATCTTATCTAAGTTACCACGAATATAAGATGATAGTGTCGGCTTAGGCATCCTTACTGGCTCTGAAACTCAAAACTCAAAACTCAAAACTCAAAACTCAAAACTCAAAACCGATAGCCATCCCCCTCGCTCCATCGGGCCACACCTTAACCAGCCGGATTCGATAAGTCAATCATAATTCCCGCAAATTTTCAGCCGTTTAGCATCGGATATGGAAAGTGAGTTTATCCTGAGCACATTCGGCTCCGCTCAGGGTAAACTGTGTCGAAGGGATGTTCCTTCCGTACTCCAGTATCCAGTGTCGCTCTCTTCGGTAAAATTCAAGTAGGCAAACTCACCGAACAGTTCTTTTGCCTTTTTATCGTACGCCTTCGCCGCCTCGGTCTCGTCCTGGAAGTAGCCGAGGTGGATTATTTTTGAGTTGTTGCAGATCATCGCCCGAAATTTCTTACGGTTTTTTGACCAGTGTACGCCTTTATACTCGGATGTTCCGCCGCGGTTAGGCCGTCTGTTCCGCTGGTTTTGTTTGTGGGTGCACAGCCGAAGATTACTCCTGCGATTATTAAGCCCGTTGTGGTTGATATGGTCAACTAAAAGACCTTTCGGAGCTCTGGTAATCAGACGGTGCATCGACAGCGGCATACCATCTCGTCTAAACGTTTTGGCGTACCAGGTCCTGCCTTCTTTCACCGCACACCATTTATAACTACTGAGCCGGAGGTAATCTTCGGCATCGACAATTGCGTATTTACCCCAAGTTAGTTCAATCAGCCTGGTACCTTCTGAAGCAGGCTCATTTGTTCGTCGTTGGTCGTTGGTAGTTCGTAGAGGGTAACTGGTAACTGGTGATTGGTTAATTGTTGTTTTTGTTGACATTTCCTTTTCCTTTCTGTTTTTGCAACTCCAATTTTCAATTTCAAATCTACAATCTAAAACTGCCTTGAGGCAGTAAAATTCATTCTGTGTTAGCGAGATTTTCAAAACCAACACAACTTTCCTAAATTTGTACTTTTTCTCCGGGGCAAAAAAAGTTGCCCCTCCACCCTTTGCACAAACTTGCAGGTTTGGTGCGAAAATCGGGAATTTATTTGTTGATAAAAATCGCTAAGTGTATGCCAGATATGGAGTAAAAAAATTTTATTTTTTTTGCGAATAGCAAGATAGTGCAAGCGTGTTTGGTGTTATCTGGACATGTCCTATCCAGAATTTCGAGCGGTGGTTTCACTCAACTGCTGCGTTACTTACCTTGTCGCTAATCCAAATTCGATCTTGAACGTTGAATGTTCGAAGTTTCATCACGCCTCAGGTTGACCGGCGTAAGCGGCGTTCTCGCGAAAAGGCCCTTCAGGGCCGAAAGACTCCCTTTACGGTGAAAAATTTTTTCCTTCAGGGCCGGAAGAATTTTCTTTTATATGTCTTGACATGGTGAAATAGCGGAGGTATTATTTCTGATGTTGAGGTGAGCACCGCACCATATTCTTTGGTGCGGGATAAAAATTCGATTACGATATCGGGTAGGGTGGGCAAATTTATTTCCTGCCTGAAGGCAGTGGCCCACCGATGTACTATCCAGTAAATAGCATGTGGCCAAGCGTAAGTGTCGTGGTTCAAAAAAATACCGGACACCTCCTATGAAGCCCCCTTTAATTTCCCTAATTTTCTACGTTCATTGCAACCCAAAGATGATGTAGTTCTATTTCATTATTCACTATGTCGCCGGTTCTGCTATGAATTGAGCGATAACTGTAGATGCCCCTTGATGTATCTCCTTCGAATGCTTTAAGACTTTCATCATCAGTCCAAATACAACCATCTCCTATTGGGTTGCTTACAAGTTCCGAAATCCACCCATTGATTTTCTTATGCCAGTAGCAAGCAGAATGGTCCTGTACATAACCAATTATAGCTGCCAAATTCAATTTTGCTCCATGTAGACCAAGCTTGAATCGCTGAATTCCACCGCTTCTCTTATTAGGTTTAGTTCCTGTAACATACTCTTTTTCGTAATCTAATGAGCGAGCAGGAAGTCGCTTGCATTCAATGACAAGCACAGGATCATATTTGGTATAAGTCTGTGCCTCAATAATCATTTTTTTGTCTGGCAAAGCGGATATGTCAACATTTCGATTACTATACTGTGGTTCCTCATGACCAAATTGAATCATTGGAAAACCTTTGCGGGCTTCTAAATTTAGAAACTTTGATAACTGTGAATTCAGCTTAGGCTCTGATTGCCCAAATGGCCGGTCTGGATCGTCCCGCCAGATGGGTAATTGTTGCTGAATAAAAGTTATTATTGTAAGCTGAAAAGTTTGGAACTTAATCCCGGATGTGATTTCTCCTGTATATTGCTTTTTGTTAATTTGTTCCCCACGCATATTTAATAGCCCTGTTGATATAAATCTGTAAGAGTGTCGTCGGCATCGCGAATCGCTGTTGAGCGAATCCAGTAACGTAGCCTGTCTGGTTTGACGATCAATAAAACATTTTTGTCGTAAAAACGAATAACTCTTACCGTTCGCAAGCGCTCATGGTTTTCATAATAAATTAATTTTTCAAGATTTGCCTCCGCATCACCGTCAAGCCACGTAAGTTCCGGGGAATCGCCAAAATAAAACGTCTGACATATCAGGTTATTCCAAAAAAACGTGGTCCCCGCTTTTAGATTTTCATAAATACTTCCAAGCATTTTGCAGAACATTTTCGAATAGTTTTCTACATCGCTTTCTTTAGCTTTCTCTCGTAGTAACTGTGAATTCTGGCCGAGTCGAACATAGTCGGCCATATACTTAAGTACATCATTCTGGATGACTTTCTCCCAAAAAGAAAAGTCTAGCGATTGTGGTTGTTCAGGAAAAGGTAGCCGGTCGATGTCCCATTTGAGTATAGCAGTGGATTTTGACACAAAAGAACGTGCCCCATACAGCATAACTGTGAAACGAAGAATATCATGTCGAGCGCAAAACAATTTGTATAACCGTAGCAATTCAGGTTTTTCCGATGTGGGGGCATGAATTCCGACAATTTCATTACGGTAGGAGAGGAATTCCTTATCCCAAAATGCAACTGGAAGGGTCTCCAGCTCCCTGATTAAGATAAGCGGTGGTGAAAAATTATCTTCTCCTCTAGGCCCTTCAAATTTTGCCTCATATACTTGGACAATCTTACTTTCATCTATTCCATCTGAAGTAAGTGCGTCATTGGGTAAACATTTCTTATTCTTTAGAAACAATGCAGGGTGTTTTCGGTTGCCAACAATAAAACCTTCGCCATACTTCCACCCTTTCTGGACCACATATTCTTTCAACGTCCGCAGACCACGAAGGTTTTGTGATATGTCAATCAGCCGTCCACCACCAAGAAGATTTGCTCGCCACACATAGGGATCAGTCTGAGCCTGTTTCTGCGAAATACGATGACGGTCGTAATGGTCCAACTCGAAGCAAATTTTTTCTTTAACGCTTACAGTTCTCCTAAACGTCCAATGAGCAATTGGATGGTCTCTTGCTGGTTTGCCTGTGTGGGCAAATAGTGCGACTGTTTTCGGGTCTGCCTCATACAGTTTGCGAATCGAGGTGAAATCAAGAATTGTGCCGATTTGACACTTTTGAAATATGTTCGTACGGAATGTGTTAATGTTACGGTTGTAAAGAAAACCTGCAGGTTGAATCAAACAAACTCGGCCACTGTTGGGTTTTAAAACAGTCAAAGCCTGCTCAAGAAACAAATACGCCGTTTGTTTGTCTGGCAATAAACCGCGACTACAATCTTGCTGCTGCGCGATTTGATCAACTTTTTCTCCGGCCTCCGTTAGTTCGGATTCAAATGGTGGATTACCAATAGCTATATCAAATTTTTTGTCAAGTATATTTTGACTGCCATTTTGAAAATTAATGAGTAAATCGAAAAAATCTGACTCAAATAAATTAGAATCACGTAAATAGTCAAATTTAAGCTCATTCCAGATAACATTCGGCCTGAGTGCATCGCAGATAGCCAAAGATAAACTGAAAGCTGTTAAATCAACCGCATTCCTGTCCAAATCAACACCGTAAATACATTTGCTGAGAGTTTTTTTAAGTTTTTCAACAGTAGGATTTTCCCAGTCATTATTGCTTCTCCACAAATTAATCAATCTCTTAAAAGCTCCTACAAGAAAAACACCCGAACCACATGCGGGATCCAGAATGCGTTCCTTGCCGGTTATCCCGTTATAAGGCATTGCATGATCCAGCAATAAAGCTGCTAAAAATGGAGGCGTATAGACAGTCCCATGCCCACCCTTTATGAATCTTTGATAAAGATGGCTGATAATTTCAACAGGTAAATGTTCAAATGAATATTGTTCCCAAAGATATCTCTGTTTGCCCAGTGTTCTTGCTTCCACAAAATCGGCAAATGTTTTAAGGGTCGTTTTTGTTAGTTTTTGCGGACTGAATCTTTTAATATCAAACACATCACCATTGAATTTATCACCAAGAAACTTCAATAATCTATTAACCTTTTCAGGCTCATAGCTTTTTAGCACTTCGAAAAAACTTTTAGCCCCTTTATGAAATTTGCCAAACCAAGCACGAGTTGGAAAAACTTCTCGATCTTCAAGATACTTGATGAGTACCATTAATAAAAGCATCCGACGTTGAAGAGGATGATTTTCTCCATCAATATCCTTGTCAGCCTCGACAATCGCCTGAATCAGGGATTGGTGCGCAGCCCTATCATGATTTGCTAACTTTTTATTGTCAGGGTCATCCCAAAAAGTTCCATCGGCAAGTTTTAATGCCGAGAATTTTTTTATCTCATCAGAAATTTGACCAGCAGTTATCAATAAATCTTTTTTAAATGTTTTTGCGGGGTTGTATTTGCACTCTCGCTTGTTTTTATCCCAAAAATCGGGTTCTCTCGAACAAGCTAATATATCTATCTGGCTTGCTCCGGCAATATAAAGTAGCGGAGTTGTCCCCTGGAGCCAGACTTGGCGATGAAGCCCAGATAAAGTATTTTCATCAAGTTTGTCGCCAGAGTTATCAACTACGTAAGCTGCAACTTGCGATGAGCGTCCATCTGAAAACCGACGGAAAAATACAAAATCAATTATCGGTTTATCATTTTTTGTTTTAAAAGTCTTGGCTTCAACTACTACAGCTTGTTCATCAACAGGGAGTTTTTTCGCGATGCTTTCTTTAACAGAAACTAAGCCTGATGTCGGCTTGCCATCCGCACGAATAAAACCAACAGATTGAAGAGCCATGTTAGCCATTTCAGCAAATCCTGTTGCAACAATAACTTTCTAAATTTTTCCCTCCTTCAGCAAGCCTACGGAGGGCTACGCTACAACTTATATGAAACTGTCGATTTTCGCTACACAAATCTTTTCTGTCACCTCATGCAGTTTTTGGACGCATATAGTTAAATATTATGGTAAAAGAAGTGGAAAAATCAAAGTGAAAAAAAATCTTTTTTTTCTTGCAAAGGTTGTAACGGGATTGTAAGATATAGAAAACTGAATATTGGAGGCTGATTTTAATCGGCCGGAAATCACTAGGATTGCTGTATTGACTGCCTGACGAAGGATAAGGCTATAGCCGTATGGTTGTAGTAAGGTGTAGTGGTCATGCAGGAAGCCTGGTGTTCTTCGTATATACGGAGGGCACTTCGGCTTTTTTTGCCGTCGTGGGCGTTAACGCGCCTTTGCTTGGCACAAAGCTGCGGGTGTACCGTATGTATAAAAAGAGCACCACTGGATTCCTGTTCCTCTACACGGGGTCTTATCCCCCTGTCGGGCGGGCTTGATGAAGGTGGTGCTCTTTTTGTATGAGCACTTCCGGATAAACAAGGTGATACGCTTGGTCGGAGATTGTGCGCATGGATAATCGTAACTGTTGGTAAAGGGCAGTAATGGCAAAAGGAAAACACCCTCAAAGGCTTGATTTGTCGCGGCTCGATGTTCGGGCTGGGAATGTACTGCGAAGATTGGGGGTCGATACGATTGAAAAACTCCTGACAGTGACCGAACAGGATATGACAGCAATGAGAAATTGCGGCAGGCTGACGATAGCGAAAATTATACGGTTGCAGGCTGAATATGGAAAAAGGCCTTCGTTTATAAAATATCAGCGAGAGACAATCGATAAAACAATCGCCGGCGGCTGGTCGTATATGAATAGATTGATTGGGGTTGCAATAGCCGCAGGGCAAGTTGTTGCGGGAGCAAAGCCTGATGGCCGTTATCACTGTCGTGTCAGTAAGCAGCGGTACAATATGCTCCGCCGAGCCCTGGAAGCGTTAAGAAAACAGCAAGGAGGATAGATGTTGTAAGTTGAAGCTTCGCCGGGGTGTTCGAATATACGCTGTCGTTGTAGCATGGTCGCGCGACCGGGTCCGGCCGGCCTTAGAGCCTGAAAGCGCTTAAAGGCCGGGACATGTGCTGGTGTCCTTTATAAAGAGCCGGCCGGACTTCTATTTTTTCAAGACCACCTTTACCCACACGATGAATTAAAGATGTCCGGTACGGGAGGGATTGGAATTTTCCATTTTCTATCCATTCGACACCGCTCAGGACAGGTTTACTATTGGTGTGGATTCGCTACGCGATGGTGGTTTAAACAGATCCCTCCTCTACGGTCGGGATGACAAAAAAATCCGTGTTAGTCAGTGAAATCCGTGTCTAAGACACTCTGTTCTCTCTGTGTCTTCCTTGGTCCGTCATAGCCTTGGCGACGGCGACTGTGGCCAAAAAAAATACACAACACGTTTACCCTGAGCATAGTCGAAGGGCTTTACGCTACTGAACGTAGTGAAATCCCGCGTGTCCCGAAACCCCGGGGGCGCGCCGGGATACGCTACACCCTCCTTTCCGTGGAAGGTCCGATATTATCGCAACCGATGCGGCCGGCGACGGGCTTTTGATTTTACCATTTACCATTTATAATTTACAATTGGGGCGGTGGTTTCCACAACAGTAAGGTTGTCTGCTGATATTAAGGCAAAGAGAATAAAATATCGTCGGCTTGTCAACTATTTGCTTGATTTTATCGCCAAATGTGGTATAATATGGGTTGATATTGGGGGAAGGATTTCCGTCCCCTTTGTGGCGGTACTATACCCAGGTTAAGGGGGTGTATGGAAGAAACACCAAAAACAATTGAAAGCGGACAACGGCTTCCTTTTGGTGAGTGGCTGGTCGGCAAGAATCACATTACGCACAGACAGCTCCGCGAGGTATTGAGCGAACAACAGCACAATGGCGGCCGGTTGGGACAGGTTCTGCGCAAACTTAAGATGTTGGATGACGAGGAGGTGACACGTTCGTTGGCTGAATACCTCGGACTGGAGTATATGAGTCTGCATAATCCTGCTGAGATAGAGGTTGACGTAGCCAGGGAGATACCGGAGAGAATCGCAAAGCGATTTTGTCTTATTGGAATAAACCGGGAAGATGACCATATAGTCGTGGCCATGTCGGACCCCCTTAATATTGTCGCGATAGACACGGTCCAGTTCAGAACAAGGTACAAAGTCAAGCCGGTCATCAGCTCTGCGAGAAACATCAAAGACGCGATAGATCTAATCTACCACGGTTCTCATGTTGCCGAGCAAAGGCTTCGCGACCTGGTTGAACTGGAACTTAGCACAGGCGAGGAGGACATACGTGACGAGGAGCTTTTAGAGGCGGACATTCGCAGTACAGAGGAGGCTGCGAGTAAGGCCCCTGTGATTCGTTTTGTGGATCTGTTGTTGGGTCAGGCGGTGAAGCGCAAGGCGAGCGACGTGCATCTTGAGCCTCAGGAAAAGTCGATGGTGGTTCGGATGCGAATTGACGGTATTCTTCGTGAGACGGTTCCTCCGCCTCGCAAGATGCATTCGGCGGTTATAACAAGGGTCAAGCTGCTATCGGGAATGAACATTGCCGAACGCAGGTTGCCGCAGGACGGGCGATTCAAGATCAGGGCCCCCGGGCGGGATATCGACGTGCGTACAAGCGCGCTTCCGACGATATACGGTGAAAAGATTGTGATGCGAATTCTGGATAAACAAGCTGTAACTCACGACCTTGACCTTCTTGGTTTCAGCCCGGAGTTTCTGCTTCAATTCAAGCAGGTGCTTCGACAGCCGTACGGGATTGTAATCGTCACCGGGCCGACTGGCAGCGGTAAGACGACTTCATTGTATTCAGCGCTTAATTATCTGAAAGACCCAAGGAAGAATATCAATACGGTGGAAGACCCTGTGGAGTATCGGCTCGAAGGCATCAACCAGGTTCAGGTAAGGCCGGACATTAATCTTGGTTTTCCCTCCTGCCTCCGTACAATTTTGCGACAGGACCCGGATATAATTTTAATCGGTGAGATTCGTGACAAAGACACCGTTGATATCGCAATACAGGCGTCTTTGACGGGGCACCTGGTTTTGAGTACTTTCCATACGAACGATGCAGCCGGAGCAATAAGCAGACTTGTATTTATGGGTATCGAGCCGTTCCTTCTGGTATCGAGTCTTAGTCTTGTAGTGGCTCAGAGACTTGTTCGGAGGATTTGCGAAAACTGCAAGGAACCTGTCCGGCTGAGTGAGAAGCAACTGATGCAGCTTCGGGTTGACCGCGATGAGGCTGAGCAACATACAGTTTACCATGGGCGGGGCTGTAAGGCTTGCGACGGAGCCGGTTATCTGGGACGGCTTCCTATATTTGAACTTCTGATTATGAATGATACGATGCGCCAATTGATCGCCTCTGGTGCCGCCGAGAGTGAGATTCGCGCGTTGGCTCAACAGGCCGGCGGGGGCAATCTTCTTGAGAGCGGCATAAAAAAAATATTTGCGGGAGACACTACCGCCGAGGAGGTCCTTGAAGCTACTTTTTCAGGTTCTACGGAAATGCAGGAATAAACGCGTGGTATATTGACGGTGTTTTCCAGCTTGCAGTTAGCTGCGTTTACACTAAAATAATTAAGCTTACTATCATCGTCTCTCGCCTTCACTCATGTGACAAAGGCGGTCTGGCGGCAGCAAAAAAGTTGTTTTTGAGAAGAAATAAATTTAAAATAAATGTTGACTTTTTCAGGCAAAGGCGGTAGAATACAATCAACTTGTTAGCGGGGCATGTCCGGAGGAGGGCAGGTACCTGTCGCAAGCCCGAGGTTTCAGACTGAGTTAAAGAGTCTGTTGAGTGTCTGCTGCCCGGTGCGGCGGACGAAGATGTGAGGTGCCTGGATGAATAACTTTGCGTACAGAGTACGTGACCTGGCCGGGGAAGAAAGGATAGGCTACAGGCGAGGTGCTTCCGGAGAGGAAGTGTATGCGTGGCTCCAAGGCAAGGGTCTTATCCCTGTCGAAGTGGTCCCTGTCACTTTGAGTACGGTGGCGAAGGACCGCGGTATGGGTTACAAAGAACCCAAATATTCTGAGTTGGCGGCATTCTGCTGGCAGTTGGCTACGATGCTGGACGGTGGAGTGCTGATTACGACGGCGATAGAGACGATTGCCGAAGACATTGAGAACCCTCCTTTCCGACATGCACTGTTGAATGTGGGCGAATTTATCAAAAAAGGTGAGTCCCTGTCCACCAGTATCTCACGATTCCCCAAGGTTTTCAACAATTTGTTCTGTGCGACGATAGTGGCGGGTGAAACGAGCGGCTCGCTTTCAGAGGTACTGCGGAGACTGGGGGATTACTATACGCGTCGTGACAAGTTCGCCAAAAAGATACAGACTGCGCTGGCATATCCGATATTTGTGGTAAGTTTTGTATTCGTAATCCTAATAATTATGATGGTTTTGATTATCCCGAGATTCCGCCTGATATTCGAGCAGATGGGCAGCAAACTGCCCACTTTCACGCAGGGATTTATGAATTTTTATGACATGATGGCAAGTCATAGCTTGCTTATCGTTGTCTCTCTGGTATCATTTGTTGTCTTGTTCTTAATCTATAATAAGACGCACGAAGGTCATATGAAGCTGTGCAAGCTTGCCCTATGTGTGCCTTTGGTCGGTAAGATTGCGTCACAATCGTTCATTGCGACTTTTTGCAGAACGATGGCGACGCTTTTGTCTGCGGGTGTTTCAATCATCGAGTCGTTCGACATCCTTTCTGAGATGACGTCCAATGCCGTGATAAGAAATGCAGTGATCCACAGCAAGGAGAACCTGATTGAAGGTTCGGGCGTGTCTTTGGCGATGGTGGAAACCGGTTTTTTTCCGAACATGGTAACGCGGATGGTTCAGGTTGGGGAAAGAAGCGGCACGCTGCCTGTTGTGTTGGAAAGGGCCAGCGACTATTACGAAACGAAGATGGATACGACTATAACAACTCTGTTGAATCTTCTTGGTCCTGTTGTGATTGTAATTGTAGGTGTGGGAGTATTGGTAGTGGTAGTGGCGTTATATCTGCCGATTTTCTCGATGTCGGATGCTACGTTTACGTAAGCTAAAATTATGAGAAAGGCAAGAGGATATAGTTTGGCTGAACTGCTTACAGTGATTTTGATTGTTGGTATGTTAGCCGCGATCGCACTGTCGCTGATGCGTGGGCGCGTTGACTCGGCCAAGTGGACGGAAGGTAAAGCCATGGCCGGCTCGATTGCCACTGCGATTCGTGCTTGGGTCGCGGGCTATAATATGCCCGGTTCATGGACCAACGCACCTGGAAGTCTGGACGCGGGGGAGTTGGGTTTTGCGCAAAATGACCTTTATGGTACGTATTTTATCCCGGATAATTTTACCTGGGTTGTGGATTATGACGGCGAGAATCTGCAATATGTTATTACCATTACGAAGCCTGTTTTAAGCTGGAAACCAGACCAGATGATACTTAACACAGGAGTTTGGCAAGAAGAAAATGAATTATAATGTTGAAAACCTAAGATATGTTATCATAGTAACAAAACCGGTTTATAAGCTGGGAACCGGACCAGATAGTGCTTGATGATAATGGAACATGTACGGAGATAGTTTTATAAGCGGAAAACAGACTAAATAATTGATAAAATGAACTGAAGACAGATGTATGAAATGCCGAATTAAGTAATGATACTGCGTGAGTATCATAAAATTTTAGCAAATTTTTTGGAAGGAGTAAGTTATGTCTAGAAAAGGGTTTACATTAGTTGAGTTAATGGTGGTAATTTTGATCGTTGCCATATTGGCAGCGGTCGCGATTCCGATCATGCGAGGTCGCATTGATGCGGCCAAGTGGTCGGAAGGCAAGGCCATGATGGGTACTATCGCCACAGCCATCCGAGCGTACTGTGCAGAGTGGGACGGACCGCCGGAAAATCTCGATTTGACAGGTCTCGACATGGACGCTGACCTGGGTTTCCGACGAGGTGACTTAGTGGGTACCTATTTTACTCAGGATCTGTTCTCGATTATTGAAGGTGACTACAATGTGCCAACCAACGTGTTGACCTTCAAGATCGAGGCTTCGAAAGGTGCCGGGATCAACGCCCCTGACACGTACACACTGGACAACTTCGGTAACTGGGTTGCCGCTGCGGCGGGCCCCTAACAGTTAGTTCCATTTGGCCTTAAAAAGCTGAATACAGAAGAGAGGAGGGGCACGGAGGCCCCACACTTTCTTTTTGTCCGGAATAAAGGGCAAGGAGAGGGTGTTTTTTCTTCGCTGTGTGTTTAATTGTAACGGAGATTACGGGTGATGAAGTATGACCGGTAAACGGACAAAGTTTGCACACGGCATGACGTTTGTGGAAGTGGTTATAGCCGCCGTGGTCGTAAGCGTGGCGGCTACCGGTGTGCTAAGTTACGGCTACCACGGAGCACGTCAAAGGCGGATGGCTCGTGCACAGAGCACAAGCACGCGGGTCGGTCGCTTTTTATTAGAGGACTGGAAAGGCAACGGTGGCTCTATATTTTACGCCAGGGCCGTTAGTGGGGTGCCGAATCCTGTCGAACTGGATATGGGATTCGAATACGTCGAGACGAACTACAAAGTTGGCGGCCTAATTGAATGTGTCTATGAACTCACCGTTGACAGTATTCCGCTACGTGTTACACTGAGCCGTCCGGTTGGCTATCTGAGGCTGGTTGAACTGACCGTAATGGTAGGATGGCGCAGCGACCTCAGAGACGGTCCGGTTGAGGATAGCGACCCATCGGTTGTGCTGACGACAAATGCCAGAATTGACCAGGTGGGTGATTGAAAATGGAAGCGTGCAGAACAGCATTCAGGAGCAAACGGAGGCTTGGAGGGGGAGTAGCGCTGATAGAAGTGGTGATGGCAGCAGCTATCAGCATGATTCCCATATCTGCCATTGTGATTCTTTTAATTGGCGGTCAGCGCAGTTGGCGTAGGGGTTATAATTCAGCGAACAGGCAGATAGAAATAGAGGGCCAGGCGGCTACGGCGATTTTCGGGCGGGTCGGGCGAAAGAGCGACTACGATAACTGTAAGATTTCTCGTATCACCAAATTGACATATAAGTTAATCTGCGGAGAGATAGTAGAATTCAGATATTGGGGAAACAAGCGAACCAATTTCGTCGGCAGCGGGGGAGGTTCTGGAGCAGGTCCTACAGAGTACGCACGGTTCTATCTTGACGGAGATGACAAGCAATTGAGGGTTGATTATGGTCCCTACCCTCTTGGATCGAGGCGCAGGGCAGCTCGGTCTGTGCCTATTGCGGACAATGTTACGGGTGTTGAGTTCAGCCGGGTAAGGTTTAACAATATCGGTCAGGGCAGCGTCAAGATGAAGCTTACACTGACAGACCCTGCTGACGGTAAAACGATTACGATAACGGCGGCAACGTTAATGCGAAACTGATTTGGTGTTTTAGAAGCAGGTCGAACACAGTAGTTACAGGTAGAGGACTTTTGCAAAACTTTAGTAATTTCAGGAATCGGGGGTTGGTTACGAGATACACAAACAAAAGGTTTGTTAAGATGCGGGACAACGGCTCTGTGCTTGTGTTGGTTTCTGTAGTGGTTTTCGCTCTTACGATACTGGGCCTTGGGATTCTAACAGCAGCTTACGGTGCGAGGCTGCGTGCGACAAGGTTGCGGTACAATACGATGGCAGAACTGGTAGCCGAGGCGGGTTACGAAGAAGCAATTCGATGGATGAATCAGCAGCCGGACGTGCTCAGTTCGATGGCCGGTGGGGGCAGAGGAAGCATCGGTAGAGGCTCCGGTACAATATCAACAACCAGAATAAAGAAGACCTCATCGCCCGACCGTTTTGTTGGCGGCAGCTTCACATACAGTATCAGCTTTGACCGCTTTTTGGGCACTCAGCCTGTTTACGAGATAGTGTCAGAGGGTTATTACGGCCAGTTCAGCAGAAGGGTCCGGGCTTTCGTGGTTCAGAAGGTGGGCGGCTCGGATATGGGTATGTGCAGAATACCGTCCGGTAACTGGAGTGCGGAGCGGGCGTATTTTACCGGCGAAGATATTGTCGAGACTCCCATCCACATCAATATCGAGGATACGGCGCAGGACAGCTCTGAGGATATTTATATATGGCGGCGTGACAGGCTGCGGTTCAGCTACCGGGTCTCGATGGGCGAATCGCGTTATACGTGGTGGGTGGACGGCCAGGACAAGTACAGCAGTCTGATCAATCTTTTTAAGAAAGGTATTTATTTTGACCAGTCTGAATGCAATGTAACCGATCCTTCAGGCAGCGGCATTAACACCAGCGCTATGGCGAAGGTCGGCCGTTTCCTGCGCACCACATCGAGCGCCTTCAATTTTTGGCCTGTGGCGGCGCCCGAGGTAGCTCCGGTAGATTCCGCCTGGGTTACAGCACCGGCAGTTCAACTGGAATTCTACGTCAGCGGCGAGGGGGCGGGCATGGTTCGTATAACGGACAACTGCACCGTTTGTTGCACTTCCGGAGCCGGTTACGACTTTATGCTTGCCGCAAAACAGGTAAATCCTTATACGCTGTATCCCATTTACGGTTATCATTATGCCGACAGCAGTGGGTCGGCGAACTTTCCAATTACGTCCACTTATGTCAGACAACAGGTATCTACACCGTCAGGCAGAGTGGCGAGCGCAGACGCCGGGGGCCAGATATTTGTTAAAGGTAACGTAATCATAAGTGGAGCGGTGGGTATCGACTCCGCCGGAAACATGGTCATGGCAGGTACGCGGCTTTACAGTAAGTTAAGAGGCCGGCTTATGGTGGTCGCGACGGGCAACATATGGATTGTCAGCCCGATAGTATATGCGGGCCCACAAGACCCGCCGGAGTATGAGGGCGGCTATTTGACCAAGCTGGTCCCGAGCCCGCAAAATACAAATGCTTTGGGCCTGTTTTCGCAATTTGGGGTGGTTAAGGTTATTGACCCGAAGTTGAGTTTGAATGTTCCTCCGAGCAGCAGCGGCAACCCGAATATCCCGGAGGTCTATACAGACGCCGAAGGGGCGGTTTTGACCTATCAGCCGGTCGGCTTTCAAGCGGCCCTGCCGTCACGTTTATGGGACAGGCAGTTGCAGTCGCCCCAGTTGCCTGGGCCTTCAATGGTGGTACAGGCGGCGATAACGGCATGTGGGGGCGGCTGGGGGGCTGAGAATGTCGGTGGCAGGTTGAACGTGAATCCGAACTGGAAGGACAACTTGATTGTTGCCGGGTCGATAACCGAATCAGTGCAGGGCAAAGTTTCCGATGCGACGGGTAACGGTTTTCGAAGGTGCTATTACTTTGATGGTCGGCTGTTAAGAGGGATTCTGCCTGGTGATATGTGGTTGCAGAGCAAGTATGTCCCGACGCCTGGCGGATGGAGCGATTTTCGGCTCTGAGTGAGTGCGAAAAGCCCCTCCATGTTACCCTCGCTTATGTTCTTAAATGTTTTTGCGGCTTATTGCGCGATTGATATAAGTGTTTATATTTCAAAGGCTTAACACAAATAAGAATGGTATATCCATCCGCCGGGGTAGTGGAGAGGGCAAAATTATTTGGTTGAGGCCTTTAATCCACTGAACTAAGCCCGACAAAAACCCGAATTATATACAGCGAACATAGAGAAGGTGCATATACAGGACGTAATGGGAATTTTTTTGTTAGATTTTTGGTTCGGAAAGCACAGGGAAGTATATTGAACTTCAAGCGTCTATTCTACGGCAGCAGGGACGTATTCGGACTTGATGTAGGCTCATCGTACGTAAAAGCAGTACAATTGCAACAAGACGGGCAGGGTTACAGCGTGTTAACGGCTGGTTGGAGCCAGATTGCTCAAGATGGGGCCGATGACCGTGCGAAGATAGAGAACGTAGTAAAGGCCATACGCAAATGCATCAAATCCGCCCAGATCAAGACGAAATACGCTGTATGTGGGATAAGCGGTCCGAATGTGGCCCTTCGTCGTTTCCGGTTTCCATCGGTTGGGGTTGACGAAGTCGAAACGGCGGTTCTATCCGAAGCGCAGCAGGCTTGTCCGTTTGAGCGGGGTCAATTCATAGTAGATTACCAGTTGTTCAAAAATAATACGGTTGGTGATTTGTCGGAAGCGAACAACTCTCAAAAGAGTCGAGCAATTCGTGGTGTGTTGGCGGCGGCGACTATGGGTATAATAGGTCATAAGAGCCAGGTTGTTAAAGCGGCGTCATTGAATTGTGTTCTTATTGACGTTGACGGGCTGGCTTTGTTAAACTGTTTTTTGGAATGTGAAAAACGCGAGTGCGGCGAAGCGGTAGGCATCATTTGTGTCGGCAGCAAATTCACGAACTTTGCCATTTTGGGTGTTGACGGCGTACCGTTTGTTCGTGACATTCCCCATGCGGCCGATGAAATTGTTTCCGATATTGCCGGCAAGCAGAACGTTTCTTCACAAGTTGTTCGAGATATTCTGGACGGTTCGTCAGATAAGAATATCGCGGATTTTGAAGGGGGTATGGAAAGGGGTTGCGCGGGCTTGAGCGGTGATATTGTACAGACATTGCGATATTACAGCGCCCAGGAGGGTCAAACGGTGCGCAAGATATATGTATGTGGTGGTTTTGCCCAGGCGAAGGGTTTTGTTGAGCTTCTAAACAGCCAGTTGCCGGCCGAAGCAGTGGTATGGAATCCGTTCGAGAGGATTCATTTTGCGGGCAGCGGCCGCAGTGCGAAGATGCTTAAAGAGCACGGCTGCCGGCTGGCATTAGCGGCCGGGCTTGCGATGAGGACTATTTAAGATGTTGACCATTGATTTGCTTAAAGGCCAAGGCATCCCGGTAAGGACCAGACCGGCTGGAGCGAGTCTTCTGGCAATCGTCATCGCTGTGCCTGTCGTTGTCACAATAGTAACGCTCGGAAACTATGTGCGTGGCGGGATAATGCTGAGAAACCAACAGCAACTTTTGACTACTATTCAAACGGACATTTTCAAACTTGCCAATAGTGTAAAGTATAAGCAAGATGCCGAGCGTCAAATAGATGATATGAAGGCGTGCTTTGTGGAAGTGGATGAGGCTATATTGCAGCAAATCCAATGGTCGCCTGTTTTGCAGGTTTTAGCAGAGAATATGCCCGCCTCTCTTGTATTGTCGAGCCTTAGTATAAAATCCGAGATTGAAAGTAAAGAGGTTTCACAGCGAAAGAACCCATCGAAGCGGATGTCAGTTCCGGTTCCGAAAAGGATCTTATACATAAACCTTTACGGCAGACGGGCCAGAGGCAGCGATGAGGCGGTACTGAAACTTCTAAGTATCTTGAATACGTCGAGTGTTCTGCGGTTGAGGGCCGACAATATAAGGCTTATTGCTCAAGCCACTGATAGTAGAAGAAATGTTATGAATTATGTGATCGAGTGTGTGTTTAAGCCCTTATGAATGTGGCGTGCATTTATGAAAGCAGATTATAAGAGACTTCTGATAGTATTGGTGGTGTTGTGGGGAGGGGCGTTTTTGGTGCTGTCGGGCACCCACATGTTTCTGACGCTGCCCCAGCAAAAGGAATCGGAGTTGATAGGGAAACAGTTGATGGAAAAGCGGTTGAAGTACGACATTTCCAAAGCCGCCGACAGCGAGCAAGTGCGGGCCCAGTTGAGTGAGAAGGTGAGTGGGCTGAGTGAGGAGCTGGGCAGATTCGCAGCGGAGGTAGATGAATTAGACAGTTTGTGGTTCAGTATAAGCAGGATTGGCGGCGAGATTGGGGTGGAGTCGTTTCAAAGCAGAGGCATGGACGACGAATTATATTCGGTAATACCGAACTGCTATGATATCGGCACTGCCTCTGCTGATGTGGGATTTTCCGGGAGTTTCAGCAAATTTGCCAGGTTCATTAATCAACTGGAACGATACAAGCCTGTTGTTTTCATAGATGATTTTACAATCACGCGGGCGCGTAAAGAGGGTTCGGAGCCCGAGGCGAAGTTGGTTTTGAATGTTTTTGTGAGAGTTCCGGAAGAAGACAGGACTGAGAAGGAGACACCAATTGTGCCGACCTCTGCAATCGAAGGAATAATTTAAGTTATTGATAGGCCTTTTGCAAGACTTCAGTTATTGAAATTGATGTTGGTAGAACCGAGGATACATGATGAGAATAATAGCAATAGCGAATCAGAAAGGCGGCTGTGGGAAGACGACCACGTCAGTTAATCTTGCTGTTGCTTTTGCCAAGAGGGGCTACCGGGTGTTGATTGTGGATATAGACCCCCAGGCACATGCCACATTGGGGCTGGGGTGTAACCCTGAGGAGCTAGATATCAGCATATATGAGCCTTTAACGAATACTCAGATTCCGATATCAAAAGTGGTAAGACGCACTTACATGTCGGGGGTGAGTCTGGTTCCGAGCAACATTCTGCTTTCAGGAGCGGAGGTTGAATTAGCGGCGCTTTTTCGCAGAGAATGTGTACTTCGGCAGCAGCTTGCGGATCTGGGTGATCTTTATGATGTGTGTTTTATCGATTGTTCCCCGTCGCTTGGTATATTGACATTAAATGCGCTGGTGGCGTGCGGGGAGGTGCTTATCCCGGTTCAGGCTCATTACTATGCCCTTGAGGGCCTGAAACAACTTCTTGAAACGATAAATATAGTAAAAGAGCGATTTAATCGTGACTTGGAGATTCTGGGAGTGCTTCTGACGTTTGTGGAAGGCAGGGCTCTTTTGAGCCGTGACGTCCAACGACAGTTAAGAGAATTCTTCGGGGAGCTTGTATTCAGCACGGTGATACATCGGAATGTGCGATTGGCCGAAGCTCCAAGCGCGGGTGAATCGGTCATAACTTATGACGAGGGAAGCCGAGGGGCGATTGAATATATGCAATTAGCAGAAGAGGTAAGCGATGGCAAAACGAAAAAGCGGACTACACAGGAAAGTCTCATCGATTTTTGACGGCGTTTCGGTTCCCAAGTCCGGCTCTGCTGAGGGGGATGAATCGGCGGGCGGCCGAACAGATGCGCCAAGGGAAGGTGAGCACTCGCAACGGCAACGTTATTTTGTGCCGAAAGATGTGCCGGTTGGGCCTAAGCGACCGCGAGGGGGCTCTGGAAAAGGATCCGGGCCCGGCGGCGAGTCCGGGCCTGGGGAATTAGGAGGATTTGGCTCCTTTGGCCCCATCGGCGTTGTCAGTGAAAAAAGGCGGAAAACAATGATAGTGCTGATGGTGGTGTTGTTTGTTGTTCTTGTAGTGGTGCTGACTTCTACATTCAGTCGCAACCTTGGGAAAAAGAAGGTCAGCGGTGCGTTAGAGCTGGCAACTTCGGCAGCGGAGGCGACCGTTGCGAGCAGCGATGTTCAAATCGACTGGGAGATTCCTCCGAAGTATCCCGAAACTCTCCGCGACCCAATGGAGATGACCTGGGCGCAGAACCCGGAGACTGGTGAGTGGGTAGAAGAGCCTATTGTTGTGATTGAGGACGGCGAACAGCAAACCCTCCTTGATGTTGGTATTGCGTTGCGAAGCATTCTGTGGGCCGAGACCGGCCGATCGATAGTAATCGGTGATGAGATACTTTACGAAGGTGATACGATATTGGGCGTTACGATAAGGAAGATAAACAAAGACAGCGTTGAGTTTGAGAAAGACGGAGTAGGGTTCCTGAAAGTCTTCCCACGTTAAAGTACGCCGACAGGTCGGGACTTCGCTGCGCTCAGCAGAGGGCGGGGGAAATCCTAAGCACTAAACTCTATCCCGATATATCGGGACTAAACAATCCCTAAAATTTAAATTCAAATGATCAAAACTGGATGCGGAGTGGGCGTGTTCGTTGTGCGTTAAGCGTGAAGCGTATTGCGGGGCAGAAGACAGTGGACAGTAGAGCAGTGGAGGAAGGGGGGATTATCGACAAAAGAAAACTCTTGCTTTGGCTGAAACGGTTTGTGCCACAGTCGCCGTCGCCAAGGCTTCCATCTTCGCTATCCTCCTTCGCGTAAAGCTTCGGAGGATAAGAGCTACGACGGACAAGACGGAGGACAGGGCGAGTAATGAAAAAGGCCTGCAGCAAGCAGTTATTGGGTATTGTCATAATATGAAGACTGCCTTAAGGCAGAAAAATAGTGCGATGTGAGAATCGGAGAAAATTCGAGACGAGTTAAATGTAGCAAACAATGGGTATTATCATATGAAGAAAACATTAGGACATTTGGCGCAGCGCAAAAGAGGCGAGGTGAAAAAAAAGTCCGGCCGGCACTTTATAAGGACACCGACACATGTCCCGGCCTTTAAGCGCTTTCAGGCTCTGAGGCCGACCGGACCCGGTCGCGCGACCATGCCACAACAACAGCGTATATTCGAATCCCTCGGCGAAGGAACAACTTACAACATATATCCTCCCTGCTGTTTTATTAACGCTTCCAAGGCTCGGCGGAGCATATTGTACCGCTGCTTACTGACACGACAGTGATAACGGCCGTCAGGCTTTGCTCCCGCAACAACTTGGCCAGCGGCCAATACCACGGCAATCAATCTGTTCATGTCTGCCCGGCTGGTAGAGATTGCTTTATCGATTGTCTCTTGCTGATATTTTATAAACGAAGGCCCTTTTCCATATTCAGCCTGCAACCGTATAATTTTCGCTATCGTCACCCTGCCGCAATTTCTCATTGCTGTCATATCCTGCTGGGTCACTGCCAGGAGTTTTTCAATCGTATCGACCCCCAATCTTCGCAGTACATTGCCGGCCCGAACATCGAGCCGCGACAAATCAAGTCTTTGAGAGTGTTTTCCTTTTGACATTATTGCCCTTTACCAACAGTTACGATTACCCACGCGCACAATCTCCGCTCAAGCGTACCACCTTGTTTATCCGGAAGTGCTCATAAAAAAAGAGCACCGCTGCCAGAGGCGCTCAGGAAAGGCTCGGGAGGAGCCCTTGAAGAACGCATGGACTTACACGGTACTCTCTCTATAGACTACGAGAGACCACCTGCCTTTGTGCATATATAGCACAAAAGCATACGGTGGCTTTCGCCTAAACGAAAGCCACCGAGCCTTCCAAACGCTTCTTCAAGAAAATTATTCTCCCGATTCTTCCTGAAACGCCTGAAATCTCAGTGATTTCAATTCTGCCGGCCAATTTCTCCCAGCCGACTATTACTATTCTACAATCCCGTCACAACCTTTGCAAGAAAAAAAAGATTTTTTTTCACTTTGATTTTTCCACTTCTTTTACCATAATATTTAACTATATGCGTCCAAATCCTCCGCGACCAAACACAAACAGGCTGTGAAAAGAAAATGGAGAGCTTTGTATAGTGAATAGTAGTTTGTGAATAATGTAGTGTTTAGCTCTTGGTGAAGAGCTAGTTGAGAGCTAGCCTTGTCAGGCTATTGACGAATGACAAATAATTCTTTAGAATATTTGAGATTTTTTGAAAAAGCCTATTTTTAACGGCGATAAAAATGAATAGCGCGCAACTTATTGATAAATTGGGTTATACCGATCGCCCTGCCTTTTTACAAGGTGAACGGCTAAAGGAACATCACGGCTATTCTTTTTTCTTTGCTCAGGCTGAAAAAGAAGACCATTGTAATTTAAAAGGAGTTTACACACTTCTTGATTCACCTGATAAACTCTCCAGCAGTTCACTTACACCGGTAGTCTATGTCTGTGAGGCTGATAATGAAGCTAAGGCCGAAGAAATTCACAAAAGAGTCTGGAACCAGAACATTGTTCCCTTTCTGATTGTTGTTACCCCAAGGAATATTCGTTTTTATTCTGGCTTTGAGTATGGTCAAAAGAAAAATGACGACGAAGGTCGAACTCTTGAAGTAGCCAGAAACGCAAATGAAGTTTTGGATAAACTTTCTGCGTTGAAATCCGAATCTATTGACTCCGGTGATATTTGGAATAAAAGACCGATCTCAGTAGAAGGCCGGGTTGACCGGCATCTGCTGGCAGACCTTAAAAAACTATCCAAAGTGCTTACCGACGAAAATAAAGATTACAAACTTCCGATAGAACATGCCCATACACTAATAGGGAAATATATTTATCTGAAATATTTAAGAGATAGAGATGTCCTTTCTGACAAAAGGCTTTCACGTGCTGGTGTGTGTGAGGAAGAAGTTTATAGCATAAAGGCACAACAGAAAAAACTTTATCAACTTGAGGAATACTTAGATGAATTTCTGAACGGTTCGGTTTTCCCCTTGCCAAGCAGACATAATATTAAAACGAAACATGTTCAAAAAGTTGCCAGCGTTTTTAAGGGAGATGACCCTGAAAGCGGCCAACAGGCTTTGTTTGATATTTATGATTTTTCTTATGTGCCCATAGAAACCCTGTCGGTTGTATATCAGCAATTTCTGCACGCAAAAGGCAAAGGCCGGGGCAAAGGGGCTTACTATACCCCCGTCCACTTGGTAAATTTCGTACTTGATGAATTAGAAGCCAAAAAACCTATTAAAAAGAAGATGAAATTTTTTGATCCCTCATGTGGGTCCGGCGCGTTTCTTGTGCAGTGTTATCGGAGATTAGTCGAAAGAATTGTAAGAACTGAAAAAGTAAAACTCAATCCGACAGATTTAAGAAAACTTTTGGTCGATCATATTTACGGCCTTGATGCTGACAAAGAAGCTTGCCTTGTAGCGGAACTAAGCTTGTCCCTGACTTTACTCGATTATATCGAACCGCACGATCTGAGAACTTATCCTACTTTCAAATTACCAAAATTGTACAACAAAAACATCTTTCATTGCAAAAAAGGATTCTTTGATGATAAGTCTTTATGGGCAAAATCCATACCAAAGAAAGGTTATGGCTGGATAGTCGGCAATCCGCCATGGAAAAATGTAGACAAAAGGAAAGATAAAGAACCGTATCATCGCAAAGCCATTGAATGGATAGATGCCAACAAAAAACAATACCCGGTTGATAATTATCAATTAGCGGAAGCTTTTGCATGGAAGACAAAACAATTATTAGCAGAGGCCGGACAGTGTGGTCTTCTTATGCCAGCAATGACGCTGTTTAAGAAGCGGGGAGACAAATTCAGGGCTAAATTCTTTTCTGAAAATGAAACGTGGTGTATTGTTAACTTTGCAAATATCAGAAGATATTTATTTGAAGGGGCAATTAATCCAGCCGCGGCGTTTTTCTTTTCCGGTAAAAAGGAATGGAATAAATCAGAGCATTATATTACTACCTATGCCCCTTTTGCGGTTGAGCAAAATTCACAACTTAACAAAAAAAGCCAGTCACAAAAGATTTGGAGTGTCTTTGCTAATTGTGCCACAATAAAAGAAATCTCGCTAAAAGATGTTAAGGGCGGTTCCTCTGTACCATGGAAAATGGCTATGTGGGGAACACGTCGGGATAGCCAAGTTATTGACTTATTCTCTAAGCTCAATGTTACCTTAGAAAAGTATTTGAGTGATAATAATATTGATATTGGCGAAGGTTCCCAGTTAAGAGAATTGCCCAAATTTAATACACAAAAAGAAAAGGATGCTTTTTACCAAAAGCATAGATATCTGCCAAATATCGTAAATAAGAAGGTGAAGATAGAAAAAAATAAATTAAAAGATTCTATCCAAAAACAAAAAGTCGCAATAGAATTTCCGATCAGTGCTTTAATCAAAATAAAAAAGCATGAAGCATATTTGAGAAAGAGAGGAGGGGAATCCGGACTGGTAGTCAGTAAACCTCCTCATATAATCATTGCCGCATCCAGAAAATACATTCTATATTCAGGTAGTTACATATTGATTCCTCCTCGGCAAGTAGGTATATCAGGAATTCCTCAACAATCAAGTTTGTTGAAATTTCTTACTTTGTATTTAAACTCCGATTTTGTTTACTATCAGCAATTATTGACAGGGGAAGCTTTGGGTGTAGAAAGAGATTGTGTCAACTTAGATAGTTTGAAACAAATACCCGTGCCATTAAATAAGCTTTCAGAAAATGATTTAGCTGAATGGGCGGACCTTTATCATGAAATAGTTGAAGCAGGAAAACAAGAACGGGATTCTCAGCAGGATAGAGATGCGCCACTTTTTAATTCTCGCCAGAGAACTTCTTTGCCATCGTTGGAAACACTGCTAAAGCAGATGAATGGTAAAATATACAAGCTTTTGGGTATAAGCGTGAAACAACAATGGCTGATTGAGGACATGCTTGGTGTTCGCATGAAGTTAAATGACGGCAATTTTACCGCTGAAAAAGCTGTTAAATCGGCAACAGAAACGGAGATTTATAAATTTGCCCACATATTTCAGGAAGAACTTGATTTGTTTCTCGATCATACCGGCAAGAAAAAGGTTCATAAGGTCAAGGTATTATATGCTGATATTTCTGCTGTAATTATTGTCGATCATCTTAAACTATCTAAGGCAACAAGGCCCGAAGTTGTTAAGGTTCAGGATGATAAAATCCGTCAGGAATTAGATGAACTTCAAGACAGGCTAAAAGAAATAAGAAGCCAGTGGATGTACTTTACCCGCTGCCTTCAAATTCACGAAGGCAGAAGAACGTATATATTCAAACCCCGACAGAGATTGTACTGGCTGAAAAGTCAAGCTCTTTCGGAAGCGGATGAATTTATTGCGGAGAAACTGGCAACAGACAAATAATTTATGGCTATCACAGAACAGCGCAAATTAAGTATTAACCAATCAGATGACAGCATCGATTATGTAGCCAGTATTCATCATGGCGCTTTATATTTGATTATTGCGGGACAAAAAAAACTTGTGGGAAGTAGCGTTGATTGCTTTGATGCTGATGAAGAAGATATTACTGGCGACCTTACAGATTATACAAACAAATATATTAACAGCTTATCTTCTCCCGACTGGACAAAGCATTATCGTGTACAAGAGGAATTAAGGGAAAATGTAAAGGGGAAAAGAGGAAAGCATCGGAAAAGGATCGATATTGTTTGTATATTAACAGATAGAAAACCACATCGGCTTATGAAATTTGAGGCCAAACGTTTGAAAAGACCGAGTTTTCTTGTTGATAAATATGTCGGTAAAACGGGGCTTGGGGAATTTATATCCGGTAATTATGCGCGTAAGTGTGATACAGCCGGGATGCTGGGCTATATTCAGTCTGATGATTGCGATTACTGGGCGAAGCAAATCCCCGTTGCTCTGAATACAAAGAAAACAGAAGTACATCTGACAAAAGACGGCCGATGGCAAAGAGCAGACCTTGAAAATATTAATGACTGTTACGAAACCAGGCACAACCGTCCAACAGTCAAACGTGAACTTTTGGTTTATCACCTTCTACTTGATTTTGTAAAATAGCACAACAGATAAACAGATAAAATCTGTGGATAATTCTTTTGGGTGAATTAAAATTGTCCGGCATTTTTTTTTGAAGTGACAGAAAGAATTCTACGAAAGTTGAGTTTTTATGAGGTATGCAGGGGTAGCAGGCAGAGGAGGCGCGGCGTATGGCGGTTATTATAAGTTGTGATGGTCAAGATTGCCGCCCATTCGACTACGCTCAGGGCAGGCTGCTCGCAATGACGGGCCTTTTTGGTTGTGTTGTAGTTGTTATCAATTGTTGCGGTCAAGATTGCCGCGGCCTGCTTCGCAGGCCTCGCAATGACGGTGGGAGTATTGAGATTGCCGCGGCCCGATGT
>Ga0114922_10000428_pt1 | contig 40071 bp, 38 predicted proteins | sample AartaG_FD_100975 | JGI IMG/M metagenome (GOLD analysis project Ga0114922, IMG submission 100975) | Deep subsurface microbial communities from Aarhus Bay to uncover new lineages of life (NeLLi) - Aarhus_00045 metaG | ecosystem: Environmental > Aquatic > Marine > Oceanic > Sediment | place... | reverse complement strand
GGAATTCGGCGTATCAACATACCTCTCTGGCCAACCCTTCTTACTTGATGAAGCCGGCGATCACGAGCCCGAACAGCGCGGCACCCTCGATGAGCGCGGCGAGGATGATCGCGCCAGTCTGGATCTGCGCGGCAGCCTCCGGCTGACGGGCCATCGCGTCGGCCATCTGGCCTCCGATACGGCCGATTCCGAGTCCGGCGCCGATCACCACGCCAGCGGCGCCCAGAACGGCCATTCCCGCGCCGATGTCGCCGATCCCGCTTTCCTGAAGCAGAGCGAGCATGTTGAGCATCTCAGGGGTCTCCTTGTTATACCCGGTTGAACCTTACGTCCCGGCCTCTCGGTCCACGTCAGTGCGCGTGCCGGATGAGGCCGATGAACACCGCTGTCAGCGCGGTGAATATGTAGGCCTGCAGAAAAGCCACGAAAATCTCTAGAAACATCACGAACAGGCCCAGGAGAAGCGAACCGCTGATCGCGGCGATCCCGGTTGCCTTCGTGAAGCTTCCATATGTCAGGATCAGGCCGAGCAATGCGAGAATCACGAAGTGCCCGGCCGTCATATTGGCGAACAGTCGGACCGCCAGCGCAAACGGTTTTGCGAGCTTACCGATCAGTTCCACCGGCGTCATGATGAACAGCATCACGACCTTCATAATGGGATGGAGCCCCGGCGGCGCATAGAAGATCGTGCCGAGCCAACCCTTGAATCCCAGTTCCGACATGCCCGACGCTTCGACCACCGCCAGCGAGATCAATGCGAGCGCCGCGGTGACCATGATGTTGGAGGTCGCGGTAGCCCCGAACGGGACCAGTCCGAGCAGGTTCGCAAACAGGATGAAAAAGAACAGCGTCACTACGTAGGGAACGTATTTCTCCCCGCCACGTCCGATGTTCGCCAGCGCGACATCGTCGCGAAGGTAAACGTAGAACGACTCGAAGGCGTTCAGCAGCCCGCCCGGCGCCTGTTCTCCAGGATCGGTCCGGGAGGCGCGCCGGGCCGCGAACCACACGGTCAGTATCGTGAGGAGGGTCGCGATCCACAGGAATACGACGTGCTTGGTCGGCGACATGTCGATTTCGAATCGTCCCACCTGAATCGGTGGAATTCTTGGCAGCTCGATCTTCGTCGACCCGAATTCGAGTTCGTTCGAGTCGACGATGTGGTGCATCATCGCCTCGGTGCCCCACTCCTCGGAGTGCTCGGCATCGGCGGCGTGTTCGTCCCCGGCCGGGGCATGGTCCTGGGATTCCTGGGCGTTCGCCTCGTCTGACGACGGCTCGCCATGGTCCTGCGGGAGAACGGCAATATTGACGGCCACCGCCGGCGGCGCAGCAACCGACGTGGTCGCGGCAAGTGGAGCACCTGCCAATATCACCAGCAAGAGTGGAACGAGCATCGTCCCCTTCACAGGTCTTCAGTTCCGGAAATCGCCGCGCGCGTCACGACCGCCAGCCAGACAGCCTCGAGCAGCAGGAACGTCACCAGAGCGAACGCATAGGCCAATACGGCCTCTCGGCCTCGGCCCGACAGAGCCGACACGGCCCACAGCGAGGCCAGGCCACCGAACCGGGCCGCCATACCGGCCACCCAGGGAACCACCACCGGTCGTCCGGCTTCCAACGCTCCGGCGAGCGGCCAGAAACTGGCCGCCTGCACGGCCCAGGCGAGTATCAGCCCGACCGCCACCGACTTCGCATCGGCACCACCGATCGTCGCAGCGCTTCCTCCGACGGTCGCCGCAATCCCGGTCAACGCCACGTAGGCCGCCCGGTGCGTCTGTCTCACCGCTGAGCCTCGATTCCGTCAGTCGTCGCCGGATTCAGCCTCGGACGCATTCTTTCGTGGCTCGATCACCAGTTCCCTGTACATCACATAGAAGCCGGCGGAGAACCCGACGAATGTCCCGAGTAAGACGAAAAGCGGCCCCGTTTGGAGCCGCTCATCGGCCAGAGATCCCAACCACGCGAATAGCGCCGTGGACAGGCCAAGAGTAATTCCGTGCCCGCTGTAGCGACCCAACTGGGTCAGAGTGCGCTTCTGGCGCTCCTCCGATTGCTGCACCAAGCTCGACTCCCGGTGACGGCCGCCGCGACTATACCCGCTTGTGAAAACGGATGCAAGGTCGTGTTCTTGACGTGCGGCAACCGTCCGATCTACGCTTTCACCATAGAGGTCGACCTACCGGGCAGGCCGTCCGGACACGAATCACGATGCGCAAGGCGGATGCGGGGATGCTCACAGAGGAGGAGACTGGAAGCCAGAGCGGCGGCGACATCCAACTTCTGGAGCAGCTCACCGAGACCCGCGCTCGACTGGAGACGCAGATCGCCAGGCGTATCGTGGGGCAGACGCATGTAGTAGAAAAGCTCCTCGTGGCCCTGCTCGCGGGTGGACACGCTCTCGTCGTAGGGGTGCCGGGGCTGGCGAAGACCACGCTCATCGCCACCCTCGCCGAGACCCTGAAGCTCCCGTTTCACCGGATCCAGTTCACTCCAGACCTGATGCCCTCCGACATCACGGGGACGGAGGTGATGGACGAAGACCCCGATACCGGGAGGAGGGTGTTCCGTTTCGTTCGAGGACCGATCTTCGCGAACGTGATCCTCGCGGACGAGATCAACCGAACCCCGCCGAAGACACAGGCCGCCCTGCTCCAGGCGATGCAGGAAGGCGAGGTAACGGTCGGGAATGAGACCTTTCCCCTCGATCGTCCGTTCTTCGTTCTGGCGACTCAAAATCCGATCGAGCACGAGGGCACGTATCCTCTGCCGGAGGCACAGCTCGACCGGTTCATGCTGGAGTTGCGGATCACGTATCCGAGTTTCGACGAAGAAGCGGACGTCGCCTCGATGACGACCGCCGGATCGTTGGAGCCACTCGAATCCGTGATGGATGGAGAGCGCCTGGCCGAATTCCAAGAGCTCGTGAGGCGGGTCCCCGTTCCTCCATCGGTGGTTCAGGCGGCCGTGCGCCTGGCACGTTCGACCCGGCCGGACGACCGCGACGCTCCGGGGTTCATACGCGAGATGATCGCCTGGGGGGCTGGTCCACGGGCCTCCCAGTACCTGGTTCTCGGCGCCAAGTCGCGTGCTGCGCTCCACGGGCGAGCCGCTCCCGATCTGGAAGATGTCCGGGCGATTGCCCCGGACGTGCTCCGTCACCGGGTGGTCCCGGGATTCGAAGCCGAGGCGGCTGGACGAACGGCGGATGATCTCGTTGCCGAGCTGATTGCGTCGGTTCTCGCTTGAGCCCCGGGCAACTCGGTCCATGACCATCGGCGTCGGTATCCTCGTGTTGCTCGGGCTCCTCGTGCTGCTGTCCGGCGTATTCTCCGGAGCCGAGATCGCGTTGTTCTCGGTTCCGCTGACCAGGGCGAAGGCCCTTGCGGATGAAAACGTCCGGGGCGCCCAGGCCCTGACTCAGCTGAAGTCCAATCCCGAGCGCCTGCTCGTCACGCTGCTGATCGGCAACAACGTCGTGAATATCGGGGCCGCTTCCATCGCCACCTATTCGGCCACCGAGGCCTTCGGCTCCGCCGGTGTCGGAATCGCGACCGGCGGTATGACATTGCTCGTCCTCTTCTTCGGCGAGATCATACCAAAGACGTTTGCCGCCGCTCATGCCTTGAAGCTTTCGCTTCTCACGGCCCCCGTGTTTCTGTGGCTGACCCGCCTGGCGCTGCCGATCGTCCTGCCATTCGAGGCCGTGAGTCGACTCGTGCTCCCGAGTCGCCGAACGATCCCCAGCGTCACCGAATCGGAGATCCGGGCGCTGACGCTGCTGGGCCATGAAACGGGGGCGATCGAGGAGCACGAACGGGAGTTGATCGAGCGGGCGTTTGCGCTGGACGCGATGCGGGCGTGGGAGGTAATGACTCCACGCACCGAGATCTTCGCCTGGCCCGCGGAGCGGGAGCTGGGTGAGATCGCGACCGAGTTGAGCGACGTTCCGTACAGCCGAATCCCGGTCTATGGCGAGTCTCTGGACGACATCACCGGGGTGCTGTACGTGCGGGACGCCTTCGAGGCGCTGGTCGCCGGACGACACGACGTGAAGCTCGGTTCCCTGGCCCGAGAGCCGTTCTTCGTGCCGCACTCCCTGGCATTGGTCCGGTTGCTCACGGATTTCCGGTCGCGACGGATTCACATGGGAGTCGTGGTCGACGAGCATGGGGGCACCGACGGGATCGTCACGCTGGAGGACATCCTCGAGGAGCTCGTCGGCGAGATCTCCGACGAACTGGACATTCTCGAGGAGTCCATCGTCCATGTCGGACTGGGCCAGGTCCTCGTGGACGGTGGCACCGATCTGAAGGAAGTCAACCAGCTGTTCGACACCGATCTGCCGGTGCACGAGCACCGTACAGTCAATGGCCTGTTGCTCGGCGGGTTTGGTCGGGTGCCGGACCAGGGCGAGACACTCGAGCTGGAGGGTTTGCGGATCGAGGTGCTGGAAGCGACTGAAACGCAGGTTCAGAGAGTCAAGATTTCGCGTATGTCGCTGGATCCGGCAGACGGACTGGAAGGTGAACGCCCGCCCGACTCCGGGACGGGCGAATCGGCGGGCGAGACCTAGGAGCCCTGCAGGAACATCGTCTGATATCCATCGACGATCGTGTCGCCGAAGAAAAACGTAATCACGGCCCCGAGCGCCAGGAACACGCCGAACGGCACATCCTTCTTGGTCTTCAGGCTCACGGGCCCGAACACGACGGTCCCCACGACGGCTCCGATAAAGATCGTCAGCATCGCTCCGGCTGGACCGAGGAACGCTCCTACCATGGCCATCATCTTCATGTCCCCTCCCCCCATGGCCGGCTTCCGGAACGCCCACTCGCCGAGAACGCCGACGACCAGCAGCACACCGAACCCGAGCGCCGCCCCAATTACAGACACAAGCGGAGTCGGGGCTCCCGGAAGCAGGGACAGCGCCAATCCGGCTCCCAGACCACCCAGACTGAGGGCATCCGGAATCAGGTAGTGCTGTCCGTCGATCAATGCGATCGCCAGCAGCAGGCTGAACAGTATGGCTCCTTGCAGAGCATGCCATGTCGGTCCGTAAACCACCGCGATTCCAACCCAGATCGCCGCGGTGGTCAACTCGAGGGCAGGATAGGTCCACGAGATCGGCTCCCGGCACGACCGGCAGCGGCCGCGGAGCGCCGCCCAGCTGAACACCGGGACGTTGTCGAACCATGCGATCGCCGCCCCGCACTTGGGACAGCGCGAGCGTGGGCGGACCAGGCTTTCCCCGCGTGGCAGACGCCCTACGCAGACATTGAGAAACGAGCCCACGGACAATCCGAGGACCCCGGCATACAACAGGAATACCGCTTCAACGGCTCCCGGCACGGTCACCTCCGAGAATTCGATCGAGCAGGATCGCGGCCGCCGCCGCTACATTCAGCGACTCGGCGCCACCGGATTGCTCAATTGCGACGATACGTTCGGCAGCGGCTCGAATTTCTTCCGACACACCGGCTCCTTCATTCCCCACCGCGAGCGCAATCCGGCGAGGTGCGGAATCTCCCCGGTGAAACGGCTCTCCGTCGGCGGCCGACGCCCACAGTTGAACTTCCCGCTCCATCAGGCCTTCGATCGCCTCCCGATGACCGAGTTCGAGAATCGGCAGGCGAAAGCTGGCGCCGGCCGCCGCCCGCACCGCTCTGGGTGACCATGGGTCCGTCGTGCCGGGCAAAACCAGCATCCCGTCGGCCCCCAGGGCCTCGGCCGTCCGGATGAGCGTACCGAGGTTGCCGGGGTCCTGCACGCCATCGACGGCCAGCAAGCTCATTCCGGCGAGATCTTCCCACCCGCTGCGGGGAATTTCTGCCACGACAAGAACTCCCTGTGGCGTGACAGTGTCCGCGAACTCGGACAGCTCGGCGCTGGTGACGGCCTCACAGGATACGCCATCCCTGCGCAGGCGTCGCACGACGACATCGATCGCAGGATCCTCGAGTGCGGCCTCCGTGAACAGGCCATGCAACACCGGCCGGCCCGCATCGAGGAGGTCTCCGACGACCCGGGCTCCCTCCGCGATCAGGAGGCCTCGTTTCGTCCGCTCCTTGCGCCGAAGCAGAGCACGCAGCCGCTTTCTCTCATTCAGGCTCGGCACGGCACATCCCCACCGGGCACCCTGGTTGAGCGCCGAACCGATAAGAGGTGGAGTGAGACGATGCGTGATACGGTACGCGAGACAGAGCTTCCCCCGGTGGCTCTCACGATCGCCGGAAGTGATTCGGGCGGCGGAGCAGGAATCCAGGCGGACCTCAAGACCTTCCATTCCTTCCACGTCTTTGGTACGACCGCCGTTACTGCCGTCACGGTGCAGAACACCGTTGGCGTGACCGGCGTGCACCCGATTCCGCCCGACATCGTCGAAGCGCAGATCCGTGCGGTGGCGGACGATCTCCGACCGTCGGCCTGCAAGTCAGGCATGCTGGCCGACGCCACGATCGTCGAAGCCGTGGCGCGCGGCCTCGCCGCGGTCTCGATTCCCGCATACGTGCTCGATCCGGTGATGGTCGCGACGAGCGGTGATCCGCTGCTTGCGAACTCCGCTGTCGAAGCGCTTCGATCCGAGCTGTTCCCACTCGCATCCGTAGTGACCCCAAACCTGCACGAGGCGGAGATCCTCACCGGCATGCGGATCGAGTCTGAAGCGGACATGCGGCGGGCCGGTGAGCGGATTCTGTCTGACGGTACGGCGGCCGTCCTTCTCAAGGGAGGCCATCTGGACGGGGACGAGGTGATAGACCTGCTGCTCACGGAATCCGGGGAACGGAGCTGGCGAGCCGCCAGGCTCCCGGTCGGAAACGCGCACGGAACCGGCTGCACGCTGTCAGCGGCGATCGCTGCGGGCCTCGCCACGGGCCGCAGCCTCGAACAGGCGGTGGCGTCCGGTATCGATTTCACCCGGCGCGCCCTCCGGACCGCACCCGGGCTCGGATCAGGTGCGACACCGCTCAACCACTGGACGCGCCCGTGATCCGCCGATCGACGGCAGTCACGGCGACCGTCACGAGGTCCTGGAACTGGTCGGCCACACGCCGGGTCGTCTCGATCACTTCTTCGTGATCCAGTGGTCGAGAGCCGATCCCGGCAGCATAGTTCGTCAGGCAACTGATCCCAAAACAACGTACGCCTCGGGCCCGGGCAGTGATCAACTCCGGCACCGTGGACATGCCCACGGCATCCGCCCCCAGTCGTTCGAGCATACGGATCTCGGCCGGCGTCTCGAAGCTCGGACCCAGTACCGCCGCATAGACTCCCTCCCGCACAGTGACACCCGTGGACTGCGACGCCTCGTGCAGCACCTGCCGCAGTTCGGGATCCCAGGCGGCCGAGAGATCGGGAAACCGGGGATCGCCAGGCACGACCTTCCCGACGAGCGGATTCCGGCCCATCAGGTTGATGTGATCTCGAATCACCATCAGCTCACCCGGCGTGAACCCGCGGTTGATCGCCCCCGCCGCATTCGACAGGAACAGAGCCCGAATCCCGAGCGCCGCGAGAACGCGGATCGGAAACGTCGCCTCCTGGACCGGGTGGCCCTCGTACAGGTGAGCCCTGCCACGCATTGCTACGGCAGGAACTCCCGACAGGGTGCCGAGCACCAGGACACCGGAGTGCCCTTCGACCGCCGGCTCGGGAAAGCCTGCAAGCTCACCGTATGCGATTCTCACCGGGGACTCGAATCTGTCGGCCAGACCACCGAGCCCAGACCCGAGAACCAGTCCGATGCGCGGGAACGATCCGGGAGCCCGATCGCGAACGATCGCCGCGGCCTGTTCTGCCCGAGCAGTGAGATCGAAAGCAGAGCTCTCGGACGCACCGTTCCCTGCCGGTCTCCCGAACGATCGGTTCATGCAAGCACTCCTGCGAACGTTGCCGTCATCCACGTCGCCGTCGTCCCTCCGAGCATTGCGCGCATGCCGAGTTTCGACAGGTCCTGGCGTCTCGAAGGGGCGATGCCGCCGATGCCGCCGATCTGGATCGCGATCGACGAGAAGTTCGCAAACCCTGTCAGGGCATAGGTGGCTATGATCACGGACTTCGGAGACAGCGAGGAACCCGCAGCCAGACCTTCCGCCAGCATCTGAAACGCTACGAACTCGTTCGCTACCATCTTCACGCCGAACAGGCTTCCGATCTGCGCCGCGTCGGATATCGGAACTCCGATAAGCCAGGCCACGGGCGCGAACGCATATCCGAGCACCATCTCGAGGGTCACACCCTCGATCCCGAACAGACCCAGCCCCCAACCCAGCAATCCGTTGAACAGCGCGATGAGCGCCAGAAACGCGATCAGCATCGCGCCGACATTCAGAGCCAGCCGCATGCCGTCAGCCGCGCCGCCCGCAGCCGCATCGATCACGTTCGAATGATCCTGCTCCAGCTCCATGTGGAGCGTTTCCGCGGTCTCCGGCTGCCCGGTCTCGGGGACCAGCATTTTGCTGACCACGATCGCCGCCGGGGCTGCCATGATGCTCGCCGCCAGCAGGTGGCCGGCGATGGTCGGAAAGGCCCCGGCGAGCATTGCCACGTAGGCCGCCATCACCCCACCTGCCACGGTCGCGAACCCTCCGACCATTACCGTGTTGAGCTCGGACATCGTCATGCTCTCGATGAACGGCTTGACCAATAGCGGCGCCTCTATCTGACCGACGAAGATGTTTCCGGCCACCGAGGTCGTCTCCGCGCCACTCGTCCCGAGCGTCCGCTGCATCAGCCACGCGACACCCGTGACCACCCTCTGCATGAGTCCGAGGTAGTAGAGGATCGTCATCAGGGCCGAAAAAAAGATGATCGTCGGCAACACGCTGAACGCGAAGTTGGCCAGCAGCGGAACGGTCCCCGCGCCCCCGCTGACTGGAACGACCGGCTTCGCGAGGTTTCCGAACACGAAGGAGGCGCCTGCATTCGTATAGCCGAGTAATGCCACGAACACGTCGTTCACGATCCGGAAGAACCCGCGCCCCCAGTCCGTCTTCAGAATGAGAAGGGCGAACAGCATCTGCAGGCCCAGGCCCTTCGCGACCAGCGACCAACGGATCGCGGAGCGATTGGCGGAGAACCCCCACAGAACGCCGATCATCACGACGAGCGCGAACAGCCCCCTGCCGAGCCGGATCGGAAACGGCTCGTCGATCGCATCGACGTTGACGATGCTGGATCTCACCCCCTCCTGGGTGGGGGCGGCCTGCCCCCGGGCTACGGGAGTGGTGTCCAGAACGTCTGCGTAGATCTCCGGAAGCGCGTCCGCCGAATCACGATTCGCGGAGACCGCGGCGAATCCACTCGACGGGAGCGCAAGCACGACACACGACATCAGACCCGCGAGACTGATGCTTCGCCGGCGCGACCGCGCCGGGCCTACCACGAGCCGAATCGCCCGATCTGGTCCTTCGTCAGGACGATTCCGGCGTTCTTCGCCTCGACCAGTGAGTTCCTCGCAAACAGCTTGATAAAGACGACTCCAGCGATGAAGCCACCAACATGGGCCCAGAACGCCACGCCTCCACCCTCGGTGCCGACCTGCACGACTCCCGAGAAGAGTTGAAGAGCGAACCAAATACCAAGCACCGTCAGCGCGCTCAGCGGAATGACCCGGATGTAGACGATGAGAAAGATCAGAGTATGAACCCGGACCTTCGGATACAGCACCATGTAGGCACCCATGATGCCGCTGATCGCCCCCGAAGCACCGACCGTCGGAACCGTGCTGCTCGGAGCGAACATGATGTGGGCCGCGGATGCCAGGACCCCGCACAGCAGGTAGAAAATGACGTAGCGCAGGTGGCCCATGGAGTCTTCGATGTTGTTCCCGAATACCCAGAGAAACCACATGTTTCCGATCAGGTGCATCCACCCGCCGTGCATGAACATCGATGTCAGCACCGTCCAGGTGGTGAGCCCCCCGATCGTGCAGCTGGCGTCTCCGAGCGACACCGTGTCACCCGGCAGGACGGAACCCGTGATCTCACCCGGGATGGTCCCGTAGGCACAAAGCGAATTGAGGAATGGCTCGGGAGCACCTGCGCCCTGGACCAGGAGCCACACCAGTACGTTCGCCGCGATGATCAGGATCGTGACAAACGGAAACAGCTCGGTCGGGTTGTCGTCTCGCAGCGGGAACATGCCCGACAGGGTAGACGGCCCCCTGAACCGACGCAATATCAGCAGGGGCTGCCCACACGACCGACAGTCACCTGCCTTTCTGACACGAATCCGGTGGCCAGGGTGCCAGAATAGCGGGGAATGAGCCGCAAACAGGCGCCAGGCGCGGCACATCGCTTGCACTTATTCCTGCAGACAAATCAACGAACGACCCGGTCTCACGTCCGCCGTGGCGGCGCGGCCTCCGGGCGGGAGCAAGAAAGGGAAAACGCATATGAGCAAGGTCATCGGAATTGACCTCGGGACGACGAACTCAGTCGTATCCGTGATGGAGGGCGGCGACCCGGTCGTGATCCCGAACGCCGAAGGTGCCCGTACGACACCGTCGGTGGTCGCGTTCACGAAGGATGGAGAGCGCCTCGTCGGACAGGTAGCGAAACGGCAAGCAGTCACGAACCCGGTAAACACGGTCTCATCGATCAAGCGATTCATGGGACGGAAGTGCTCTGAGGTGGACCACGAGCGGCAGCTGGTGCCGTACGAGATCGAGTGCGACGGCCAGGATCGGGTCCAGGTCAAGATCCCGCATGGCGACAAGACGTTCACGCCCCCGGAGATCTCGGCCATGGTGCTTCAGAAGATGAAGCAGACGGCCGAGGATTACCTGGGTTCGGATGTCATCCAGGCAGTGATCACCGTCCCGGCCTACTTCAACGATGCGCAGCGGCAGGCGACCAAGGATGCCGGCAAGATCGCCGGGCTCGAAGTACTGCGGATCATCAACGAGCCGACGGCGGCCGCACTGGCCTACGGTCTCGACAAGAAGAGTGACGAGAAAATCGCCGTGTTCGACCTCGGTGGAGGGACGTACGACATCTCCATCCTCGAACTCGGAGACGGTGTATTCGAGGTAAAGGCCACGAACGGCGATACGCACCTGGGTGGAGATGACTTCGACCAGCGTGTGATCGACTGGATGGTCGATGAATTCCTGAAGGACCAGGGGATCGACCTCTCGAAGGACCCGATGGCCCTCCAGCGACTCAAGGAGGCGGCGGAGAAGGCCAAGTGCGAACTGTCAACCGTCACGCAGACCGATCTCAATCTGCCGTTCATCACGGCGGACCAGAGCGGCCCGAAGCACCTGCACATGACGCTGACCCGCTCGAAATTCGAGCAGCTCGTCGACGACCTGGTGGAGCGCACCAAGGAGCCGATGCAGAAGGCGCTCAATGACGCGGGATTGAAGGAGTCGGAGATCGACGAAGTGATCCTCGTGGGCGGATCAACCCGGATTCCCAAGATCCAGGAGACCGTTAGGGAGTTCTTCGGCAAGGAGCCCCACAAGGGAGTGAATCCCGACGAAGTGGTCGGAATTGGCGCCGCGATTCAGGGTGGTGTCCTCGCTGGGGACGTGAAGGACGTCCTGCTGCTCGACGTGACCCCGCTGTCGCTGGGGATCGAAACACTGGGCGGCGTCATGACGGCGCTGATCCCGCGGAATACGACGATTCCGACCAAGAAGAGCGAGGTGTTCTCGACCGCCGAGGACAGTCAGCCCACGGTGGACATTCACGTCCTCCAGGGTGAACGACCGATGGCGAGTGACAACAAGACGATTGGAAGATTCCAGCTGACCGGAATCCCACCTGCGCCGCGCGGCGTGCCGCAGGTCGAAGTAACGTTCGATATCGATGCGAACGGAATCCTGCATGTGAGTGCGAAGGACCGTGCGACGAGCAAGGAGCAGAAGATCAGGATCGAGGCTTCGTCGGGCCTGTCCGACTCCGAGATCGACAAGATGGTGAAGGACGCCGACGCGCATGCCAGTGAGGACAAGGACCGGCGTGAGAAGGCCGAGGCCCGGAACCGTCTCGACTCTCTGATCTACCAGACCGAGAAGAATATCGAAGAGTGGAAGGAATCGATCGACGACTCGGCGAAGGAGGAGATCGAGGCCAAGCTGGAGCGTGGGCGGCAGGCCCTGAAGCAGGATGACCAGGGCGAGATTCAGGCGGCCGCGGAGGACATTCAGCAGGCTGTCCAGGCAGCCGCTCAACAGATTTACGCGAAGGCCGGCATGGGCGACCAGGCAGGTCCCACGGACGAAGGGTTCGATGCGGGTGCAGCCGACGCGACAGCCACGGCCGAAACCGGCGCGTCAGATGAAGATGTCGTCGAAGCCGACTACGAGATCGTCGAGGAGTCGGACGAGAAGTAGCGCAGCGGCCGGAAACGCTGCTGGGACCACGGTGGTCCCAGTGGACGGCGTCCTTCGGGACGCCGTCCAGCGTTTCAGGCAACCATGAATCACAACGGGCCGTCCAAGTACCGTCGGACAAGGAACCCAGAAGGCTCTTGGGTTATATCAACCGGACGCGTGGCGACGTACGTGCGTGACCATGGACCCTGAAATCGACGAGCAACGATGAACGATCCTTTGCGCAGCAAGCTGAACCTCATTCTCACGGCCCTCGTGGCATTCGGAGTCGGGCTCGGCATCGCGGCTCGCTTCGATCTCACTCCACCGGGGGTGGCGCAGGACCACAATCCGCCCCTGCGACTGGTGTCCACGAATTCGGGTTTGAGCGGTGGCGGGACGATCCCGATGAACGGCTTCGCGGAGATCGCGGAACAGATCACGCCAGCCGTGGTGACGATCTACGTGGACCGGGACATTCCCGAGCACGGACGGCAGCAAGAGCTTCCCGAGCCGTTCAACCAGTTTCAGCAAGAGGTGCCTCCGACCGTCCGCGGCAGTGGTTCCGGATTCATCATCAGTCAAGACGGATACATCGTCACCAACAATCACGTCGTTGAAGAAGCTACCCGGATCACCGTGGAGCTCTACGACCGTCGACGGTTCGATAACGTGCGTCTCGTCGGCCGTGATGCGACGACTGATATCGCACTGCTGAAGCTGGATGCCGACGACCTGTCAGCCGCGACGCTCGGCACGAGTGACGGCTCTCGGGTGGGCGAGTGGGTCCTCGCCGTTGGGAGCCCGGGGTTCACGGCAGGTCCGTCACCGCTCACCATGACGGTCACGGCGGGGATCATCAGCGCCAAGGGGCGCAACATAAGGATCATCGAGGAGAATTCGGCGATCGAGGACTTCATTCAGACCGACGCGGCGATCAACCCGGGGAATTCGGGAGGCCCGCTGGTCAACGCTCGCGGGGAAGTGATCGGCGTGAACGCGGCGATCGCCTCGAGAAGCGGGACCTACGAGGGCTACGGGTTCGCTGTTCCGATCGACCTGGCGCGTGAAGTGATCGACGACCTGGTGGAGTATGGACAGGTCCGCCGGGCTTTGCTCGGGGTGCAGATCCGTGCCGTGGACGCACCGATCGCGACGGATTACGGGCTCGCCCGGCCGATCGGCGCACAGGTCATGGGCGTCGAGGAAGGGAACGCCGCCAGCCAGGCCGGGATCGAAGTCGGGAGTCTCATCGTCGCGATCGACGGGGAGCAGGTAGAGTCGGTGAACGATCTGCAGCGCAAGATCCGCTCGCGGGATCCGGGTGAAACGGTCCGAGTGGAACTGGTGGATTACGATCGCAGCCGGCGGACCGTATCCGTCACGCTCGAAGAGGCGGAGACGGTTCAGACTGCCAGCGTCGCACCGGAAGTGTCGGACGGCACGCCGGACCCCCTCGGGCTTACAGTCGAGGATTTGTCGAGCGATTCCCGCCGGGCCCTCGATCTGCCCGAAGAGGTGGACGGAGTCGTGATCTCGGAAATGGCACGGTTCGGCCAGTTCTTCCCCCGGTGGCGCCAGGTGGGTCGCAGTGATCACCCGGTAGTCGTGAGCGTCAACCGGTCGGACGTGACGAGCGTGGCCGAGTATCGTGCAGAGATCGGCAAGGTCGGTCCGGGAGAGGTAGTCAGTCTTCGGGTGTTCGATCCGGTGCTGGGCGAGACGCTGCCCGTCAGCGTACCGCTACCCTCGGCGCCGCGCTGATCAGGTAGGCGCTCCTGTCGGAAGCGGACGGCGTCCCCCCGGGAACGCCGTCCGCTTCCGCTTTCACCCTCCGTGCCGTCAGCCCTGATCTCCCGTCATGTGCGTGGCCCGTTCAGGCACCCGGGGTTAGAATACGGGTTGCTCCAGTTCAGCGGGCGAAAGTGGCGGAACTGGCAGACGCGCCAGCCTTAGGAGCTGGTGGCCGAGAGGCCGTGGGGGTTCGAGTCCCCCCTTTCGCATGTCATGCAGACCTTCAGCCGTGAGATCGTGTTGATGGAATCAGGGAAGATGGAGAATGGCGGCACCAATGGTGTCGATGTAGCCGTCGAGATCGGAGATGACTGGTCCCGCCGTTTGACGATTACCGTGGACCCGGAGCGGGTAGCGAAGGCCAGGGCGAAGGAGCGGAATCAACTGGCGAAGTCGATCCGACTCAAGGGCTTTCGAAAGGGGCGGGTTCCTCCGGACGTCGTGGAACAGCGATTCGGCCTCGAACTCGACCAGATCGTGCAGGAACGGTTGATCGAGGAGGCCTATCGAGAAGCCGTGGACTCCACCGACATCACACCCGCCGGAGCGGCGAGCGTATCGAATGTTCAGTACGCGCCGGGAGAGCGACTGACATTTCAGGCGGACGTTGAGGTCATGCCGACCGTGGAGTTGTCCCGCGTCGGTGGATTCCGGCTCAAGCGAGAGATCCAGCCGGTGACCGACGCCGAGGTACAGGAGATCCTCGACCGGGTGCTGGCGGACTTCGCGGACTGGAAGGAGGTCGACCGGAAGCCCGCTGCAGGAGATCAGGTCGCGGTCCGTGTAGCCCCGCTGGCCGACGGAGAGGACACTCCCACTGAGGAAGCGAAGCCGTATCGATTCGTGCTCGAAACCGGCCAGGCGCTGCCGGACGTCGAACAGGCGATCAAGACCCTGACACCAGGAGAATCCGGATCGTTCATGGTCGGTTTTCCTGCGGAAACGGAGGACGCTGAGGCGGAGCAGCGACAGCTGTTTGTCGCGGTCGACAGTGTCGAGGAGCAGGTGTTGCCGGAACTCGACGATGAACTGGTGAAACGTGCCACGGGCGGCGCTCAGCAAACGACGGCCGAACTGGAAGAAGTCGTTCGTTCGGATCTCGCCAGACACCATGAGGATGAGGCGGAAGGCAAGCTTCGCGGTGAGATTCTCGAGGCGCTCATCCAGGCCAACGCGTTCTCGCTCCCCAGATCGCTGGTGAACAGGTATCTGGATGGAATGCTTCGTGCGCCAGAGGACGCCGACGGCGACGAGCTGAACCAGGCCCGTGAGTCACTGGCGCCCCATGCGGAACGGCAGATCAAGGAAGAGATGCTGCTCGACCGCGTGATCGAACAGGAAGGTCTGCAGGCCGACGAGGAATCCGTCGAGCGCAAGATCGAGGAACTGGCGGAACGGAGTAAGATGGCGCCGGGGGCGGTGCGGCGACGCCTCGAGAAGGAAGGCCAGTTCGAGTCGTTGCGCCGAAACATCGCTGTTGATCGAGCGTTCGAGTACTTGAAGTCTCAGTCCGAAATCGAGGAAACGAGCTGACAGAAATCGGAACCCGCCGCGCGACACGGGTAGGATTACCGGACGGGCGGACTCGACTTCCGAAGAGAACGGAAACCATGACGATTTACGCACCATATGTGATCGAGCGGTCGAGCAGGGGTGAGCGCAGCTACGACATATTCTCACGCCTGCTGATGGACCGCATCGTGTTCCTGGGAACGCCGATCAACGACGACGTGGCAAATGTAGTCATCGCCCAGCTCCTGTTCCTGCAGGCGGAGAACCCGGAGCGGGACATCAACATCTACATCAACAGTCCCGGCGGCAGCGTCTACGCCGGGCTGGCGATCTACGACACGATCCAGTATATGACCGCGCCCGTTGCCACGATCTGTATGGGAATGGCGGCTTCAATGGGGGCATTCCTTCTCGCCGCCGGGACGCCCGGCAAGCGGTCGGCGCTGCCGAACTCGCGGATCATGATCCACCAGCCATCCGGTGGATCGCAGGGAACGGCGTCCGACATCGAGATCCAGGCGCGCGAGGTACTGTACGCCCGGGAGCGGCTCAACGAACTGCTCGCGAGACACACCGGCCAGACGATTGAGCAGATCGGGGAGGATGTAGACCGGGATCGATATATGTCTCCGGTTGAAGCACGGGACTATGGTATTATTGACCGGATCATCGAGCAGGCGGGCAGTGGGAGCGATGAGGATGGGAAGCAGGCTCCTGCGGTCGAGCTGGCGGGGCCGGAAGCCGTCGAAGAATCCGACTCCGGCAGCTGACCCGGGTAACCGAGGAGAGACGCACATGTCTGGCGACAAGCACCTTCGCTGTTCTTTCTGCGGAAAGTCCAAGGAAAGCGTCAAGAAGTTCATCTCGGGGCCCAATGTCTACATCTGCAACGAGTGCATCTCGCTGTGCAACGAGATCCTGGCGGAAGAAGAGGATCGCGAAACGGCTGCACAGATCGCCGAGGTCCTCAGCCCGATCGAAATCAAGGACATCCTGGACGAGTATGTGATCGGGCAGGAGCAGGCCAAGAAGAGCCTCGCAGTGGCCGTATACAACCACTACAAGCGGATCAATCACAGCAGCAAGATCGATGACGTCGAGATCGACAAGTCCAACATCATGCTTCTGGGCCCGACCGGCGTCGGAAAGACCCTGCTGGCTCAGACGCTGGCGCGGATGCTCCAGGTACCGTTCACCATCGCCGATGCCACGACACTGACGGAAGCCGGTTACGTCGGTGAGGACGTGGAGAACATTCTCGTGCGTCTCCTGCAGGCCGGTGACTACAACATCGCCGAGTGCGAGCGCGGGATCGTCTACGTGGACGAGATTGACAAGATCGCCCGCAAGAGCGAGAACCCGTCGATCACGCGGGATGTGAGTGGAGAGGGAGTCCAGCAGGCTCTGTTGAAGATACTCGAGGGTACGGTCGCTTCGGTGCCGCCGCAGGGCGGACGGAAGCACCCGCAGCAGGAGTACATCCAGATCGACACGCGCAACATCCTGTTCATTTGTGGCGGTGCGTTCGACGGACTCGAGGAGATCATTGAGGGCCGGCTCGGCAAGCGGCAGATCGGATTCGGTGACGAAGAAGCAGGTGAGAAAGATCCGACTGCCAGCCCCCTGGACCAGGTCGAGCCGGAGGACCTCCTGAGATTCGGACTGATCCCCGAGCTCGTCGGCCGGCTTCCTGTGACCGTAACCCTTCACGATCTGGACGAAGACGCGATGCTGGAGATCCTCCAGCGCCCGAAGAACGCCCTGGTCAAGCAGTACCAGAAGATGTTCGAGCTCGAGGGCGTCGGGCTGACTTTCGACCCCAAGGCGCTCTCCGCGGTAGCGACCAAGACGATTCAGCGCGGAACCGGCGCTCGTGGCCTCCGGGCAGTTCTCGAGGAAGTGATGCTCGAGATCATGTTCAACCTCCCGTCGCGAGATGATGTTCGGGAAGTCGTGATCACGCTCGAGACGATCGAAGAGGGCTCGGAGCCATTGCTGATTCTCGAGCCGGAGACTCAACGCCGCGAGGCGTGAGTCTCGAGCGGCCGCTTCCCTGGAATCCAGTGACTCCAGTCAGAATTCGTGAAGTCGAATTTGCCGGTGCCATAGGCCGCCCGGGCCAGGCGCCACCGGATGAACTCCGGCAGGTCGCGATCGCCGGCAAGTCCAACGTCGGCAAGTCGAGCCTGGTGAACGCCGTGGTCGGGCGAAAGCGTATCGCCAGAGTTTCCGGGACCCCGGGCAAGACTCGTGAGATCAACTTCTACCGCATCAACGATCGGTTCTTCCTCGTGGACCTGCCCGGCTACGGTTTCGCGCGGGCGCCGGAAGCGGTTCGGGATGCGTGGAGAAGGCTGATCGAGGACTATCTTTCGCACAACGATCGACTGGATGGCCTGGTCTTGCTGATCGATTGCCGAAGGGGCATCCAGGAGGCCGACAGACAGCTGATCGACTATCTTTCGGCTGACGAAATTCCGGTCCTCGTTGTGCTGACGAAGATGGACAAGTTGAACCGGTCCGGGCAGAGCAAGGCCGTGGCCGACCTGCGGAACGAGCTGAAGATCCCGGCGGACCAGGTACTGGCGACGTCGGCCCAGACCGGAGAAGGTGTCGATGTGCTCGCTGAGAGCCTCCTTGCTCTCGTCGACTCGAATGAAGAAGGGAACCCGTGATGGCCAGTTCCGACCGTCGCTCTCAGACCGCTCCCCGCGATCGCGCTTGGCAAGCCATCCTCCGCGGAGCGTCTGCATTTGTGCTGTTGGCGATTGCAGCGGCCTGCGGTGGTACCGCGGCGCCCGACAGCGCAGTGGGAGTGCGCCCGGCCGTGGCCCAGCAGCCGGGGTGGACTCCCGAGCTTGAGCAGACGAGCGCCCGGCCATTGCCCCCGGCGGGGTACGGCACCCTGAGTCAGGACGACATCACGATCGGTATCCAATCGGGTACACTGCTCATCAAGCTCGTTCCGCTGGACGAGTGGGTCATCCGGCTGACTTCGCCCGACACATATCGCAGACTCAACAGCTTCAAGGTGAGCCGGGGCGAGGAGATCCTGAAGAAAGCCTCCCGGGCGGGGGAACGCGGTTGGCCGAGGGTGTTCCTCGTGAGTTTCTTCACCCGGAATTACGAGGAAAACTACGAACCGAACGACGTGCAGATCCGGATGCGGAGTGCCATTTATCGTTCCCTGGCTATCATTCCCATCACGCCGGACTTCACACGTGAGCGTCTGCGGCAGCAGGAAACGCAGATGGCGCTGTACGTGTATGAGGAGGATGTGGACCTCGACCTCCCCCTGGTCGCCGTGTATCAGCATGCGGAAGGGAGTCAGTGGGTGGGCATTCGCACCAGACTCGATCGAGAACTGTCGACCGTCCTATCCCGGGCATCTCCATAGTGCATGCCCGCCCCGGCAATCGGGATCGACGTCGCCCCTGACCGCTACGCTTCGATCCCGAATTCCTTCAGCTTCCTGTACAGGGTCCGCTCGCCGATCCCCAGACGTTGCGCTGCTCGCCGCCGATTCCCATCCGATTCTCGCAACGCCATCGCGATCGCTTCGCGCTCGATGTCAGCCATCGTCATCTCAGGGCTGACCGCTATGGTCGTGCCATCGGCGATCGAGCCACTCTCGTCCCATGTCATGTCGTCGCCCGCCGGCTGAACGAGGTCACGCCCCCGCACCTCGATCGCCTGGACTTCGGGGTCGAGGGCTGAGGCGCGGTCTGGACCTGACTCCCGGTACCGGGTCCTGAACCGGTCGAATTCCGATCGCAGGTCCTCCAGATCGATCTTCATTTCGACGAGGGTACGAAACAGAAACTCGATCTGAGGCAGTTGCAGGGCCGAGGCCGCTGACTCGTCCTCCGGTGATTCGAATCGGGGCAGCGACGAGACCGTCGCGCCGGGAAGCATGCTCCGTCCACTGGAGTACCGGATGTCGGGCGGAATGTCGTCTGCCCGGATTACCGCGCCCGGTGCGAGTACGACCATCGATTCGATCAGGTTCCTGAGTTCGCGGACGTTTCCGGGCCAGGAGTACTCGAGCAAGATCTCCATCGCCTCACCCGACAGGCCCTTGAACTCGCGCTCGTGCTGCCGACTGAAGTCCTCGATGAATCGACGCACCAGGATCGGAATATCCGAAGGCCTGTCCCTGAGCGGCGGGAGATCCAGGTGCAGAACGTTCAACCTGTAGTACAGGTCGCGGCGGAACGTACCCTCCTCGACGGCCTGTCGAAGATCGCGATTCGTTGCCGCGATGACGCGGACGTCGACCGAGATCTCCGAATCGCCCCCGACGCGCATGAACTTCTGCGTCTCCAGCACTCTCAGGAGGCGCGTCTGGAGCGGCAGCGGCATCTCGCCGATCTCGTCGAGCAACAGCGATCCCTGGTCCGCGAGTTCGAACATTCCTCGGCGGCGCGACGTAGCTCCGGTGAACGCCCCCTTCTCGTGGCCGAACAGCTCCGACTCGAGCAGTGTCTCGGGTATCGCTGCACAGTTCACCGCGATGAACGGCTTGCCCCGGCGAGGTGAAAACCTGTGGATCGCTCGTGCCGCCAGCTCCTTGCCGGTACCGCTTTCTCCTGTGATCAGCACAGTCGTATTGACCGGCGCCAGCATGTGGATCCGTTCAATGACCTCGAGTATCCCGTCGGTCCTACCTACGATGCCTGTTTCGACCTGCAAGTCGTAGCGCTCGATCTGCTGCGTCAGCGCTACCTGGACCTCCTGCGGGTCCGGCGGAGCGAGGATCAGCTGGTCAGGCAATAGCCAGGTGTCGATCCCCGAGACCACTTCGCGTGGGTCTCCTTCTTCTTCAATCTCGGTGACCATGATCACCGGAGGCCTGGGGACCCGGGACGAGACGATCCTGAGCATGTTCACCGTCGTCGGATCGAGCGGATCGCCGGTCGATACGAAGGCTACCGTGCCCTCACCGGTGAGCGACCGGTCGAGGCCATCGATCGACGATATGATCTCGGTGGTGTGACCGTCCGCTTCCGCCGCCTGGCGAACTGCGACCGCCGATTCAATGTTCCGATCGTCAATCAGGACGCGCGCCATGTCGCCTCAATCATGCTGTGTATCCACGCCTCGCAGCAGACGGACGGCGTGGGCGGCCAACTCCTGCAGGATAGCCATGCCATCTGAGACACCGGCGGGACTGCCCGGAAGATTGACGATCAGCGTCGAACCGCGGGTGCCGGCGACTCCCCGCCCGAGGGACGCGAACGGCGTCTTATGGCGACCGGAGGCGCGCAGCGCTTCCGCCACTCCCGGGACCTCGCGCTCGAACACGGCGATCGTCGCCTCCGGCGTTACATCCCGTGGGGTGAGCCCGGTCCCGCCGGTCGTCAGGAGCAGGTCGCAGATGCTCCCATCGGACCAGGAAATGAGCTTCTCAACGATTCTGACGGTCTCATCGGGAACAGTGTCCCGCACCGCGATCGACCACCCCGCGGCCCTCGCCGCGGCCTCGATCAGGTCCCCCGACCCATCCTCGCGACCCTCCGTCACTCCATCGGACACGGTCAGGATCCCCACGCGTATCGAATCCGGGCTCATCACCGGCACAATCGGTTCATCCATTGGTCACTTCTTGACCGAGCCGTCCCGGTAGAACGGCATCTGGACCACCTCTGCTTCCAGGTCCCGGCCGCGGATCCGGATCGCCACGGTATCGCCGATAGCGGCCTCGGGCGGCAGATATGCGGTACCAATTCCGGCGTCGAGCGAAGGACTCAGCGTTCCCGACCGCACGGTTCCGACCACTTCTCCATTGAACACGACCTCGTACCCTGGGCGTGGGAAGCCCCGGTCGGTCAGCCGGAACCCCCGCAGACGTCGGGTGAGCCCTGCGTCTTTCTGTGCCTGGAGCGCCTCCCTCCCCACGAAGTCACCCTTTCCGAGCTTGACCAGCCACGACAGACCCGCTTCCAGGGGACTCGTACCGTCATCGAGGTCATTCCCGTACAACGCGTAGCCCATTTCCAGGCGCAGCGAGTCTCGCGAACCGAGCCCGGCCGGAATCAGTCCCGCCGTCCGGCCGGCCTCCCGCAGGTCTCGCCACAGAGCGGCAGTTCGATCGGCCGGCACGTACAGCTCGAAGCCGTCCTCACCAGTGTAGCCGGTGCGGCTGATCACACCGGGCACTCCGGCGACTGTTCCGGGCGCAAACTCGTAAAATCCGACCGGATCGAGCTCCTCCGAGCACAGGGGAGCCAGGATTTCCTGTGCTCGCGGGCCCTGCAGCGCGATGAGCCCGATGTCGTCGCTCTCATCCTGGAGTCGCACATCGAACCGGGCAGCGAGCGGTGTGAGATGATCCCAGTCCTTGGCCAGATTCGCTCCGTTCACGACGAGCCGGAAGCGCTGGTCTCCGAGCCGGTAGACGATCAGGTCATCGACGGCGCTTCCGTCGTCCCGGCAGAACATGCTGTACTGCGCCTGCCCGTCACCGAGCCGGGCCGGGTCGTTGGTCGTCACATATGAAACGAATTCGAGCGCACCAGGTCCGGTAACCAGGAACTCACCCATGTGTGAAACGTCGAACATTCCGGCCGCCGTGCGTACCGCCTCGTGTTCGGCTCGAATCCCGGTCGGGTACTGTACGGGCATCTCGAATCCCGCGAACGGGACCATTTTGGCTTGCAGCGCCACGTGATCTTCGAACAGCGGCGTGTGCTTCAATTCACTCATCGGTCGATTCTCTCGTTGTTCCGGCGGCCCGACTCGATCGGAGTCGCCGTATCTCGCTCGATTGAACGCCGCCTACAGAATGTAGCGACGAAGGTCGTCATCCTCGACAATGCGTGCCAGTCGCTCCCGCACGTCGTTTCCATCGATGTGGATCGTCTCACCCGTTCCTTCTTCCGGCAAGCCGAACATCACGTCGTCGAGCAGGGTCGTGAGCACGGTATGCAGGCGCCGGGCTCCGATATTCTCGACGCGGCTGTTCACATCCGCGGCGATCTTCGCGACTTCCTCGATCGCATCCCGGGTCAGTTCGAGAGTCGCCCCCTCGGTGGCGACCAGGGCCTGGTACTGCGTCAGGAGGGCGTTCTTCGGCTCGAGCAGGATCCGAACGAAATCACTTTCGTCCAGACTCGTCAACTCTACTCGGATCGGGAATCGGCCCTGGAGTTCGGGAATCAGATCCGATGGGCGGCTCAGGTGAAAGGCACCAGCCGCGATGAACAGCATGTGATCGGTGTTCACGTAACCGTACTTCGTCTGCACGGTCGAGCCCTCCACGATCGGCAGCAGGTCACGCTGGACTCCCTCGCGCGATACATCCGGTCCACCTGGAGCGCCCTTGGTGGCCACCTTGTCCAGCTCGTCGAGGAAGATGATACCCATCGTTTCCGCCCGGTCGAGAGCGTCGTCCACGACTTCGTCCATGTCCACGAGACGATCCAGCTCTTCCGAAACCAGGTATTTGCGTGCCTCCGCGACCGTGACCGTCCGACGCCGAGAGCGCTTCGGAAGCATGTCCTGCAGAACTTCCATGAAATTCCAGTCGAGTCCTTCCATGCCGGATGCGCTCATGTCCATCGCCGGCATCGAGCTCTCCGCGACGTCGATCTCCACCTCGCGGTCCTCGAGCCGCGCGTCCCGCAACAGCCCTCGGAGCTTCTCACGCGTCCGACGGCGGCGTGCTTCCGGCGAGTCATCCGTGTCCTCGTCCTCGATCACCTTGGCACCGCCGGTTCCCACCACGAACATCCGCGGGCCATCGGCCTCGGCATCCGCGGGAGACGACTCTCCGGCGACCGGCGGCAGGAGGAGGTCGAGGAGTCTCTCCTCCACGCGATCGGCCGCGATCTCCCGGCATTCGTCTTCGCGCTCGGTTCGTACCAGGTTCACGGCGAACTCCACCAGGTCTCGTACCATCGACTCGACGTCCCGTCCGACGTATCCGACCTCGGTGAATTTCGACGCCTCGACCTTGACGAATGGGGCTCCGGCCAGTCGCGCCAACCGCCGCGCAATCTCAGTCTTTCCGACTCCAGTCGGTCCGATCATGATGATGTTGTTGGGGAGGATTTCGTCTTTCAGCTCCCCGGCCACATTCCGCCGGCGCCAGCGATTGCGCAGGGCGATGGCGACCGCGCGCTTGGCCGCATCCTGTCCGATGATGTACCGATCCAACTCGGTTACGACCTGGCGCGGAGTCAGTTCGGCGAAGTCCGTGGTCTGCGGCCGGGAATCCTCCGGCCCGGTCATCGATCTTCCTCCCGGCCCTCACCCACTTCGAGCACGGTCAGGTTCCGGTTCGTGTACACGCAGATGTCGGCCGCCGTTTCCAGCGCTACCCGGACGATGTCTGGCGCTTCGAGCTCGGAATGGGCGGCGAGCGCCCTGGCTGCGGCCAGCGCGTATGAACCACCCGAGCCCACCGCCAGGATGCCGTCGTCCGGTTCGATCACCTCACCGTTGCCGGAAACGAGCAGCGTCGTGTCGCGATCCGCGACCACGAGGAGAGCCTCCAGCCGCCGCAGATATCGATCGCTTCGCCAGTCCTTGGCCAATTCGACGGCGGCGCGGGATAGGTTCCCCGGGTGTCGTTCGAGCTGGGCTTCGAACTTCTCGAACAGGGTCAAGGCATCCGCTACTCCACCGGCGAAACCTGCTACAATCGCCCCACCCTTCATGCGGCGCACCTTCTGCGCTCTCGCCTTGACCACGACGTCCTGCATCGTGACCTGGCCATCTCCTCCCAGCGCGGTTCGCCCGCCTCGCCGTACGCAGAGAATCGTCGTCCCGCGCATCAACATCCTCCTCGATCTAACTTTCAGTCCGCTCTCGGGTGTGCCTTCCGGTACGCCTCCAGCAGACGCTCTTTCGAAGTGTGTGTATACACGCGAGTGGTCGAGAGGCTCGCGTGCCCCAGCAGCTCACGAACCGCCATCAGGTCAGCACCCTCGTCGAGCAGGTGTGTGGCGAAGCTGTGTCGTAAAGCGTGAGGCGACAATCCCTCCGCTCCGGGTACACCCTCCAGTATACCCTGGACGACGCGCTGAATCTGCCGGCGTGACAGCCTGCGACCGGTCGTAGTTGTGAACAGCGGATCGCCGGAGGAGCTCTCCGGCCGGGTCCCCGATCTTCCGGCCGGTCGCGCTCTACCGGTCAGCCCGAGGTATGAGGCCATCGCCTCCAGGGCATTGGACCCGACGGGTACGATTCGCTCCTTCGATCCCTTGCCACGCGCCCGGAGGTGACGCTCCCGCAGGTCCACAGAGTCCAGATCGAGCGCATGGAGCTCCGACAGCCTGAGGCCGGAGGAATAGAACAGTTCGACGATGGCGCGATTCCTCGCACGACGAATCCGCACCGGTTCATCAAGGTCGTCGGCCATCGCCGACAGCTCATCGAGCCGCTCGAACAAACTGTCGGCCTGCGCCCTGGTCAGATACGGAGGAAGCTCGCTGGCGCTGCGCGGCGTCCGGACCCCACGGGCGGGATTCGCGGGCGTGCGATCCGTCCTGTAAAGGAATCTGAACAGCGCCCGCACCGCGGACAATCTCCTTCGTAACGTGGAATCAGCGCGGCCCGTGGAACGCAACGTACCGAGCCACGATCGGATATCGAGTCGGTCCACCTCATCCCACGTCCAGCTTCCTCCCCGGTGCTGGTCAAGGAATTTGGTAAAGGACTCGAGATCGCGCCGATATGCATCGACCGTATGTGGAGACAGCCGCCTCTCGTCTTCGGCGTATCTGAGGAAGTCTGCGACCGCCCCGCGGGTGTCTCCCTCCCCCGTGCTCACGGGTTGGCCGTCGCCAGTATCCGAGCGGGCAAGTCGGCGGGCTCTTGGCCGATCCCCCTGCACCAGCCCCGCATCGACTCCAGGGCCCTCGACGCGTGAGCGTTCCGCCGTGCCCGTCGGCCGCGCGTTCGGACCGGGAGCGGATCGAGCAGACCGAAGTTGGCGTTCATCGGCTGGAATGTCGCCGGGTTCGCCTCGGCCAGGTACCGGCACAGACCCCCGAGCATCGTCACCGGAGGAGGCAGTACCGGATCCTCCCCGACCAGAATCCGGTGCAGATTGAGGGCCGCCAAGAGGCCGCTGGCAATCGACTCCGTATACCCTTCGACTCCGGTCAACTGACCGGCGAACAGCAGCCCGGGCTCGTCCGGCAGTCCGCCGTGCGGTGCCAGCCGGGCCGGAGAATTCAAGTACGTATTCCTGTGGATCGAGCCGAACCGAAGAAACTCGGCCGCTTCGAGTCCGGGGATCATCCGGAATACCCGTTGCTGTTCGCCGAGCTTCAGGCGGGTCTGAAACCCGACCAGGTTCCACATTCGACCGTCCCTGTCCTCGGTCCGCAGCTGTACGACGGCGAACGGGCGTCGGCCGGTGCGGGGGTCGTTCAGACCGACGGGCCGCATCGGACCGAAGCGGAGCGTATCACGTCCGCGGGCCGCCATTACCTCTATCGGCAGGCAGCCCTCGAAATAGGGGACTTCGTCCCACTCGGGAGCCCGATGCACGTCTGCCTCCAGAAGCGCGTCGAGAAATGCTCCGTATTCGGACTCGTTCATTGGACAGTTCAGGTAATCAGCGTCGCCTTTTCCGTATCGGGTCGCTCGATATACCACGTCCTCGAGCAACGACTCGCCGGCCACTATCGGCGCGATTGAGTCGAAGAACGCGAGGTGCTGTTCGCCAAGTCGGGCGCAGATGCTCGTGGACAGGGCATCCGAGGTCAATGGGCCCGTGGCGACGATGGCCGGCGCGGCAGGTACTTCGGTGACCTCTTCCTGAATCACCCGGATACGTGCGTGGGACCTGAGCCGTCGGGAGACTTCCCCGGAAAACTCATCGCGATCGACGGCAAGTGCGGATCCAGCCGGCACTCGTGTCTCGTCCGCGATCTGGAGCAGCATGCACCCGAGCATGCGCATCTCGGCCTTGAGCAGCCCGTGCGGCGTGTCCAGAGCTTCGGCTTTGAAGGAGTTCGTGCACACGACCTCGGCGAGGTCGCCAGTCCGGTGAGCCGGAGTCTCACGGACCGGGCGCATTTCGAACAGATCTACATCGTATCCGAACTCGGCCAGCTGCCAGGCCGCCTCCGAGCCCGCCAGGCCGCCCCCGATTACCGGGATACGGCGCTCGTTCATCCCTTTTTCGCTCTCCCACGCCGATTGCCGGCACCCTTCCGGCCTTTGCTGCCGCGGCTTGCCCGGGCCGCGATCAACTCGACCGCGTTGGCCACGTCCAGCTTCTCGGGAGCCACGTCCTTCGGAAGAGATGCGTTGGTCTTTCCATGTTTGACGTACGGCCCGTACCGACCGTCGAGGATCTGCATTGGCTCACCGTCTTCCGGATGCGGTCCGAGCTCTCGCAGCACTTTCGGCGCGGCGCGGCGTCGCCCGCCCTTTGGCTGGGCAAGCAGTTCGAGCGCCCGGTCCAGCTCGACCGTGTACACGTCGTCCTCTGCCTGCAGGGAGCGGAATTCTCCCTCGTGTACCACGAAGGGACCGAAGCGGCCGATCCCGGCCCGGACTTCGCCTCCCTTCTCCGGGTGCTCCCCAAGAAACCGAGGCAGAGACAGCAGTTTGAGGGCGGTCGCCAGGTCTACCTGGTCCGGGGTCATGCCTTTCTGTAACGAGGCCCGCTTCGGCTTGGGACCGTCCTCTTCCTGCTCACCGAGCTGCACGAACGGGCCATAGCGCCCGACGAGCAAACGCACGGCCAGGCCGGTGTCCGGATCCACGCCCAAAGGCTGATCCGCTTTCTCCTTCGCCTCGATGAGTTCCCTCGCCTTGCCCGGCGACAGATCCGCCGGTGCGAGCCCCTCGGGAAGGGTGACTCGCAGCGGCTCCCCATTGTCAGCGACCTCGAGGAACGGACCGTAGCGACCGATGCGGACCTCCCCGCCGAGATCACCGAAATCGCCGAGGGTCGATGCTTCGCGAGGGTCGATCTTCTGACCCTGTTCCTCCAGACGCGTCTCGAATCCGTCCGGCCCGCGGTAGAATTCCTCGAGGAACTCCTGCCACTGCACATCCCCATCTGCGATCCGGTCGAGATCCGACTCCATGCGGGAGGTAAACCCGGGATCGACCAGATCCTCGAAGTGCTGTTCGAGCAATCCGGTCACGGCGAACGCCAGAAACGTCGGGACGAGCTGCTTTCCGTCCCGGTCCACGTAACCACGTTCCTGGATCGTCGCGATCGTCGGAGCGTAGGTACTCGGACGGCCGATTCCTTCGTCCTCCAGCGCCTTGACGAGGCTGGACTCGTTGTAGCGGGCGGGCGGGCGGGTCTCGTGTCCCTCCGCCACGAGCGCGATCCGCTCCAGCACGTCGTCCTCCGCCAGCAGCGGCAGGAATACCTCCCGATCGTCCAGTGCTGCTTCGGGGTCGTCACTTCCCTCCACATAGGCTCGCAGAAACCCGGGAAATACAGTCGTCTTGCCGCTGGCCTGGAATTCGGCATCGGCCGCCCGGATCGTGGCCAGAACCGTCCGGCGGCGTGCATCAGCCATCTGCGTCGCCATCATCCGCTTCCAGATCAGGTCGTACAGCGCCGCCTCGCGCCCTGACAGCCCGAGCTCCTCCGCCGTCCGCATCTGGGTTCCCGCGGGTCGAATCGCCTCGTGGGCCTCCTGTGCCCCCTTCGCCTGCTTGCCGTAATTCCTCGGCGTCGGGCTGAGGAACTCTGTACCGTATTTCGCCTCGATGCGGGCGCGTGCGGCGCCGATGGCCTGGGACGAGAGGCGCACCGAGTCGGTTCGCATGTACGTGATGTGACCGGCTTCGTACAACCGCTGAGCGACGCGCATCGTCTCCCGCGCCTGGAGATTCAGCTTGTTGTTCGCCTCCTGCTGCAGAGTGGAGGTCCGGAACGGCGCATAAGGCTTCTGGCTGAAGTCTTTCGATGCGATGTTCGAGACTATGAACGGTTCGCTTTCGAGGCGGACTGCGAGTTCGCGGGCGGCAGGTTCATCCAGCAGGACAACGGCCTGCTCGTCGGTCGGCCTTCCGGTGTCGGCAGAGAAGTCACGTCCTGTGGCGACGGGCTTGCCGGCCAGTTTCGTGATCCGGGCCGGAAACTCCCCGCCGTCCGCGCCAAGAGTGGCGAGCAGATCCCACCAGCTGCCGGACCTGAACCGGCGTCGTTCGCGCTCGCGCTCCACCAGCAGCCGCACTGCGACCGACTGTACTCGCCCGGCGGACAACGGACGACGGCTCACCGGGTCCACCGGCGAGATCTTCTTCCACAGAAGCGGCGACAATCCATAGCCCACCAGGCGGTCGAGGATCCGACGAGCCTGTTGTGCATCGACCTGCAGCATGTCGATCTCGCCGGGATTCTCGAGTGCCTTCAAGACCGCATCACGTGTGAACTCATTGAACCGTACCCGGCGGAATCGCTCACCGTCATCAGTCTTGTAGCCCAACTTCTGGGCGATATGGAATCCGATGGCCTCGCCTTCGCGATCGGGGTCAGTAGCGATGAGAACATCGTCGACTGTCTTCGCCTGCTTCTTCAGCGAGGCGATAACGGTCCCCTTGCCCCTGACAGTTACATATTCAGGTTCGAATCCATTCTCGACATCGACGGCGAGCCCCTTCTTGGGCAGGTCCACCACGTGACCTGACGTTGCCTCCACGGCGTAGTCCTCCCCGAGCACTCGACCCAGGGTCTGCGCCTTGGTGGGCGACTCGACGATCACGAGGTGCTTCGCTTTGCGGCTCGCCATTCCGTTCTATGACTCCGTGCTCAGTTCAGAATCCTGTCGCCTGTCTGCGACCTCGGCACCAGCTCTGTCGAATACCGCGGCGATTTCCTCCGCCACCTGGGCGGCCGTCCGATTCGAGGTGTCTACGGTATACGTAGACAGGCGGTAGGCAGGCAACCTCCGGTCGAGTAGCTCCTGCAACACCTTCTCCGGCAATCTGTTCGCCAGCAGGGGTCTCGGATCGTCATGCATCGCGAGGCGCCGTGCGGCCTCCCGCGGAGATACGCTGAGCCATACCCGGAGCGCATCCGGCCATGCGTCACGAGTTTCCGGCCGGGCCATCCAGCCGCCGCCTGCGGCGATGACCATCGGTCCTGACGCCACAGTCGCCCCGGTCACCTCGGCCTCCCGTGCCCGGAATCCGGACTCGCCCTCCAGTTCGAAGATCTCGGCGATCGAGAGTCCTGAGATCCGCTCGATCTCGTCATCCAGGTCGATGAACGGCACCCGCCAGCGCTCGGCGAGCAATCTCCCGACAGTGCTCTTGCCGGATCCCATTAGACCCACGAGAACGACCGGTGTCGTGGGTCTCCGCTGCGGTTGGCTCATTCCAGTGGAACCGTCTGCGTCATGGCGATCGGAACGGGGGCGCCGAATTGGCCCGCTCGAGACTGGCTTCCAGATTTCGACGCATTTCCACCAGCGAATCGCCGCCGAGCTTCTCGCGTAGGGCATCTGCGAGGACCAGGGCGAGCATCGCTTCTCCGACAACCGCGGCCGCGGGTACGGCGCAGACGTCGCTCCGTTCGCGCACGGCTTCGGCGCGCTGCCCCGAATTCAAGTCGATACTGGCCAGGGGCTTCGTCAGTGAACTGAGAGGTTTCATGGCGACACGTACGACCAGCGGCTCACCGGTCGTCATTCCACCCTCCAGGCCGCCAGCATGGTTGTGGCTGCGACGGAATCCACCAGTTCTATGGTTCGAAGCATCCAGCTCGATTTCATCGTGCACCAGTGATCCCGGACGTTCCGCGGCCTCGAATCCCAGGCCGATCTCGACCCCCTTCATCGCCTGAATCGACAGCATCGCCGCGCCAACGCGGGCATCCAGTCTGCGATCCCACGACACGTGGCTGCCGAGTCCGACGGGAATTCCGCGCGCCACGATCTCGAACACTCCGCCGAGCGTATCGCCTGCCGTGGCCGCGGCGGCGATCGCCGTGCGCATCCGCTGTGACGCAGCCGGGTCCAGGCACCGGACGTCGGACGAATCTGCTGCGCCATTCAGGTCAGCCGGCAGGGCAACCACCCGGTCGGCGGCCGCTTCGCCGATCTGCACCACGTGGCTTCCTACCGAAATGCCGAGTTCGAAAAGGAGCCTGCGTGCCACGGCTCCAGCAGCCACGCGGGCGGAAGTCTCCCGGGCACTGGATCGCTCGAGCACGTCACGCGCGTCACTGCGATCGTACTTCAGAAGCCCTACCAGGTCCGCGTGTCCCGGACGCGGTAGCCGCACACGGCGCAACATTTCGTCATCGACATCGGGCCGGGCTTCCACTGCCATCGCGATGCGCCAGTTATCGTGGTCGCGATTCGGAATCCGGATCGCCACGGGAGAACCGATGGTCTCTCCGAGGCGGACGCCGGCCACGATCTGTCCGACGTCGCGCTCTATCGACATGCGCTCGCCGCGGCCATAACCGAGCTGTCTTCGGGCCAGGTCTCGTGCCACGTCATCCGGCGTGAGCGGGAGACCCGCCGGAACGCCTTCGACGATCACGTACATGCCCTCGCCGTGTGATTCTCCGGCGGTGGTGAAGCGGAACCCTGTCAGCATTGCACTCCCATCCAGCTCTCGGGCCTCGTCGGATGACTGAGCTTCATCGGGACACCGTACAGGACACGGCCTTCAAAAACAAAGCGGGGCCCGGCCGTAGCCGGGCCCCGACCCGTCGTCAGATGGACTCGTGGACCGTCAGGATCACTCCACGATATGCGGCGTCACCAGGATGATCAGGTCCTGCTTCTTCTCGCTCGTCTTGGTCGTCCGGAACAGTGCGCCAATGACCGGAATGTTCATCAACAGCGGAATCCCGGTCTCCGACCGTTCGACCTCGCTGAGTGTGAGTCCACCGATCACCATCGTCTCTCCGTCGTCGAGCAGCAACCGCGTCTGACCGATCTGCTTCTTGAACGTATATCCGATGTCCGGAATGTCCACCTGGATTCCAGATCGCTCTGCCGATACGTCGAGCAGGATCTGCAGGTTGTTCGTTACGTGTGGCGTAACCTCAAGAATGATCCCCGTATCCTCCCACGTGACCGTGGCCTGTGCCTGGACGTTTCCGGATCCCGAATCGAGCACGCGGACCGGGGTCTTCTCACCCACCTGAATCCGGGCCCGGTGGTTGTCGACCACCTGGATCGATGGAGCCGCCTGCACGTCGGACAGCTTGTGCTGTTCGAGAGCCTCGATAAAGGCGGAGAGAGAAAAATTCCCGAATGCCGTAGAGGCGAGGATCTGCAGCGATGGGCTGAGGACCCGATCGTTCGCGTTGGCCAGAGCCGCGATCGAGTTGCCCGCCAGGTCGACGAGCGTCTCGTTCGTGAACGAGCCGGGATTGAACGGATCGGGCACCGCGATCACATCATTGATCGAGTTTCCATACGAGTCGCCGTTCACATCCTTGAGGTCGTAGACGATTCCAAGTTCCTGCACGTCCGTGCGATCCACGAAGATGATCTTCGCATCGATCGACACCTGGGGCGTCTGGCGGTCCAGGCTCTTCACGAGCGTGTCCATCCGGGCGACCACCGACGGAACGTCAGTCACGATCACTGAATTCGCGCCCTGGTACGCTACGACCTGTCCCCGATTCGGAGTCGCGAGCTGCTGCAGCGTCTTCGCGACTGAGTCCGCCCCTGCATAGTTAATCCGGAAGACGCGGGTTTCCGTCTGTAGCGTGTCCCTGGTCCGAAGCCCTTCGAGCTTGTCGACGATCAGAATGCCCTCGGACTGCAGGCGCCACCCGAGCCCCTGGGCGGCAAGAATCGCGTCGAGCGCAACGTCCCACCGCTGATCGCGGATATCGACTCCGCGAACGGTCATGTCGGCCGCGTCGGAGCTCGGTACGATGGACACGCCGGCGTACTCCGAGAACCCGGCCAATACGTCCAGCATGCTTGCGCTGTCGAACGACACGGTGATTCTGGACGGCTCGTCCTGCAGTTGAGCCACTTCCCTGGCCGGAATCATCTGAGGTGAGGGGATCGTCGACGACGCGGTGCCCACAGCCGTAGACCACGTCTCGAATTCACCACCCGGGTTGGGAAACCTGATCCTCAGTTGTCCCGCCTCGACCTGTACGTCGTATTCGGAGACCTGAGCCATGTCGAACACGAGACGAAGAACTCCGGGGCGGAACCAGCTGCTCCGGATCCGCATCACGCCACCACGGCGGATAGCGTCGTAGCTCGGGTTCGGGAGTCCGGACTCCGCGCCGGACAGATCAAGGATCAGCCTCGGCGGCTCCTCCAGGGCGAAATCCCGATACGTTACACTTCCGGACGTCACCACGACGATCTCGGTCTCGCCGCCGACCTGTGCGATCCTGACTTCCTGGACCGCTCCCTGGCCGCCACTCGACCATGCGAGTAACATCGACGCGAGAATCGTTTTGAGGATCATCCTCCCTGCTCCTTATCCAGACTCTTGAGGCGGAGCGTCTCCTGCCGGCTCACTCCGAACGCCGTGACGACGAAGTCGACTTCCACGGCACGGACCCGGACGAGCTTCGCCCCGCCGATCACATCACCTTCCCAGACTCGATATCGCTTGCCGGTCGCTCGGTCAGTGAGAATCGCGATGCTCCCCGTCGCGGGACTGTACACGACCCCACTCAAGTTCAGATCCTCAAATCGCGGCCCCAGCTCATCCCCGGCCGAAAGCGCCTGGAACGGATCTCTTCGGGTTCCCGCCGGATAGTCGAACGTCTCCCGATCCACAGAAATCTGTCGATCGGCCGCAGAGGCCTCCGTCGCCTGGACCAGTGGATCCTCCGTCTCTTGCGCGCGACCTCCGGTCGGTACGATCAGAATCGTCACGAGGAACAGGCTGGCAGCGAGTCTCACTCTGTTCATCGTCAGCCCCCTTGCTCTTCCGTCGGCCGCGTCTCGGGCGTGCCGAGAACGAAGGTCTCGAGCTGGAAGGTCGCGCGGACGATCTGCCTGCCTGACGGTGTCACTTCCGTGGGTACGATCTGAGTAACGCGCGGACGAACGATCCGGTCGAATGAGGCCACACGAGCAAGGAATGCCCCGATCGAGTGATAGTCGCCCTCGACCTCCATCTGCCATTCCTGCCGAAGCAGCGTCCCGGCACTGTCGGCATCCACGGGCGGCAGCGGCTCCACGTTGATCAGTTGCAGATTCAGTGCCTGCGTCTGGGTAGCGATCGCTTCATAGATCGCCGGAACCTCTGCACCCGATGGAACGAGCCGCTGAAGCAGAGTGAATTGCTGTTCGGCGTGCGACAGTCGATCACGCAGCTGCTGAAGGTCCCCGATCCGGGCTTCGGCCAGCTCGTTCTGCAGCTCGAGGTCCTCGGCCTGTTCCGTAAGTTCCACCAGTTCGACGTTGCCGGGGCGATATACGTAGACGTAGTAAAGGGCAGCGGCCGCAATCGACAGGATCACGATGAGCAGCATGCTCTGCTGCCGCTGGTCCTTTGGAAGCAGCGCCATGCTCAGCTTCCCTCCGTCCCTGGGGACACCTGGGCATCCGACTGGTCGGCGTATGTGACAACGATCTTGAACGCATGCGCGGAAACATTGTCGACGTTGGCCTGCTGGCTGCCCATGATCCGGACCTGCTCCACATACTCTGATTCCTGCAGATTGCGCACGAACCGGGTAATCGCCAGTGGATTTGCGGCAATGCCATCGACCTGAACCGTAAGATCGGGGAGCGGCGTCGAGACCCGAACTGCGGTCAGCCAGGTGTAGTCAGGAAGCGCCGCAGCCAGCTCGTCGAGCAGGTGCGGCCATACGAATCGACCCTCGTCCAGTCCCCTGACGAGCTCGAGTCGCTCCTGGATTTCTCTCCCCCGGGCCGTGAGGCTATCACTCAGTAAGCGCAGGTCCGCCAGCCGGGTCGAGTCAGTCCGGGCCTCCTCCAGTCTCGCGTCGACGTCGGACCGGGCCGAACGCTGCGGGAACCACAGCCCGCCGATCAGCAGCACGGCGATCCCGACAGCGACCATCGCAGCCACCGTCCATGGATCGCGACCGTCGCCCCTGCTCCTCCCGGATCCGAGCCACGCCGGGGTAGCCAACGTTGGACGACGGCTCCTGCGGGCCTTGCCACCGGTCGGGTGAAGATTGACTTCGATCACGCGACTCTCCGCAGCGCCAGTCCGACGGAAAGCATCATGAGGGGAGCGACACTGCTCGCCTCCTCCGAATCGACCGCGCCGGCCTTCACACCCAACCGCTCGATTGGATTTGCGATCTTCGTCTCGACGCCAAGCCGCTCGGCAAGGGCTTCAGCGAGTCCGGGAACGTGGACACCACCACCGCACAGGAAGAGTCGACCGAGACTCGCTCCTACTTCCTGCGTCTCGAGGAACGCCGTCGCCCGCTCGATTCCCCTGCCTACCTCCTGGGATCGCTCGTACAGGAACGAGCGCAGGCGCTCGTCCGTGCTGTCACCACGGAGAACGGCTTCCGCCTCGTCCGCGAGCATTCCGCGCTCACGCTGCAGGTCGAGTGAGAGGCGTCGCGTTCCGAAGCTCAGGTCCCGAGTCAGAACCGGAACTCCGTCCTCCAGGATATTCACGTTGGTGATCTCGTGGCCGATGCTGACGAGGCTGGACAGCCCCTTCATGGCCTCCGGGTAATTCACTTCGAGCGCATTGTGGAGCGCAAACGCATCGACGTCGATGATCCGCGGATTGAGATTCGCCTCGTCGAGCAGCGCGACCTTGTTCTCGACCAATTCGCGCTTGGCTGCGACCAGGAGAACTCCCATCTGCAGCCCTTCTCCCTCGGGATCGGTGATCTCGAAGTCGAGCTGAACGTCATCCATGTCGAATGGAACGTGCTGCTCTGCTTCCCAACGAATTACTTCCCTGGCGTCCGATTTCTTCATCCGATCCATCTGGATCGGCTTGATGATCACGTCGCGTCCCCCGACGCTGACCACCACGTCCCGCTGCGAAACGCCTTCCTCATCGAAAATCGAGTCGATGGTCTGCGCGACCAGGCCGGGATCCATGATCTCGCCTTCGACGATCGCGTCGGCGCTGAGCGGACGCACGATAAGCCGCTCGACCAGGGGCTCGCTGCCCGAATGATCGACTACAGCGACCTTGACGAAGCCGCTACCGATGTCGAGACCGACCGAGCGTCTCTTTCGGCCGAAACCAAACGGTGTCATACCGGCAAGCCGCTCAACCGTTTATAGTTGGGCCCTGTGTGGCAATTGAACCACATACTAGACATCCTCCCGCATAGAGTCAATTGACACAACGACCGGCCATTCCGTGCAAGAAAGCCCGTTTGCGCGGGCTACGCAACGGTCCTCATGGGATCCGGCGCAGTGTTTCGAGCTCCCACGGCCCGCTTCCGGCATCGGCATCGGCCTGCACCTGGAGCCATGTGAGGCCGGGTAACGAATTCCGACTCTCGACCCGGACTCGCACCTTGTGGACTCCGATCGAGACCGTGTCGATACTGATGCGCAACGAATCCCCGGGTGCTCCTACAAATTCATGTTCGAGCACCTGCTGTGCCGCCAGCGCTTCCGCTGCCCTGCGTGAGGCCAATTCCGCCTGGATTCGTACGGAGCGCGCTCCCGCGGATATCGCTAGTACTCCTATCGTCATAATTGACATGGCGATAAGGAGTTCTACGAGTACGGAACCAGCTGAGTTTGACACTGGCTCCACCACCTGACACGCCCTCGATCTCGCAACGTCCAGGACATGGGAAGGCCAGCGCCTGCCGTGCAGAACGCCGCATCCGTGGCGCAGTCGACGATAAACCACTATCCGGACATCGATTCGCGTCTCACACGGCCCAGAAAATTGCAGATGAGCCGTATTCCTCGCCTGCCTTTCCACAAGTAAATGCTACCTGCCCCGGCGTGCCCCCGCGCGTTGAACCGGATCGTGGACGGCCGCACATCTACGGAGTCGACCGGCAAGTCGCCGTCGGGCCCGATAGCGAGCGAAGAGATGCGAGTTCCATCGACTGCGAACAGCCCGAGCTCGGAGGGTCCGGCGCGAAGCCGGATCGTCTCGCGGCGCGCGACGGCGAGGTTACGTCCGAGGATAAGCTCACGTGTTACGGCACGAGCCGCACCTTCGAGCGCGGCTGATTCGCGGACATTCTGCAGGGCGGTCCAGCCCAGGGCCGATACGGTTGCAGTCAAGACCAGCGCGATGAGCAACTCGACCAGCGTGAGCCCCGATTGACGCAACTCCACTCCCCCGCATCGGCAGTTACATGACACACATTCGTGTCTACGGCTGCATCCAGGAGATCAACGGCGGGTCAACCGGGTCCGAAAGGAACCCCTCCAGACCTGTGACGATCCGAGAGACCGGTCCGGGGTTCCTGTGACGATGCATCCAGATTTCGGAACCTGCCGACCACCCAGTTGGGCCTGTGCTTCGTTTCGGTGTAGATCCGACCCACGTACTCGCCGATAACGCCGATCGCGATCAACTGGATTCCGCCGATGAACAGGACCGAAGTCATCACGGAAGCCCAGCCGAGAATCGCCTCACCACTCACCAGTTTCTTCCACAGCACCGTCAACAGCACGACAAACGCCACCGCCGACACGGCAAAGCCCATTGCCGTCACGAGGCGTAGCGGAACTTCCGAGTAGGAAACAAAAGCGTCGACCGCCATGCGGCCGAGCTTCAATGGAGACTGCCTGGGCTCGCCGGCGAATCTGGCCGCCCGTTCGAATTCCACTCCTGCCTGCCTGCCGCCCACGTAAGCTCGCAGTCCGCTGACGTAGCGATTGTGCTCCGGCATCGAGTTGATCGCCGCTACCACGCTGCGGTCCATGAGCGAGAAGTTCCCGGCGTTTGCCGGAATGTCGACCGAGCTCAGGCGGCCGAGCACGTAGTAATAGAGCGAGAAAAGCGAACGCTTGGGCAGAGACTCCTTGCGCTTACGCTTGACGGCATAGACGACGTCGTTCCCCTCCTCCCAGGCCCGGACGAGTTCGGGAATCACCTCCGGGGGATCCTGCAGGTCTCCATCGAGCAGAACCACCGCATCCGCGGTCGCCTCTGCCAGACCTGCAGCGATCGCCGGCTGCTGTCCGAAATTGCGGGCCAGGTGCAGTACGCAGACACGTCTATCCTGGCTGGCATACTCGGCCAGCAACCCGGCAGATGCATCCGAACTCCCATCGTCCACGTACAGGATGCGCCACTCCAACGGGAGCGAGTCCAGTACAGATGTGAGACGGCGATGCAACTCGGGCAGGATCTCTGCCTCGTTGAAGATCGGGACGACCGCGTCAAGAGTCCTCAACTCGCTTCTCCCTCCGGCTATTCGAGGTCTTCCTGCTTTGTCTCGGTCAACGCATAGAGACCGGCAAGCTCGACTCCATCGAGTTCAACGGCCAGGATCGGCTGCACCTGCTCGTACACGTTCAGCATTGGCGGTGGAAGCGTGGCCTTTCGGGCCAGCAGCAGCAAGTAGGAGGAGGACAGGTCCGTCGTGAACCTGAGATCCTTCCGCAGGAGGCCGAGATCCTGGAGCTCCTGGAAGTACTTGACGCTCGGCCACCCGAGCACGGTTGCGCCTTCGGGGAGCTCGAGTTCCACGCGGCGCAGGAAGTCGGGCGTCATCGCGTCGTACCAGTACGTGACCTCCATTCCCGCTCGCGCAGCTCCGGGCAAACCACCGATCAGCTCGTTGTAGTACGAAAGGTAGTACGGCCGCACTTGCCGGTTCTGCCTCCAGGCGGGCAGCAGGAACAGCGAACCCAGCAGCAGGCATCCGAGAGCCGCCTGCCGAGAATCGAATCGCGCCAGCAGGAGCTCGTGGATCCGGTACAACCCCAGCCCGGAGAGCACGGCAACGAAGGGGAACATCGGAAGGAACAGCCGTACGCCGTCATGGTTCGGAGATGCCGGGAGAGCCATCAGGCCCAGAAAGAACCCGACCTGAAGGATCGACAATCGAGCCAGGGCCGTGCGGTCATCCTTCGGGCGCAGAATCGACCGGTCCCGGACCAGGTCCGTGCACCCGAACAGCGACAGGCAGAGCACCCCGAGTGGTAACGTGATCAGGGTCATCACGATCGACTGCTGCCATGGAACTGCGTATTCGTAGATTCGCCCCAGGTAGATCGTGGTCAGCGGAATCGTCTGCTCCCTGCCCATGCTCTCTTCGAACAGGCGAGTAACCGCGCCGGCGGGATCGTACCACGCAGAAGGAACCATGACATATGCCAGGACAAGCGCGAGCAGTATGGTCACCAGCCATGGCCACCAGCGCCGCTCCAGGATCGCCCACACGAAGAGCGGCACGGGCAACAGCCAGCCGGTGAACTTCGTTCCGAGCGCGAGACCCAGTGCCAGCGCCGCAAGGAGAATTGCCGATGTTCGGCCTCGTCGTAGATACGAAGCGAATGCCAGTGTCGACAGGGCCCAGAAACAGGTCAGCGGGATATCGGTGGCAGCGATGTGCGCATGCCCGAACACCCGGGGCATGAGAATCAGGGCCAGGCCTGCTCCAAACGCACCGACGGCGCCTGCCACCCCGGCCACGGTCCACGTCACGACACCCACGAGCAGCGCGAACATGAGAGCGGTGAACAACCGGTAGCCGGCGACCGGACCGAGATACGATCCAAACAGGAACTCGGTCGCCGCCATGCCCTGTTTGTATACGGGGGGATGCGGATTGTAGTAGCGGACTTCCTGCGGATCCCACGCCATCTGGATTGCGGCGGAATCGAGTGCCGTCCCCGGGTCTTTGATCAGGGTGGCGGTCCACGCCTGGATCCGTTCCACCGAGGCGAAGTACTCTGGCTCATCCCAGGTCACTCCGGGCAGGTCGAGCTCCGGCACTAACAGGGCCAGCGCGAGCACCGCCAGCGCCGCCGACCCCAGGACCCGCTGTCCGGGTTTCACCGGAGCCGGTACACGGTCAGGAGCGGCGCCCCGTCGAGCGCTACCTCGTAAAACGGCTGATCGCCCTGCTCGGTCAGCGCCCATTCGATCGGACGCCACATGGCGCGGCGCTGGATCATCACGAGATAGTCGGCAGCGACAGGTTCCCGATCGACTATCGTCGGAGCCCGAGCAGGGTCTCCTTCGCAAACCAGCGCCGAGTGCGGTTCACCCGGTCGGGGCACCTCCCATTGCGTCTCGATCGACCAGCTGGCTGGCGCTCGACCCAGAGTCTGGTAGAAGCAGAATTCCTCGAGCAGGAAACCTGCGTCCACGACGGCATCCTCCGGCAGCGCCGATCTCAGGTCCGAGAGCACCTCCTCGTTCAACACTTCCTTGAGGTTCGTGACTTCAAGACCCCTGTCTGCGGCTCCGGCGGTGCCCCCGACGAACAGATTCACGTACGAGAGCTGGTAGGGGTGACTGCGGACGACGGCTGCCGCCGCTGGAGTGGAGAACAGGACCAGCAGAACCAGCGTGGAGAGTTGGGGACTCGGCTGCGGCGCGACCGACACGGCCAGTGGCGCCAGGCCCGCCGCGAG
>Ga0114922_10000427_pt1 | contig 40148 bp, 31 predicted proteins | sample AartaG_FD_100975 | JGI IMG/M metagenome (GOLD analysis project Ga0114922, IMG submission 100975) | Deep subsurface microbial communities from Aarhus Bay to uncover new lineages of life (NeLLi) - Aarhus_00045 metaG | ecosystem: Environmental > Aquatic > Marine > Oceanic > Sediment | place... | reverse complement strand
AAATTTTTAACCTATGAATCTCTTCCATACTCAATGTAATTTTCTCCTTCATGCCCACCTCCTTTCCGAAGGGGACATTTTAGCTTAGCAGTTGATGGGGACACTATTGCTTTGTTATCACACAAAAAAAGGTCAACCTTGACAGTTGAATGAGGAGATTATATTCTTGTTTGTCTAAAGATGTCATTCATATCGATATTTTTTAGACGTAGGCCAGATTAGTAAAAGGATGATTTGATGACAACAAAAATTTTACTTGGGGATGAAGCTGTAGCTCTGGGCGCTGTTCATGCTGGGCTCGCAGTAGGCTATTCCTACCCAGGAACTCCTGCCTCGGAGGTAATGGAATATCTAATCAGGATATCAAAGCAGGAAATAGGATTCAGGGCTAAATGGTGTGTAAATGAAAAAGTAGCTTATGAAGAAGCCCTGGGTGTGTCTTTTGCTGGGAAAAGGACCATGGTTTCCATGAAACATGTTGGTTTGAATGTTGCTGCAGATCCATTTATGAATTCTGCTTTAACAACAATTATGGGAGGCCTGGTTGTGGTTGTAGCGGATGACCCTGGGATGCACAGCTCTCAGAATGAACAGGACAGCCGTTACTATTCTCAATTTGCCCATATCATGTGTTTTGAGCCTTCTGACCATCAGGAGGCATATGATATGACCAGACATGCTTTTGATGTCTCTGAAAAATGGAATATACCGGTTATGATCCGGTTGGTTACGCGCCTGTCTCACAGCCGTTCCAAAGTAAAAACTCAGCCCCCCAGAAAAGAAAGTAAACGTGAGCGCGGAAAAGACAGGGACTGGACCTTGCTTCCGGTTAATGCCAGACGCGGCTTTAAAGCTCTTGTTGAAAAACAGAAAGAATTTGTTAAAGTATCCGAAGAGTCACGATTTAATTCTCTAATCTTGAATAAAAAAAACCAATCCCTGGGGATTATCGCTTCCGGGATCGGCTATAATTATGTAAAAGAAAATATCGAGGGCAAGGCCGCGGCTCCTTCTATTCTAAAAATTTCGATTTATCCTTTACCTCAAGCCCAACTTTCCCAGCTGGTTGAACATGCAGATACAATTCTTATAATTGAAGAAGGTTATCCTTTTATTGAAAGACAGCTAAGGGGCCTGTTTGGCATTAAAGGGAAGTCTATTCAGGGAAAATTAAGCGGCCACCTTCCCCCAACTGGAGAACTTCAGCCTGATATAGTAAGGAAAGCGATGCAAATAGAACCACTTCCCCGACAACAAAATCCTGAAATAAAACTTGCAGGCCGTCCCCCACAGCTTTGTAAGGGATGCTCTCATGCAGATACTGTTACAGCTTTAAATCAGGTTCTTGAGTCTTATCCGGATGCTGCGGTTTTTAGTGACATCGGTTGCTACACTCTGGCCGCTTTGCCGCCTTATAATGCTGTGGACACCTGTGTATGTATGGGTGCTTCTGTAAGTATGGCAAAGGGAGGAGCTGAAGCTGGTGTATTTCCCTCTGTGGGAATGATAGGGGATTCGACTTTTGCACATTCAGGCATTACTCCCTTAGTTGATGCTGCTGCGGCTGATACGAACATGACTCTTATTATTGCAGATAATGCTTCTGTTGCCATGACCGGAGGGCAACCCTCCTTTTTATCTGGAGATAAATTGCTTAGAATGATCGAAGGTGCCGGAGTTGATAAAAAACACATCCGGGTTTTGATTCCTCTTCCTAAAAATTTGGAAGAGAATAAGGGGATTCTAAAAGAAGAGATAGAACACCAGGGACTGTCTGTTATTGTTGCTTTCCGGGAATGCGTCCAGCAAGTGCGCAAGAGAAAGAAAAAAGGAGCTAAGTGATGAAGCAAGATATTATCCTGGCTGGAGTAGGGGGGCAGGGAATTTTATCGATAGCCTTTGTGCTTGATCATGCTGCTATGAAGCAGAAGGTTGATTTCAAACAGGCCGAGGTCCATGGTATGGCCCAGCGTGGAGGTGCAGTTCAGTCTCATCTCCGGATGGCTGTAGGGCAGATTTTCAGTGACCTTATCCCTAAGGGCAAGGCCGATATGATCTTGAGTGTTGAACCCCTCGAAGCATTGCGCTATGTTGATTTTCTAAGCCCTGATGGGGTTATTATAACGAGCAGCACCCCGTATATCAATATTCCGGATTATCCCGAAATTCAAAAGATCTTAACAGCGCTTAAATCTCTAAATAATTCTATCATTATTGACACCGGCGCTTTGGCGCGGAAAGCAGGTTCTCCCCTGGCCCAGAATATGGTCATACTTGGAGCGGCCTCGGGCAGGCTTATCTTAAAAGAAGAGAATCTTTTGGAATATATTAAAGCTCTATTTAGAGGGAGGGGAGATAAAATTGTAGAAATGAACCTTAAGGCTTTTTGTTTGGGACGTGAGGCTGCAAATAGTCAAAACCTCTGATTTTTCGGGGAAAATACTATGGGTATAAATTTTCATAAAATCGAAGAAATTTTCCAAAACGCGGGAAACGAATATCTTCTGGAACATGAGGTCTATGCTTTGTTACAGGCGGCAGGCATCCTGACTCCGGAGTTTCTATTTATAGAGAAGGGAAGGGATGTTTCTGCTGAAGACCTATCCTTCTTTTCTTGCGAAAAATTGGTTTTAAAGATAGTTTCTCCTCAGATCCTGCATAAATCGGATGTGGGAGGGATCAGGTTTGTAAAAAAAGATTCGGGAGAGGTAAACCGGTCTCTTAAAGAGATGCTGTCAAATATTGGTTCTGATTTTAGGAAATGGATTCAGAATGCCAGCAAAAAAGATGTGGGGCAATTACCTTTTGGAGAAAATATTAAAGCCGACATTAAAGGAGTTTTGCTCTGTGAAAAAGTCGAATACGAAGAAAAAGGATTTGGCTCTGAGTTGTTAATAGGCCTCAGGACCTCCCGGGAATATGGCCCTGTAGTTACTCTGGGAGCAGGAGGAGTAGAGGTTGAATATATGAATGAGAGGTTAAAAGAAGGCACAGCTGTTTCTATTTCCTCTGCCCATCTGCTTCGCAAGGATAAGGTTCGGGAAGTACTTAAACAGCAGGCTCTGTATGATAAACTAACTGGCCCTTTTCGTGGTCGGCCCGCTTTAATTGATAAGGAAGAGCTTGAGGATACATATTTCCGTTTCCATCAGCTTGGTGCCTATTTTTCTGCTTTCTCGCAGGATATAGGTTTTGTCATCGAAGAGGCAGAGGTTAATCCTTTTGTAATAAAAGGGAAAAAGCTTATTGCTCTGGATGGTTTATGCCGTTTTTCCAGGGAGAGACTTAAAGCAGTCAAGCGGCCCTATGAACAGATCAGGCATCTTCTGAAGCCCCGCAGCATTGCTATAATCGGTGTTTCAGAAAAGATGAATATTGGACATGTTATCCTGAATAATATTTTAGGAAATGGTTTTCCTGCAGACAAAGTGTATGTGGTCAAGCCTGGAAAAAAAGAGATCGAAGGCTGCATGTGTGTTCCGGGAGTAAAAGAGCTGCCGGAAACTGTTGATCTTTTTGTCTTGACAATTGCAGCCGAACAAAGCCTGCAAGTCATCGACGATATTATTGAATTTCAAAAAGCCCGTTCGCTCATCATAATCTCTGGGGGCATCGGGGAAAAAGAGGGGACTGAGGGCCTTGAGAAAAAAATAAAGGCTAAACTTACAGCCGGCAGGCAAGCGGGAAAACTGGTTCCTGTCGTAAACGGCGGAAATTGCCTGGGCATTTTTTCACGCCCCGGAAATTTTGATACAACTTTTGTGTCTCAGTATAAATTGTACAGGCTTCCCCGTAAAAGCACCCGGAAAAGTGATCTTGTCTATCTGAGTCAGAGTGGAGCCTTTATGATATCGCGGATGAGTAAGCTCCCGGATATTGAACCTCTTTATGCTGTTTCCATCGGAAACCAGATCGACCTTACTCTTTCAGATTACCTGCATTATTTAAAACAAGACGACAAGGCCCGCGTGTTTGCGGTATATATTGAAGGATTTTTGCCTGGAGACGGCCTGGAGTTTACCCGGGCAGCAGATGAAATTACTCAGCAGCCGGGAAAAAGCGTGTTGGTTTATAAGGCCGGGAGGTCGCCTCAAGGCAGGGCAGCTACTGCCAGTCATACCGCCTCTGTTGCAGGCGACTACAGTGTCATCCGTTCAGTCTTGAAACAGGCTGGGGTGATTATTGCAGAGAGCATCTATGAATTTGAAAGCTATATTAAGTGTTTGTGCTTTTTGGCAGATAAAAAAATATGCGGGAATAGAGTCGGGCTTATCTCAAATGCCGGCTTTGAGTGTGTAATCATGTCAGACAGCTTAAAAGGAGAAAAAGAGCTGCAATTGGCTGAGTATGCAGAAGAAACTAAAATGAAGCTGTCTGGGATACTGGAGCCACTTGGCATAGACCAGCTTCAAGACGTTCGTAATCCTCTTGATATTACCCCGGTTGCGGATGATAAAACATTTTGTCAGGCAGTAGAGGCAATATTAGCCGATAAGAATGTAGACTGCGCTGTAATATCGCCCCTTCCTATGTCACCTGCCATGCAGACTCTTGCTCCCTCAAAATTCCATAAGGAAGACCTATCCCGGGAGGGGAGTACACCCCGAAGATTGATTGATATTTTCCGCAAAACTGACAAACCAATGGTAGTGAGCCTTGATGCTGGAGAGATCTACCAGCCCATGGCGGATCTATTAGAGCAGGAAGGAATCCCTGTTTTCCGCCGCTGTGATGAGGCTGTTAAATTTTTACGCAAGTATGTGGAATTCGAGGGACACTATACTTAATTCCAGGATCTGGAATTAAGTATAGTGTCCCTCGAATTCCCACGTTTATTTTAAGATCTTCAACTTAAGATGGGAGGCATGCGTTGCTGACCTGTAGACTTTATGGGTTGCCTTCTGAAAATCTGATTCTTCTGCATGAAAGATATCCACAAACTTTTGAGGATTGCGGTCGATTACAGGAAACCAGGTGCTTTGGATCTGGACCATGATCCTGTGCCCCTTGAGAAAACAGTGGCATTTGTCATGCAAGTCAAACTCGATCTTTGTGACTTCATGCGGTACCATCGGCTCAGGCTTCTCAAAACTGTTTCTGTATTTACCCCTGAACACTTCTCCTGCAAGCAGCATCTGAAAATCTCCCATTTTTACGCTGCAGGGATTTGGTTTATTGTCTGGAGCATCGCTTGGATAAACATCTATCAGTTTTACGATCCAGTCAGCATCGGTTCCTGTTGTAGATACACATAGGTCGGCTATTATCGGACCGGCTATGGTTATGTCTTTTTGTAAAACATCAGACTGATAAACCAATACATCCGGACGCCTTGCGGCAAATCTCTGGTCTTCTACCATCCAGAGGTGCCCTTGTCTTATTAGAGTTCTCGGGGAAAAAGGCACTGGACTATCCGGATCACTGATAAAGGAATCATTTGACTTATCTAAATCTTCTGAAGGAGGAGAAAATGAAAGCTTTCCTTCTGCCTGAAAATAGAGATTTATATCTTCGGCTTCTTTTGGAGGCCAATGCTTAAAGGATTTCCATTGATTTGAACCTGTTTCAAAAACATGTGCTTCCTGTATATCCAAGCTGCCTTTGTCCTTTAAGTAGTAATTAAAAAAGGGCAGCTCCACTTCTTTTCTGAAGTATTCACTGGTTTTAGAGCCGAACCGGATGTTGCCTAAAGCATCGCCGTCCATCCGTGCCCACCCTCCATGAAGCCAGGGGCCTACTACAAGTATACTTTGGTTTTCTGGATTCTTCTCTTCGATCGAGTAATAGATGCTCATGGGGCCATAAAAATCTTCAGCATCAAACCAGCCGGCGACATTTAGGATAGGATGTTTGATTTTGTTCAGATTCTGGAGCACATTTTGTTCCTGCCAGTACTCATCATAATCACCGTGTTCCATATATTCGTTCCAGGTGGGAACACGCTTGTGAAAATACTTTTTATCAACATTTGAGACTGGCCCGAGGTCTAAAAAGAACTTATATCCGTCAGGTGTACCATAGTCGAATCTCCAGTCCCGGTCTTCCGAGGGCCCTGAGCGTGCCTGGGCGTTTGACGATAGCCACCCGAAGGTGTACATAAGGCGGAATGCTCCGTTGTGGTGGAAATCGTCTCCGAGCCACATGTCAGAGGGAGACGCTTGGGGGGAGGAAGCTTTCAGGGCAGAGTGGGCATCGATCATCCCCATTACTGTCTGCCATGCCGGGTAAGAGATACCCCACTGGCCGACACGGCCATTATGGCCCGGAATATTTTTTAATATCCATTCGATAGTGTCATAGGTGTCGCTGCTTTCATCAGTATCCTGAGATCTGCTTTTATCCGGCTTGTGGGGTCTCATAACTGTAAAGTCTCCTTCAGATTTGAATTTACCCCTTACATCCTGGTATACAAAAACAAAAGTTTCTTTGGCAAAGGAGTTGTTAGGCCCTAATGTTTGCCTGTACGAATTTTTCTGATAGTATCCGATGGAATAAGGTGTTCGAAAAAGCATGATCGGATATTCCTGGCTTTTATCAAGGGGGGTATAGACTTGTGTGTATAGATTGACTCCATCCCGCATTGGGATCATATGTTCCGCCTTTAAGTAGTTTGATTTGATGTTGAATGTCTCTTCTTCTCCGGAAGCGCATGAGACCAATAGTAAGGCTAAAATAGTCAGGCAAAAAGGTCTTAAAAAACTGTTTTTAAGCATTTTCATAGGCAATCTCCTTTGATTATGTGGTGATTAAAATAATATCATAATTTCTTTTGTAAAGACATCCCACGCCTGAATTTCGTCTTTTTTTAAGCTTTCCCTGGTAATTATTTTTTGAGTAATTTAGGCAATTCTGATAGAATCGATATAAATGAAAACTAAAATATGGGGAGTCATTTTTTTACTTATTGCTGGAGGTATGGCTCAGATGTGTAAAAACAAGAATGCAGGGGATATCGACCTTGGCACCTTGATGCCGCATGAGGTCAATGAATGGAAGTCACAGGGAGCAGACAAGATTTATACTGAGGAAACGATTTTTGATTACATCAATGGAGCGGGTGAGATATACCGGGCTTATAATTATAAAAAACTTCAGGCGCGAAATTTTACCAGAGAGGGACATCCGCAGATTATTGCCGACCTGTTTGATATGGGAGAGGCTAAAAATGCTTTTGGTATTTTTACCCACAATCTTGAAGGTGAAAAGGTAGGAATTGGGCAGGGTTCTCTCTACAGCGGGGGGCTGCTTCAAATCTGGAAGGGCAGGTATTTTGTTTCTCTATTTGCTGAGGAGGAAACGAATGAGTCAAAGGCGGCTGTTTTGGCTATGGGGAAAAAGGTCGCTTCTTCCATCAATGAAGATGGCCAACTTCCAAGTATAATAGAGCTTCTGCCGGAGGAAAACCTGAAAAAAAACAGTATCCGCTATTTTTATAATCATCTGATATTAAACTACCACTTTTTTTTAGCGGATGATAATATTCTAAATCTTGCTGAAAATACGGATGCAGTCCTGGGAACATATCAGACTGAGAATGGGAAACATTGGCTTCTTCTTGTCAATTATCCTAACAAGGAAAATGCGGTTAAAGCATATAATAATTTTTTAAATGTTTATATGCCGGAAGCCTTAGAAGAGGGCATCCTGCAGACTGAGAATGCTAAATGGACAGCAGTTAAAATCAAGCAAATCCTTTTGACGATTGTTTTTGACGCTCCTTCTAAAGGTGCTGCTGAAGAGATGCTGTTAGCTGTTCATAATTAATTAAGGAGAGAATAACATGAAAAAGAAAACCTTTACCCGGCGTGATTTTTTAAAAGTAGCAGCAGTGACTCCGGTTATGGGAGCAGTAGCAGGGAGCCTTAAGATCCCTGCTGCAGAAAAACCGCTTCAAAAATCAAAAGTGGTGCTTATAAGAGATGAGAATGCTCTTCTCTCTTTTAAAAAACCTGATGCAGAAGTTGTTCAGAGGATGCTGGATGAAGCAGTAACAACTTTAGTGGGAGAGAAAGATGTAACAAAAGCCTGGAAGACATTGATAAGCCCTGATGATGTTGTTGGAATAAAGACCAATATTATGCGTTACCTTCCTACAACTCCTGAAGTCGAAAATGCCATTAAAAAGCGCATTTTAGATGCCGGTGTGGCTGAGAATAATATCGGAATCGATGACCGTGGTGTAAGGAATAACCCTATTTTCAAGAAAGCTACTGCTCTTATTAATGCGCGTCCGGCCCGGACCCATCACTGGTCAGGGATTGGAAGCTGTATTAAAAACTATATCATGTTTGTTCCTAAGGCTTTTGAGTACCATGGAGATTCCTGTGCCGATCTGGCAACTATATGGAAAGATCTTAACTTGAAAGACAAAACTAAGTTAAACATTTTAGTAATGCTAAATCCACAGTTCCATACAGTAGGCCCCCACAGTTATGCGGATAAATATATCTGGGAATACAAAGGCCTGATCGTAAGTAAAGACCCGGTGGCTGCTGACTCGACTGGACTGCGGATAATCGAGGCTAAACGCAAGGAATATTTTGGAGAAGATGTCCCCATGAAGACCCCTGCCAAACATATCCGCTTGGCAGAAACTAGACATGGATTGGGAGTTGCCGATCCTGCCAAAATAGAACTGATAAAGCTGGGCTGGGAGGATGGAATTCTTATCTGATAAATAATTCAGGTTAGTTAAGAGCGGGCATGGACACAGGCCACTAAATCCATACTGCCTATCTCCTTCTTTTATTAACGGGAAGCTGAGAGGCCGGGCTTTTGTTTTAAAAGACTGCCTGATATCTTTCTGATAGTGGTGGATAAGAATGATCAAATTCGCAAGCGCGTTTTATAGCCCGGTCCACTCAAGCATCTTGTTCGCTTAAAGTCTCTTATGTAATTCATTTTTTGTGATTTCACAATCTCGTAAGATTTGTGCAATAAGTCCACGGCCAATTGCCTCACCTCGATGTATTGGAACAACTGAGCATCGACCGTCTTTGTGTTGTAGGAAATGATGACTGCCTTTTGTACGCATTACTTCGAACCCGAATTTGCGAAGGGACTCGGATAAGCCGTCTACCGGTTATTGATGGAAAGGTGGTCATGCGTTTATTGCCACCTTTTGAACACCAATAAATTCATTGGATATTGGCTTCTCCACTTCGAGGCATAGTTCAATAGCTTCTTTTACTCTCTTCATTAATGTATCAAGAGATTTGGCTTGGGTATGACAACCACGGAGTGCAGGAACGGAGGCAACGAAAAAGCCGTCTTTGTCCCTTTCTATTATTACGCTAAATTCTTTCATTTTATTCCTCCCAATATTTCATTCTTTATACCATAAAAGCTAATTTGATGAAAGCGAACGACAAGGGTAACCTGCGCGGAAAGGCGGAAGCCGAGTGTAGCGAGGCGCACCGCTTTGGAGCGTCAGGTTGACCCGCATGTTAGACGAAAATTTCAATTATCGTTCCAGTCAACAAAATACTTGCTCTCAATTTTTGATTGCACTTCGTGCCATTTCTTCCATTGCGCTATTTCGGAATTATATTGATCGCAACTAACGATACGAGGCCGATATCTTTCTAGCATTTGATCAACATAATTTGAAATAATATAGCGATGGGCATTTTCAGTGATAAGTCTTCTGATTAGTTTAGTTTTTGATTCCGAAAACCGCGTTCCTCGCTTTGGTGGACGTTTACCAACTTGTGCATACATTATGTGGTTTGGCCCCAGGGGAAATAGCAATTCAGAGCCTGGGTTATACCAACCCCCTCTAAAATCATAGTTACCCGGACTGTAGTAATTTAGCCTTACCACCGGATTGTCGCTAGTAGGCCAATGCATTCCTTTGGCTGGCTTCATTATAGTCCATTTATTCTTGTGCAATATTCTTGCTGTGTTCTTAAGAAGATGCTTAATAGTAAAAATCCAGGTGCTTCTACCTGGCGTGGTTTCTACCTTTATGCGCGCATAATCTTTGTCTTTGTTTTTATCTATGGATACCGCAAGCGGAAATAAGCACTCAATTTTATTGTTACTTGTACTGTTTTCAGATGTGGCATTATCTTTGCGTCTCAGCTTTTCCTCAAGAGAAGCGAGTATGTCATTCATAATGACGGGTAATTGATTCTCGGCTCTTCGTAGATGTTCAATTAGTCTCAATGGCGTCCTTACATCATGCACGGCGAGAAAATTTACCAATAATTTCCAATCCGTATTTGTAAGCCGTTGATCTGATATTGCCTTCAAAATTGAATTTTCTGCTGGCGTTTCATACCCTTGGTTAAACCAACGCTCAATTTCATCTGACTGGATTCCTGATAATAATTGAGTGTAAAGGTGTTTATGGTAGGCAATTCCTTTTATTGATTGTTCTTTCCATTTTTTTACATTTTGATGCGATACCAATGTTCTATATACGTAGACCTTTTTATGTGAAGACTCCCACCGTTTGAGGTAGCCTTGAGAAACATAGTGATCATCGGAACGAAAATCCTTATTGTTATCCACGACAAATAGCCTGTTGTTTTTCACTCGCCTAACGCTTGAACTCACTGGTTTTTACGCAGCGCAGCGGAGTAAAAATCCAGTGCAGTGATTTGTTATGTTTTTTATCCATTCCATTCAGGGGTCATTGTTCTAAGAGCTTCTTGTATACCTTGACAGCCATAAACAGGATAATCGTTTTTCAATGCTGTTAAATTGAAATAAGAATGTAGCTTGAATGATTTATCATTTTTAAGATAAATTCCATATCGCAACCCATCAGTTACAATGAGCCGGTTACAATTCGATTTACCTTGAGCATAAGATTGAGCTTGTGATTTTGCCGACAAGCAAGAATTTCCTTTTTTCTTTGCTTCAACAACAATATTTAGATTTTTGTCCTCTCTTGGAAGCTGACAAAATAATGCAACGTCAACGGTGTGCCATTCAATTGCCATTTTCTGAGGTGTCCAGCCAAGGGCTCGTAGTAATGGCACAACTAAATATGTTACTGTTTCAAATTCTGAAGGATCGCTGAACTTTTTATACCATTTAGCTATGCGAATCAATTCACCAATTTCAGTAATTAACGATTCAATAGAGTTACTCGAAACTCCTTGGTCAAAAAGATATTCTGAAATTTCATCGAATTTCACTTCACTGTCTGAGGACTTTGGAAGAGCTATGAGCTCACGCTCATATCCAGATTTTTCTATTTTTAAGTTATTTAACCAATTAATGACTACTGATGATGGATCGAGTATTTGCGTTGTATCTCCTTGCTTTAGTGAATAGGTTGGAAATGTTTGTGGATTATTTTTATATTTCCATAACCACTTAACTCTGCGGACATGTTGTAGGTCCCACCCATCTATGTCCGAAAATTCTTCAAGCCATTCATAATGTCCAACAATTTCTCCAACACCAAAAACATTGCTTGTTCCAAGACGAAGAACAACAATATCGCCATCTTTCATATCAACAGCAAATCTTTTTAGATCAGTTACCTTTCTAGATGAGCAATTATCTTTTCTTAATTTATCATCACATTCAGGATAGGGGCCTGCATATCCAGGACCATTTAGAATCACATCCCACTTGAGACAAATATCTGAATAATTTCTATCAGTATCCCCGCAGGCTTGTTGCCAAATATTTTTTTTAGATGTATCCATGATTTATCCTTGAAACCTAACGCTTGAACTCAATGGTTTTTACGCAGCTTACTTAAGCGGAGCAAAAATCCAGTGCAGTGATTTGTTAGCCGCGTGTTATCCGACGTAATTATCCACTTCAACTGCGAGTTTCAATCCAACGCTATGCAGAACAGAATTAAGACTTGTGAGTTTAGGATTTCCTTTTGTTGACAGTATTCGGTACAGGTTTTCTCTATTGAGATTGGTTAGACGAGCTATTTCTGAAATTCCTTTAGCATTAGCAACATCTTTAAGAGCCATAAGGAAGACTTCATATGATCCGTCTTCCAGTGCAGCATTGAGATATTCTGCAGCTTCAACAGGATTAATGAGATCTTCTTTCAAACCTTTTTCGTATGATTCGGTTGTCGTATTTTTCATGTCGTCCTCCGTTGATAATCGGCCCAATATTTTTGCGCCAATTGAATGTCTTTTGATTGATTCTTTTTAGTACCCCCGCTCAGAAGAATAACAACAGTAGCTCCGTTCCTTGCAAAATACACACGGTAGCCAGGACCATAGTCTATTTTAAGTTCGCTTACACCTTCTCCCACCGATTTGCAATCGCCGAAATTTCCCAGCCTGACTCGATTCAATCGAACTCGAATTCGTGCTCTTGCCACTTTGTCCTTTAGTTTATGAAGCCAAGTACGGAAAACGTTTTTGCCTTCCTTGGTGACGTATTCTAACAGTTTGATTTGCGGCTCGTTCATATGCATAATGTAGTTTTAAAGCTACATGTTGTCAAGTGCTATTTTGCTGGCTAACGACAAGCTCACCAGCGTCTCTACCGAAACCCGCGAAAACCGCAGAGCTTTTAGGCGTCTGGTGCAGCGTTTGGTTAGCGAAATTTACTCTATTACTTCAACAAGATACTTCTGAGCGTATGCTTTATTTATTACTCGAATTTCCTCTATCGTCCTTTCTGACATTCCAAGAACTACGAACATGAGTTGATGCCAGAAAATACCTGTCACATTTGCAGATGGTACTATTGCTAAAAGTCTTTCCTTTATTCGTGCAAAGTCATCTCTGAATTTCTTCCTTCGGAAATGTTGAAAAGCAGAAATCACAGAATTCTCTGAAATTTGATCCAGGATTAAGGGTAACTCTGAATACCTCACATGTTTTTCACTGTATTTCTTTTCCGGCTCCATACCATTATCTGGGTCAAGGAATACTACTTGGTCACAGTGGTTTGAAATACCAGAACAAAATGAATTTCTGTTATTTCTTAAAATGTAATTTTCTGGTTTGTGAAGATTTGTCTCGTAATCACTGCCAGTTATACGAGGGAGTAATTTAATCTTTGATATATCTCTTTTAGATCGCAATTCATGACAAAATTCGATTATTTCTTTTCTGGCCGGAAACCAGTCTGGTTCTGTTTTTCCTTCTTTTGTTTCATCATCGGGTGTCATCATGAGCAGAATGTTCAACAACTTGTAGCCGAGTGCATTGGTCAAACAATCGTGATAATCCCATTTGAAGCTGTCTTTTGAGTCACCAAGATATTGAAGTTTCATGATTATTTTCAATCGCTAACATATATTATACAGCCAATTTACTTGTGCAAATAGGCATTTATCGCTGCATATCGCAATATATTGAATCAGTTTTTTTAAGCGTAATCCGATGATTCCATTCATTATGTGTCGCAAATAAATCCTCTTGCCGATTTTGCTATACAGCTTAAATCGCAGCTTAAATTGATATTAACAAAATTATGGAGAGTATTCCAATTTTTTATATGAGAATTTATTATCAATGTTGCCCGAACTGGTAAAAACATCGCTTATAGAACACTTGAAATGTGTTAGAAGAATCCATTAACTTGATATTAAAGAAGGATTCGGCCAAGTTAATGTGCCGTTCGCTCTGTCAAGAAAATACCCGAGTGACTCAAGAGAATACGATACAAGAACTTCTAGGACACAAGGATGTCAGAACAACAATGATTTACACTCATGTTCTGAATCTTGGCGTCCAGGGTGTTTTAAGTCCTGATGACCGGTTGAAATAGAATTGCAATTATGATAGAAAATCGGGTTTGACTGATGACAACAATTTATTTTTTCCCGGAATCATAATTTGCTGATCACCGCACATTAAATTTTCCATAAAAATTATCTGGAATTTTTTATGTGGATTTGCTAATATCAGTTTAGGTTGCGATTTGAGCAGTATAACAAAATCGGCAAGAGGATTAATTCTCGGAGTAAAATGAACGGATTCAGTGAGTTGCATTGCGATTTGCTTGATCTGCATATCGTAATATGCTGCAATAAATACTGTATTTATACAAGAAGTTCGGCTGTATAATATATGTTAGCTGGATGGGGCCTCATGAACTATGATAAGATATTCTGGCAGCAACGCCAGCTGGAGAGAGCACTGGTTGCCATGCGAGGACCAATGCTCTCCTTGACAGATATGCTCCCAGCGTCAGTCGCGTCCCACATGCGAGACCTTCAGATGCTGGCAGATCGATTCACCCTTCCAGCTCAGTATCTGACGATATCAGATAAGATCCTGAGCGCAATCAGTACAGCGGGGATTAGTGGAGCATTTAGCGCACTCGATAGCATCAGCAGGGATGTAACCAGAGCCTTCTCGGAACTTCAGGGAAGCATAACCCAGATGGCATCGAAGTCATGCCGCCCGGCAACTGAAGCTGCTCTCGCGGTTCAGGCCATGGAGGATTCCCTCGTCCCGACCGAGGCTCTGCTTCGTCTTAACAAGATATCTCCGTTGTTAATGGACATCTCGCTTCGGCCACACAAGGCTTTTCAAGATTTTGCTTCGGTGCGTATTGCAGCGGCCGAAGCTGCGTCAGAAGTTTTCCGCGCTAACACAATCAGCGCTGTCGCATCTGCCTCAGAGATACTCTCGCAAATGACGCGCGGTGCTGAATTGGCTAGTTTATTGACAGACCCAATATCTGAGATACTCCCCCTCCCAGAAGTAAACGTATTTACCTTGCTGGATGGTAATCTTGCTGACACGGACCTAGAATCGGAAGATGCCGACGTACAATTGGTTGTACGCAACGCTCCTTCAGGCACGGTGGTCGAACTTGGCACGAGGATAGTGGAGCTCGTCTACAATCTGAATGTAGAATCAGAACGAGAAGGGAAAGGTGCCATATTCAAACCTACGACCAAGACGATGCGCGCGTTTCATGTAGTTCCGTCACGCGTTGCCTATGATGAAGTATCTTTTGGCGAGGTTGCTGACCATCTTTTCTTTCTTTTGTACGAAGGATCCGGAGACGCCAAGAGGATTACAGAGCGCATTTCTGTTGATCGTCTTAACGCGATTTGGCAGTTGAAGCATTTGCGACTCTCCTCACGCCACGATGTCGACCACGGCAGTGTAACTGAGACGCGAAAGAAATCGGTTGAAATCGGCACTGCATTTCGTAAGCTTATCGGCAGATCAACTCCTCGCACAAGACAGGAATGGGCACGTGCGCAGACAGAGCTCTACAGGAGACTAATAAATGTACTGGAAGAATTATGGGGAGACTAAACGGACTGTTCAATTTCCTGATAACAACGAGCTTGAGTTGACGGTCCGCTTCGCGACCCGCAAGTCATCTCTAAGACGTTATGTGCAAAAATGAAAAGATGAACCATGTTTATCTACGACAAACCAATTGAGTCTGAAAAAGACGACTTCCTTGGAAGAAAAAGATTTTCCCAACACCTTGGGAATGCTCTTTTGGATTGGAAAGAAAATGAAAGTCTTGTCATCGCAATCTATGGTGAATGGGGTTCAGGTAAATCCTCAGTAATCAATTTAGCAAGTGAAAGCATTGAACAGGGCGACCATGAAAACAAACCTACAATTATAGAATTTAACCCGTGGGTTTTTTCCGAAGAGAGCAGCTTGGGAGAACATTTTTTTAATGAAATCGCAAAAGAGCTGGAAATTAGGAATGACACCGAAAAAGACAAAAAAATCGCTAAAAAGCTTAAATTTTATGCGAGCTTGCTCAGTTTAGCGCCAGAAGAAAATTATTTTGCTGGCTTATCGTCAAAAGCGTTACTCGTCTTGGGCTTAATCGGTATTTCCTCAAGCCAAATTATTAATTGGTTGAACATTCCACCCAATTGGGTCCAAAATGGTCTCTTAATTGGCGGCTCCCTTCTGGTGTTATTGGACCTTTTCAAAGGATATTTGTCAAAATTAGCAAACTACTTTGAGAGAAAGGCTGAGTATTATTCAAAATCTGTATCTGAAGTTAAGAGAGAAATTAAAAAGGAACTTCAAGAGCGACAAAAAAAACTTGTGGTTGTGATTGATGACATTGACCGATTAAATCAATCAGAAATTAGACAAATTTTTAGACTTATCAGAGTGAATGCGGATTTCCCAAATACTATATATCTTTTAGCTTTCGACAGGAAAATCATTGAAAAAAATCTTGAAGAACAGGTTGGAGTATCGGGGAAAGAATATTTGAATAAGATCGTTCAAGTAAATTTTGATGTGCCTTTTGCAAAGCCCTCAAAAATTTCTGCCTTTCTCTTTAAGGAACTTGATCGAATTTGGGGTGTATTGCCGGATTCTGCGCAAGAATTCTTTGGAAAAGATGAACCATATTGGGCAAATGTTTATCATTCAGGTTTTAAAGATTTTTTCAAAAATATAAGGGATGTTAAAAGGTTCGCGAGTAGCTTGGAATTTAACATCTCACAGATGCATCAAGGCAAAGTAATGGAAGTGAATCCTATAGATTTTATTGCTGTTGAGGCAATTAGAGTCTTTGCGCCGGACTTTTATCTATTCATGCGAGATAAAAGCGAGCTTTTCACATCAACAGATAGGGATGGCAGAAATTCAAGGGGCAAAAATCCGAGAAAAGACGAGATTGAGAGCGCATTAAATAAATTAACAAATGAAACGAAAGAATCTGTCCTTGAGTTAATTAAGAGACTATTCCCCCAAATAGACGGTGTTTTCCAATATGGCTATTCATCCCATGGCCATGATTGGCAATCAAGTTGGAGCAACAATTTAAGGGTGTGCGCTACAAAAAATTTTGACAGCTACTTTACTCTGATTCCAGGCGGCGACGAAGAAGAGTTAAGCCAATTTGAAATTGAAGAAATTTTAGCCAAAACTAATTCAGAGGAAGGATTTGAAAAAATTGTTAGGGAGTATATCGATAAAGGAAATATTCGAAAAATATTACAAAGAATCCAAGATTTTACGGATGATCAAGATCGAATTCCTCAAGACAATGTAAAAAATGTCGTGAAAGTTCTATTCAATATTTCAGACGACCTGCCAGAGGAAAAAATTGGGATGTGGGATTTTGGTGCAGATATGGATTTAATGAGAATTATTTATCAATTACTGAAGCGTGAAACTGACAAACAAAAGAATTTTGAAATATTTAAAGAAACTATCCCTTCCTCCAAAGGTCTATTTGGGCCAGTGCAGAAGATATCTTTGGAATCTTCAAGAAAAGAAAAGGAAAAAGATTCAGATGAATTTGTTGTTCCTGAAGATAAAATCGAGGAATTACAAAAACTGTGTCTTGAAAAAATTAAAAGCATAAACTTTGACGACCTGCTTAATCATAAAAATTTGCTTTATATCCTGTACCGTTGGAAAGAATGGGACGAGGATGAAAAATGGAAAGATTTTTTAGAGGAAATTACTATTGATGACAGAAAATTAGTTTTGTTTTTGGAATATTTTATTTCGAAAACCACAAGTCAAACTATTGGAGATTATGGAATAAAAGTAATCGAAAAATTTAATTATAAGAGTTTAAGTGATTTTTTTGAGTTAGAAATAATACGGGCAAAAATGGAAAAAATAAAAATGCAAAATAATGAAATATACAAAGAGAAAAAACAGGCAATTGATCTTTTCTTGGATAACTATGAAAAAGCACATAACAAGGCTAATTCAGCCGATGTAAAAAACCACGCGGCTGATTAGCAGCGTTATGTGTAATAATGAGAAATTAATATGAAAAACTGGAATCGACTTATTCCTTATATAAGTTTAGGGCTTGTTTCTGTAATTGTGTTGGGATTCTCTAAACTTATCGCAAACGAGGAAGCTCAAAACATATTAATTAATGTTTTTTCAAGTTCTGTTTTTTTCTTTTTAGCTTATCTATTTTACGATTTAATCAGACAGATAATTCTAAATAGAGAAAAGAAATATCTATTGGATTACATTAAGAATAAAATTTCAAATGACATTTTTGTTGCATTATATTTTTTGAAGAAAATTATTCATGGCTATAATCTTGATTCAAATACACTTGAAAATATTTTCAATACTGTAAACTACTCAAAAATCGAGATTTTAAATTCTGTAAAAAATCAGAATTATATAGGGTTTCAAATATTTAAAAACACGGATGAAGTTCGTTCATTATTCAGTGATGCCCTTAATGATAATTTAATTTTAAAATATTCCTCTCATGTTGATTCCATTTGTATTCTTAGAATTGCTAACAATCTTGTTAGACTGGAATCTATTCTAAAAAACGATAATAACTTTAACAATTGTGCTGAAAGCGGTATAGAATTTACCGTTGCGAATGGAAAAGATATTAATCCAGATAATGATGAGAAATATTTATTGCTTAAAAAAACTGCACATCCTGACAGATTCGTAGTTTATGATAGTGGGTTCTTTGAAGACGAGAACATAGATAAATTATTAAGTAGATTTGTTCTTAAAGAAGATCCCGCAATAGAAGTCGCTAGTCTATTGTTTGAAACTTTTAGTTTAATGAAGCATTGGCTTCCAGATGCAATGCTGTTATCGAAAAATGAATCTCGTTTCAGAATTATTAAAGAATTTTTTAATCCCAACGCTAAATTAAAGACAAAGAAAACAAAAATTTATGTTGCGGATATAATTGAAATAAAATAAAAGCGCATAACAATTCGCTTAAGCGGATGGCAAAGAAACGCCACCGCTTAGCTTTGTCGTTACACAAATAATAAAATGGGAAAATTAATAATTTTAGATATAGAATTAGAACCTATAAAATCATTCTTAATTTCTGTTCACAATTCAGCAAAGAAAGAATATAGCAAAATTGCAAAAAGGGCTAAAAATGGGGAGTTTCATCATTATGATGATGAAGCAAATGCATATTTTATTCCAATGCAATGGGAAAATATTTCGATTAGAGCGGCTCTCGGAGAGTTAAATGCACTTATTGAATGGGAACTTGGTTCATTAGCAGCAAAAGAATATCATAAAAAGCCAAAAGGCAAAAGATTGCTATTTGATTTGCGTTATCCTGAAAAAGTCAGTTTAATAGAAAAGCATTATAATATTAAATTGGCTGATATTAAGTATTATGATCAGATTGAAAACTTAAGAACAAAAGTAAATTCTTTCAAACATAGAAAAGGTTTTAAGCATCCGATTAGAGAAAACTGTAAAACTCTCCCAGAAAAAACGGAAATAAACTATAAGGAAGCACTTGGTTATATACAAATAGTAAGAGAATTCTTTATAAATTTTTGGAAAAAAACTATAAAAACAGTGTAACAAATCGCTCAACCTGACTTTTTGCTCCGTATAAACCAGTGAGCTCATCGTTAGATCTCATAGGTGTCACATTGCAACAGACATCCACGCGGTTAATACAAACCTAATGTCCTTCTATGATTTCTCCAATAAGAGAGTGCTGCATGTGGGATTAAGTTATAACACTTTGATCAGCACATTACGCTTGGGGATTTCTCCCAGATCCATGCCGTTCATGATGGAGAATCTTGGCCATATGTCTTTTTTGATCTGCGCCTGCTGAAAATAGGTGCGCAGGGTATTTCGGCCGTTGGCCCTGACAATTCTGATCCTGAGCGGCTTCCGGTTCAGGTATTTTGGATTAGTCAGGTTCTTAAAAGAGCCCACGATCGCCCCGAATTGAAAATCATAATTTCCGTAGTCTCCAATTGTGCTGAACGAGGTAAAAGCATAGATATGGGCTTGCTTTCGGATATAGGAGATTCTCATTTTAAGGTTTGACTGACCCTCCTGAAGGATCTCATAGAGACATTGATAGGTACGAAGTCCGTTGATGTGCATGCTGCTGTCATTGAGGAATGTAGCTCCCTGCAGCTTGGATGCTTGTTGTTCCGCGTAATTATGGAGGTCTTCTGTGGTCTCTTCAACCTTGAGGATCACGGCTGCATTTTTGTCCTTTGATACCAGGATAACCTGAGAGCGCTGATTTTGCAGATTCCATTCGCTGGGAATAGCAAAAGAAAAGCGCATCTGGGGGTGATAGAAGGTATTATCCTCGACAAATCCCTGTTGGGGATCCTCGCCGTAAACAACATTTTTAATGCTGTTGAGATAATTATTTTTATTGACCATAAGCTGTTTATCCGTTTCAAGTAGCATGTCAAAGGTGTCCTTGATCCTATTGGCAGTTAAAGGGTGGGTGGACAGGAACCCGGGCAGACTGTGTCCTCCGCCGGAGAGGTCCCCCATTTTCTCAAGAGCATTGAAAAAGCCTATCATCTGCTCTGGATTGTACCTGGCGCTCCGTGAGTAATTAACACCACAGGTGTCTGCCTGGCGTTCATCATGCCGGCTGAATTTTAAAAACATCAGCTGAATGCCGATATCGGCAAAACCTGAAATATCTTTGAAGGTCTCACTCAGAGCGCCTCCTATAGCCAATCCTACCTGGACAAGGAGCATCTGGCTCAATTTTTTTACAGAATGGCGGTGATTAACATGCCCTAATTCGTGGCCAAGGACAGCAGCCAGTTCTGCTTCAGTCTTAAACAGAGCGAGGATGCCGCGTGTGACATAGATATATCCACCCGGAGCTGCAAAGGCATTGATAACAGGGGTGTCCAGTACGGCAAAGTGATAGTCCAGATGAGGGCGGTGGGTATGAGGGACAAGCTGTATTCCCACTTTACTTACATAGTCGTTTAAAGCCGGATCATCATATACCCCATACATAGCGCGTACTTGCTGATCTGCTTGTCTTCCCAAGTCGATCTCAGCAGCCTCGGAGTAAAACATCAAATCCCGCTTACCTGTTACAGGATTTATCGCACAGGAGCTGGATACGGCCATAAGTATGAATAGGATGGAAATATATTTTGTTTTATTTCTAATCATTTATGTCCCATATTTTTGAATCACTGTGCTTAATCTCCTCACGCCTTCTAAGATCTGTTCTTTGGTGGGATAGGAAAAATTAATCCTCATGCTGTTGTGCCTGATGTGTTTTTTGGGAAAAAAGATCTCCCCCGGAACAAACGCGACCTTGTCTTCAATGGCCTTCATGAAAAGGTCCATGGTATTGATCTTTTCGGGAACCGTCAGCCAAAGAAACAGCCCTCCCTCGGGCCTGGTCCAAGTGACTCCCATCTCTTCCGGAAAATTATCCTCCAAGGCGTCTAGAAAAAAACCAAGCTTTTTCCTGTAGTAGCTGCAGGCATTGGCAAAGTGGGGTTTCAGGTCATAATCCCGGAAAAAAGCCGAACAGATATCCTGATTGAGTTTCGGCGTGTTGAGAATATTGGCTTCCTTGATAAAGGTGAATTTCCTGATGGCCTCAGGAGGCCCGATATTGAAACCCACCCGCAGGCCGGGACAGAGGATCTTGGAAAATGTATAAAGCCCGATCACATGACCCTCGTTGTTATCCAGGGAATAAATGGACGGGATGGTCTCTCCTGTGTATCTTAACTCCCTGTAGGGGCTGTCTTCCACCAGCGGTACCTCATATTCTTTCGCCAGATCCAGCAGCGCCATCCTTTTTTCCAGGCTGGTTGTTATCCCCGCCGGATTCTGATAGTCAGGGATAACATAGATAAATTTCGGCTTCTCTCCCCGGTTTACAAGTTCCTTGATGCCGGCCTCTAAACCGGAAACATCAGGCCCATCTACCCTGATATCTCTGGCGATATAGCGAGGTGTCTGCATTTCAAAAGCGGCCAGAGCGCCGCCAAAGGTGGGAAGATCCGCCACAATATAATCCTTGGGGTCCAGAAAGAGTCTCCCGACCAGGTCAAGCCCATGCTGCCCGGAAGTGGTTATCATGATGTTCTCAGGCCCGATGTGGATATCGTCTAATTTGAGATATTCAATGGTGGCTTCGATCAGGTCCTTTTCTCCTGGGATGGGAGAGTACTGGAGCACTTTCGCTCCGTTTTCCCTAAGGGATCTTTCCACAACTTCCTGAATAAATTCCATGGGAAAAGTGTCGCTGCTGGGGAGCCCTCCTGCAAAAGAAATGATCTCGGGATCGCGCAGATATTTGAGAGTTTTTCCAATGGGATATCCCTCGAATCCCTTCATAATCTTGCTGAAAAGTTCCTTCATGCCCGTTCCCTCCTTATTTTTTTACTGGGTAGCGGCCTGGGTCATCAAAAACGTCGATGACCTGTACCCGTCCCAAAAAAACCGCGGAATGGACCACTCCTTCCGGAATGAAATACCGGTCTCCCTGGCGGTAGATTTTTGTTTCTCCCCCAATAGTTAATCTCATCTCTCCTCCTACTATCAGTCCCCACTGGGCACAGTGAGAATGGGAGGGCATCTCATCAATATTATCAATATCAAAAAAAACAACCTGCTTTCCGTCTCCCTGAAGGAGCCACCCAGTTATGCCGATGTGAGGGATATCTATTTGAGGAAGGTTCTTGATCATTTCCGGATAAGGATCGATCATTGTGTTTCCCTCCTTTTCCTCCATGGATACCTCCTAATCTACAAAATCTAATACAAACCTTTGATAAATCCTCCATCCACCTGAATAGCAGTACCGGTGATATATGCGGCCCCTTCTGATGCTAGAAAAGCAACAGTATGGGCCAGTTCCTCGGGTTTCCCCAAACGGCCCATGGGAACATTTTGTTCGATTGCCGCATAAAAATCTTTTGTCTTACCTGTTCCTTTTTCCGTAAAAGCAAGAGCCAGTCCCTCCACTCTTTCCGTCCGCGTATAACCGGGGCAGACCGAATTGACCGTAATACCAAAAGGAGCGAGCTGCTCGGACAGAGATTTGGCAAAGCCAAGAACTCCGGCTCTGGCCGTGTTGGAAAGGATCAGGTTCGGAATGGGCTGTTTGGCCGAGACCGAGGTCACATTGACAATCCTTCCCCACCCTCTTTTTTTCATGGAAGGGAGCACTTCATAGCACATGCGGATGGTGCTCAGGAGATTGAGTTCCAGCGCTTCCCGGTAGTTTTCAGGAGTAAAATCATCCACAAAACCGGGTGGAGGGCCTCCTGCATTGTTGACCAGGATATCCACAGGGCCCAGATCCGAGGCGACAGCTTCGACCATATTTTTGACCTGATCTTCCTTTGTGACATCGGTCACATAAGCCTTTACCGTTCCGCCTGATTCCCGAGCGATGTCTTCCCGGGCCTTAAAAAGGCGCTCTCTGTTCCGGGCGCAGATCGCAACCTTTGCCCCCTCTTTGGAGAGCTGAAGGGCGATTGCTTTTCCCAGTCCCCGGCTGGAGGCTGCAACCAGAGCCACTTTGTTTTCGATGTTTAAATCCATGGGATTTCCCCTTTATAAAGCATAGATCCTAAGATCATCTGTAGGAAACTTCAGCGAACAGGGCTTTGTGTCCCTGTTTCATGATCTCTTTGGCATCCTTGTCGCACTGGACACATTTATGATAGATCACGTCCCCGATAAGCATTGATTTTTCATTCCTCTCGTCATCCCCGAGAAAGTAGGCCTCCATGGTATCATAAGGCCGTGATTTGCCATCGCTTTCGTATTTGATCGTCAGGTCCCGCCCTGCCTCAAAAACCTTAAAAGCATTTTCGGTCCAGTTGAAATTTTCTATTCCCAAGTCTGGATTGATCCTAAGGTGAGCGGCAAGTAAGACATCCAGCCCGGATGCCTCTATCTCCTCTGAGCACTGGATAAAAGTTTCGCTTGTGGCAGCATTCCCGATATTGATCTCATAGATGGGCGTTGTTCCGTCATCCCGGAGATATTCCTTCATGATGTTTATGAGCATTCGGAGTTGAATGGTATTCTGCGTGGAGAGGAGCATGGAGATCTTAAAGGTGAGGTTTGGGATCTCCCTTGCGCAATAGCAGGCTGCCACAATGGTGGACCAGCTCGGGTTGAGGAAAAAATTGCCTCCGGTCTCGAGGCTGGCTCTGAGCACCCCATCAAGATAGACAATGTGATTGTTGTTTCCCACTTCCACGCCGCCGAGGTTTCCAAAGGCTGTTCCCATATTCTTCAGGATGATCTGGCTCAATCCGTTGCCCAGATCCTTCCGCTCGAATGTCTCGCCCGTGACCTTTTCCATCCTTGCGAAACGCTCCTCGGGCAGAGGTGTTCCGATGAGGTTGGTGGAGCAGAACTTGCTGGCTCCCAGAATATTTTCCGCCATGGCCAGAGTGGAGAGAAGGTCGCCGCTGAAGAGGTATTGCTCGGTCAGGGCGACAACAGAGATCATTTCTGTGGGAAACAGAATATCCCCGTTTTCTGCAACCTTTCTCATGCATTCCAGTATGACGGGCGAGCCCTGGAAACCGGAAACCTGGGCTGTGCAGGTCCCTTTTTTGTCGAGCTGAAGATTGTTCCGTTCAATAAAATCTTCTACTTTGGCAAAACTTTTTACATACTCCTCTGCTTGCTCAAGGGTGGCGCCATATCCTTTGTCGCCCGCTATTTTTTTTCTGGTGGGGTAGTCCCTCATGGACTCGATCTTCTGTGAAATCTCCTTGGGACCGCCGTAAGAATCCAACAAAGCATCTATAGCCTTGAGATCTCTGTCACTTAATAGATTAAAATGCATGATAGCCTCCATTTATATCCGGTCGGAATATTATATAAATATGAAAAAAGCCTGAGCTGATGAGATTGGCAAGCAGGATTTATTTAAATGCCACATGTGCTGAGGAATGAACTATATTTTATATTTTAAAAAAAATCAAGCGCAAGATAAAATGAGGGGCAAACTCCTGAGTGTGCTATGCTTGACATACAGCATATCAGTATGTAACTATCATTTTTGTAATGCAATCGTGAAACAAACAAGAAATGATTCAGCTTAATAAACCTGGATTATTCACTAGTTTTATGAATAGTCCAGGTAGGAGGAGGAGCTTAGAATGGAAAAATTTTCAGATTTCAGGAGTGATACGGTAACAAAGCCTACCGCTGAGATGCGAAAGGCTATGGCGGAAGCTGAGGTGGGTGATGATGTTTTAGGTGATGACCCTACTGTAAATAAACTGGAAGAGCTTGCAGCTGCTGTAATGGGAAAAGAAGCGGCCTTATTTGTGCCATCCGGAACAATGGGGAATTCCATAGCAGTCAAGTGTTGGACTCAGGAACTTGATGAAGTGATAATCGAGGCACGATCGCATATTTACAATATGGAGTCTACCCATATGACGTTTATTTCAAGGGTCACTCCCAGGCCTCTGAAATCAAAGAGAGGAGCAATGGACCCTGAAGAGATAGAGAAAAACATAAAAATACCGTCTGTTCATCTGCCCCGCACTTCGCTTATTTGTGTAGAGAATACCCACAATAACTGGGGAGGAGCTGTCGTTCCCTTGGCTAATTTAAAGGCTGTAAAAAAAGTTGCTGACCAGCATGAAATAAAGATCCATTTCGATGGGGCCCGTATTTTTAATGCCAGTACTGCCTCCGGTATTCCGGTCAAAGAGTATGCAGCAGTTGCAGATTCATTGATGTTTTGCCTTTCCAAGGGATTAGCGGCTCCGGTAGGATCAATGCTTGTCGGCCCGGGTGATTTTATTAATTATGGCCGCAGAGTGCGGAAGGCTCTGGGTGGGGGAATGCGGCAGGTCGGGATCCTGGCTGCTGCCGGAATAATAGCAATTACAAAGATGGCCGGCAGGTTAAAAGAGGATCATATAAAAGCAAAACGCCTGGCAAAATCCATTTCTGAATTACCGGCTGTCATACTCGACCCGGATGATGTTGAAACTGATATAGTTATATTTGGTTTTGAACACCCTGAAATTTCTGTTTCTGATTTTTTGGATAGATTAAAGTCCCAAGGTGTCTTGGCCCTACCTGTACCTCAGGGAATCCGGATGGTTACAAATAAAGATGTGGATGACCGTGATATTGAGCGGGCAATAGCTGCTTTTCAAGAAATACTTTCTTAATTCTTGCCCTTAATTAGGGGACATCATACTTAATTCTGAATTATGTAAACGATTCGTGAATAATCCAGGTTAATTAAGTATGATGTCCCCATATCTCTTATTGTTTATTTCTGTATTCATTCCTTTTTATGTTTCAATCATCTTTAGTGTATATTTCAGCAGATGAAAACTTTCTGTATAACTGAAGTATTTAAAAATATATTGTATGTTTAGCGTATATATGAAACTTTTAGACAGGAGGTTGGTATGATCAAGTGGTATTTCACTGCGAATACCCTGTAACGATGTAGATGCGGTAAGATCATCTCGCTCAAGGAGTAAAAAATGTCGATCGAGAACTAGCCCAGTTTGCGTGATAATGTTTTTTCCTTGTCTTTTAACAGGTTTTTTACCCGGAAGCCAACCTTTCCACCATAATTACCATCAATAACAATATATGACTGTTTTGCATAGAACGAATCAGGTGTTTTCTGGTATGATTAGGGCATGGGATTTAGCTAATTTACAATATTGTGCTTTTATGGGAGGAAATCATGATAAAAAACTATCTTAAGGTTTCAACTAGAAATCTGCTCAAGCATAAGGGTTATACAGTTATCAATATTCTAGGCCTGGCCGTAGGGATAGCGGCCAGTGTCCTGATATTTTTATATATCACTAACGAAATGAGCTATGACAAGTTTCACGAAAAGGCCGACAGGATCTACCGGATTAAGGCCGACTGGTCAAACAAGGGAGATTCCCGGATCCACCAGCTGGGGACACCCTTTATCCTGGCCCAGACTATCCGCGAAAAATACCCACAGGTCGAGGCCATTACTCAGATCTCAGGCCCTATGGGCGATGTGATCTTAAGATACCGGGATACTGCTTTCAAGGAAACCGAGGCCTTCTGCGCCGAATCCTCCTTTTTTGATGTCTTCAGCTTTCCTCTCCTCAAGGGCAACCCTGAAACTTCCCTCAAGGATCCTAATATGATGATCATGACTCAATCCTTAGCCAAAAAATATTTCGGCGATGAGGATCCCATGGGCAAAACCATCGAGATGCAGGCCTCGGGTGAAAAGGAATTTTTCCAGGTCACGGGTGTGATGGAAGACATCCCCCAGAACTCCCATTTCCGGTTAGACATGCTCATTTCCATGAAAACCGTCTACCCAGAGCCCAACATGGGCTGGACGTGGAACAACTACGCCACCTATGTCACTCTTCGGGAAGGTGTGACCCAAAGCCTCATGGAGGAGAAATTTGTAGAGATAGACAAGGTCTACTGCGAGGGAGGACGCGAGCACATCCCCTGGATCTGGACCCTGGAGCCCATCATTCAGATCCACCTTCAATCGGACCTGGTCACGGGAAACCAGCCCAACGGAAGCTTGGCCTACGTCAGATTGTTCACCATAGTGGCGGTCCTTATCCTTCTGATCGCTGGCATCAATTTCGTCAACTTGGCCACAGCTCGGTCCACCCGCCGTGCCAAAGAAGTGGGGCTGCGCAAGATTGTTGGCTCTCTGCGAACGCAGCTCATCCAGCAGTTTCTGACTGAATCCGTCCTGATGAGCTTGATATCCCTGGTCTTTGCCGTCATTCTTATCCAGGCCGCCTTGCCCCTCTACAGGAATCTGACGGGGAAGACCCTGGCCCTTTCCTATTTTGGGAATCCCTTTGTTATCCCGGGGCTGCTTGGCTTGGCCATGGGTGTTGGAATTCTCGCCGGACTTTATCCGGCTTTTTTCCTCTCTTCATTCAAACTGACCTATGTATTAACGGGATCCTCCCTGGCCGGTAGGGGGCGCGGGGCGCGCTTCCTGCGTAATGGGCTGGTCATTTTTCAGTTTGCCATGTCAGTTCTGCTTATCATCGGGTCCCTGGTGATTTTTAGACAGTTGGAGTACATCAAGAATCAGAGGCTTGGCTTTGATAAGGAGCATGTGGTAATCATCCACAATGCCGACACTTTGGGCGGCCAGCTGGAGGCCTATATGGAGCGGCTAAAACAACGGTCTGACGTTCTAGGAGTGACGGCAGTCCGGTCGGTTCCCGGCCAGGGCTCTCCCAATTGGGGAATCGGGGTGGAAGGCATTGAGCGCGAAAGGCCCCTGAACATGAACTTTATGACCTGTGACCAGGATTTTGCCGATGTCCTGAATATTAAAATGCTGAGAGGCAGATTCATGTCCCGGGATTTCGCCACTGATGTTGACGCCGTTGTGATCAATAAAAAGGCCGCAGAGTACTTTGGGATTGAGAATCCGGTTGGGAAAAAAATGCAGATCTCGTGGACGCGAAAAGATCTGACCATCATCGGCATCATCGATAATTTTCACTTTGAGTCTCTGCACCGCAATGTCAGGAGCATGGGCTATTTGTTTCCAGAGGCCATCGATTCCACACGGAAGCCCTATCTACTTGTCAAAATCAGCTCCCAAGTGACCTCCGGTGTTATCTCTAATCTCCGAAAGACGTGGGAGTCCATGTCGGCCGGCCTTCCCTTTGAGTTTACCTTCCTGGATGATAAGGTCAACAACCTCTACCAGAACGACAACCGGGCCGGCAAAATTGTCACTCTCTTCTCCTGTCTGGCCATTTTTGTCTCTTGCCTCGGCCTCTTCGGTCTTGCCGCCTTTGTGGCTGAACAGCGGACCAAGGAGATTGGTGTCCGGAAAGTGCTGGGAGCTCCGATGTCCAATATCATGTGGCTGCTGACAGGGCAGTTCATCAAATGGGTGATTGTTGCCAATTTGATCGCCTGGCCGGTGGGCTACTGGATTATGAACCGCTGGTTGCAAGGGTTTGCCTTCCGAGCTTCTCTCTCCATCTGGATCTTTCTGGCCAGTGGGTTGGCCGCCCTGACTATCGCCGCTTTGACAGTTAGTTCCCAGGTGATAAAAGCGGCCTTGGCCAATCCTGCCGAAAGCTTAAAATATGAATAACTTCCGTTAAGCACTTCGCCCTTCATAATTTGAGGAACATCACTGGGACATCATGCTTAATTTTGAATTATGTGAGCGACTTCTGAATTAATTAAGTATGATGTCCCCATATCTCTTGCCCATATCTCTTGGCAATCGTTGCTTTTCAAGAAATACTTTCTTAATTCTTGTCCTTAATTCGGGGGACATCATCAGTGCTGTCCCAACGTTGGATTTCAAAACCTTCCTGCGCAACTAACTCTAAACAAATAAATCTACTCCTTATTTTCCCAGAAATATGGCCTTAAGTGAGAATTTTGGGCCACTTTTCAGTTTAAATCTACCCAATTTGGAGTGTTTCCCGCACTCTGAAAGGTGTCCCCATTGCAGATGAGTGGATCGGCATCACGATTTGCTTGTGAAATGATCAGTTTACTCGGAGTAGCTACCCCCCGGCTCTGGTAGTTTTGAAAGACGGAATCAGACATCACGTCGAAGTAGGAAAGGAGTTTGTTGTTTTCCCAAACAGCAATATCTGACCAGGTCTGTGTTCCAATACGGGTTCCGATTTTCTGACCAGCTGATACTGTACTTCCAACATTGAGTGAACCGGAAAGATTGACGTGAAAGATGACAAATGTGCGGTTTCCAGCCTGAATTCCCACTTGAGTTCCCGCCCACTCTTGAGTCAAGTAGCTTATGGAGCCAGTCACTGGAGAGAAAATCTTAACGGGGTAATTTTGGGGAACGAAATAGTGTTTCATACTCCGGCAGGACTCGGAACTGTCTGAATAGTCATGTCCCACACCAGAGCGGAATTTTGAAATCCTGGTGATTTTACTCAATTCAATATAATCTGCTGTGACTATGCCTAGATTGATAACTTCATCACCATTATCGCTATTGTTCGACGGCTGTGTTGGGGTTTTGCACCTGGATATCCCAAAGAGAAAAAAGAAAAACGACAGCGAAATAATGACTCTATTGAGGGATTTCATCATTTTTCCTCCAGAGCGGCCTACCATTCGCATTTAAAACCTCTTGCATTCTGAAAGATAGGATTTTTTTTCTGTTGTGACCGATTTTCACTCAAGTTCATCAAATACCCACTAAGAACCCCCATCACCCAATATACACATAATAAACAAGTCCGGTCAACAATAAATCCCTTTCTAACCAGTAACATAGTCCTCTCTCAAGAAATTCTTGTTTGATTCTTGCTTAAGGCCTAGAAGCTTAGAAAAAATGGGGGGATTTCTTCTGACTTTGGCTTGACGATAGGTCGCCTTCTGATATATCTTGGAATATGGAGAGTAAGAAAGGAGTGAGAAATGAAAATAAGCAATGTTGAAGAAATGAGGAATCTGGATAAATCTGCTATAGAAAATTTTGGCATTACTCAGGAATTGCTCATGGAGAATGCCGGAGAGGCGGGTTACTTTGCCATTCTAAAGGAACATGGAGTAGAAAATAAAAGGTTTGCAGTTTTTTGTGGCATAGGCAATAACGGAGGAGACGGACTGGTAGTGGCAAGAAAAATTCATTCCACAGGTGGAGATGTGCGGGTTTTTCTTCTGGGAGATGAAAAAAAGTTTAAAGGTTCAGCCAAAAAAAACTTTGAAATTGCCTCCGGGCTTCCCCTTAAAATCATCCGTGTGGATTCAATAGAATCTATAAAAGATGAAGTGGCAACATGTGATGCCATTGTGGATGCTCTTTTTGGAACAGGACTGATGCGGGCTGTAGAAGGTTTGTATAAGGAGGTTATCCGCTTGATCAATCAAAGCGGAAAACCGGTTTTTAGTGTAGATATTCCCTCAGGCATCAATGGAAATACCGGCCTTATCATGGGAGCAGCTGTAAGGGCAGATTTTACAATTACCTTTGGTCTTCCTAAGATAGGAAATATGCTTTACCCGGGATTTAATAATTGCGGGAAGCTGTATGTGACTCATATTTCATTTCCTCCCTCGCTTTACAATAAAGAACCTTTAAAAGTTGAGATCAGTCAACCCTTAGAGCTTCCTGCAAGAGATGAAAATGGGCATAAAGGGAGTTTTGGGGATGTCCTTTTTATTGCAGGTGCATCCAGTTATTTAGGGGCTCCATATTTTTCAGCTTTTTCTTTTCTAAAAGCAGGGGGTGGATACTCTCGCTTAGCTTCTCCTTCTTCTATTTCTCCCTTTATAGCAACTAAAGGCAGCGAAATAGTTTTTGTTTCTCTCGAGGAGACATCTTCAGTGAGTATTGCTTTGAAAAATAAAGAAAAGCTTATGGAAATTTCAGAACAAGTAGATATGGTGGTCTTGGGACCGGGGCTTTCTTTAAATGAGGAAACACAAGAGTTGGTAAGACAACTAGCAAGAGAGATCAAGAAACCGCTTCTTATCGATGGTGACGGGATTACGGCTATCTCAGATGAGATAAAATGTATAAAAGAGCGGCAGTATCCGACAATCCTCACACCCCATCCTGGAGAAATGTCTCGGATAGCTAAAATATCCATCAAAGAAGTTTTGGAAAATAAAATCCCCTTAGTACAAAAGGAAGCCAAAAACCTGAACGCCCATATTGTGCTAAAAGGAGCTCATTCTTTAATCGGATACCCGGATGAGCTGGTCTTTGTCAATATGAGCGGGAACTCAGGAATGGCCACAGCAGGTTCGGGCGATGTTCTTACAGGGACTATTGCGGCTATGTATGGTCTGGGTCTGGGTTTAGAGGAGGCGCTAAGAACTGGAGTTTTTCTGCATGGTTTCTCAGGAGACCTGGCTGCTGAGGAAAAAGGAGAAGATGGCATCACTGCCCAGGATATTTTGGATTTTCTTCCTTGTGCATTAAAGCGGTACAGAGAAAAATATGATGAAATTGTGAATCATTTTTATAAAAGTCTATATATCGTTTAAGTGGCGGAGAAGAAAGCTTGGATTTTAGAAAAACAGTCAAAGTCATTTTTTTATGAATAGGTCAGGTTAGGATCTAATGTCTATTGTTTTAAAAATATATAGTAAAGAGATTGAAGTCGAGAACCATCCTGGTAAAACCATACTCGATCTTGCTAGAGATAAAGGGATATTTATAATTTCGAGCTGTGGTGGAAAGGGAAAATGTGGACAGTGTCTGGTCGATCTGATTGAAGGCCGTTTTCTCATCGGTGATAAGGAGATTGTTGCGTCAGGATTGCGTCCTCATAAAGCGCTGTCATGCAGAACCAGAGTGAAGGGCGAACATGCGGTTATCGAGATCCCTCAGAAATCTTTAATTGAATTATCTGGTAAGATCATCGACGATTTTACGCTCAAATATTACGATTATGATCCGCCGACAAAAAAGTATTGTCTTTGTGTCCCTCAAGCTGTACTTGAGAATCAGACGTCGGATCGCCAAAGGATGGAAGAGGAGATTGTAAAACGGGCTTCTATCGAGAACATAGATATCCCCTTGCAGGTTTTGCAAAAATTGCCAGATGCACTGGCTCAGGGTGATCAAACCATCACTGTGACGCTGGGCTGTATTAACGACTATTGGTCAATGATCGAGATAGAGCCTGGTGATACGACCCAGGTCCTTTATAGTATTGCTATGGATATCGGGACAACTACTGTTGTTGGTGGATTGATCGATCTAAATAGGGAGGAGATAATAGGCAGAGCTTCTTTGTATAATCAGCAGATAACTGTGGCAGAAGATGTGATTTCACGGATATCGTCAATCACATCTCATGAAGAACTCGGCTTATTAAAATCTTTGGTGATCGACGAAACTGTCAATCCCATCATAAAATATCTCGGCAGTACATACAGTGTCAAAAGAAAAGACATCAGTCGGATAGCCCTTTCTGGAAATACGGTTATGATCCATTTGTTGTTAGGCCTTGATCCGCAAAGCATTGGAAAAGTGCCATTTCAGCCAGTCATAAAAACACCCGGTTCATTCCTGGCGACAGACATTGGTTTAGACATTGCCTCCAACGGCATTGTGGACATTATGCCTTCTGTGTCTGGGTACATCGGAGGTGATATCACCTCCGATATCTATGTATCAAAGCTGCACGAAGAAAAGGAGCTTTCTGTATTAATCGATATTGGGACAAATGGCGAGATCGTGATGTGTGAGAATGGTAATATGGTTGCATGTTCAACTGCGGCAGGTCCTGCTTTCGAAGGCTATGGTTTATATCACGGATGTAGAGCGACCAAAGGAGCCATTGAGAAAATAGTCTTTGATAAAGAGAAAAATATTGAGATAAAAGTTATTGGCGATGACAAAGCTTCGGGAATATGCGGTACAGGCGTGATTGATTTTATGGCTGAGGGATTGAGAATCGGGCTTCTTAATCAAGCGGGCAGGTTAAATGAGGAATTACTAAAAGAGCTTCAATTAGGCTATATAATTAAAGATAATGGGAGAAATATAAAGGCCTGTATTATAGCAAGAAATGAGTACTCATCTCTCAATGAACCGATTGTTATTTCTGAGGCAGATATTTCAAAAATACTGCAGGCAAAGGCAGCAGTATACGCTGGCATTAAGGTATTGTTAGAAATGCAGAATAAGACATGGCGCGATATAAACAAGCTCATTTTGACAGGAGGCTTTGGGAAAAATATCAATCCCGGTAATGCTGCTTCAATCGGTCTGCTTCCCCCTGTCCCTGTAGAAAAGGTAGAAGTAATCGGAAACGGATCGCTTGGCGGGGCTTTTCTTGCCCTCATTGAGTCAGACGCGATAAATTCGATGAATGAGATCTCTACGAAAATTGATGTTATTGAATTGAATATGCAGGAAAATTTTCAAGAGCATTATATCGATGCTATGTTTTTACCCAATAGGAATAAAGAAGATTTTTGATCATACCATATCTCAAAATACCCACGAGAGTTTGGCAAATAGGGTCCTGCCCTGACCTTCCTCATCTGTATATCTAGTGCTCCCTTCCTGATAAGCAAGCTGCAGGGAGCCAAAGGGGGGCAAAAATCGCCAGACAAATACGATCTGTACAGTATTTCTAAGTAGTTCAAATTCAGGATTTGTCCATTCGTGGAGGAACCTGTATTTTGATTGATAAAAGAGCTTAAAATATAGATCCTTGTTTATATAATAAGTTGTCCTAATGTAATGTATCCAGCTGTTGTCATCAGGATCGGCAGGACTGAACCAGTGTTTATCAAAGTGGTAGCTAAGGTTCCAGCCGTCAAGAATTTTAAGATCGATTCCTCCAGAGACCTTTTCTAAGTCTCTGTCATAATTATGTCCTATAATGTAGGCAAATGATAGAGACATCCCTTTTTTGTTATCAAATTCAAGTTTATTTGTTAGCAGATGATTGTTAAAATCCTTTTCAAAAAAGGGATCATACTCTGCCTTGAATTCATCCACATAGCTGAGACTGTAATCCCATTTTTTTAAAAATTGTGCTTGTACACTATAATGGCTGTTGTAACTTCTGAGCATACCCTCCTGGCTCCAGTAACGGTTGTAATTAAAGCTGGGACGCAGGGATTCCAGACCATACCGGTTGATCCAAAATGTATGCCTTATATTTGTATCAAACTCTTTTTTATCATCATCCCGGATGAAACCTGTGGAATTCAAATTTTCCCTCACTCCTTCACCGTAATGTGAGTAACGAAAGTGAAAATGGCTGAATTGGGAGTCATAAGAAGGGCGGATAAAACCAGTCCAGGTGCCGTGGTCTGCTGGGCCGTGAGTTTTGATAAGCTGTGATGTCATTCCCAGAACATCAGTAAAAAAAAGAGTAGCAGTAAGTCCTAAAGAACCACTATTTTCTTCCTGATACATCCTGTTTGTTCCAATGATACCGATATTGGACCCATTTTTGAATTCTCGATTGACTCTAAACACTGAAAAAATTGCTTTTTTACCAGCTTCCACATCAGCAGCTGCTGTGGCAGGATCGGATTGGGTCACAAGTCCGTTTACTTTCCATTTGCCCAATTTGCCGGATACTTTAGCTCCCCAGGGGATCTCCCCGATCCGCCGGGAATAAAATTGACGGATCCTGGTGGAGTAATTCTCTGCTCCTTCCAGGAAAAAAGGCCGTTTTTCCGGGTATTGCATCTCGTAACGTGTCAGATTCACTTTTTCAACATCTGCTTCAATTGTGGCAAAATCCGGATTTACGGTAGCTTCTACACTCAGTTTGGTTGTCAGGTCATAGCGCAGGTCAACTCCTGCATCTGCGCTTGTCTTTTCTCCTTTTTGAAACTGACTCTGTAGGTAAGGAATAATGGTGTATCGTTTTGCTGAGATATCACTAAAATCCAGATTTGTTATCTTTCCGAATTGTGAGATACGATGCTCAGCAGTTATATTCCGGGCTGAAAAGCTTTTTTCCAGTTTGCGGACGACCCTTCTGGCTGCATTGAAACCCCAGCTTGATTGCTTTTTGTCGTATTTAAGCGATTTAAAAGGTATCTCGATTTCTGCAGTCCACCCCTTTTCATGGACCAAACACTCCGAATACCAGGTTTCATCCCAGTTGAAATCATTAGTTCTTCCATTGTCTGCAATTTTTCCATCCTTTTGGGTGCCCAGGGGGTTGACTGAAAATAGATAACAATTATTTTTATCCAAAAAGGTATCCAGCATTATTACAACACCATCATCTTTTGGTAAATCGCCATCCCTTTTGGTGATTTTAGCAGTTATCAATTCAGGTTCCGGGTCTTCACACTCAAATCCGAAGTAGATGGAATGGCTGTCATAGATAACTTTTACCTTGGTGGGAAAAGAAGCTTTGTCACCATATTTTGGTTCAAATTGATAAAAATCCTTAAGAGGTATTGCTTTTTCCCAGGCAGCCTCATTTAGCCTTCCATCGATCTTGATATTTTCTTTTGACTTATTTGCTGCAATATCTTGGGAGAAAACAGGTTTTCCCAAGGTAATTATAAAAACAAAAAAGAGGGGGAGGAGCGTTGACTTGGATTTAGGTATTTTAATCACTGTTTGTTTTCTCTCCGCTGAATTATTCAATTGGTGATAGTATTATGAGGGGATTATCTTGTCAATGAGTAAATCGCAAGCAGGCAAAACACCATGAGTTTTGGTGTTATTCCTTTGTAAATAAACTTTACGACGTAAAAGTTAATAGCACAATATAAACTTTGTTTTTCTGAGCTAATCATTTATAATTCAATAAGTTATCTTGTAATCCTCAAGGTTGGCATTAAAATTGCTAATATTTATACTGTAAATTGAAAAATAGAGTATCCTTACATTTTATTATATCCTTGCTTATTCTTTCTATCCTGACTGTTTCTCTTTACTCATCGGTAGATAAAGAAACCTTTAAGCAGGTTTATAAAGAGGGAAAAGAGGTCTTCTACAGATTTTTAGCAGAAAGATCCCAATCTGCTCCTCTGAATGAAGATGATATGGATCTACTGACTCATGCTGAAAAAAAGATTCCCGGCCTGTATGAACATCTGATGAATTTTTATTACTGGCTCAATGAATGGGGGATGGAAGATGAGGATAGATTCAGTTCAATTTTTAAAGGAGCAGCAGGTCGTATGGCTGTAGAATTGATTCAATCTATTCCTGTTAAAAGCTTGGTGCCGGGGCTGTCCCCTTTACACTCTGTTTTGTATTCCACCGGGTATTACTCACGGAAAATAATCCCTCAGTTCCGCAGGTTTCTAAGGCCGATGGGAAGTATATTCAAGCGGCAGTGGGCTATGCAAACTCTGGAAATAAATAAGATTCACAGAATATCCCGGGGAAAAGGAGTCAGATTGGCCATAATTGACACAGGAATCGATCCGTCGATCAAAGAAACAAAAGCCAGGGTCAAACAATATAAGAATTTTCTAAATGGGGCAATGCCTGTTTGGAATAAAGGCCGATTTCCTATTGATTGGGAAGGCCACGGGACAGCAGTAGCTACTATGATCTATCAGGTTGCACCTGATACAGAACTGATGATCATTAAATTTTATGAAGGTGATTCTATGAAAAATATCCCACCTTCACGTTGGACAGGATACTTGATGGCAGCTGGGATCAGATGGGCAGTAGATAATGGGGCAGATATCATCAATGTAAGCTCTGTTTATCCCTATGATTTGAAAAATATCAGGGATGCTGTAGAGTACTGTTGGAACAAAAATGTAGTCCTGGTTGCAGCTGCTGGCAATGCTTCCCAAGAGATCTATAAAGAAATCTCATATTTTCCTGCTTCTTATAATCTGACTATCGCTGTCGGAGGAGTGGAAAAATATAAAGACAGCATAAAGATCTGGGAGAAATCCGCCTGTGGTGATTATATAGATGTTGTTGCTCCGGCCGAGGATATGTGGGTCCAGGTGCCCCAGTATCGAGGAGGGAGGAAACTATCCAATATTGCGGATGGAAACTCCTTGGCTGCTTCCATTGTGTCTGGTGCGGCCGCATTAATGCTTGCTGCAATGGACAAACAGGTTCGGTTGGAGCTTAAAAAAAGACCTGGAAGGTTAAACGAGACAGTCAGAAAGATCCTCAGGCAAACCGCTTCGAATGAAAAACTGGGATTTCAAACCCCCAATCCCATATCCGGTCATGGATTAATTGATATCCGAAGAGCAGTGGAATGCGCTTTATTACTTAGCTTCTGAAATAAGCTATCCTTAGAGATAACTTGCAATTTTTTTACGATAGAGTTAATGTTTTACCGTCATGATCGAGGAAAATGTAAAGAAGATACTTGCCGAGCTTCCGCAAGGAGTACAGCTTGAAGCGGCAGCCAAGGCTAGAACTCCTGATGATATAAAGCGTGCTATAGATGCAGGAGTTGCCATAATCGGTCAGAATTATATCCAGGAAGCAGAGCTTTTATTCTCAGCAGTAGGTTCCGCAGCTAAATGGCATTTTATCGGACATCTACAAAGGAACAAAGTCAATAAAGCTGTCCCTATTTTTGATATGATAGAAACCGTAGATTCTGTCCGGCTTGCCAGAGAGATCGATAAACGGGCCTTTAAGCAGGGAAAAGTCATGTCTGTACTGATTGAAATAAACAGTGGCAAAGAAGAGCAGAAATTTGGAGTGATGCCTGATAAAGCTGAAGGATTAATAAGAGAGATATCAGGATTTAAGGGAATAAAGATACAGGGGCTTATGACGATGGGCCCCTTTTCCGGAGACCCAGAAGATGCCCGGCCTTATTTTATAATAACCCGTAAGCTTTTTGAGCAGATCAAAGCTCTTAAACTACCGGGAGTAGAGATGAGATTCCTTTCCATGGGCATGACCAATTCCTATCAGGTGGCTCTGGAGGAAGGGGCAAATATTGTTCGTATCGGGACTAAGATCTTTGGACCGCGGTAGTTCTTGCAGCAGGACCTATAAATAGGTAATGTCAGGAGGAAAATATGGAAAATGTTCCCTGGCCTCTTAACAGCAGAGCCAGATAAATTGTCATAAGAAAGATGATAGATTTTTCAATTCGCCAAAAAATAGAACAACTGGAAAAAGAGACTCTTGCGCAAAAAGCCTGTCTTAGCTCTTTATCCCGGGGGCGGGAACGGGAAGAAAAGCTGCATCCCATGCGCACTGCTTTTCAGCGGGATAGAGACCGCATCATTCATTGCAAATCATTCCGGCGGCTCAAACATAAGACTCAGGTCTTCCTTACTCCCTTTGGCGACCATTATAGAACCCGCTTGACCCATACTCTGGAGGTCTCCCAGATAGCCCGTACTATTTCCAAAGCTTTAAGCCTTAATGAAGACCTGACTGAAGCTATCGCACTTGGACATGACCTGGGGCACACACCATTTGGGCATGCAGGAGAAGAAGCTCTGGCAGAGCTTTACCCTAAAGGTTTCATTCATAGTGCTCAGAGCCTGCGGGTGGTTGAAAAGCTTGAGTACCATGGAAAAGGATTAAACCTTACTTATGAAGTCAGAGACGGCATTGTCCATCATTCAAAAGGCAGGGGTAAAATCTTGGATGCTGATGGGGAGGATATGCCTGCAACCCTTGAGGGGCAGGTAGTCAGGATTTCCGATGTAATTGCTTATGTAAATCATGATATTGATGATGCAATCCGGGCCGGGATCATTAAAAAAAGTGATATTCCTGCTCATTTGATTGATATATTAGGAAAATGGCATGCTAATCGGATAGATAAAATGGTAGAGGACGTAGTTGAATCTAGTATAAAAACAGGGCTTACCAAAATTGTTATGACTGAAAAGATTTATTCAACCGTAATCGAACTACGGGAGTTTCTATATGATAAAGTATATTTTCACAAACAAGCGCAGCATATGTCCCGCCAGGTAAGAAAAATTCTTGCTGATCTTTATGAGTATATTCTGCAAAATCCGGATGATTATATTAAAACTTACCCAAAAAATGATCCTGCAGAAAAAAGAGTCCGGGATTTTATCGCCGGCATGACAGATCTTTATGCTCTGCGTTTGTATGAGAAATTATTCTTTCCCCGAACCTGGCCAGTACTATAATGAAGTTCGATTTAGGCTGAGGAGAAAAGAGATGTTAGATAAAGCGAATCTGATCGGGGCAATCCTGGCTCAAATAATCTATACAATCATGATCCTCATTTTTATTTTGCGCCTGATGGATAAACCTAAATTCGAACATGGGCTTGGCCTTGTCTTAATGCTCTCAGCGTTTCCCCTTGCCTATCTTTTGGTTACAGCATCTTCGCTGGAACGTCCGTCACTCTACTACATTCAGATTTGCCTTATGCTTGCCTTCCTGATTATCGAACTGCTCCTCGATTATATCTTGAAGGTTGATTTCAGAGAAATCCGCTGGATAGTTATTATATATGTGACGATATTCTTTGCCGGAACCGGAGGTATGATCGGCGTTGCATCCCATGCGGGCCGGGGTTGGACGATATCGGCAGTTTTACTATTCTTAGTTATGGCAGTCCTTTCATTTGTACAACGTGCGATTACCGGATTGTAGAAGTTGAGATAGGGGGGAAAAGCGGAAAATAGAAAATGGTAAATGGAAAAACCGTTCTTTCTTTTGGAATTGTATAATCATCCTCCAAAGCCTTAACTTTGAGCCCTATCTTCTCAATGAATCTACAGGCATTTTCTTTTGCCTTTTCTTGTGCTTTAAAAGTTAAATTTGCTCCTGGATGAGGCACACGGGCAGGTCATCTACCAATACGGAAAACACAGCACAGAGCTTGAGCGGATGGATTATCTGGAGTTTATTGCCAGAGTCACATCTCATATTCCTGATAGCGGATTTCTTGTTGATGTATATGTTTTTCCTAGATATTATTGTTGATGTGGTTGCTTAGAGGGTGGAAATTGGATGAAATTGAGTAAAAATCATTACCAACAGAAAAACGAATTTCTTATCGTGTCAGGATTATCACTTATTTCCACAAACTCAATGTGTTGTTTCAAATAAAGTTT
>Ga0114922_10000426_pt1 | contig 40165 bp, 41 predicted proteins | sample AartaG_FD_100975 | JGI IMG/M metagenome (GOLD analysis project Ga0114922, IMG submission 100975) | Deep subsurface microbial communities from Aarhus Bay to uncover new lineages of life (NeLLi) - Aarhus_00045 metaG | ecosystem: Environmental > Aquatic > Marine > Oceanic > Sediment | place... | reverse complement strand
ACACCTTCGATATCAAAATTCTTCGAAAACCAGCGAGTCTTTGCCGTATATTTTAGTTGTTGGTGAACTCCTAACTCTTCGTCGTGTAATCGAGTCCTCCAAAAATTAACTTTTAATTTTTTATGCACTATTTTTTTCGAAGGAGCCTTAGGAGCATCGGGTAATTTAGCAGCCTTCTTTTTCTTTTCTGGAGTTGTTCTTGCTTTCTCGCGTTCTTTCCTCGTTTTATTATCTTCTTCTGGATCCTGTTCCATAAATAATCACTTTTCTATAATCTATTTTCTGTTACTTATTAATTTTAAAATTAAATTTCTTAGTAATAATAATATGATTTGCGGTTAAAAATTTTATTCACATAATTCTAATAAAATCAAGTGTTACAAGAAAAAATTAAAAAATGTAAAGTTAAGGTTCGAAGGTAACTTCGCATCTATCGGAATCGCAAAATTTCTCGCCGATTGCTCTATCTTTAGTCTCATCTAAAAACAAAGGTTTAACTTTCGATATCATTTCTTTGAATTTTTCTTGAGTAATTTCCTCGTAAGGCGCTTGCTTATATCCGTGTTCTTTTATTGGTAAAAAACTTGCGCTTTTCAGTTTGTCTTCAAAACACTCAAGAACGTGTTTAATTTGATTCGCCTCCTCAGGTTGAAATGTAATTGTAATAGAGACTTGGTTGTCGGACCAATATTTCTGATAATCAGCTGCGTTTTCTGCTTGTTCCCAGATTGATACTTCGTTTTTAGAGCGCTCGAAATATTTTTCATGGACAGGAAATTCGACTACAACGGTATTAGGGGAATAAAGATCGTCTTCAACAAAATAACCTGCTTTTTTTATCAATTCTATTAAGTCGGAATTTTTTGAAATACGTATTCTTCTGATGTAATATTCAGAATGAGGATAATGGATTCCAGGAGGAACGCCAGGGAGTAAACTTACAGTCCCACTGGGCTTAACTGTGGTTATTTTAATGCTCCTCGGGATACAAAGCCAACCAGAATATTGTTCGTCTAAATTTTGCAAATACTCATAACCTTTCTCGCACCATTCTAGCATAGTTCTTCTTCCATTTTTTACGAAGGCTTCTATTATTCCAGTTTGGGATACGCCCATCCGTCTGTTTTTGAGCATGACGGCGTTAGTTTCTTGCCAATGCGTGTTTACAAGCGTTACAGATTTGGAGTATAAATAGGCATACTTCAAAGTTTCTTGAAATTCTTCGTACGAATCGTGACGTGAAGGAAAGGTCTCTACAAGGCAACAGAGTTCGAAGGATTCTAACGTCTGTTCTCCACAAGGGTTGACGCCAGCAGCCTTCTTATCCTTATAATCTGGTTTATCTCCCATGCGAGAATAGGCTTTTGCGTTATCCAACCAGAAGATTCCGGGTTCCCCATTTACTGCAATTTGATCGGCAATAAAAGTATAATCTAATCCTTTAAAGGCGAAAACACTGTTATTGCTTGCCCACCTATGGGAATATAGCTTTTCTTCGTCTTGTTTAGATGTGATAAAATCAAAATCTGTAGCGTCTCCTAAAGCGATTTCGGCACTTCGTCGAACGTTTCCAGCAACAACGCATTTTCCTATTAGATTCATTACATCTAAGATGTCAATTGACTGTATTTTTTGACCTATTCGAGCTCGTAAAATTTTCTGAATGTTTATCAGCATATCATTTAAAGGAGCGGGACCACTCGCAATTCCTCCAAATCCTCGGATAGGTTCTCCAGCTTCTCTTATTAAACTAAAGTCAAACTTTGGAATAGGTTTTCCTAAGAAGAACGCTTCTAAGTCAATTCTTAAAGCTTCTACCCACCCTTCCCTACTATCAGGTATCTGAAAAGTAAGTGATTCTTCGCTCGGTTTTTTTATAGTTATTTTACCCGCACCTTTCGTATCAAAACCTACGCCAACTCCTAACATTAGAGCATCCATAACGAATTCAAAAGCTTTCGAGTATTTTAAGTCGATATCATCTGTAGAGGCAAAACCACAGTTATTTAAAGACATTGAACCATGACGAGCAATAAACTCCGTACCCATCATCCACAGTCCTCTCCCAGGTGGCAGAAACTTAAAATTCCATATTTTAGTAAACATTTTTTGTGCGGATCGTTGAGCTTTAGAGTCGCTCCAGGGCAAACTCAACTTCATACAATGTTCTTTTTGAATTGAATAGCAACCTTCCACAACTCTTCTGATGGTCTCCCAAAACTCTTCTTTTCTTCCCTCTCCTTCAATCATTCTCGCGTATGTACGTTTGTACGTGATATGCCCTAAGGGACCCCATTCTGGTTGCTTTCCTTTGAACTTATCCATAAAAACCTCGTCTACCTTAAAGGATATGTTCTCCAGATTAATAGCTCGTGCAAATAAGTTTCGATATTTGTTTAAACCTCGCTGAGTTAACTCAACGCATACCAATTCTCTAATGTAGTTCGTGGTGATTTCTTCGTATCCAAGTCCAATAATTATACGAACAACGTCTTCAGTCACTTTTTCTGCGATGTTAATGTCAAGCCCCGTCTCTTTGTTCAATACTTTAGCTATACTGGATACATCGAACTCTTTCTTTTCACCCTTCGAGTTGATAACATATTTAGGATACAAATCTACTAACGAAAAGGAATTATCAGTCATTTTTTTACCCGTTATTTGCCATAAAGATTAATGGATTAATTTTATCGGCTTTTTTAATAATTACCGATTTTATACTGCCTTAACCTAATTTTTAATTTAAGATTTAATCTAATATAAAGGTATTGTTTGAAATATATTAAGCTATTGATGAACATAGTAGTTTTAAGCGTTGGGTTAAGTTGCTAAATTCATGTATCAAATAGTATTTCGCGCATTAATTTTTATCGCTTCATTCGTATAAGGTTTTTTTCAGTTTACGTCGAAATTATGTCGATATTGCTATGTTAATAATTAGGGGATGATTTTTAAACAAAAATTGATTGCTCGATTTATGATTTTTTGCCCTCACAATACATGAAATACTATATTAACTATAAAAGAAAAACACTGAAATTAAGGAGAGTATTATATATATTAATTAATTCAAACTTAATCTAGTAAGCTTACAAAGCTAACCTAACTGGCATCAATAATAAAAGAAAGGTAATTTAAAGTGCTAGATGAAATTGAAGAATCTGATATCAGCAGTTCTGTTCCAGAAACTTCAAAAGAAAAAATTAATCTTCAGTTTCATTGGTACTTAAGCATCTTCTTTGTTATTTATTATTCATCCTACCTCGTCTCAGGAATCATCTTTATGTCTTACATTCTTCTTGTGTTTATTCCATATGTCTTATTGGTAGATGATTTCATTGCGTTATTTACTAATCTTGATTCATTAGTGGCTTTTTTAGCTTTACCTTTAGTAATAATAGTTAGTTATTTATCTCACTTGTTTATTGTAGGTTTAATAACTCGAACGTTCTGGAGATATACGGAAAAGAAAAGTCCAACGAAAGATGGCATAATCCCGAGAAATATTCCATCCAAAACTGCTAATTTTTACCATATTAGGTCTTTTATGATAAAATACGGAAAAAACGCTTTCATGAAAGGAGTTTTTCCCTGGCTAGCAAATTGGTACTTTAATTTTGTGGGAACGGGCATTATCAATAAAGGCTCCACATTAGAAGAATCAGTAGTTACAGATAAGCGTATGAATGTTGGAAGAAATTGCTACGTTGGCGTTAATTCAGCCTTATCATCTCACTTTGTAGAAGGAACATTTGGCAATATCGTCTATTTTGAAATCAAATTGGGAGATAACACCACGCTCGGTGGATTTAACAACATCGCACCGGGATGTGAGTTAAGCGATAACTCGTATCTCTTACCAATAGCGGCTGCAACAAAACATAATAAGACTAAAGGGAATAATTATTACTTTGGAATGCCTTTACGTCGCATTTTTCATAAAAAAATTATGGACTACTTAAAAGTGAGCGAAAATGATTTAAACCGAGCAGAAGAATTAAGAGTGAGACAAGAAAATGAAAAAGAAAAAAGAAAAATAATAGTTACAGATGTGGAAAATAAACAATAAATTAGAAGAAAAGGTGAAATCTTTATGATAGAAGATACCGTAGATTCTGGGAATGATATTTATAGGGAAAATGTCCAATTTCAATATCATAAATATTTCGGTATCTTCTTATGTATTTATATTGGTTCGTATATGATACCAGTAATTGCTCTTCTTGCTTACCTCAGATGGGTCTTTAAACCACTCTTCTTAGGCGTAAGTGATTTTATCGTAATGCTTACCAATGTTAATTCTTTACTCATTTTTTTAACTTTTCCCTTAGTCATTATAGGTTTTTATCTAATTCGTTTATATTTCGTCGGGTTATGCACGCGAATTTTTTGGAGATATACGGAAAAGAAAAGTCCAACGAAAGACGGCATAATTCCGCGTAACCTCACATCTAAAACGTTAGACTACTACCATTACAGAAGCTTTATGATTAAGTATGGGAAGAATACTTTTGTGAAGGGGATATTTCCGTGGCTCGCAAATTGGTTTTTTAATTTTGTGGGTGCGAGTATTATTGAAAAGGGTTCTACAATCGAGGAATCAGTGAGCAACGATAGAAATATACATGTGAAAAGAAATGTCTATGTAGGAGTTAATTCTGCTTTAGCCTCACATGTTGTGGAAGGTATCTTTGGCAATATCATCTATTTTCGTGTAAAAGCAGATGATAATTCTACGCTCGGTGGACAAAATGTAGTTGGACCTGGAAGCGAATTAAAAGACAACACCTACTTATTACCGATGGCAGCTGCTACAAAATTTAACACAACAAAAGGAAATAACTATTACTACGGTATGCCATTACGCCGAATATTCAAGAAAAAAATTATGGAATACTTGAAAGTCTCTGAAGAAGACCTACACCGCGCTGAAGAATTAAGAATTAAAAAAGAAATTGAGAAGGTCGAAAGGATTAAAAAAGTGGAAAATAGCAAGGAGAGAAAAGTAAGTAAACAAGGTGAAAATAAAAGTGAATGAAAAAATTGAAGAGGAACAGAAGGATATAGAAAAAAAAGAAGACGACGATAATGAGTTTGTGATTGATTTTACCACAAGCTCAGCGATACATAGAGTAAGTCTTAAATTCTTAGTGGTATATATCCCAATATTCTGGTTTAGCGGCCTTGCGGTCGCAACGTTTTGGTATGGATATACCATCAGTCCAGTGCCTTGGATAATAAAATTATTATTTTTGCCTTTAATATTATTGGGATTCAGTTTTCTATTCATTTTTAGTTGTTTCTTTTTTAGCAAACTTTTGCTAATTTTTATAAACCTTATTCACGAACCTAAAGAGGGAATCTTCCGAACTGATAAGCGTGATAATGACTTCGAGTTTTGGAAGATTAGAACCGAAATCAAGAAGATTACACTATGGTTAATACGAAACTGGCCATTACCGTGGATCGATGTTATCGCTTTTCGTTGGTTTTCCATTAAAATGGACTTTACAAGCCATTTAAACGACGCTTGGTGCGACGCCGAATTTATTTCCTTTGGAAAACACGTTACAGTTGGGCAAGGGGCTGTTGTCATGAGTTCTATGGTGGTGGGGAATTACTTAATAATTAAAAAAATTAGATTTGACGATTATGCCCTTGTGGGAGGACAGAGTACTATAGCCCCCGGAACTCATTTTGGAGAGGATACAGTACTAGGGGCAGTATCAACTACAACTCTAAATCAGGAGTTAGAAGATGGTTGGATTTACTCTGGTATACCAGCTAGAAAATTAAAACTCAACAAATACGCCGAAATGAGAAGAGATATAATTCATAAAGTAGATGTTGACAAAGAAGAAAAAATCGAAACTGAACATGAAGTTAATATTGATGATGATAAAAAACATTTAATAAAAAGAAAACATGGAGGGGATAACAAGTGAGTGTACCAAACTCAATGCGAGTCGGTCCTTTCTGCGCAAGCGTATTAGCTAAGAAAAAATATATGATTTTGTACGTCTTTCTAATATGGATAACTTTGCTTCCCTCAATATTGGAAATCTGGTGGTATTGGCAAATGTTGTGGAACGATATTAGACCACTTCATTTTTATGTATTCTTACCGCTATTTTTGTTTGTAATTTATGTTTCTACCGTATTTGTGGCCATTTTTTTCACTAAAATCTTATTAGTAATAATCAGTATCTTTCATAAGCCAAGAGAAGGTGTTTTTTTAAGGGATATCTCAGATAAGGACTATAGATATTGGAGTCTGCGGAATACTCTTAAGAAATGGCCAACTTGGCTTGCCCATAAATTTCCATTTCCTTTTTTAGATAATATTTGTTTTAAGGTACTAGGTGTTAAGACAAAGTTTTCTAATTCTCTCTTTGAAGGTTGGGTTGATACAGAATTTATGGAATTCGGTAAAAATGTGGTAGTTGGTCAAGGTGCTATTGTTCAGTCTTCAGTTATTATAGGAAACTTTTTAATTATTAGAAAGACGGTTATCGAGGAAAATGTTCGAATTGGAGCACACGTAATAGTTATGCCAGGAACTCACATCGGAAGGAATTGTATTTTAAATACTTGGTCTTCTACAATGGTAGGACAGGAATTAGAAGAAGGCTGGATATACAACGGTGGTCCAGCGAAAAAATTTAAGAAAAATAGGTTTTTCGAAGATATTCCAATCGAAAAACTCACTGAAACTATAGGAGATATGGACGGACTACTAAAGAAATACGATGAACAACGCGAAGCTAGAGGAGTTACAAAGAAAAGATTACTTCATAGAAAAGACAAAGAGGAACCCACTACCGAAGAAAAGGAATAAATATGAAAATAGGTTACGTACAAAGTTCTCCAATCTTTGGAAAAAAAGCTCAAAACTTTGAGCAAATAGAAAATCTATTGGGGAAATCTAAAGCAGATTTAATTGTTTTACCCGAACTCTTCGCAACGGGCTATACTTTCATATCTAAAAAAGAAGTGGAATCTTTGGCTGAAACTACTAAAGGAGAAACTGCCGAATTTTTAATGAAAATTGCCGAAATAACTGGCGCTGTTATTGTGGGCGGGTTCGTAGAAGAGGATAGTAATCAAATTTATAACTCGTCTCTCATCGTTTCGAGTAGCGAAGTTTTTGGCACATATAGAAAACTCCATCTTTATTACAAAGAAAAATTATGGTTTTCTCCGGGAAATAAACATTTAAAAACGTATAAAGTTAAAGAAGCAAAAGTAGGAATCATGATTTGTTTCGATTGGATATTTCCAGAGACTGCTCGGTCTCTTGCTCTTTTAGGTGCTGACATTATAGCTCATCCCGCTAATTTAATCATGGCTTTTTGTCAAAAAGCGATGACTATCCGTTGTTTGGAAAATTCAGTTTATGCCATAACAGCCAATCGAATTGGTGATGAAAAAAGAGGTGATGACAATTTTCACTTTACTGGGAGAAGTCAAATAACTTCTAGCGATGGAGATGTATTATCATCTGGGCCTGAGGATAAACCTTATGTCGATTTTGTTGAAATTGATGTAAATCAAGCGAGAGATAAAAACCTTAACAAGCGTAATAATATCTTTGAGGATAGAAGAACTGAGTTTTATTCTCTTGAGTAAAATATATAGTTCTAATTAACAAAAAAATTGATCAAAATATGAAAGCGGCTGTATTCGACGGGCAAGAAATCTCCATTAAGGAAGTACCGATACCAAGACTTGGAGATTCTCAAGTTTTAATTCAAATAAAAGCGTCAGGAATATGTGGAACCGATATAGCTATAGTAACAGGGGATTTACCAACGCCAACTCCGATCATTTTAGGACACGAGTTTGCAGGTGAAGTTATAGAAGTCGGTAAAAAAATTGACTCAAACTGGGAAGGAAAACATGTCACATCCGAAATTAATAGCAACATCGATTTCAGCTGTTATTTCTGTGAACGAAAGATTTTTTCCCAATGCCTGTCGCGTAAAGCCTTAGGTATAGATATTAATGGCTCCTTTGCTGAATACATAGTTGTTGAGCCATATATGCTTCACGAATTACCGAAAAAGATTTCTTACAAGGAAGCAACATTCATAGAACCTTTAGCAGCGGCGTATCAAACATTTGAAATGATGCCATTAGCAGATGACGACAAAGTTATCGCAATCTATGGGCTTGGAAAATTAGGTTTATTACTAACCCAAGTCGCCTTAGTTAAAGGATTGGATGTAATAGCAGTTGACGGTTCAGATAAAAAGCTTTCTATTGCTGAAATGTATGGTGCAAAGCAACTAATTAACCGTTTTGAGGTAGAAAATATAACTGATGAAATCAAAGGTTCAACTGATAATCTTGGAGCAGATATTGTTGTAGATACTACAGGCAATCCAGAAGCTCTTATAGATATCGTCGCTTCGTGTAAAACACGAGGAAAAATCCACATTAAAAGTACTCATGGAATAAGAGCTCCAATCAATCTTACTGATATAGTAGTTCGAGAAATCACCGTTTACAGTAGTAGATGTGGTCCATTTGATAAAGCAATTGAGGGGTTAAGCTCTGGAGATATTAAAGTTAAAAATTTAATTTCCAAAATGTATGACTTAGAAAATATAAGAGACGCATTTGCTGCGTACGAAAATCCAGATTTTATAAAAGCAGTTATCATAATTTAGTAAACAATACCTGTTTTTCTAAAAATCTAACGATCTTTTTACATGTTTTCATGTGAGATTGTTTATTTGGATAAAATAATTCTGGTCTCGGACAATCTTGGTCTAACACACATATTTTTTTGTCAGAATCGTATATTAGAGGATAAAAACGACATCCTTGTGGTCTTACTGTATAAATCTTGCACAAGTTAGTTGTAGCGTCAAAGAAAACGCAATATCCATCAATATTTTTTAATTGATACAATCCGTCCTTAGTTTTTTTAACAAAGTTGGCTATCGTCACGTTCTTGGAATCACTATTTTCAATACGTTCAATATCCCGAGCAGATAGAATCATCTCTGTTTCACGACAACAATTACCGCAATCTACGCATTTGTTCTTCATAATTAATTAAACCTTTCTACCGCGATTTGAATATAAAAAGAAAAAACAAATTTTTTATACTATAAAAGTAATCTTTTAACTTAATTATATTTTAATCACCCAAAAATTTTTACTCGATTAACAATGTCGGCAGAGGAAATAGTAGAGGAGTCAGATAATTCTGAAGATTCCGAAGATTCCGAAGAGGAACCATTTATAGAAGAAGTTAGAATGCAATACACTTTATACATGGTTCTATTTTTTATTATTTACTATCTATCTTGGATCGGACCTAGTTTTATCTTCATGGCGTATTTCATGATGGTCTTTAGAGTATATTTTTTAGGAGCAACCAGTTTTATAGCTATTTTTACAGAGGTATCTCCATTACTTTCTTTAATTTTAATGCCTGTAGTTATAATTATTTGTTATTTAGTTCATTTATTGTCCATTGGCTTTGCTACAAAGATCATTTGGGCTATAACTGAAAAGATTTCGCCAACCAAAGATGGAATCATCCCAAGAAACATTAAATCCAAGGCAGCAGACTATTATCATATACGATCATTCATTTTAAAATATGGCAAAAATACTTTTACAAAAGGAATCTTTCCTTGGCTCTCGAACTGGTTTTATAATTTTGCCGGAACGAGCAAAATTGGAAAAGGTACTACCATCGAAGAGTCATTAGTAAATGATAAATTTATAGATGTTGGTAAAAACTGTTATATCGGAGTTGCTTCGAGTCTCGCATCACATGTTGTTGATGGTATCTTTGGCAATATCTCCTATTTTGAAGTTAAGGTAGAAGATAATGTTACCTTTGCAGCTATGAGCGCAGTAGGCTGTGGTTCTGTTGTTCACGAGAACAGTTCTTTATTACCGTTGGCTTCTTCTCAAAAACACGTTATAGTAGGGAAACCGGGAGGAAAAAATTTCGGGTATTACTTTGGACTTCCTGCTCGGAAAATTTTTAAAAAAAAGTTAGGGGAATATTTAGGCTTAAGTCCCGAAGATTTAGAGAGAAACGAGAATATAGAAAAGTACATTACCAAGAAAAAAGAGAAAAAGTCAAAAACCAAGAAGCCGATAGTTGAGATAATCGAAGAGGATGTTAAGAAAGACGAAGAGGAAGACAGAGAAATCGAGACTACAAACCAAAAGAAAAATGAAGTTATTGACATCAGCACTTTAACTAAAGAAGACTTGGTTATTGATTTTACAACGAGTAGCGCGATTAGCAGGGTCAATATGAAGTTTCTAGCTGTTTATATACCTATCTTTTGGTTAAGTGGGTTAATAGTAGCAATGTTTTGGTATGAATATACCCGATATGTTAACCTCTCTACTATTTTATTTCTCCCACTTATTCTTTTCTGTTTGATATACATGTTCATTTTTGGAGTGCTGTTTTTTAGCAAACTAATGTTAATTCTAATCAATTTATTGCACAAACCCCGCGAAGGAGTATTTTTAGCCGAGCTAGGTGATAAAGACTACGAGTTTTGGATGATGAGAACAGAAATAAAAAAGATTGCGCTCTATTTTCTCAGAAACTCGCCGTTACCTTGGTTAGATGCGATAGCATTTAGATGGTTCGGTATACGCATGGATTTTTCAAGTCATTTGCATGATTCGTGGTGTGATGCCGAATTTGTAGATTTTGGTCGTAACATACTAGTTGGACAAGGTGCCACTATAATGTCTTCAATGGTGGTAGGTAAATACTTGATAATTAAAAGAATCATTTTCGAAGATTACGTTTTAGTTGGTGGGTTATCAGCAATTGCCCCCGGTACCATAATAAGGCACGATACCATGATCGGCGCTCTGAGTACAACTACTTATAATCAAGTTCTCGAACCAAATTGGATATACTTTGGAATACCGGGTATTAAGTTAAAAGAAAATAAATACGCCGCTATAAGAAGGGATATTATAACCAAACGCAGCGTTGATGATGCGAAACAGTTCAAAGAGACTACTGTCGTTAATATTGACGAGGATAAGAAAAAATTAGTAAAAACAGAAGAAACGGAGGGAAAAGATGTCAGTTCCTAATTCAATGCGTATAGGTCCTCTTATACCAACTATCCTAATTAAGAAGTGGTACTTAATATTTTACTATATAATCATCTGGTTCAGTTTTATTCCCCTATTACTAGAATTTTGGGTGTATTGGCATTTAATGTGGAATTACGCGAAACCTATACACTTCTACGCCTTCCTACCGTTGTTAATTATTCCTATGTACGTCACGCTTGTGTTTAGTGCAACATTTATTGCTAAACTATTCCATTTATTAGTCAATGGAATTCACAAACCCAGAACCGGTACATTTTTACGACATCGAAGCGATAAAGACTATCGTTATTGGTGTATTAGGAATGTTATAAAAAAATGGCCATTTTGGCTCAGTCACAGATTTCCCTTTCCTTTTATGAATAACTTCGTTTTCAAAGTATTTGGCGTTAAAACTAGATTATCCAACTCTCTATTCGAAGGCTGGGTGGATACAGAATTCATAGATTTCGGTAAAAATGTAGTTGTGGGTAAAGGATCGATTGTTCAATCTTCAGTGATAATTGGTAATCTTTTGATAATAAGGAAAACTGTGATTGAAGACGACGTTAGAATCGGTTCTCACGCAATTGTTATGCCGGGCACTCACATCAAAAGGAGAAGCGTATTAGCCAGTAATTCGGTTACCATCGTAAATCAAATGCTAGATGAGGGTTTTATATATGTTGGAGTTCCGGCAAAAATATTAAAGAGAAATTATTTCTTTGAAGATGGGTTGCGAGATAAACTTGGCCAAGTTGAAGATGTGGAGGTTTTGAGAGAAAAGTACGAAGAAATGTACCTGAAGCGTGTAGATGAGAAACCAAAGTTCAAAGATCGAAAAATAAGAAAAAAAAAGACAAAAGCGCAGGAGCAATATTTGTATGGGCTTAAGGCAGAAGAAGGAGAAGAGGACGATACATACGACGACTCTTTTACCATTTAAATTAAAAAAAAAAAAATTATTATTTTGAAAACTACTTCTTTTCTTCTCTTAGATAGAAAAAGGTATTGAAGACACATAATGCTATAATTACTATGGTGTCTAACCAATGAAAGATCAGATTAGTTGCCGAGCGAGTTACGTATATATTAGAGGTTAGATTGACAAGGGCTAATATAATAAGTAGTGCAATTGCAAATTGGAATAGTATTTTGATATTGTCCCATTCTCGATTAAGCATTCCAAGCAAGATTGCGATTCCTATAGCTATTAAAGCTCCACCAAAAAGACGCCAAAAGTGAGGATCAAAATAAGGGGCATCGTTAAGAGAATAAACACCCTCGGGAAGAAAGACATACATTATTCCATAGATAAATGCGACGAACAAGTTAATAATTAAGACAATTTTCATTTCTTTTGATATTTCTGCCATGCTTTATAAACCTTTATTGTAGTTTTATAGAAAAATTACGAATAAACATTAAGAATACTATGCGAGATGTCTATATAAGTTTTTACAAAAATGTAAATCAAAGAAAAAAATAATAAGAGTATTTTTGGATAAGTTTGAGTTTGTATTAAAAAATCAATAAGTCTAGAACTAGAAGAAGGAGAAGAAGACGATGGATGTGACGATACATTTACTATTCGATTACTAATATAACTAAAAAAATATTTTGTATTTATTTCTTTTCTTCTCTCAGATAGAACAAGATATCGAGGAGTAATAGTAGTATAACAACGATGTTGTCAAATAAATGAAAAATCTCATTAATTGTCGAGCGAGTTATATATATACCAGATGTAAAATTGACAAGAGCTACTATAATAAGAAATATAATTACAAATTGGATAATAATTTTGATATTATCCCATTCTCCATGAAGTATTCCAAGCAAAATTGCGATTCCAATAGCAATGAGCGCTCCTCCAAAAAGACGCCAAAAGTGAGGGTCAAAAAAAGGGGCATCGTCAAGAGAATGAACGCCTTCGGGAAAAAATACGTGCAATATACCGTAAATCAATCCTACGATCACGTTAATAATTAACACGATTTTCATTTCTTTTGATACTTCTGCCAAGATTTATTCACCTTTACTTTAGTTTTATCAATAAAATACATCTAACTAGTAAGAATAGTATGCAAACTGAATTTAAAAGGCTTTACAAAAATGCACGTTATACCAATTTACTCCTCTTAACTCATAGCTATACTTAGGTTTTTACTAAAAGGATACTAGAATTTTAGACAAAATTATAAAAAGAAAAAAAAGATATATAGAATAGGAGGATTTATGGTTAAGGTGTGGTTTTTCGAGAAGCCAATTTATCTAAACTTTTTCTTCCTATCCTATGTTTTGGTTTTAATTTTTTGGAATAGAAAATCTTTCTCTAACTTGGTTCCTCTGCAATTATTAATGTATAGGTAAAACTCCATTCGAAACCGCCAGGCTTAAAGATTCTCCAGTTATTGTTCTCATCTCCCGGATATGGCTTTTGAACCCAATATTCTACCCTTACTTCGTAAGATTCCCCTTCTTCAAAATAATCCGCATCAAAGTCAGTAGTGAAAATCCAGTTGTGTGAACCAACCATCATGAATGGAATAATCTCTTCTCTTGCATAATAATGAAATCGATACATATTAATAGCTTCATTATCTATGAAGAGTTTTACTTTATAAGGTGGTCGTGGCCAAAAGTCGGCCCAATCTTCATGCCAATCCATGTGTGCAATAAAATAAGATGGATTTCCAGCTAAGTCGGGATTATAGAAAGTAGGTGGCGGAAATGGAAAAAACCAAGAATAGGGTGCAATCGAGACGGTTGGGCCATGTTGCATGTAACCCGGAAAGCCAAGTATATTGGGTTTTGCTTGTGTCATCGTCGGTATTACACCAAAAATTGAAATCCCCAGAATTACCAATGTGAGTAATTTAAATTTTGTTTTAGATTTGGTCATTTTATTTTAACTCTATATTTTCAAATAGATTTTGCTGGTTATCCTAAAGATAACCTATAAATAGAGATGTATCGGTTTCATTTATAGTTTTGAGAGTGGAACATTCGTGGGAGTTCCGAATTGTAATGGAATAAAGAGCTAAAGTCATTTCTAATGTTAGAATTTGTTCCCGAAGTTATTTACTCCGCAAGTTTGTAGGTGATTAATTTAAATACAAACAACTCTTATCGAATTACTAAGAGGTTCAAGAAAAAATTTGAGTATTAGTAACTATGCTTAAGGTAAAACTAATAATCTTTACACTAACGAGCATTATTGGTTTCGGGTTTATTATCGCGCTTCCAATCGCTGTTCTCTCGGTTAATTTTTCATCATACGACGCAATTAGTGCGAATGCTTCATATGAGTATGTGCCGGATGCTCCTTCAGAAGTTGAGACTTTAATTCTTAACATCGATTTTGGAAATGTTGTTATAGATTACATCGATCCGCCTATTGATTATTTTATAAGGATAGATGTGGATATTGAGATGGCTGGCCCCGGATTGGTAGGGAAAAGTTATTTAGATTATTTTAATATCACTGAAAGTGATCTATCAAGTTCACCTATAGATTTTTCAATGAGATTTTTACCAAGCATAATTGAATCTGAAGTACAACCTCTTATAAAGAACATCTCAGTTATAGTTTCTCTAAGAAAAGATATAATTTTTAACATTTCTACTAGAGTTGATCATGGAAATGTTGATATTAAAGTTCCCTTTAATGTTCGAATCGATAACTTGTACGTTAATATTTTAGATGGTGATATTTTATTTGATTTACAAAATTGCATTATCGAGGGAAATATAACTGGAGTTGGGAACCAATCTAATATTGAATTAAGAACCCGTGACATCCAACTAACTAAAAATAGTTTCTGGTATATTAAGAATAGCGAAGGTCTAATCGAGTTTGATATCGAACAGTCAGGAGAAATGGGAGCGAATGTGACTGCTATTGGAGAATTAGAAACATCAAATGTAGTAAGCCAGATTTACTATGATGATTCCTCCTCCAATGTTGGTTCAATGGTTACTCTAAATAATTGGAATGATTGGGTACCAGCTCAGTGCTATGCGATTGGATTTGATAATGATTCTATAGATTCTCCCCCAATAGTCTTTTACAAACTTACTTCTTATGATTTTCCCGCTCAAAATAACTTTAACATTTCCCTTTATCGAAAGTTAGATCGATGGAGACCATATTTTTGGTTTCTTTCCAGCGTTAATTAATTGACGAAATTAACTTTCTTCAAGAGATGCGTATTTTAAGATAAATTTGAAGGGTGCTCCTTCTACCGCGATTCCTTTTATGTCTGAAGACCATATTTCCCAGAATGGAACTGAATGTGTCCAAATCATAGGATACAATTTTTCTACTAGTCTTTTCTGAATATTGGAATAAATTTGTTTTCTTGCGGTCTCGTTGAATTCTACTATACCTTGATTAAGCCAATCTTCAACTTGGGTATCAGAAAAATTGTAATTGTTAAAAGGACTATTTTCAGAAAATAATGGGTTAAGCATCTCAATAGGATCATTGAAAGCAAGACCCCAGCCAAGTGCATAAAATTCCATTCCACCACCAAGAAGTTTTTCCTCATGTTCTGAAGGCGTTAAATTATTTTGGTTGAGTTTAATCCCAATTTGCTTGAAGTATTTAGTTAGTAATATTGATTGACTTTCATGGAAGCTACTGCCAGAAATCATTGAAAAGTTATATGTCGCAAGTGGTGTGCCATCATCCACAAGTTTTTCCCATTCATTACCGGTGCTTACATTATCGTTAGCTGTTAAAGTACTTGTGCCCGGCCAAGTTGCATTTATTAATGTTTGCCGTGCAACTGATAAATTTGTATTTGCCACATTAAGATCCCAATTAGAATAAAGCGTACCTTTAGGTAGTGGAGATTTTGCTCGGAAAGCTAAATCACCATATAATGTTGTGATATAATCAGAGTAATTGAAAGCATACGACATGGCCTTTCGCATTTCTAGTGGAAATAAATCGTAATTCATACATATAGAATAAACACCAAGACCATTTAGCGCGACTACATCAACAGATGTCTTATTCTTACATGCTTCGATAAGATCCGGATCGGCGGACCAAAGCCCAGCTGGCGTATAGTGTATATCTCCAGACAATATTTTTTCCAATCTATCAGAGTCTCTAAACACTTGGAAATGTACTTTCTCTATCTTAGGTTGTCCGCCCCAATAATCCCTGTTTGCCGTTACAGTCATATTTCTGCAGATTTCATCAATAGGGTCCATATGGTATGACTCTAATTTGAAAGGACCTGTCCCAATCAATTTGTCATTGAACTTATCAACATAATCATTTTCAGGCGTAGAAGAAGGAGATAAAATAGAAGCTGTAGCTAATAAAGCTCTAAAAGGAGCATACGGAGAGTTTAAAACAAACCTTACTGTATACTCGTCAATAACAATCGTTTCATTAACGATTGGTCTTCCACTTCCATCCTGTAAAAAGTACATATATGTCCAAACCCATCTATCACCCCCAGGTTTAATATCAACAAATCTATATATTCTCTCAATGTTCCATTTCACAGCTGCAGCGTTAAAAGGAGTTCCATCGTGGAACTTCACCCCTTCCTTTAGCGGGATTGTAAAGTTCAATCCGTCTGAACTCCAATTTCCAAGGTCTTTTGCTAAGCACGGAATTATTGGAGTATCTTCTCTCGATTGATTATGCTCAAATAAACCCTCAATAATTTGACTCCATACCCTCCTATTATCTCTGAAATGCATATTATCGGGATTATAGAGTGGATCTAAAGAATTAATTCCTACACTCATACCTATGATAAGAGTATCACCTTCCTCCTGTTCAATATTAAGGATGTAAATCCCTCCTAGGATTCCCGCTACAGTAGCTATGGCTGCGAGACTACTTGCAACCAAAGGACGCTTTATTCTTTTAATACTGAGAGACTTCTTTTTTATAGAAGAGTCTTTCTTCTTTGGAGTTTTGTGTTCAGAACTCATTTTGGATTCACTTACTTCTAAATTGTTAAAAATATTAGAATAATGATCAAATTAGATCGAATTTCTATTTAACATTTGTGTAATTTGGTAAATATTTCTTAGAAAGAGAAAATAAAAAAGAATATAGAGAAAAGGAGATTTTATTCCGTTAGGCAACTTCTAAGCCGGTTTTCCTCCAATTCTATATACGGATAAAAGATTTCACCCTCTATGAAAAATTCTCTCCTTGTATATGACATTTTCTACAATTTGCTCAAAAACTCATATTCTATTCCTTTCACTTCTTTTTTACTTTCTCAAGTGATAAACCTATGGAAAATCAATTAAAAATGAAGAATCGATTCCATTTATAGTTTTCATTGTGGAACTTCCATGGGTGTTCCGAATCTGAATGAAAGTATGATCAATTAAATAACTTTCCCTGTCTTTACAGCAAATATTATATGAATGCCTCTCTTATCTAAATAATTATAGAATCAAAATATCACATCTAATATGTTTGAAGATGGCAAAAAAAGGAGTTATAGGCATTATTTTAATGATAATCATCGGTTTCAGCCTTGTCATTATTATCCCAATCTCCTCAATTTCACTCATATTCTCATCGTACAGATGTATTGAAGAAAATTTTTCATATGATTTTGAGCCAAGCTCACCATCTCCTATTGAACAATTATATATTATTGCTGATGTGGGAAATATTGATATAAAATATGTCTACTATAATGTATATCCAATATTGTCTATAATAATCAGATGAAAAATTAAGAAAGATCTAATTTATTTAAGAATAAAATACAGTCTCCTATTGTTTTTCCCTTTGTTTACCGTTTTAATTATCTCTATTTCCCCTATTTCGCTAAGACTTTTAACATGTGTTCCACCATCTACTTGTTTATCGATATCACCAATCTTTACGATTCGAAATTCTTGTAAGCCTTTAGGTAACCCAACTGCTAATCGTGCAAGTTCAGGTTCTTCTAATACTGCTGCTCTAGACATTGTATCAATAGTGATTGGAAGGTTTTGCTTGATTATTTCGTTAGATTCCTCTACATACGCTCGTAGCTTTTCAGGAGAATAATCCTCCATGGAGAAGTCCATTCTAGATTTATCCATTTCTATTTGATTTCCTGTAATTTTAGCGTTAGCTCTGCGATACAATATATTTGAGAGGAGATGGCAAGCAGTATGGTATCGCATATATGTATAACGCCGGTCCCAATCGATTTCGCACGACACTGAGTCTCCTTCTTTAAGTCCGGACTTTTCTACTTCGTGACTGATTTCTCCCGAAAATTTACCTACATAGATAACCTTAAACTTTTCACCGTCTCTAATTAAATAACCCTCGTCCCAGGGTTGACCTCCACCCTTAGGGTAGAAGGCTGTTTTATCAAGGATGATGAATTTGTCGTCTTTCACAGAAAGAATTTTAGCGTCCCATTTCTTTAAGTAAGAATCACTCATGTATAACGCATCTGTCATAAGGTTGAATAAAGAAGGATTTACTTAAATTATTAATGAATAGAGATTTACTTTAGCTGAGTATTAATCTTATTGATGTTATTAGTATCCATAGCATTATATTTACTACTAATATCCATTCTACCAAAGGATTAAATAGAGTAATTGCTAATAGAATTAACTCAAAACCAGTTGCGTAGCCTATTATTATGTGATACAACTTATACTCGTTGCTCTTCATCATCAAGAAGGTATAAAGGCATATGGTTGCAATAGATCCAAGAAAACCGCTTAAAGTAACAGTTCCGTGAAACCGCATAAATGCGTCTGGGTTATCATGATCTGGTAGGATTCCAACTAAAGCAACGCATACGGAGCTAATAACCGCTATCGCTGTGGCAATTCTTCGTACAAATTCGTTTATACCAATCAATGTTTTCTCAAGATAGAGAATGAAGGGAATGGTTAAACTTCCACTTAACACAAAAGCAATGCTGAAAAGAGTCTTGGCGATTCCTCTCCCCAATGAACTTACAGTATCCTCTAAAGGATTATAACCAGGCGTAACAAGTGCCGCAAATATAACGAACACGATTGCAAACGAAACTCCAATAAGTCCAAAGAAGCATTCGATCTTAGATAGATGAGCATCAACAATATGTCGTAACCGTTCGTTTGACAGATCTTTACTCATAAGATCCCTAATAATCTCTGATTTAGGATTAATTTTAAGTTTGTTGACAATACCTTTTACGCCTTTAACCGCTCTTGTTATAGTTTCGATTCTAGCTCTCTGCCAAAAAGATATAATGCTCCCTTCAATGATTACAATTCCATTGATTACTGATGTTTTGATATTTGTTAAACCTAAAGATTTTTCTTTTGAAATTTTAGCTTCTATATTATCTTGGATTTCTTCATCTGAATTTTCCATTTTCATACTTTTATTAAAGGTGATATTTGCTAATAAACCTCTATAATTTGAGAAATAAAAGGTTTTTGGCTAGTTTAACTCAAATCTTAACATTCGATTAAGAAATCTGTCAAAGCTATGAAAATATTTAAATAGAGCTAGGAGAATACCAATTCTTAACAAAATTATTAAAATCAAAAAAAAAATGACAGAAATTAGAAAATCTTAGATTATCTTTTTTTATCTTATTCTATTAATCTTTCTCATAAAGTTCCCCTGGTTTCGCACCACAAAAAGCCTCAAATTTCATAAATTTCATCTCTTTGGAGCAATTTGGACAAAAATATTTGCCAGGTTCTTTATCAGTAAACGAATACCCACATTCTTTACACATTACAGCACTCATATTATTCTAATCTTGAACTAACATTTAAAAGGTTCTTCTTATAAAATAGAACTCCTTTAGCTCTTATCTATACGAAATATAATCGTAAATTAACTAAACTAAATAATTTAAAAATAGAAAATTTTACCCTTTAACCTTAGGCGAAGGTTGTCAACACACATCTAATTTTTTTATGTGGGTCTCATTCTTTAAAGGGTAATTCATTTTGACATACGTTACAGCGTTTATCATTTGAATCGTAGGGTGAAAAAGCGCGTATACTTTTTACACACGTTACAATAATAGAAACCTTCATTCATGCCATCTATTTTAGATCTGCAATTTAAACAAAATATCATACTAATCATGTATAAAAGCACTTGGTTAACTTTAAAAGTTGAATTTATAAGATATAGGTAGATTTCGATGTTGAGTAATATTGAAAAATAATAGGAGTATAATGTAAAACTATATATTTTAAAGCAGTTATAATAATTCTCAAAGCTACCTAATTAAATTATATCTGAATTTTTATTTCAAGTGATCTGTATGCCATCTGTTGAATACAAGGGCGAAAAATACGAAGCTGAATCCGGTTTTTTGGACCTAGGTTTGTTAGAAATCACCGATATTTCTGAAATTAAAGGTTTAGATAAACTTAAGATAAATCATTTAGAACTTAGTTCAAACAATATAACTGAATTAAAAGGATTAGAGCGGCTTAAGAATCTTGAAGTCTTAAATTGCGGGAGTAATAATCTCTCTGCTATTTCTGGACTGGAATCTCTCTCCAATTTGAAAATATTGCACCTCGCATCTAACCAAATTTCAGAAATAAGAGGACTTGACGAACTGACTGAACTAAAAGAATTATACTTAAGAGGAAACCAAATTCTTAAGTTAGAAGGCCTGAATTCTCTAAGTTCGCTTCAAAAGTTAGATTTGTCTTGGAATATAATTACTAAAATAGAAGGTTTTGATGCTTTGCACAATTTAGAAGTATTATGGTTAGCAGGAAATCAACTCACAAATATCCAAGGATTGGATAACTTAAAAAATCTAAAAGTCTTGAACTTAGCTGGAAACCAAATATCTGAAATTCAGGGCCTTGAACATCTGGAGAATGTCAATGAGATTTATCTCAACGATAACAAAATACGAGAAATCCAAGGAGTAGAATGTCTTTCTCAATTGGAGGCGTTATGGATTACCGCAAACAATATTGAAAAAATATCTAATCTAAAAAAATTAACGAACCTACAAGTTTTAAATTTAAAAGATAATGCCATCAATGAAATTAGCGGTTTATACTCATTGACTAAATTGAATAAGTTATTTCTTTCTGGAAACAAGATTTCCTCAATTAAAGGACTCGAAACGCTTCAAAATTTAGAAACGCTAGATTTAGGAAACAATCAAATTAAAATAATTAGAGGGTTAGAATCCCTGATGATATTAAAGGATCTATGGCTAAAAGATAATGAAATTGACGAAGCTTTACTCGATCAATTAGGAGGGCTTGATTCAAGCGGTTGCGCCGTAGAACCATTAAAATTTGTTGAATATTGTTTAATTAATTTATAATTTACAGCTCCGTTAAGAAACTGCTAGAGTTCTAAAATGCTATCTATGTTTTGCTTTATTTTTTGAAAGCTTACCGATGCTTCTGAAATATCAATAATTGGTTTACCTTCTAGATCAAATTTGGTTAGAAGATCATCTTCAGGTATTAACATGAGCACCGACAATTCGTATTCTTTAAGTTTGTCAAGAATACCAGGTATTTCACCTCTCACTCTATTGATAATTATCCCTATCCTTTTATAATTAGTAAACTTCTTTGCGCTCTCGCTTATTGATTTTGCCGTTTCTACACTCCTTAAAGAAATATCGGTGACAATTAGGAGTATATCGACTGATTTAATTACCATTCGATTAATTTGTTCAAGACCCGCTTCACAATCTATCAAAACGACATCAAAATCGCTAGAAATCGATTCTATAACCTTACGAAGTAAAGCATTTGAAGGACAGAAACAACCCGGACCTTCAGGTTGACCAATTGAAAACAAGCTAAATTCTTTACTTTCTTTTATAGCATTATAAACCTTAAAATCTATATCTTCAGCAATAGATTGAAGATCCTCTTTCTTACTAATTGTATTTTCGATTAAATCGGCTCTTATTTTTTCAAGACTCTTTTCTGGTACTAATTTAACCATTTTACTTAGATGGGGATGAGTCGGATCAGCATCTATCAATAAAAGTTTAAGCTTGTAAGATGTTGAAATAGCCTTCGCGATAAGTGTGGTTATAATTGTCTTACCAACTCCTCCTTTTCCAGCAATAGCAACTATAAGCGGTGTTTTTTTCAACTCCATTATAGGATTCCATCTAAATATTTTTTTTAATTTAAATCTCTTCTCGAGAAACTAACACTTGTTTGACATTATAACATTCTTCTTGATACGGGCAGATTTCACACCCCCAATCGTAGTCACAATCAATTCTCTTTCTCCACTCTTCAATCTTTTTTTTCCATTTCTCCTTTTCTTTAAATAAGATTCCTGAAGTTAGCGTAACAACTTGTTCAATGGAACTTGGGTAAGAGTTGATAAAAATAACTTCTATTGAATTGATTAATTCTTTGAATTTTCGTTTATACAAATGAATTATGGCATTTCCTAAGAACTCGAACGAAAATCCTTTCTGGAGAGCGGACTTACTTATTCTACACCAAAATCTACGAGGAATAGTTCGAATTGAAAACCCATCGATTCCGTTTGATATAATATTCAAGTGTTTTAATTCTTCTTTACTTTTTTCAGCTATATCGTTGATTCCAATTAGAACGATTAATCCAAAATCTATATTTGGCTCCGAAATTTCTACAATCTCTCTTCCTAATAACGATATCTTTCCATGATCTAGCAGGTTAGTATTTTTTAAGGGAATTATTATTGAAAATGATTTTCTATTTATTCCACCAAGTTCTAAACCGGTCTCCTCTTCAAGTATTATTCCTTTATATTGACTCAATCCCATTTCAATTTTGAAATTATAAGATGAATCGTTCTGATTGAATTGTGACCGATAGATAAATAAGGGTTTTCCACTATTCTGCTCTTGTTCTAAGAAATCTCTTATCTTCTCAATATTAGTTTTATTTTCCATTAAATTGGTTACCTTATCAAGTACAGTCTAGTATATAATTATAATAAACGGCTATTAATCTTTATTTAGGTTTTAACCGTTTTTTAAGATTTGTATTACCTCTGTCATGAAATATTTATATATAATAAGAAACAATAGTGTTTTAATATCATTTAGATTATGAAATTGTAATTTTAATACAAAAAAACAATATCGAGTTATTCAATTATGAATGAAACTATAGAATTTACAGAAGCTGTTGGAACAAGACATTCAAGATGGACTTTTCTTTCCAACGCTTTCGGGCTACTTTGCTCTACATTAATAGGTGCTGTTCAAGGGTTTACGCTTTTCTATTATGAAGCTGTTGTTGGATTAAATGCAACATTAGTCGCTATCGCCATGTTTATCTTTCTGTTGTATAATGCAATTAATGATCCTATTTTCGGTTTTTTAATCGATCGAAATATGAGATTCACGAGAAAATGGGGAAGACGATTTCCATGGATCGTCGTAGGCATCATCCCTTGGGTCTTTTCTGTCTTTCTTCTCTTTTCAGTCCCAAATACCATCGATGGTTCTACGAATCCTGGGGCTGCTTTTGGGTGGTTATTAATTTCATTGGTTTTACTTGACACCTTTGGCACGCTTGTGAATCTTAATTACAAGGCAGTTCAAATAGAAAAATTTCGGACGGAGTACGAGCGTCGAAGATTCACAAGATATTATGCACCTTTCGACATCTTAGCTATTATCCTTGGGATGTTATTACCTCCTCTTTTTACTGATATGATTCCTAGCGATCCAAGAGCCAGTTATAGCATGATGGGAGTGATAATCGCCGTAATAGCTCTTCTTTTCGGTATTTTGTCTCTTCCTGGTAACCGTGAAGATAAATTAATGATTGATAGGCATTATTCACCCGATTCTGTGAAGCGAATGAATTTTTTTAAAGCCCTTATAGAAGCTATAAAAACGAAAAGTTACATGGTATGGTTTTTATTTGGAATATGTAATGGAATATATATATCCCTTGTTGTAACAAACATGTTATATGTAACAACTTTTGTCTTAAAGGTTGGTGGCGATATGTTTCTTATTATTTTAGGTTTAAATCTCGTGGGTACTTTGATATCTATTCCTATTTGGCTCAGGTATATCAGGAAAATAAACAATAATAAGAAAGCGTTCGTGGTTGCTGGTCTCATATCATGTGCTGCGTTATTTCCACTGACGTTTTTTCAGGGCCTTATTGATTTAATAATCATGGCATTCATTCTCGGTCTCGCCCAGGGAGGTTTAAACTCATACGTATACACTATAGTCGGTCCGAGTGTGACTGAGGATGTTATTGTTAAGATGGGGAAAAATCAAAAAGGAGTTCTCTTCGGGATTTCTGCATTGCTTCTTCGGCTTGTTGCATCTATTGACGAGTTTATTATTGCGTACGTTCACGATAGAACGGGTTTTATAGCAGGCAATAAGACTTATGCGGACATGTTATCAGCAGTTACAGCTGCTGGTGGTGATATAAATTTAGTACTTATAGGTATCCGCCTTATCCAAGGTGTCATTCCAGGTGTGGTTTTACTCATAGGAGTTCTGATTTTTTGGAAATTCTTCCCTATAACTCAAGAAAGGTTATTAAGTAATAAAGCTAAGATGAAAGATCTCGGATTCTAACAATTTAAACCTTTTTTTTTTAAGATACATAAATTCAAATTTTAATATTTTTAATAAAGTTAATTGAATTATAAGAGATAAAATAACAATATCTATAAACGAATTAACAAGGTGATATTTTGGGTAATAAAGAAGAAGTTGAATCATTTTTCAAAAAGATGTCGAAAGAAACAGACCAAAACGGCGAAGTAGCCATACGAGAAAAGGAGGCCAAAGTTAGAGAGCTGTTCGTGAAGATGCTCGAGGATGCCGCTAAATATGCAGTGCAATATGAGTTCTATATAGAGGATATGGAGGACTTCCACGAAGTAGTGCAATGGGAGTTCGGTTCCATCAGGGGATATCAAGTATTCGACGAGACGGAGTACTCGTACAGGATCGACGAAGAGGCTGAAGACCCGACTCTTGTACTGGGGTGTACTGATCTCGATTTGGCTTACAAGTTCCTCAATAACGAAATCGAGCATTGGCCAGCCTTTGTAAGGACAAAATTCTTGATCGGCGTGAAGAATCCCGATGGATCTCTGGTGCAAAAGAAAATTGGAAAAGTCACCGGCTTCGCTCCCGGTAATGCCCCTACCAGCCAGTCCGCCGAAGAGAATGCACCCACCAGGCATAAAAGCTTGACTGCCCGCCTGCTGAGAATACCCGTGTTTCGACCGATCATGGAGCGGACCGCAGACCCCGAGAACTCCAACGATGTTCGTATCCCGATCAATCAGTCCTTGGGAACGTACGAGAACCAGCCCATACCTCTCGCAATTCTCGAGTATTTCATCAACAAGGCGAGTGATGTCTATCTCTTCTCCGTGTGCCCCTGTCGAGCGCTCGCCAATTGCAAGAATTATGACCAATCCCTCGGATGCATGGCCCTGGGCAAGGGGGTCCTGCGGATGAAGACCTTTGGGAGCATTGGCACCAAGGAAGAAGCAATGGAACGTTCGCGACGTGCGGTTGCGGCCGGCCTGTTGCCCTCTTTGGGTAGAGTCAAATCCGATACGATCATCTACGGGGCTCTGCCTGAACAAGGTGATCTGATGCATATCTGCTTCTGTTGTCCCTGTTGCTGTGTCGAGGGATCTGGCAAGGACTCGCCCAGATATCTGAGAATGTGGCATCAGAAGATGGAGGGAGTGTCCGTCACGGTCGATGAGGCTCTCTGTAATGGATGCGAGGCATGTCTTGAGGTATGCATATACGGTGGTATGGAGGTAATAGACCAGGTTGCAGTGATCGACCGAGAAGGTGAGGATCGCTGCAGAGGCTGCGGAAGGTGCGAGAGGGCGTGCCCTACTGGAGCGATAACCATCACCATCGAGGATGATGGTGTGGATAGGATGATTGCTCGCATAGAGTCCTACGTCGACGTCAGCTAGGGGGAAGCCCGGTTGTCGGCGGGTTCATGTCTCATCGCGGGACTCCGAGAAGTGAAAATTTTTTTTTTTAAAAAGGAATTATGAGAAATAGATAATGAAGGGGTAGCCATGAAAGAATTAGAAATTCTATTTAAAAATATGATAAGCGAATTAGATGGCTTTATTCAAAGTCAGAAGGACAAATAAACCTCGACTAGATTTTGCGATTTATCAATAATTAAATAAAAATAGGATATATGCTTTAGAAATAAATTTTTAATACTTCATACAATATTATTTATTAATTTTACTTAGGAATAATTAAGGTGTTATAATGGTAGAGAAGAAAGTTGAAATTGAATCATTGTTTAAAAAAATGTTAAAAGACACAGAGGAAAACGCTCCAAAAGACGCAATTTATCAAGAGGACATCAAAACTACTGGAACATTTACAGTTCAATGGAAGATTTGTGGGATTCTGGGTTATCAGATCTTTGAACAAGATAAAGTCTCCTATAAATTTGGAGAGAAATTAGAAAAGCCCGATATATCGTTAGTTATTAGAGATAGCGAGATAGCAATTACATTCTTAAAAGGAGAAATCTTTGAATTTGATTACGGCCCGGCGTATGGTGGTAATTTTAAAATCAATCAAACAATCGGATGGAAAGAGATTGAAAAAGAAACGGGTAAAAAAAATGCTCGGATAAATAAACCGTTCGTGACAGCCCGATTTAACAAAGAAAAAGAATACCATCCTTTTATCTTATCAAAAATACCTGTCTTTAGAAAAATTGTTACACAGCGAGTATCGGAAAATGATTTTGGAGCCTTTATACCAATCAATAAAGCTCTTGGGACATATGATAGTCAAATCATTCCTCTCAAGGTTTTTAAGCATTTTATTGATAAAGCGAGTAATATTGTCAAGATGAACGACTGTCCTTGTAGAACATATCATGAATGTAAAGATCACAATCGTAATCTAGGGTGTATGCACATGGGTAATGATACATTAAATTTTCCTTCACCCCATTTCAGGAGTAAAGTTATTTCGAAGGAGGAAGCCTTAGAACATGTTAGACTTTGTATTGAGGACGGTTTAATTCCATTACTTGGAAGAGCCATGGATGAAGCTGAGGGATTTGGAGTTCCAGATACAGGACATTTCTTATCAATGTGTTTTTGCTGTCCGTGTTGTTGTATAGATGGTACTATCATACAAAATGCCTCAAAAGGCCTTACTACGATGTTTAAAAGAATGGATGGTATCACTGTGAAAGTTGACGAAGACCTTTGTGTTGGTTGTGAAGAATGTCTAGAGGTTTGTGTCTTCAATGGTATGGAAATGATTGATAACAAGGCTGTAGTGAACCAAGACAACTGCTTAGGCTGTGGCAGATGTGAAACCACTTGTCCTAACGAAGCCATAACTATAACCATTACAGATCTTAGTTACGTTGATAAACTGATTAAAGATTTAGAAGCTCACGTCGAAGTAAGCTGATTTTATAATAGAAAAAAAAATTTTAGGTAATTATAATGATTTCTATACAGAAAGGGGAGGATTTGCTCTCAATTTCCTTAAGCACCATTTTAAGCTACAGGAAGAACGAGGCCGAATTTCAGAAACTTGTTATAAATTGGAACAAGAAAATACTGATTGTTATTGAAGATTTCTATCCAATTGAAATTATATTTGAACGCGATGAAATTAGGTTTAAAGTAAGTGATATTGATAAAAAGGTAGATCTGAAGGTAAAAATGAACATTTATACGCTTTTAGATTTAGCTTACGGAAGACTAGGGCCTATTAAAGCCGTTATAAAACGCAAAATAAGAATAAAAGGGTTGTTTAAAGTTGGGATTCTTTTAAAATTTATAAAAATTTTTCTAAACAGTATGCAAATGGTCGCGGCAGACCCTAACAATAATTATTACGAATTAAATAAGGAGACTAAGTAATGTGGTGAGAAAAATCGTATGACTGAAACTAAGGAAAGAAATTTGTATAAGAAAATAAGTAAGGAGGACGTGTATAAGAAATTAAAGGGGATATTTGGAAGCATGAACGTAACAGATAAGTCGGTAGACTTATATCCCTACTCTTACGATATGACCGAATGCGAGCCTCACATGCCTGACTTTGTGGTAATTCCTGAAAATTCGACGCAGTTAATAGAATTAGTGAAATTTTGCAACCAGAACTTACTACCAATTGTCCCTTACATATCCGGGAATAATGTTGGTGGTCTCACGATCCCAGAACATGGAGGTATTGTGGTTGATTTTGGGAAAAAAATGAATAAAATTCTTCACGTCAACGAGAACATGATGTACGCTCTCCTAGAACCGGGAGTTACCTTTGGAGAATTAAAAAAATATCTTGACGAAAACTATCCGCATCTTAGATATAGTTATCCATTCGCTCCACCTTACGCGGGAGTGGTTGGAAACGTAATCTTGAGCGGTATGAACAACCTCTCGTGTAAACTTGGATCAATGGGTGATTCTATTAATGGATTAGAAGTTATTACTGCTGATGGAGAACTCGCCCGGATTGGTTCTTGCTTTTATGGGAAAGAAGAAGCGGATAAGGACAGTTGGTGGAGTAGATATCCAATGCCAGATTTGATGGGTTTATTTATTAACTGGCAAGGAATGACAGGATTAGTTACTAAATGTGCAGTTCAGTTATGGCCGAATCCTCCTCATAAGAAGACTTATCTTGGAGTAGTATTTGGTTTGCCCGATATTGGACCGGTTATGAGAGAAGTTGGAAGGACAGAAGTTGTAGACGACATATCAGCGGTGAGCATTGAAGTAGTGAAAATGACGATCGAACTTCCAGAACCGAAAAGGATTCCTGGTGAACCCGATTTTGCTGCACTCTTTTCTATATCTGGTAAAACGGAAAGTTTATTCAGAGCTAAGGTGGAGTATCTTAAGCAAACCATAGAAAATTTGAAAAATCAAGGGATCAAAGTTCTTCTCGTAGATATTGACGAGTTTAGCAAGTTATTTAGTTTAAGAGTTAGATGCCACTTGGATTTGCCCGCAGTAATTCTGTCATTAGTGGAATATTCGGGCCTTACATGGTTTGGATCTTACGCTCCGACGCATAAACTCGAAAAACTAATTCCGAAGGTGAACGATTTGTTTTTGAAATACGACGTCCCTCCATTTATCTACATGAAAATAATGAAGTACGCTCACTACGGCATTTTTCGGCCGATACTTCGATATAATAAATTCAAAGACGAGGATAAAATCCATAGTCTTCTCAACGAAATAGCCGAATTTTGTATCGCAGAAGGGTGTATTCCGTATAAAACGCCAATTTGGATGACGGATAAGATGCGTGAAATTATAAATCCTGGGTGGTTACACTTGTTTGAAAAAGTGAAAAAGTGTATCGATCCAAATAATATATTTAATCCCGGAAGATGGAACACATAGAAATTTTAAGTGAGAAAGATAAAAAAGTACTTTTAAAAATTCTGTTAATTTATCAAACTAAAGGTGATATATTAAATGATAGAAACAAATATAACTAAAATGTTTGGGATAAAGCATCCTATATTTAGCGCACCTATGGGTCCCTTTTTTACCCGTGATTTAGCTCTTGCCGTCAGTGAGGCTGGTGGCTTAGGAGTGTTATCAAACGTTAACATAGCAGGCACAAATCCCGTTGAAGAACATAAGGCAAGCTTAGAACATATGATCGAACATACTGATAAAACATTTGGTCTTAACATCCTTACTTCTCGGAATAATCCAGGAGTCAGACAAATGGTAAGATCATTACCAAAAATAGTCATGGCTAACGAGAAAATGCGAGATCAGTGTAAATATTGGTTAACTTCAGCGGGTTCTTCAAAAATCCTTGCAGGATCTAAAAGCTTTCAGGAATTAAGAGAGAACTCAGATGTTAAGCACTTTCACGTTGCTCCTGCTGTTTGGTTGGCTGAAAAATGTGTAGCTGCAAACGTAGATGGGATAGTGGTCACAGGTACTGAAGGTGGAGGGCATCAATCATACGAAAGAGTTAGCACTCTTGTTTTGCTTCAGCAAATGAACGAGAGATTTCCTGATTTACCAAAAATTGCTTGCGGAGGTTTCGCTACAGGAGAGTCCTTAGCTGCGGCTCTTTCGTTAGGAGCTGGAGCAATAGCAATGGGATCGAGATTTATAGCATCGAAACAGAGTGAATTTCACGAAAAATACAAGGCGTTAATTCCTCCTGGAACACCACAAGATACTGGACTTTATACTGGAACATTTGGTCCGATTCGCCTATATAAAAACGAATACGCTTTATCCCATCCAGCGCCTAGTAGTAAAGAAGAGATGATCGCCTATGAAAATTCAATTTCTCCTGAGCAAAGAGCAAAAGACATGGGTTCATATGACAGGGTATATAACGGAGATATTGAAACTGGTGCTGTTTTACTAGGTCAATCGATAGGAATTATTGATAGCATAGATGATGTTGACGATATCATTGAAAGGATAATAAAGAAAGCTGAAACCGTTATCAGAAATAATGGTTCGCTTCTGAAATAAAATTGTAAGTAAATTTACCATAACCAACTTTTAAATTTTTTTTTAATAAAACGAAAGATAGATTTGTTTTGAACGAACAAATTAAATTTGAAAGGAAAAGTTTGTTGACAAAAATAAGCATTTTATGATTCAAAATATTTAATCCATGAAGGTAAGGCACACAATGGTTGAAATTGATGATAATTTAATTGGAAAAGATGTTTTAGAAATGGCATTTGATCGCTGCATCAAGTGTAGTACCTGTAAATATGGATATAAAAATTTTGAAAAAATCTGTCCTTCAGGAGAGAAGTTTTTATTCGAATCATATTGGGCTTCTGGTCGTATAAGAATTATCAGGGGTGTAGTTAGTGGCGAACTTGAATGGACAGATGAATTGAAGGATCCCATATTTGCTTGTACCACCTGTGGAGCTTGTATGGACGCTTGTCAGGCACCTCACGCGGATTTTATTGTTGAAATGATAGAAGCATTAAGAGAATTAGCGGTTAGGAATATAGGCCCTGCAGAGAATCAAGAATTGCTCGTCGCTCGATGTGAGGAGAGTTGTAATCCATATGGAGAAGCTAACTCCGATAATGAACAACTAAAAAAAATGTTTGAATTGCCAGAAAAAGCAGAATGGGTTTACTTTATTGGATGTACATCTAATTATCGACAAAAGAATTTAAGGGACTCAACACTTCGATTTTTGAAGAAAGTAGGGATTGATTTCACGTTGGTAGATGAACATTGTTGTACAAGTCCTATGATAAGAACAGGTCAGCTTAGTATTATTGATGATTATATGAATTATAATATTTCAAAGATAAAAAATGCGGGAGCTAGTAAGGTTATCACCTCGTGTGCAGGGTGTTATAAAACTCTTAGTAAAGATTTTAAACGATTTGGAAAGGATATAGATTTCGAAGTGTTTCATTCGCTTGAACTGGTTAAAGAGTTATTAGATAAGAAAGCAATAAAATTCAAATCAGAATATAATAAAACAGTTACATATCACGATCCTTGTCATCTCGGTAGACATATGGGCATCTATGAACTTCCTAGAGAAGTATATAAACAAATTCCCGGGCTAAAATTAGTAGAAATGAAGAGAAATCGAAATTTTGCTTGGTGTTGCGGAGCAGGAGGGGGAGTTAAAATCGCTTATCCCGATTGGGCTGTTGAAATATCCAAAGAACGCCTTGAAGAAGCAAAAGACACGGGGGCTTCTATAATTTCTTCGACTTGTCCATTCTGCAGAACGAATTTAAGCGATGCTAACTTAAAATATAATTTTGACTTCGAAGTGCTGGATTTAATGGAAATCTTAGATGAAATTGAAATAGAGGTCAAAGAATGACAAAATTACAGCCTATCGATATTAGTTTTTTTTCTTCTTTTAATAAAGAAGCATGCACGGTTTGTGGAGAATGTTTTCATAAATGCCCGATTATGGGGCTTTCCATTGAAGACTCAGTTAATGAGATGACACGATTAATAAATGGAGAAAACACTCAAAGAGTCCTTAATGAATGCCAGAGTTGCTTCTCCTGTAATTTTTACTGCCCTGAGAATGCATATCCTGCTAGCCTAATTCTACAAAGGTGGAATGAGCAATATAAGAGAGACGGTTTAAAACAAAGGGGAAAATATTATATGACATTATATCCCCACTATCCAAACTTCCGTTCTTATGTTATGGAGCATTTGCCTAGGCAAACAAAGGATTTGGTTAAACAATGGGCATCTCTAAAACCATTAGAGGGAGATACTCTTACATATCCGGGATGTAATATAATAACTTTTGCAGAATTAACTCAAGCAAGCTTCTTTAACGATCTAGATATTAGAGGAAGATTGGAATATTGCTGCGGTGAAACTTTATTCCGGACAGGTTATAGAGAGGAATTATTCCAAGTCACTAAACGATTAGATCAATGGTTTAATACGTTAAATCCTAAAAAATTATTAGTACTCTGTACAGCAGGAACAGCTGTTTTTAAAAACGTACTCCCTCACTATGGTTTAACTTATAAATTTGATGAGATAAAGTCGTATATTGAATTTATATGGGAGAAAATTGAGAATGGCGAGATTAAAATTACGCATCAACTCAACATGACCGTTTCTATTCAAGATTCTTGTTACTCAAAAATGTTCGGTGATGATTATATGGATTTGCCTCGTAAAATCCTGGAAAAAATAGGAATTGAAATCGTTGAGTCCGAAGCATGCAGAGAAAATATGCGATGCTGTGGTATAGGGGCAGGTTTTTCTGTTGATTCTGCTTATCAACCATTCAAAATTCGAGCGTCTGCTTTGCGAAATTTCAAAGCGTTTAAAAAAACTAAGGCTGATGCGGTGTGCGTTTATTGTGCGGGATGTTTAGCAACCTTTACTGCAAATAGAAACTTTATTTCAAAAGATTAAAGGTATATCATATAATTGAACTTTTACAGATGGCAATGGGGGAGACTCCTAGTCTGAACAATAAAGCAAAGAAAAAACGAGCAAAGCACTTTTTCTGGGGGACAATGAAAAAACAAGTACCAAAGATACCTTCTAAAAAAACATTCACGTTGGCTGATATTCCTGAAGATCCGCCATTATATGGGGAAGCGTGGTGATATTGCTAGTAAATAAGAGAATTTCAGCTTTTAATAAAGATGCGTGTAATTTATGTGGTGAGTGCTTCCATCAATGCCCCGTATTACTTCTACCTATTGAAGAGTCTAAAAAAGAGATGGAAAGATTAATTGAGGGAAAGGAATCTAAGTATATCCTCTCAAAATGTAACTCTTGTTTTTCTTGCAACTTGTATTGTCCTCAACAAGCAAATCCATATCAGTTAATTCTGGAACGATGGAATGACTTGTATAAGATAAGGGGGGCACCACCGCTTTATCGTTTTGTGTGTCCAACAGAAGAACCCAATATCTGGCAGTTATTAAATATATTTTTATCAAATCAAGAAAAAAAATGGGTTAATAAATGGGTAACTCATAAACCCAGTCCTAATGAGAATATCCTACTTATAGGGAATTATACACATTTATTTCCCTTTGTAATAGGGGGAAGTAAGTTATTAGAATCATATACGCCTATATCTCGCTTGGATCAGTGGGAAGGTGGAGCATATTTATACCAGGGAGGGTATTTAGATACAGTTCAAAAAATTGCGAAAAGATGTGATAGTGATTTTCAAAATTGGGGCGTACAAACAGTAACTCATACTTTAGATGCAGTTCACTTCATTTTTTCAGAGGTCCATCCGGTTGAAATGGGAGTAACTCACGAGCAGAAATTTATTAATTTTAATGAATGGATGTTAAAGCAAATAGAAAATAATAAAATAACAATTAGTAATAAATTGAATATCTCAGTGACGGTTCACGATAATTGTTATTCTAAGGCAGGTGGAGAGGCTTATTGGGACGTTCCTAGAGCAATTCTTAAAAAATGTGGTTGCGATTTAATTGAGATGGAGCATATTAGAAAAGATTCTTTATGTTGTGGATTTGGGGCAGGAGCTTCATGGGTTAAAAATATGTCTATTCCCTTCGATATTATCTCTGAAGGGATAAAAAAGTTTAAGGAAGCCGAAGATACAGGCGCACAAGCTTTAGTAACCTACTGTGGGGGTTGTTTATATCTTATGTGGGCAACAAAGGAATTAATGGGTTCCAAAATTGATCTTTATCACATTATCGAAATCGTTAGAATGGCGAATGGAGAACAATTGGATTACCCCAGATATCATAAAAAGCGAGCTTGGGATATCATTACGATAATTACTTATCAATTATTAATTTCAATTTTTCAGAACAACTTTTTCATTAAAAAAATAACCTATGATAAGAATTTGAATACCTTTTGGCCAAAAAAGTATCGAGTCCTAAGGTTGATAAGATTGCTTTTTAATATTTCTCTTGTAAGAAAAGTATACGCTAAAATTTTCTGTCTATTAATGGATGTAATGAAAACAAAATAATTTTCCAAAATTGATGTATTTTGAAATAGAACTGTAAAGATAACCCTTAAGATAAAATAATAATAACATTATTTAAAACTTTTGAAAAATTTTCGTTGAGTAAAAACCCTCAATATAAAGAAGGATATATGGATAGGTTAACTGGTGAATGGTGGCTTGAATCTAACGAATAAAAAATTAATTTTTATTGAAATCACACCAATCCAAATCAATACAAACAGGAAATCAAGCCTTTGAATCAGTCCTAGGATGCTAGGGAGGGTGTTAGTAAAAAACATAATGTAAAACAGTATACTAGAAATGATTGAGAGGATAACGGTAATCAACGTAAATGTTGCTAATTTTTCCCATTGAGGATCTTGTTTGAAGTGAAAGTAGAATTTAAGTGGTGCAAATGTTAATGAGATTCCTGCAATGAATGCAAATATTCCATGGAGGGCTCTGATGGGATCCTGGCTAATATCGATCGTGCAACCATGGTTACAATTCATAATAGCAACTCCTATTAATCCAAGTCCTCCAATAATGAATAGGAAAACTCCTTTTAATCTCGCTTTGTTTTGATTAACCGCGCGATTAAGTTCAATTGCAAAAAGGATGATTAAACCACCAGTAGTTCCAACACCAATATTGAAAATATCTCCTCTGATTCCCCCAACTCCGCCCAAAATACTCAACATCATCGTCATATGATTATAACCCGGTTGGAGAGCTCCCAAAATGATGATCAAGCTAATATACAAAATAGGTATTAGCATTCCGACCAGTGATACCACAAGGTATTTTTTCCCATTTTTCATGTATGATTGTTTTTTTTTTGTTCCTTTATATATTTCTCTATTTTATCTATTATCTCAATTTGCAGATTCTATAGTTTGTTGAGATTTTCAATAAATAGTGATTATTTACCAAGCAAAATGGTTAACGATCGCTTTATTTGGACATGCGTCTTGACATGCTAAGCATTGGATGCACTCAATAATATCTTCAGCAGCGACATTGCCGTTTACAAGACTATAGACCTCAGCAGGACAATTACTGATACATCTCGCCGCTCCTACACACCGATCTAAGTCAACCTCTACCCACTTATCGTCCTCTTCCCATCTTTTTATATTTACCATTTTTCTTTTTCTGTTCCTATCTTAATTTTTATATAAATAGGATGATAGAGCCACTAATTAAAAAGTTATGATTATGGTTTGAAAGTATGTTTCTCTTCGCTTATTAAAAAAAAAGAATTAAAAAAATTTTGATTAATTAGAAAAAATATCATTTAAGCACTTAAAGCGTCAGCAGTTATACTACCAGTTGATGTGTCTAATGAAAAGACATACCTATAAGTCGCAGAAGCGTAATTTGTCGAGGAACAAATGCTTCCCAATCCGGATATTGTTCCGTTACCTACGTAATTGATTGAGCCTGTACCAGTTGAGCTTACAAATCTAAAACCGGTATCAACTAAAGAGTCTCTGTAAATTACATCAACACTTCCTGTGGAAGTTTCCCAAGTTCCAGTTACATTCGCGCCCATAGAAATATATTGGTATAATTCTACATCTATGCTACCTGTAGATGTATCAAGGTTGAAATCAATGTCTTTTGAATATAGCATATTATAACTCTTAAAGTTCACACCACCGGTGGAAACTGTCCCTATTAAATCATTACCCATGATGCAATTGGTAAAATTTAATGTCAAGGAGCCCGTGCTTGTTAACGCTTGAAATCCACTGGAAAAATTCGTTTTAGATACATAAGATTCTATGCTTCCCGTACTAGTTTCGAGTCTTAAGCTCCCTGTGAATGTGTTATCTCCTAATGTTTTTAATTTGACTGATCCCGTGCTCGAAGTTAATGATAATCCATCTAATATGACATCCTCTGGTACCTCCATTTCAATGGATCCGGTTGATGCTAAAGCTGTGATGTCGAATACTAAATCTGTTCTTAAAGTTACGATTACAGTTATATTATAGGTTTTGAACCAGTGAGAAGGGTCAAACCAAATGTCCGGTAATGTTAGGAGACTAAAAGTAGCAGTTGAATTATCCCACCATTCTATACTCGGGTTAAAGAAATTCTGGTATGTTTTTCCCTCTACAAACATACCCGAAATCTCGATAGAAACATCAATTTGGGCATAAGAAGCAAAAGGAGTTGTGTTATACTGAAAAATAATCTCTCCGATGTCTACATTAATAGTTAAATCTTCTATAGCATCTGGTGAAACTGGTTCGTATGAAAAATTGAACGAATCCTTGATAATCCCCATCGTTACAAAACCATAAACAAAGAATCCTACACCACCACCAACTATGAGAATCGCAACAATAAGTAAAGCTTTATTATAATTTCTCATTTATTTCACAAATTATTTTTTTATTTTTTAAATTGCTTAAGAATGAATGATTTTGGATTGTATTTAAATGAAATTTAGACTGATTTTTATGAGTATCTACAATGTTAAAAATTTTAAAGTATATGCAATCTATAAACTACTCATCTTGAAGTAAAGAGCAACCATCTTACTAAATTTCTCAAAAAAAGAGAGATTTCCATCCCAAAATTCTAATTTATCGGAGGGATAAACTTTCTCCAAAATTCATATTTCTTCGTTTAAATTGAAAAGATCTATAGCATTCTGAACGGTTATTCGACTCACTTCCTGTTGAGAGGTATTGTGTGAATAAGCTATTGCTGCTATTGAGTATTTCACATTTAAAGGGACATTTACTGGCCCTCTTAGATATGGGTGTTGGTAATAACTATCAGTTTCCGTAACCAAAGCAGTTAAAGGCGATTGCTTAGTAACTCTTCGCCATTTGTTAATTCCATAAGCAGAGCTTGGAACAGATAATGTGTATCCTTGTTTAGGTAAAGTTATTCCATACTCATCTGGACCAGAAAAACAATGCCACATAATTTTTTTGGGATTTATATTAAATTCATTGACTAGATTAAGAACTTCTTTCGTTGCTCCATCCTTCTTATTATAACGATGTTTTGGATTGTCTCGATCAAACTCGTGTTCAGCAGCATTTCTAACGTGCAGAACATAGGGTTTATTGAAGTTCTTTGTTAACTCGAATATTTTCTTTAGTTCTGAAACTTGTTTTTCTCTTTTTTCGAGAGTTTTAGCGTGGTGAAAGTCCAAACCAACTTCTCCAATTGCTAAATATTGGTCTTGATTTTTTTCAATGAATTCGACCCATTTTTTCCATTCTCGATCGTATTGAGCTTCGGGGGTATAAGTGACAGTTTGTGGTGCCCAACCGCATGTAAATCCAATCTTTTCTTTATTTTTAACGAATTTTAAAATTAAATCGAGAGTACTATTATCGATCGAGCTGGTGACTAAATACACACCCCCATTGTTCAAAAAATCCCGATATTGTTGCTCATCGGAAGGTAACCTATCGTTTTTTTTAGGTCGAGGAAACGGCAGATGACAATGAGCATCTATTATTTTAAGGTTTTCTTCTGGTTCTGGGACCTTGATCTTCTTCGGCATAGCGTTTTTCTACAATAATATGATTTTTATTTTATTCTAATTAAATCTAAAATTTTTGATATTTTTAATATCCCTTAAATCGAGTCCATCAAAACCCCTACCCTTTATTTTTAATAGATAAATGCTATTATTACTATTTTATGTCTAACTTTTCTAAAATATGAGAGTTCGGCATTACCAAATTTTTTTACTCTTCTCTAATTTTTTCTGGAAGTCGCTATATGCCTTCTTAAGTTCCTTAGGTGTTCTATTTCTACTATTGCTTTTTTTTTGGTTTGATGATGTTCATGGTTCTTATCTTCTTTATTTTCCTTAAGATATTCTATTCTATGTTCATATTTACGACTCATATTCTTCTAAAATAGAATAAATTATATAAATGTCTTCTAAGAGAAAATTAACTCAATAATCTATTCTTTATTTTAATGTCAATTAAGGTTCTATAATAAAATTTTTAGCAAATCTACTGTATTAAGATGATATAATGATCGAAAAATTAAAATCGAAACTTCAAGAATTAGAGACAAAAAACTCGCTAAATACAATCTACGACATATTACAATCCCCGAATTTGAGGATTTAGAAGAAGCTGAGCGGTAATGATATCTGGATACTAGATTATTAAATATCCGAATTCAAGTTTCTTGATATCAATACTACCATAAATATATTGATATACTCTATGGAAATATTTGAAGAAATTACTGAAATATACAATGCAAAAATGCGTTTACTGAGCTGGTTATATGACGAAATAAAAATTCAATCTGATTCTGGCTTTTCCAAGGATTTGCTAAACGAAAAAGGTCAGAAACTACCGCTTAATCGTTAGATCAATCGAATTCCTAATATTTTAATGTGTTTTTAATATTTCTACAATAATTTTCTTAATTTTGGATGAATATTCCTCTAACTTGCCATTTTTTGGTATATGAATAAAAAGCACGGGGTATTCATTTTTTGAAATGTCTAAAGCCCAAAAGTACATAAAATTGCATAAATAGAACCCAGGAAAATAAGAAACCGATAGCCTTATGTTAGACTTAAGAGCTTTATAAATTTCTTTAATATTTAATATAGTTTTGAGTTTTAAAGATTTATTTTTATTTATAAAACCAAATTTATATTTTCCGTCCATATCTTTACCAGAAACCCAATTCAAAGAAACTTTTTCTAAAGATATTCTTTTTTTTGAATATATCCCTAATAATATGACTAAGGATGGTTTTAATTCATTCGACTTGCAAAATGCTAAATATAAATCAATGCTCCTTTTCCAGCTAACTGGCAATATGATTTTTTCAATAGAGTACCGGTGAAGTTTATCGTCGAAATTTCTAACAATATCACTACTGAGATTTGAAGAATATTTACCAAACTTCTCAAAACCAGTTAAAAAAATCGTATTTTTGTTCATTTACTCATGAAACCTAATGAAAATAATAAAAATAATATAAATAAAAATTATTCGCTGACGCGTTCTTTTAAGGCTTCAGCTTCTAACTTCTCTAATTTTTTTCTAAAAGCTTTAATATCTGCTTCATAAGATTTTATTTTATTTCTTTTCTCTTTAAGAATGTCATCCAGTTTCTTGTTTAAAGCTTTAGCTTTTCCCTTAATTAGATTATCTAATTTCTTCTTTAATGAAGATACTTCCACATTTAACTTATTCATTTTCTTCGTCCATTCTTTAGACTTTTCTGTAGCTTCCTTTAAATCTACTTCTCCTACCTCGAGTTTAGACTTTGTATCGTCTATTTTATCATCAAAATCGGCTTCGATTTCCTTTTCAGCCGAAGCTTCTTTTTTAGAAGCGTCTTCTTCGACTCTCGTAATTTCATCTTCCTTTTCCGCAATTTGGGATCTTAACTCTTGTTCTGACATTATTATTTCTCATTTATTATTTCTTTGTTCTATATATTTTGTTATATTCGCTACCTTAAAAATTATAAGATTGAATTCTAAATCGCTCTACTTACAAGCAATAAAAAGAAAAAAGGAAAGTATTAAGAATACCGCAAAAATCTTAGTGTTTAATTTAATCCAAAGACTCTCCAAGTGCTAATCGACACAGATCGCTAAGGATATAATTTTT